>Ga0255338_1000320_pt1 | contig 176883 bp, 167 predicted proteins | sample MeOH1_35cm_T4_19_FD_203715 | JGI IMG/M metagenome (GOLD analysis project Ga0255338, IMG submission 203715) | Sandy soil microbial communities from University of British Columbia, Vancouver, Canada - MeOH1_35cm_T4_195 | ecosystem: Engineered > Artificial ecosystem > Sand microcosm >... | reverse complement strand
TGATCGTGGCCAGCGTGATCGTGGCCAGCGTGATCGTGGCCAGCGTGATCGTGGCCAGCGTGATCGTGGCCAGCGTGATCGTGGCCAGCGTGATCGTGGCCAGCGTGATCGTGGCCAGCGTGATCGTCAACGACCGATGCAGGTCCGGTCTTAACAAGCGCCGGAGGATTTTTAAGGCTCGCTTTAAAACCGAGCTTACGAATAGCGGCGGCGGCCGTCTCTGGCGAAAAATCATCGCTGCTTGGCACTACGGCGACCGTACCCGCACCCACATTGACCGAGGTCTTTTCGATCCCGGGAATGCGCTTCAGGGCGTTCTCGATCTTGATCGCGCAACTTGGGCAATCCATCCCCTCTACATTGAAGCGGACAGGTTGCAGAGCAGGCGCGTTGCTGGAAGCTGACATGAGCTTTTCCCTTGAGACCGAAGACAAGTAGGCTCAAGATAGGAGCTATAGTTACTAGAGCTTCAAGGCAAATCTCATGGCAACAGATATCAGTAATATCAAAGAGTTAACGATCGGCGAATTGGCCAAGGCCACGGGCTGTAAGATTGAAACGATCCGTTACTACGAGCATGTCGGGATACTCACCCGGCCGCCTCGCACGGCAGGAAACCAGCGTCGCTATTCGCAGGAAGCGGCGACGGCGTTGCGCTTTATCCGTCATGCCCGTGACCTGGGCTTTTCCCAGGACGACGTTCGGCAGTTTTTAGCGTTAAGCGACCGCAAAGATGCTCCTTGTGTCGAAGCCGATGAGATCGCTCGCCGGAACTTGACTCAAGTCCGCCGCAAAATCGCGATGCTTAAAGGCATGGAGCGCGAGCTGGTGCGAATGACGAGAAACTGCGATCACGGAACAATTGCCGAATGCCGAGTCATCGAGACCCTCGCGGATCATGGGAAGTGTCGGGGCGCACATTCATAGCCGGCTTTATTTTCTCGTCTGGGGCTGGCGCGCACGAGTGTCAGCAGACCATGTGCTTTTGATGTAGGCGAGAGTCGCCGCGATCTCCTGATCGGTGAGCATCTCTTTGAAGGCCGGCATATCGCTTTCGTAGCCAGGCACAATCGCCGCCAGGCCTTCTTTTGTTATCGTGAAGAGTTGTTTGTCCGGATGATGCCAGGTGTGGCCGGACGCATCATGTGGCGGCGCCGGGAGCTTGCCGTCCGGCTTGCGTTCTTGCCAGTTCGGCTGGCCTTCAAGCTTGGCTCCGTGGCAGGAAGCGCAGCGATCAACGTAGACTTTCTCCCCCAAAGCCACCTGTTTCTGATCGTTTGGATCGACCCTCACCTCGTCTCTGTTGTCTCCAATTACGGTTGGATAAAGCCAAACTGCCAAAACGGCGAGAACAATGCCTGCAGCTATTGCCCCGATGTAGAACATCTTGCGGCGATGGTTTGACGGTGATGAACGCATAGATGCTTGCCTCATTTGGCTTGCAGTTTGCGTCGGTGGACCAACGCGAAGAGAGCCGGAATGACGATGAGCGTGAGAATGGTCGACGAGACCATTCCGCCAACCATGGGCACGGCGATGCGTTGCATGACTTCCGAGCCGACGCCTGTGCTCCAGAGAATGGGAAGCAACCCGGCCATGATGGCGCACACGGTCATCATCTTCGGCCGCACGCGCTCGACAGCGCCCGTCATGATTGCTTGGTGAAGATCAGAAGGGGTGAATGTACGCCCCTCTGATCGAACGCGCTCGCGCACTTCCTCCAGTGCGTGGTGCAGATAAACCAGCATGATGACCCCAGTTTCGGCGGCGACGCCGGCCAGTGCTATGAAGCCCACCGCGGCCGCCACGCTCATGTTGAAACTCTCCCAGTACATGAACCAAACGCCGCCGACTAAGGAAAACGGCAACGACAACATGACGATTAGCGTGTCCGATATCCGACGGAAGTTCAGGTAGAGAAGCAGAAAGATAACCAACAGAGTGGCCGGGACCACGATCCGCAACCGAGCCTCGGCACGTTCAAGATATTCAAATTGCCCGCTCCAGGTTGCGTAGGTCCCCGGCGGGAATTTCACCTGTGCGGCGACTTGCTTTTGGGCATCTTCAACATAACTGCCCAGATCTCGGTCGCGGATGTCGACATACACATAGACGACGAGTTGCCCATCTTCTGTGCGGATGGACGTCGGTCCCTGCGTGCGCTGGATCTTGGCCACTTCGCCAAGCGGTACGGCGGAGCCATTTGGCAGGGAGACCAGCACTTCCGACGCGATGGCATCCGGATCGCTTCGTATATCCCGCGGGTAACGGAGCACGACGGAGTAGCGCTCTCGTCCTTCGACCGTTGTGGTAACGCCCTCGGCGCCGAGGGCCATCGAGATCGTATTCTGGACGTCCTGCACCGTCAGTCCATAGCGCGCGATCTGAGTGCGATCCGGCGTGATCTCTAGGAAGTAGCCACTGTTCACACGCTCGGCATAGGCGCTGGAGGTGCCGGGGACTTTTCGCACGGCGGCCTCCACCTCTCGGGCCAGGCCTTCCAACTCCTTGAGGTCCTTCCCGAATATCTTCACCCCAACAGGAGTGCGGATCCCGGTTGAGAGCATGTCGATGCGCGCCTTGATGGGCATGGTCCATGCGTTGCTGACGCCTGGAAACTGCAAGGCGGCGTCCATCTCGGCGATCAGCTTATCGACCGTCATGCCGGCGCGCCATTCGTCCTCAGGCTTCAGATTGATGATCGTTTCGAACATTTCCGTCGGTGCCGGATCCGTCGCGGTCTGCGCGCGGCCAGCCTTGCCCCAAACCGAGACCACCTCCGGAAATGTCTTGATGATTTTGTCCTGGGTTTGCAGCAGTTCCGCCGCCTTGGTCACCGAAATTCCCGGCAAGGTCGTGGGCATGTAGAGGAGCGTGCCCTCGTTCAGGTTCGGCATGAACTCCGTGCCAAGCCGCTTCGCAGGGATGATCGAGACAGCAAGAATGGCCACTGCCAGCAATATGGTGAGGACTTTCGCTTTCAGCACTAATCGGATGATGGGACGATAGAGCCAGATCAGCACGCGATTGAGCGGATTGCGCCCTTCCGGGATGATCCGACCCCGGATGAAGAGGATCATCAGGGCCGGCACTAACGTCACCGAAAGAAGGGCGGCGGCGGCCATGGAGAAAGTCTTCGTGTAGGCCAGCGGCTTAAATAGCCGGCCCTCTTGCGCCTCCAAAGCGAAGATCGGCAGGAACGAGACGGTGATGATCAACAGGCTGAAGAACAGCGCCGGGCCGACCTCCTGAGCCGCGCGGATCAACACCTCACTGCGCGGCGTGTCGGGCGGTGCGTGTTCCAGTCGCTTGTGGGCGTTCTCGATCATGACAATTGCCGCGTCGACCATGGCGCCGATGGCGATCGCGATGCCGCCCAGGCTCATGATGTTCGAGCCGATGCCGAGCAGGTTCATGACGCCCAGCGCCATGAGGATGCCGACCGGAAGCGTGACGATGGCCACTAGCGCGCTACGTGCGTGCAGAAGAAAGATGAAGCAGATAAACGCCACCACCATACTTTCTTCCAGCAGCGTGCTTTTGAGCGTTGCGATCGCACGTTCTATCAGCTCGGAGCGATCGTAAACCGGGAGGATGCTCACTCCCTCGGGAAGGCTGGACGCGACCTCGGCCAGTCGCTCCTTGACGTTCTTGATGACGTCGAGCGCGTTGGCGCCATAGCGTTGAATTGCGATGCCGCTCACGGCCTCCCCTTCGCCGTTCAGCTCGGCGATGCCACGCCTCTCGTCCGGGACCAATTCGACCTTTGCGACGTCATGAACCGTCACGGGTACGCCGTTAGTGGCCTTCAAGACGATCTGCTCGATGTCCTGGGGGTTTTGGATATAGCCGCGCCCCCGGATCATGAATTCGGTTTCCGAAAGCTCGATCGTCCGTCCGCCGACATCCATATTGCTGGCCCTGACGGCGTCACGGATGCCTTGGAGGGTCAAGCCGAGCGCTTTCATGCGCTGGGGATCGACGACGATAGCGTACTGCTTGACGAAGCCACCGACGCTTGCGACTTCGGCCACCCCATCCGCTTTGGCGACGGCGAACCGTACCTGCCAATCCTGGAGCGAGCGGAGTTCGGCAAGATCGCGCTCCTTGCCATTCAATACATACTGGTAGATCCAGCCAACGCCTGTAGCGTCCGGCCCCAGATTGGGCGTAACGCCTGCCGGCAGACGCTGCGCGGCGACATTGAGATACTCAAGGACCCGGCTCCGCGCCCAGTAGATGTCGGTGCCGTCGTCAAAAATCACATAAACGAATGAAACGCCGAAGAACGAGAATCCGCGGACGACTCGCGAGTGCGGGACGCTCAGCATCGCGGTGGTCAGTGGAAAGGTGACCTGGTCCTCAATGACCTGGGGCGCCTGACCGGGATACTCCGTGTAGACGATGACCTGCGTATCTGAGAGATCAGGAAGCGCGTCGAGCGGGATCTTGGTCAGGCCGTAGACGCCGGCGAGCGTCAGGAACACGGCGCCGATCAACACCAGGACGATGTTTGACGCTGACCAGCGAATGAGACGGGTGATCACTGCACTTGCTCCGGGGCCGTGAAGGCGGTCAGTGCAGCGCGCAGGTTGCTCTCGGCATCGATCAGGAAGTTGCCTGTGACGACGATCCGCTCGCCTTCGGTCAGGCCGTCGCGCACTTCGACATATCCGCCGCCGCGCTGACCGAGCGTCAGATTGCGCGGTTCGAAGGTGCCGTTGCCTTTATCGACGAAGACCGTGCGCTTCATGCCGTTGTCGAGAACGGCGGATTCGGGCACCGCGATCGTCGGTCCGCTGCCGGGTTGAGCTTCAATGGCCACATCGGCGTACAAGCCGCTTCGCAGGCGTCCGTCCGGGTTGGGAAGTTCGATGCGCACCTGCGCCGTGCGCGTCGTCATGTCGATCTCCGGATAGATAAAGGCGACGCGCCCTTCCACGGGAGCGTCTGGATAAGCCTTCAAGATAATCCGCGCAGTCTGGCCGGACTTGACGAGGGCCAAGTCACGTTCAGCAACCTGAGCCATTACCCAGACGGTCGAAAGGTCGGCCGTGCGGAACAGCGTGTCTCCAGAGGAAAAGCGCATGCCGACAACCGAGGGTTTAGCTAGGACGGTGCCACTCGTGGGAGCGGTGAGCACCATTGACCTGACCGCCTGTCCGGTTCGCCGAAGCTGTGCGATCTCCTGATCGGAGATCCCGAACAAGCGGAGATTCCGCTCCGCCTGTTCGGCATCGCCCGGCCGTGCCGAGCCAGCCTTGAGGGCGATGAGGAAATCCGCCTGTTTTTGCAGGATTTCCTTGCTCTCGATCCAGACACGCACCAAGGGCTGGCCAGCGCGGACCTCCGCGCCAGTCAACGGAACCAGCAATTGCTCGACGAATCCGTCGAACTTAGCGGTGACCACGCCGAGGCGGCTCTCGTCGGGCGTGATCGTCGCAACGGCCCGTATCGTCCGGGTCAGGTCGCGGGGTGCCACCCGCTCCGTGCGCACCCCCGCCCGCTGGACCCGTTCTGGCGCGATGCGAATGGCACCTCCCACGCCGGAGACTTCGTCGGAATAGACGGGGATGTAATCCATCCCCATCGAATCCTTTTTTGGCACGGGCGAGACGTCCGGCAGACCCATCGGATTGCGGTAGTAGAGGAGCTTGCGCTCCCCTACCGAGGCGGGCGCCGATTCTGCGCCTGCCTTTTTCTCTACAGCCGTGAAGATGATGGTTCCCGTCACAGGCTGAGGCTGGCCCTCGACCTTCGCCGACAGGGTCAGCGCCCAGCGTCCGGCCATCACAAGGTCGGCTTCGAACGCAAGCACGCCAGGAGTGGTGGACGCGACCGGACTGATACGCGTGGTCATCGTCTCCATGCCGTCGGGCCCCATGTCGAGGCGGGTCGACGTCACAGTGATGGGGCCAGCGACTTCCGCGCCGTTGAGCTTGACCTCCAGCCGGACGGAGTTTCCGACAGGGACCTCGGACTTCACCGCCTGCCATGTCGGGCTTGCGGCATTAACGGAAATTGGATTCACAAGAATCATGCCCAGGGCGAGCACAATGGCGAAGCCCCCGGCAATCAGGGTGGAAATCTTGTTCATGAGTCGATCCTCGATAGCGATCGCACATGCATGGCGGTTGCCGATGCAAAGCGCAGATTCAAACAATCCGCATGCATGTGCTGATGGCCGCCCAGTCGTCAGGCGGCGGCGCGAGATTTACGAGAGGATCGAGGACCGAGGAGGTCTAAAAGGAAGAGCAGTCGCAACCGGAGGCGGCACCGCCCAATCGAAGGCGGCGACGACAGGTTCGGGGTATTGGCTAAACTGAAATGCCAAAGCGCCCGAAGCGCCGAGCGACAGCATTGCGCATCGAGCCATGCATTTGCCGAGGTCAGGGCAATTCCGATCCGTACCCTGTTGCCCAGTATCCATCGAGCCATCGGGGCAGGGCATGGACGCCATATCCGCATGGTCCGCTGGTGCGGCGATGGGCATTTCCGCGTGTGCAGGCATGGATGCGGTTTCCGCGTGCGCGGGCATGGCGACTTCGGCGGACATGGGGACGCTGGTCGTACCGTAGGAAATCAGGGTTACGGCCGCGATCAACAAATATGCAAGGAGCTTCCTCGTCATATTAGGACACTTATCGGAATAGCCCGCTCGACGTCATCACATTTTCGATACTGATTCGCGCGGACAAACCACAACTCTACTCATCAGGCAGGAGCAGTAGTGATAGCCGCCTTGGAATAAAGATCGTTGGCTAAGGCACACCATCGCCACATCTGCGAGCATTGAACCTCGATGTCTTGGCGGGCCTTAGTTTCCCTGATTGCAACCGCGATGGTTACTAAGCCATTGAAATAAAGGCACGACTATGAAGATGCTTGCATCCCAAATAATACGTCCATATATCTCGACATATGGACAATGAACAAACCATCGAAGCTTTCGCCGCGCTTGCGCAGCCGACCCGCCTGGATGCTTTCCGGCTACTGGTCACTCATGAGCCCGCCGGCCTCCCAGCGGGAGATGTCGCCCGAATGTTGGAGGTGCCGCACAACACTATGTCGACGCACCTGTCGATCCTGGCGCGCGCGGGATTGATCCGATCTGAGCGCCAAGGCCGATCGATCATTTATCGCGCTGAGCTTGAGCGCGTCCGAGATGTAGTCACCTTTCTCTTGAAAGACTGCTGCGCCGGGAGTCCGGAAGTCTGCGCTCCTCTCATCGCCGCTCTCACTCCTTGTTGTTCTCCGAAGGACACCGTGAATGTCTGATTCCGTCTACAACGTGCTTTTTCTGTGCACGGGCAACTCCGCTCGCTCCATCATCGCCGAGACCATCCTCAACCGTGACGGCGCTGGCCGCTTTCGCGCGTATTCCGCGGGCAGCCATCCGAAAAGCGCCGTCAACCCCATGACTCTCGAAGTCCTGAACGACCTCGGCTACTCGACCCTGGGACTGCGATCCAAAAGCTGGGACGAATTCGCTAAGGCGGGGGCGCCCAAGTTAGACTTCGTGTTCACAGTTTGCGACACCGCAGCCGGTGAGGTCTGCCCGATTTGGCCGGGCCAGCCGATGACGGCTCATTGGGGCATCGAAGATCCAGCGGCCGTGGAAGGCGCGGACGTCGAAAAGAAGAAAGCGTTTCATCAAGCCGTGCGCTTTCTGAAGAACCGTATTTCGGTGTTCGTAAATCTGCCCATCAAGTCCGTCGACCGCCTGTCGCTTCGTCATCGGTTGGAGGAGATCGGCAAGCTCGAAGGCGCGACGTTTGAATATAGGAAAGAGTAAAATGTCGGTTTTCGAACGCTATCTGACGGTCTGGGTCGCGCTCTGCATCGTCGCCGGCGTGGCGCTCGGCTACATGATGCCAGGTGTTTTCCAGGTGATCGGTGCGGCCGAGATCGCCCAGGTCAACATGCCTGTGGCAGTGCTGATCTGGCTGATGATCATTCCCATGCTGATCCGCATCGACTTCGCGGCACTCCGCAAGGTCAGCGCATACTGGCGCGGGATCGGCGTCACCTTGTTCATCAACTGGGCCATCAAGCCGTTCTCCATGGCTTTGCTTGGTTGGCTGTTCATCGGCTATCTGTTCCGGCCATACCTTCCCGAAGTCCAGATCGATTCTTACATCGCAGGCCTGATCATTCTTGCCGCGGCGCCCTGCACGGCCATGGTCTTCGTCTGGTCGAATCTCACCAAGGGCGAGCCACATTTCACGCTGAGCCAGGTTGCGCTCAACGACACGATCATGGTGGTGGCTTTCGCGCCGATCGTCGGGCTTCTGCTCGGGCTATCCGCGATCACGGTCCCTTGGAACACGCTGGTCCTATCGGTCGTCCTATATATCGTCCTCCCAGTGCTAGCCGCTCAAATCCTCCGCCGACGCCTGTTGGCGACCGGGGGCGAGGCCTCTCTCAATAGGCTCCTTCGGACATTGCAGCCGCTTTCGCTGATCTCTTTGTTGGCGACACTCGTCCTATTGTTCGGTTTCCAGGGTGAGCAGATCATCGCGCAACCGATGGTGATTGCGCTCTTGGCTATACCAATTCTCATCCAGGTCTATTTCAACTCGGGTCTCGCTTACCTGCTCAACCGGATGGTGGGCGAACAGCATTGCGTCGCCGGCCCGTCGGCTCTGATCGGTGCCAGTAACTTTTTCGAGCTGGCCGTTGCGGCAGCGATCGCGCTGTTCGGATTCAACTCCGGAGCCGCGCTCGCCACGGTCGTCGGCGTGCTGATCGAAGTGCCTGTGATGTTGTCTGTCGTGTGGATCGTCAATCGTAGCAAAGGCTGGTACGAGCGTGGTGCAACCGTTCGCTCTGTCAGCCGAGACGCCAAAGGAGCGGCTGAATGACCGTGATCATCTTTCACAATCCTGACTGCGAAACCTCGCGCAATACGCTGGCCATGATCCGCAACGCCGGCATCGAGCCGACGATTATCGAATATCTAAAGACCCCACCAGCCCGTGCCGAACTTCACCAGATGATTGTCAAAGCCGGCCTTACCGTCAGGGAAGTTCTGCGTGAGAAGGGTACGCCCTACGCCAAGCTTGGCTTGAATAACCCTGATTTGACCAGCGATCAGCTTCTCGACGCCATGATGGAACACCCGATCCTGATCAACCGTCCCTTCGTCGTCACCGAGGTAGGCGTGCGCTTGTGCCGTCCGTCGGAGATCGTCCTCGATATCCTATCGGCGCCGCAGAAGGGCCCGTTCTCGAAGGAAGACGGCGAGATCGTCATCGATGCAGAAGGACACCGCGTTGCCTGATCTCCCGAATGTTCGGCCGGACCTCCTTGACGTCCCCAATCTGGCCAGTCTCTCGGTTGCGCCCTCGACCCATCGGCCACGCATCCTGCTGCTCTACGGCTCAATAAGGAGTCGCTCCTACAGCCGACTTCTCACCGAAGAGGCCGTCCGGCTTCTGGAGCACTTCGGCGCCGAGACCCGGGTCTACGATCCGACTGGACTACCGCTGCCCGACGGCGCGCCCGAGGACCATCCGAAGGTCCAGGAGTTGCGTGAGCTGTCTCTATGGTCGGAAGGGCAGGTCTGGACCAGCCCGGAGCGCCATGGCGCCATGACCGGGGTAATGAAGGCGCAGATCGACTGGATTCCGCTGTCGGTGGGATCGGTCCGTCCGACGCAGGGACGAACCCTGGCCGTGATGCAGGTGTCCGGCGGCTCGCAATCCTTCAACGCGGTCAACCAGATGCGCATCCTTGGGCGTTGGATGCGGATGATCACTATCCCGAACCAGTCCTCGGTTGCGAAGGCATACCAGGAGTTTGATCCAGCAGGCCGGATGAAGCCGACCTCCTATTATGATCGCGTGGTCGACGTGATGGAGGAGCTGGTGAAGTTCACGCTGCTGACCCGCGGCGTTTCTGGATATTTGACCGATCGCTACAGCGAGCGGAAGGAAGACGCCGCAAAGCTGGAAGCGCGTGTGAATTTGAAATCGATTTAGATAGGATTCACGGTGGGCGCCGCAATTAATGACGCCGCTCTCTCTGCTGAAAGCCGCTCCGTCTGGTGATCGGCGGCTTCTCTCTGGCTATGGCAATGTCGGGTTTATGTTCGACTCTTCATCGTGAAAGTTTCATGTGGCAACAGTTGATCAACGCTGATGAAACGACATCACCCTAATCTACAGATGCTGATTTCCTCCAGATGAGGAGGCAATTTCCATAAGGCCCCCTTATGCGATTTGATGAAGGAAATGTTTGCAATAAAGGGCTCACACCGCGGCTTCATTTTTCTAAAATTTTAGTTTTAAGAATAGCGACGCATTCGTTCGGGTAGCACCGGTTCTTGCTCCGCCATACACCGCCGTCAGGTGCCATTCGAAAGCCGCACCAGATACGCCAGCGTAACCGATGTGACGGTCAGAGGTAGCCTTAGGAAGACGCGCCATCTTCCCAGTGGACGGCCCGCAGAAATTCGTCGCGGGTCAGGGCGCAAAGAGCGAACTCCCCGCGGCGGAAAGGGCCCCCCAAGCGAGCAGCCCCGTCAGGGCCGGCGAGGTAAAAGATGTATGGGCCAGCATTGAAGAATACGTGTGCGGTAGCCCGCTTCCACTTTTCAATGAACTGTTTGTTCGGTCCCATCCAGCGCATGATGGCGAATTCTTTGCCCTCGAGATTGACGACGCGAGATTTGAAATCTAGCGACATGCTGAAGTAGGTCCCCAGGAACGAACTTTCGCTGTGGATGTGGACCAGCCAGAACATCCGGTGCTCGCGCCGATAGAAGGCCTCTCGCGTGTTGCGTTCGTCCTCGCTGATCGAGGAATGCTGCAGCTCCAGCACGGTGGGCATAGGGGTACCTCTACCCACCAGGACATCAGCGCGATGAAGCTCCCCAGTCATCAGATCGCGCAAACCGATCTCGCGACACGACACGTCGAACAGTTCTTTCCAGCCGAGATGCCAGGGCCCCTCGGGCTCGCTCCAGTGGTCGCAATCGCCGGCCTTATGCCGCCAGTGGGGCGTGTTCTCGACTGGCATGACAGCGGTGAGCAGACCGCCGCAGTCGCGGCAAGTCGTGCGCTCTCCCTTTGCGGTGGGCGCGCGCTTCTGGTTGCCGGCCCAGGCATAGAGCATGGCTACCGCTCTCCGTTACACATCGGCCTGCGGCCAGCGCAGTTTTCCGCGGCCGACGCGCAAGGCTTCCACCAGCCTGGTGTTGCCGAGCAACCTACCCGAGAAGATGCTGGGCTTGGGATCAACAGCCGGCTTCTTGAACGCAGCGACCCGCTGGTAGTCGGGCGTCGCCAGCCAAGTCCGCCCGTCCCCCTCGTCGGTGACGATTCGATAGAGGCCGGCAGGCGGGGCGGCCGCGATGTCGAGCAGGCGTTTATAGTGTTCGACCGACCACTTCTGGATGCCGCCGCTGAGGGCTTCAGTGCGAAAGCGAGCCCATAACGCGGCGGTGTCGGGTGTGGGCCAGTCGCCGGCGTCGGTGTAGGCTGTAATTTCGTCGGATTCGAGCCAGGCCCGCATCTCGGCGGGCGTGACGAAGACAGGCTTGGCATTCTCGATCGCCGCCATGGCCGCCCGTCGTGACGGAAGGCCCGCGCGGATCAGCATCGACATCATGAATTGCGGGACGCCCGTTTCGACCGCCGCTGCGGCGCCGCCCACCACCGTCTCCGGCGACCAGCCGAGAGACATGCGGCGGGTGCGGACAGCTTCTAGCGCCCAGACCAGACGATAGGTGAAGGCATCTTCGACGGCCCGCATGTTCTGCGGTCCGATCTTGGCGACGTCCTCGCCCGACACCCAACAGCGCAGGATGGCCTTCCAATTCGCCGGCAGCGCGTTCGCCTTGTCGGGAATGAAGGGCCGCATAAACAGCAGGCGTTCGCCGAGACCACCGAGAGCGTCGATAAGTTCGTCGATGTCACCGCTCAGCGCTGCGGCGTCGGCGCGGTCGAGGAGCTCGGCCAGCTCGTCGGCCATGGCATCGATGGCGAGGCCAGCCTCAAGCCCGACGCCCATGGCGAAATGTCCGCGCCGCGCCTGCGCCTTGGTGGTCTTCCAAATGAGATCCGCGCGCGCCTCGAACACTTTTTTGTGCAGCGGGGCGACGTCCTCGTCTTCGCGGGCGATCTGGCGGGCCCAGAGCGATCCCTTCAATGCCTCGTCCAAGAGCCTCGGCAGGTCGGCACGATCGGAATCGAGTGCTTCGATCAGCCCGAACACGGTCGCATCAAGCCGTTCGACGATTTGTGAAAGCGGCTCCTCGTCAATGGCCTCTTCCTCATCATCGCCGCCGTCTTCATCGTCGTCGCTATCGGCGTCGTATTCCGCGCCTGTCGCCAGGCGCTCAGCGACCTCGGCTTCCTCCTTAGGCGACCTCCAGGCTTCACGGGCATTGGCGAGATATTCCCAGGCATCATCGCGACCCAGGACACCTTCGCGGGATAGGCGTTCAAGGATCTCGGCGACGATCTGGATGAGGCCACTCTTTAGTGTCCGGGCCTTGGCGGAGGCGACCAGCTTTCGCCACTCCTTCTTTCGCCAATCGATTTTATCGAACATGACATGGACGATGAGGCCCTCGACGTCCACGAAGGCGCGGCCGGCGCGGCCGGCGACGTTCGCGAACTCCTCGCCTTTGATCTTCTCGGACGCCCGATACAGCGCTGGCACCAACAAGACGGCGGCGTTGAGGTTGAGTCCCTGCGACAGCGTCGGCGATGCGACGATGACCTTCAGGATACCGTCGGACAGAAGAGCTTCCAGTTCACGCAAGAACGGGCTTGGCAGTCGGCCGTGGTGGATGGCGACGCCCGCCTTCAGGCAAGCGACAGCGGGATGATCCTCGCCCAACCATTCCTTGCCCACCTCAAAGGCGCGCGCGATCGATGCTTCGTCTTCCAGCAGCGAATTCAGATAGCCGCGCTTACAAAGGTTCACGACCTGTTTGCCGTAGCTCTCGACCCAATTCGCTTGGGTGGAGAAGATCAGGGTCCGCTTGCCCTTGCCTGCAAATTCCCACGCCGCGAACAAGGCGAGGTGCGAGTTTTTGCGCGGATAGGGCTTCTTCTCCTTTCCACGTGCTGGTTTCTGCACGACGAACTTGTCGAGGAAGGGACCGTCGTCGTCCAGGTCGAGCCGGAGCAACGCGTCCTTGCCTCGCCAGGTGAGCGCGCCGAACCGCTGCCGCGTCGGGCGCCAGTCGGAACGCACTGGCTCGCCCGGTTCGTCGGAGCGTATCCAAGCGGTGAGATCATCCAGCTCGTCGCCGCTCGGCAGAATAGCGGAGAGGCAGACGATCCGGCGTTCGCTTGCGTCCGCGCGCCGAAGTAGGCGCTGCACGAGCGTCTCGTAGCGGATTTCGCGCTCGCTCGGGCCGATCATGTGGCCTTCGTCGAGGACGATCAGGCCGACATCATCGATCAGTGACGTGTCGCTTCGCAGCGCGAAGTCGAGCTTCTCGGGTGTCGCGATGATGATCTCGCGGGTGCGCAAGGCGTCTTCATCGCCGGCCGAAAGGCCGCTGGCACCGTAAAGGGATGAGACGCTGAAGCCGAGGGGCGCGAAAGTCCTTCTGAAGGATCGCTCGGTTTGGGCCGACAGGGCGCGCAGCGGCGTGACAATCAGCACCCGGCGCTCCGACGACAGCGTCATCAGCGCGGCGATCTCGGCCACTCGCGTCTTGCCAGCGCTGGTCGGCAAAGCGACTACCAGATCGTCGGTGACATCCGTGGAACGCTGGGCCGCTTCGCGCTGCGATGGCCATAGCTCTACCTCGGAAGTTTTTCGAGCGTAGAGCGAGGAGATGAAGAGCCGGCGCAGGTCTGGGTATTTTTCCTTCGTACCCTCTGGCGACCCCGTGGGCAGGTTCTGGTGCAGCGAATGCTGCCAGAGGTCATCGATCAGATGCCCGCAGAGATTCGACATCCACCACAGCGGTACATTCTCCGCATTGTCCGCCAGGCTGACCGCTGTGGCGAGCAATGCCCGTGCGCTATCGATCGGCTCGGGCTCGCCCGTCTCGAGCGCGAAGTCGAAATGCGCCAGGGCCCGGCAAATCGTCGTGTTGAGAATGGTCGATAGCACCTCGTCGACGTCCGTTTCTTCGCCCCGTAGCGCCTCGGCGATCTGCTCATCACCATGAGCCCCGTCGTCCAACCACTCGCGGACGAAGCCGCGTAATTGGCCAAGATCGCGCAGGATCAGGTGTCGAATCGCCGTTTCGCCCGGCGAGACATTGAGGTCGTCAGCAGTCTCGTTGAAGAGCGAATAAGCGACGGCTGAGAAGCCGGCGAGGTGATAGGCGGCGGCCGCGATAGTGCGACGGAAGCCACGATCAGGCGATTCTGGATCACCATTGCGCACTAGGGCTTCGAAGGCGTTGGCGGCGCGCTCGAACGCCTTGCTGGTCAGATCCGAAGTGCCAGCTTGAGCACGCAGGGCCATCGCGCCACGCAGCAGGGCGAATCCATGTTCGGCGAGATCGGTTTCGATTGTCGCGCCGAGAGGCGGCGCATTCGGCGGTAGGGCGCCCTCCTCGCGCATCAGCGACCAAGCCGCGCCGCGATGGAGAAGGCGCCCAAGGATACCGTCCACGGTCGCGGTCGCCAGGAACGCGGTCAATTCGTTAATCGTCTCCAAGGTCTTCCGCCTCCTGGTACATGGCCGCGATGAAGTCCTGGTGGTCTTCGACGTGGATGTTCACGACGTAGTGGTCTCGATTGGTCCCCGTGGCGTCGAGATCCTCCTTCAGTGAAGCGTGGGGGCCGTTGCCCGACACGGTGAAGAGCATGTGGTCGATGCGATCGGCGCGAAGGGACTTCAGGCCTACCTCGTCGCGAAGGCTGCGGCCCAGCGCGTTGTCGTCCGGATCGGTACTCTCCAGCAGGCGATTGGCAACGAATAGCAGAGAGTCGGGCGTGCAACGGCCATTGTCGCGGTCTAGAACCTTGCGGGCGCTCGTAACTGTGGCTTTGCCGAGTACCTTGTTGCTCTTGGCTTCGCCTTTCAGAAGCCAAAGCTTCTCGCCGGCTCCATCGTACCCGGCGCCGATGAAATCGTCCCCGCGCATGGCCATGTTGCGGCCGTCCTTATAGCGGAGGCGACGCACGGGGACGCGAAGGCCGATCTCCTCCTCAACCAGCTCAGTTGCGAGGATCTCACCGAGATCACCGGAGCGGCCCTTGGCCGTTTGAGGCATCTCGGTGCTGAGTATTTCGCCGGCGACTTTGTATCCGAGCCGCTTCACATCCGCGGCGATGAGTTCAAGCCGATCATAGTGCGAGCGAATGGTCTCGGCGAGATCATCGCGGATCTCGGCGCGGCCACCATCCTTTTCGATATAGGTCCAGTAACGCTTGCGCTTATCCTCTTCTTTGATGGATTCGCACCACTTCTTATATAGCCCCACGTTTGTTTCCCCCGATCGATCAGCCCCGATTTTTGATGGTGGTCATGGCACTGACGAGCGCACCGATTATGGGCCTTCGACGACCTATAATACCTAGGTAAATTTCATGCTCATATTCATCAGAAGCATTGGGCACGATGAAGCACAGAGTAGGTGCCTGAATTTTTTCAAAGTCTCCGTGCCTTAGGGCGTTTGTAAATTCGCCAACTCCCTTCCTGGAGTTGGCGAGGGCATAAAAATCCTCGCTTTCAACACGCATGACTGCCGCTGGTTTGCGGCTCACGTACTGAGTTAATTCGCTAAGCCATTTTTCGGTCATTGGTAGCCCCCCGTCAAAAACAGTCCATAATAGCTCAGTAAGTAGCCAGTACAGTTTTCCGTCGCAAACTAGGTAGCTTAATGAATATCAATGAAGAGCCCGCTGAAATCTCAGCGGACGACTTTTGCCGGCGCGTTGTTCAACGCAAGGGCGGCCTTATGTGGCTGCTGGGCGCGGGGGCATCTGCGGCTGCGGGAATACCGACGGCAAGCGATTTGATCTGGCAGTTTAAACAACTTTTGTATTCGACCCAAAAGAAGGTCCCGATTGAAACCGTTCGGGACTTGGCTAACGCGGCAAACAGGCGGCGCTTGCAGGATCATATCGATGTCGCTGGACGATTCCCGGCTCCAGGTCATCCAGACGAATATGCCGCACTATTCGAAGAAGTTTATCCGGTCGAGTCGGACCGCCAAACCTTCCTTGACGGAAAGCTACGTGGTGCAAAACCATCATATGGCCACCTAGCATTAGCGACGCAGATGAAGGCCGGTAATGTCCGTATGGTTTGGACCACAAATTTCGACGCGCTGGTGGCCGATGCCTGCGCAAAAATTTACGACGGCACCGGATATCTCACCTCGGTAGCCCTTGACGCTCCAGACATAGCGAACGAAGCAGTTCAAAAGGAACGTTGGCCAATCGAGATTAAACTTCATGGCGATTTTCGATCCCGTCGCTTAAAAAATACCGGCGACGAATTGCGGCAACAGGACGCCAAGCTTCGTAAGCTTTTGCTAAATTCCTGTGAACGATTCGGGCTGGTGGTCACGGGGTATAGTGGGCGCGATCAATCAGTCATGGACGCATTGAGTGATGCATTGGATGGAGAACATCCTTATCCACAAGGGTTGTTCTGGCTGCACAAAATGGGAGGTGAAATTCCCGAAAGCGCGGCCCGATTAATTTCTCGTGCGCGAGAGAAAAACGTCGAGGCTGCGGTCGTTCGTATCGATAATTTTGACGAACTACTCAGGGACCTTAATCAACTAACTAATGATATTGACCCTCGTGTGCTGGACGCTTTCATAGGCCAGCGTAAAAGATGGACGGCAGCACCCAAGCCAACTGGGACTAAAGGCTGGCCGGTCATCCGCCTTAATGCGACACAAATTGTCGAATGTCCTACGGTAGCTCGGCGTATTGCATGCTCAGTCGGTGGCTATGCGGAATTGCGCGAGGTTTTCAAAGATACCGAAGGGAAGGTCCTTTTCGCGCGAAACAGGACCGGGGTTCTTGCCTTCGGGGATGACAATGTACTTCGTCAGAAGCTTGATCCGTTCAAGATCGAGAGCTTCGATATCTTTACCATCGAGATAGAACGTCTAAGGCGAGACTCGCAGGAGCGAGGATTAATCAGATCGGCTCTTACGCTAGCGCTAGCGAGAAGTAGAAAGCTGCATGTGCAGCAACGCAGGGTCGCGGACTTTCTATACCCAATCGACGATGCCCTTCCGGAGTTCAAAAAGCTCCGGGAGTTAGCCGGAAAATTATCGGGTACAGTGGCGGATCATCCCGGGCTGAGTTGGCATGAAGGCGTATCAATTAGGCTTGATTGGGCCGATGACAGGCTCTGGCTGCTAGCCGAGCCGCGCACAGTCTTCAACGGGATCGATGAGCACAATAAAGCGGTGGCCGCTGACTTTGCTCGTGAGCGATCGTTCGCTCGATATAATGGCGTGTTGAATAGCTTTATTGGTTTCTGGTCAGAATATTTATCCGGTGCCGGCGAGGAATTCGCAACGTTCGCGACAGCCGATGGTGTGAACGCCAAATTTCGTTTGTCCAAGGACTCCGCCTTCTCCAGGAGGGTCACAGCATGACATCTGAAATTGCGCCACACGTTATTCTAAAAGAGCCAGAGCTTTCATTTCATCCTACGCGTGGTGGTGATCGAGATATTCATCCCTTGCGCGGCTTGGTGAAATTTGGACCGTACTCCTCCGGCTTAATCCCTGATCCAATTCGTGTCGCAACCATTAGCCCGCACGGTGATAAGAACCGCCTATTTGGGTTTATGAAGGAGCTTAGTAACAGCTATCGTTTTACCGAGCGACGCGACTACTTAGTAGATTGGCCAGGCTTCAATAATGTGTTTGGCGTGCGCGTTGCATCGGCTCCGAAGCTATGCCATATCGAGCTCGACGAGGCCCTTGATGCCGCTGTCACCGGGGAGCAGGCACACATCGTTCTGGCTGAGCGCCTAATTCGCGCTATTCAGCAGCTCGAAGCCCGGCGCCATGAATTCGATATCTTGTTCATCTATCTGCCCCAAAAATGGTCTTTAGGGTTTGTGGGCAAAACCGACGATTTCGATCTGCACGATCATTTGAAAGCCGCAACGGCAGCACGAGCGATACCGCTCCAAATTGTCCGAGAGGATAAAGCCCTGACTTATCCTGACAGGGCTAGTGTCATGTGGCGTATTGGGTTGGCGATTTACGCGAAAGCAGGCGGCATTCCGTGGAAGCTGGCTGACGCCGAACCGGATACAGCCTACATCGGGATTTCATATGCGCTGCGATCTTCAGACGTTGAAAAACCCAGGTTTGTGACTTGCTGCAGTCAGGTATTTGATTCGGAGGGATCTGGCCTCGAATTCGTCGCATACGATGCGCACGAGGTGCAAGTGCAACGCGATAACCCGTTCCTATCGCAAACCGAAATGTTCCGCGTTATGACGCGATCGATGGATTTGTATCAGCGTCGTCACGCTGGACGTTCTCCAAAACGCGTAATGGTGCATAAGACCACGGAATTTAAGAGAGACGAGGTAAAGGGCGCCCTCGAAGCGCTTCATTTATGCGAAGCCGTCGATCTTATTCAGGTTGTGGAGAGCACTGGTTGGCGTGGGGCATCGTTATCCGGGAAGTCCAAAGCCGCGGCTTATCCAATAGCTCGCGGTAGTGTAGTGAATTTAAATCATCAAGAAGCTTTGCTTTGGCTGCACGGAAACGTCGCCGGCATTAATCCATCTGGGAATTATTTTAAGGGTGCGCGTAGCACGCCCACACCTCTCCGGTTGATACGTCACGCAGGGCACGGGCCTTGGGATGAGGTAGCCCGAGCGACGCTCGCTCTATCCAAGATGAACTGGAATAACGATGCGTTGTACGACCCGCTCCCGGTGACCCTTGGATATGCCCATGCGTTGGCGCGCATAGTGAAGCGTATGCCTGGGCTTGGAAGCCTGCCGTATCAATTTAGGTTTTTTATGTGATCGCGGGAGTGCCGCTTAATCGCACTTATCCACGGCGAGAAAACGTCAATTTTTGATTTCGATAATAGAAGATTATCAAAGCCCTGGACTTCCCTCCCGACAAGAGCGTGCATGCTGTCGGGACGGCCTTTTAGGCCTCCGCCCCGGCCTCATCGGCAGCATCGCCAATGGGGCTTCCGTCGGTGCAAGCGCCGCGATCCCTACGGCGCCTAAACCCGGAGGACCAAAATGCGCAAACTTACCGACACGCAGCTCGTAATTCTTACTGCCGCAGTCAGGCGCGACAGCCACGCTGTCCTGCCGCTGCCGAAATCACTCAAAGTGAATAAGGGCACCGCGACTCGTGTCCTCAAGGCTCTGCTGGCGAACGGACTGATCGAGGAACAGCCTACGACGTTGCGCGCGGGAGTCTGGCGCCAGGACCAGGCCGGACAGCGTTACATGCTCACGATTACCAACACAGGTATGGCCGGCCTGGAAGGCGGTCCGGCCCCAGCAATTAAGAAGCAGCCAGCCACCCACGCGAAGAACAATACACAGGCGCAGCATGTTGCTGCTCAAGACAAACCGGCTAACGAAGACGTGGCAAGCAAACGCCCAGGCGGCAAGCTCGCCACAATCCTCGAATTGCTCCAGCGTTCTAAGGGTGCTCCCCTTGCGGACCTCGAGAAGGCCACGGGCTGGCAATCTCATAGCGTGCGCGCCGCCCTGACGGGTTTGCGTAAGCGCGACATCCTAATTCTGCGTGAGACGCAAAATGGCGTCACCCGGTATCGCGTTGCGGCTGCTTAAGCGAGGTCAGCATGGATATCTCGATGCTCGCCGACCTCGCCGGCCTCCCGCGTGCCGATCTGGTAGTGCGCTGGCAAACCCTCTATGGCGCTCCGCCGCCCAGAGGTATGAGCCAGCGCTTGATGATTGGGGCCCTGGCCTACGCTCAACAGGCCAAGCAGCAGGGCGGCGCAAGCGCCGCCCTGTCACGCCGGCTCGCAAAGCTTATTGCCGGGACGCCGATTAGCGAAGCTCCCGCACCACGCGTGCTTAAACACGGCGCGCGCCTAGTGCGTGAGTGGAATGGCAAAACCTATACTGTTGAAGCTGTGGAGAACGGCTTCATCTGGAAGGGCACGCACTTCCGCTCGCTCTCAGCGGTAGCGCGAGCCATCACCGGAGCACGTTGGTCAGGCCCACGATTCTTTGGAATCGATACATGAGCGTCCGTTCGATCCCCTGCGCGATCTATACCCGCAAGTCGACCGACGAGGGCCTCGACCAAGCCTTCAATTCACTCGACGCCCAGCGTGCAGCTTGCTCCGCTTACATCCGCAGCCAAGCTGGCGAAGGCTGGACGGAAGTCAAAACCCTCTACGATGATGGCGCTCAGTCAGGCGGAACTATCGAGAGACCAGCCCTCAAGCGTCTGCTCGCCGATATCGCGGCCGGCCGGGTAAAGGTCATCGTGGTCTACAAGGTCGATCGGCTGACGCGTTCATTGGCCGATTTCGCCAAGATTATCGAGGTCCTGGAGACCCATGAGGCATCCTTCGTCTCGATCACGCAGCAGTTCAGCACGACTACGTCTATGGGACGCCTCACGCTAAATGTGTTGCTGTCCTTCGCCCAATTCGAGCGAGAAGTCACGGCCGAACGCATCCGCGACAAAATCGCCGCCTCAAAGAAAAAGGGCATGTGGATGGGTGGGGTGATTCCTCTCGGCTACGACGTTCGCGACCGCAAGCTCGTCATCAATGCGCCCGAAGCAAAGACTATTCAGACCATCTTCGAACTCTATCGCAAGCATGCCAATACGCGTCTCGTAAAAGGCGCCGCAGATCGGCTGGGACTTAGAACCAAAGAATTTGTTCTAGTAAACGGCCGTCGCCAGGGTGGCCGGCCCTTCACGCGCGGTCACATCAACAAAATTCTGATCAACCGGCTCTACATCGGCGAGATCACTCATAAGGGCACTAGCTATGCCGGCGAGCATGCCGCGATCATTGATCGCACCCTCTGGGATGCTGTCCAGGCCCAACTTGCTAGGAATGCTGTGGTGCGACGCACGGGATCGAATGCGCGCGAACCGAGCCTACTCACTGGGCTCCTGAAAACTGGAGATGGCGCTCGGCTTGTCCCGTCTCACACCAGCAAAGGCGGAAAGCGTTATCGATATTACATCACGAAGGCTGGGGAAACTGATGGCGCCCGCCCTTGGCGTTTGCCAGCGCAAGCCCTGGAGAAGCTGGTCCTCAATGGAATCGGCAACTTTCTGTTAGATCGCCAGCGTATCGCGGAGGCCGTCGAGACAGAGGTGCCGGTGGGCAGCATGGAGCCCATTTTTACTAGTGCTGCCGTCATGGCTGCCGATTTACGCTCTCCAACTTCAGCGGCGCTCCGAGAAATACTCCTTCATATTCTGCAAGGGTGCGTGATTGACCAGGAGCGACTTTGCGTCACCCTGAATGCTGGGGCACTCCAGAAACGACTCGGTATCTCAGACCTTACGACCACAAACGACATTACCATCACAATGCCAATCACGCTCCGGCGGCGGGGTATCGAGGTCCGTTTCGTCATCGAGAACTCAGGCCAGCCGAGCAAGCCCGATGAAAAGCTGGTCGAGCTCGTGGTCCAAGCCCATCGCTGGTTCAATGACCTCAAAACCCGTTCGAATGTCGGTCTTCGCGAACTGGGGAAACGCTATGGCGCAGACCGGGGTGACATCAGCCGTATCCTGCCGCTGGCGTTTCTAGCACCCGACATCGTCGAGGCTATCCTCGACGGACGCCAGCCGCCCGAACTGACGGCCGCCCGCCTCAAACGGATGCGCGATTTGCCAATCGACTGGCAGCAACAGCGGCGATATCTCGGGTTCTAATAACGCCCTTCAGCGCATCAATCGCAAAAGCGTTGGCTGGAAAAAAGCCCGACAGAGACGACGGGGCTTTTTGGACCCGTGGCGCGCGCTCTCGACCAATGGATTTGATCTCCGCACGGCAAAACCCCGGTAACCCGGGGGTTTTCGAGGAATCTCTGGCCATGTCGGAATAAGGAAGGGTGGAGTGGTGGAGCCGAGGAGGATCGAACTCCTGACCTCCGCATTGCGAACGCGGCGCTCTCCCAGCTGAGCTACGGCCCCATATCCCGGACGCGAAGCCCAGCCACTGGAGGGGGCGGCTTCGCGAGGGGCGGATAATGTGTGCGGCCCCCGCCCCTGTCAAGTGCCGGCGCGGCCGCCCGGCCGGCGTTTTTTCGCCCTGTTTCTCAATCATCACAATGCCCTGGCGAAAAGCGGCCGGTCCCCGGGCGGGACCGGGGCGGCCTTGCGCCGTCCCGGCGGCGCGGCTAGGGTTGCCGCCATCGGCCGCTCTGCCCACGTTGCTTTTCAAAGGCTTGGCAGCCAACATCATTTCCGGCTCATGCGTCGTCCTACGCCGGCGACGACCACGGACTGGGGGACGCCGACGGCCAGGCCGGCCGCGGCGCCAAGAGAGAGGATGCGATGAACGCCCTGCTGGAACTCATTCTGCTGATTTTGCGGCTCTACAGCTACCTGCTCGTCGCCTGGGTCGTCCTGAGTTGGCTCATCGCCTTCAACGTAATCAACACGCACAACCGCTTCGTCTATGCGGTCACCGACTTCCTCGACCGCATCACCGAGCCCGTGCTGCGGCCGATCCGCCGCGTGTTGCCGACGATGAACGGCATCGACCTGTCGCCGGTCGTCCTCATCCTGCTGATCTATTTCCTCAGCCGCCTGCTGATCGAATATTGGCCGAGTTGAACCGCATCACGGCCCAGGCGTGAAGTCGGCGCGTGACGGCTCAGGCATGACGGCCGGCGCGTGACGGTGACCGCGTGACCGGGGCCTGCTACCGGCGGACCGCGACGGGCGTGACGCTCGCCATTCGCGTGACGCCCAAGGCGCGGCGCGCTGGCATCGAGGGCCTGCGCGACGGCATCGAGGGACCGCTTCTCGCCATCGCCGTCAACGCCCCGCCGGATGGCGGCAAGGCCAATGCCGCCGTGATCGCGCTGCTCGCCAAGGCGCTCGGCCTGCCCAAATCGGCGATCGTCCTTGCCCAGGGCGGCAAGAACCGGCAGAAGACGCTGCAGATTTCCGGACCGCCCGACGCGCTTGCTGCGGCGCTCGACATTCTGATCGCTGGAGACGGACATGACTGATGCGAAGATCATCGACGGCAAGGCCTTCGCCGAGGGTCTGCGCGCCCGCGTCGGCGCCGCCGCGGCGGCCTTGAAGGCCCAGCATGGCCTGGTGCCCGGCCTCGCCACGGTGCTCGTCGGCGACGATCCGGCGAGCCATGTCTATGTGCGCAACAAGAACACGCAGACCGTCGCGGCGGGCATGCAATCGTTCCATCATCCCTTGCCGGCGACGACGAGCCAGGCCGAGTTGCTGGCGCTGATCGCCCAGCTCAACGCCGATCCCGCCGTGCACGGCATTCTCGTGCAGCTGCCGCTGCCCAAGCAGATCGATACCGACAGCGTCATCGCCGCCATCGATCCGGCGAAGGACGTCGACGGCTTTCATCTCATCAATGTCGGCAAGCTCGCCGCCGGCATTTCCGGCGGCAACGTGCCCTGCACGCCGATGGGTTGCCTGATGATGTTGAAGGACGCGCTCGGCGATCTCGCCGGCAAGAGCGCCGTGGTCGTCGGCCGCTCCAACATCGTCGGCAAGCCGATGGCCCATCTGCTACTGGGCGAAAGCTGCACCGTCACCATCGCCCATTCGCGGACGAAGGATCTGCCGGCCGTCTGCCGCCAAGCCGACATTCTGGTCGCCGCCGTCGGCCGGCCGCTGATGATCCAAGGCGACTGGATCAAGCCGGGCGCCGCCGTGATCGACGTCGGCATCAACCGCGTTGCCGGCACGGAGCCGGGCAAGACCAAGCTGGTCGGCGATGTCGATTTCGCCGCGGCGGTGAAGGTGGCGGGCTTCATCACCCCGGTGCCGGGCGGCGTCGGCCCCATGACGATCGCCTGCCTGCTGCGCAGCACGCTCTTGGCGGCCTGCGCGATCCGCGGCCTGCCCGCGCCATCCTTGTAAGGTTCGCGGCTCCGCCGCGCGGCGCCTGCCTGCTGCGCAGCACGCTGCCCGCCACCTGCGCGATCCGCGGCCTGCCCGCGCCAAGCCTTTAGGCTTTACCGGTTCGGCCGGCCCTGCCGTTAAAAAACTGGCAAGGTTTTCTCCTTATCATACAATGGTGTGTGGCGGTGCCGGGGGCGCCTGCCGGCATCGTCGCTGCCGTGGAGAAGATCGTGAACAACCGCAAGGGCACCAGCCTGGCTCTCCTGCTGATCGGCCTGGTCAGCGTCAATTTCTTCTATCTGTCGGACATCCTGTTCGACGAAGACATGATTCTGCTCGGCATGAAATCCGTCGTCAGCATCGTCGCCGCCAACCTCATCACGCTGCTCGGCATCATCGCGGTGCTGCGCGACCGTTCACGCCGCTGACCGGCCAATCGGCCTTCCGATTCAAATTTCTAGACCGCGATTTTCGACTCGATCGAACGAGTCGGACGGTAAAGCGCATTAAGATTCTGGGGGCGATCTTGAATCGCTCAAGAGACTCAGGCTGAAAGGCCGCGCAGTTCTCTGGCAGAATGATTCCTTACCACTGCTCAGTCTCGAGTCGAAAAAAAAGACGCGACCGATTGGAATCGGTCGCGTCTCTTTCATCGGCGCGCGCGGCGTTAACCGAGGTTAACGGCTCGCGAGATTGCGCAGCTTCAAACGCAGCGCGTTGAGCTTGATGAAGCCTTCGGCGTCGCGCTGGTCGTAGGCGCCGGCGTCGTCCTCGAAGGTGACATGCTGCAGGCTGTAGAGGCTGAAGGGCGATTTGCGGCCGACCACCGTGGTATTGCCCTTGTAGAGCTTGAGCCGCACCGTGCCGGAGACGTTCTCCTGGCTCTTGTCGATCAGCGACTGCAGCATCTCGCGCTCGGGCGAGAACCAGAAGCCGTAATAGACCAGCTCGGCATAGCGCGGCATCAGCTCTTCTTTCAGATGCATGGCGCCGCGATCCAGCGTGAGGCTTTCGATGCCGCGATGGGCGACATGCAGGATGGTGCCGCCGGGCGTCTCGTAAACGCCGCGCGACTTCATGCCGACGAAACGGTTCTCGACGAGATCGAGGCGGCCGATGCCGTTGGCCTTGCCCAGCTCGTTGAGCTTGGTGAGCAGCATCGCCGGCGACAGGCGCACGCCGTCGATGGCCACCGCGTCGCCCTTCTCGAATTCCATTTCGATATAGGTCGCCTTGTCCGGCGCGGCCTCGGGCGAAATGGTGCGCTGATAGACCATCTCGTCGGGCTCTTCCCAGGGATCCTCGAGCAGCTTGCCCTCGCTCGAGCTGTGCAGCAGGTTGGCATCGACCGAGAAGGGCGCTTCGCCGCGCTTGTCCTTGGCGATCGGAATCTGGTTCTTCTCGGCGAATTCCAAGAGTTTGGTGCGGCTGGTCAGATCCCACTCGCGCCATGGCGCGATCACGGTGATGTCCGGACGCAGGGCGTAATAGCCGAGCTCGAAGCGCACCTGGTCGTTGCCCTTGCCGGTCGCGCCATGCGCCACGGCGTCGGCGCCGGTGGCATTGGCGATCTCGATCTGGCGCTTGGCGATCAAGGGCCGCGCGATCGAAGTGCCGAGCAGATACTGGCCTTCGTAGAGCGCGTTGGCGCGGAACATCGGGAAGACGAAATCGCGGACGAATTCCTCGCGCAGGTCGTCGATGAAGATGTTCTCGGGCTTGATCCCCATCATCAGCGCCTTGGCGCGCGCCGGCTCGAGCTCCTCGCCCTGGCCCAAATCCGCCGTGAAAGTCACCACTTCGCAGCCATAGGCCTCCTGCAGCCAGCGCAGGATGACGGAGGTGTCGAGCCCGCCGGAATAGGCGAGCACGGCTTTCTTGACGGTCTTCTTGGCGGCCATGTGATTGTCCTGAAACGGAAATTCCGAGGCGGCCGCCCCCGTGGGGCGGCGCGGCGGCGCAGTATCGGCAAAAGGTCGGGAATAGGCAAGCGAGCGAAAAGGCCCGCAGGACAGGGGTTTAGACCGTCCTCACAGCTCGATGGTGCGGGGCTGGCTGCCGTCCGGCTTGTCCTTCTGCGATTCCTCGAGCACCGCCTTGGTCGGCGGCGCGCCGAGCGACGGGCGCATGTCGAACTTATATTTGGCGTAGGGCCCGTCCTGGCGGACGTAATGCAGGAAGAGCTGCAGCTGCGTGTCGCCTTCGAAGACCTCGCGCCAATGGGTGACCTCGATGCCCTTGTAGAGCAGGAGATCGCCCGGCATGAGATCGGCGGCGACCTTCTTGCCCGAGAGCGAGACGAGATTGAGCGGCCAGGACTCCTTGCCCGACTGGGCGATGGTCGCCGACAGGCTGACCTCGCAGGACGGCCGGTCGGTGTGGCGCGCCAGCGAGGCGCCCTTGGCGTAGATGCGGCCGAAACTGTAGGTCGGCCACAGCTTGTGGCCGGTCTGAATCTCGACGAAGGGCAATAGCATCTGCATCAGCGTTTCCGCCGCGTCGACGCCGAAGGCGGAATAGCCGGCGCCGACCTGCGGATCGATCTTCAGGCGGCGGGCGTTGTAGAGAATCTGATATTCGGTGGCGATAAAATCGCGCAACACCGCCGGAATCGCCTGGCGGCAGATGAGATAGCCCTCGCGCGCGAATTGCTGGGCGGCGGGACTGGCGGCGGCGGGCGGGCTCATCACGCCGATGTAGGCCAGAACGGCCCGTTCTGCCAACAGCTTTCGCGCCGGACGGCCCTGCGGTCCGGCTCGGGGCGCCGCGTCAGGGCGCCTTGCCGTCGCGGAAAATGGCGAAAGGCGGCGGGCGGCCCGGCGTGGCCGGCGGCGGCGCGCCGAGCCGCGCCCGGCCGTCGTAGCGCTGGCCGGCATGGGGCCCGTCCTGACGGACGTAATGCAGAAACAGCTGGAGCTGGCTTTCGCCCAGGAAGGGCTCGCGCCAATGGGGCACTTCGAGGCCCTTGTAGATCATGAGATCGCCCGGCGCGAGATCGACGGCGACGGTCGCGCCGCTCAGGCTTTCGCAATAGAGCGGCCAGGGCTTGCCGCCGGTCTCGGCGATCATCAGCGACAGGCTGATCTCGCAGGCCGGCCGATCGACATGGCGGGCGAGCTGGGCGCCCGTGAGATAGACCCGGCCATAGGAGTAGGTCGGAAAGAGGCGGTGGCCCGTCTTCTCCTCCATGAAAGGCAACAGCTGCCCCATCAAGGCTTCGGACACGGGCAGGCCGTAGGCCGTATAACTTTTATCGACCTGCGGATCGCCGCGGCGCAGCCGGTCGTTGGCGAGCAGGATATGATATTGGCCGCGGATGAGATCGAGGGTTTGCGGCGCGACGACGCCGCGATAGACGGCGAATCCTTCGCGCTCGAAAGCGGATTGTTTGGACATGAACGCACTCTGGGGGAACGAACGGCGCAGCGGCGGTCATCGATGCCGCACCCTTTCCGATGTCGTGAGACTAAAGAACGAATGTGACGGAGCGACGAACCGCGCATGACAGATGGGACGAAAGAACTGATGCGATGAGTCAATTCGGCGTGAGGAGACGCGCATCGATTTTCATCTTGCTCATCATTTGCCTGCTGCCGGTAACTGCGTTACCGCTCGGTGCGCAGACAGGAGCGCCATCGCCCGCGACAACGCCGAGCGCCATGCTCGCCGCCGTCAACGCGGCGCGCGGTGAGGAAAAGCTGCCGCCGCTCGCCTTGAACGCGCGGCTCACAGTCGCCGCCTGCCGACAGGCGAAGGATCTCGCCGGCCGGGCGCTCCACGATGTCGAAGCCCTCAGCCATCAGGGCAGCGACGGCAGCACCCTGGCGACCCGCCTGGAAGATGCCGGCTACGGCTATCGCGCGGCGGCGGAGAATCTGGCCGCCGGGGTCGCCGATCCGCGGGAGACGACGCGGCTCTGGCTCGCCAGCGAGGGCCACCGCCGCAACATGCTCAATCCCGCCTTTCGCGAGGCCGGCGCCGCCTATCTCGGCGCGCGCATGAGCCCCGGCGGCAACCGCCAGGGGCCGATGGACGTCTGGGTGCTGGTGCTGGCGGCGCCGAACGGCGCCGGGGCGGACCGCACGCCGATGCCCTTGGCGGCTAAAAATCCTAAGGATTGCGCCGATTAGCGTGGCCGGCCGGAATCCCCCTCTCGATGTTCGGGGTGACAAGCGCTTCACTTGTTATTAATCTCCGCCACCGAGATTGCTGTCTGTTTGAGCAATCTTGCCGGCCTTGGGCCGGCGGCCTGTTCGTCCGGGCAGACGAACCGCCCATGAGCCATCGGAGGGGTATCTTGCCGAGCCATCGCATCCGCGCCGCGCGCCGCGCCGCCATCCTCGCCGGCGTCGCCGCCGCCGCACTCTTCGCCGCCGACGGTTTCAGCGCCGGGGCCGCCCAGGCGCAAGGCGCGCCGGCCAATGCCCGCGAACAAGCCGCCTTCGACGTGCGCTTTCTGCAGACCGAATTCATGGTCGCCGCGCTGTCCTGCGGCCGGCCCGACTACCAGAACTACTACAACACCTTCGTCACCCGCTTCGGCGCGCCGCTCAAGCGCCATGCCGACGTCCTGAAAAGCCACTTCACCCGCGAATACGGCAAGCAGGGCATGAACAAGCTCGATAGCTTCGCCACCAAGCTGGCCAACGAAGCGTCGCTGCGCAGCATGCAGCAGGTCACCTTCTGCCAGGACACCGGATTGGTGATGGAGCGCGTCTCTGGGCTCGACAGCGCGTCGCTCGACAGCTTCTCGACCTCCTTCGCGCGCAGCATCGAAACCGTCGCCGTCATCGAGCCCGCGAAGCGCTAACCGATTTTCCAGCGACCATGAAAAAGCCCGCAATTGCGGGCTTTTTTCTTGTCTGAATCCGACACACAGGCGGCGCAAGAGAAAAGGGCCTGACTTTCGTCAGGCCCTTTGTCGTCTCGACGCTGTAAGCGCGCGTTCTTAGAACACGCTTCGATCTACGCGTTCTTAGAACACGATCTCGACGCGGCGGTTACGCGGCTCGCGCACGCCATCGGCGGTCGGGACCAGCGGATCCGTCTCGCCCTTGGCGACGGTGCCGATGTCGTTGGCCGGGACGCCCATGCGGACCAGTTCGGCCTTCACGGCGTCGGCGCGGCGCTGCGACAGACGCAGGTTGTACTGGGCCGAACCCGAGCGGTCGGCGTGGCCGGTCAGCGTGACGCGGGTGGTGCCGGCCTGCTTGGTGTTGGCGGCAGCCTGCTCGATGACGCGGCGCGCGTCGGCGGTGATGTCCGACTTGTCGAAGTCGAAGAACACCTGGAACGAGCGGACCAGAGCCGGAGCCTGGGCGGCCGGAGCCGGAGCCGGCGCGGGCGCCGGCGCGGCGACCGGGGTCGCCATCGGGGCGGCCGGCGGCGTGCCGAAGCTGTAGCGGAAGCCGACCGTGAACAGATGATCGGTGTACTCGCCATCGACCGAACGGCCGGTGGTGGTGCTGAAGGACGGATCGTCGAAGGTGCTCATGTAGCGATAGTCGGCGACGAACTTCCAATTGTAGGAGATCGGCGCGGAGACGCCGATGATGCCCTGATAGGCGAGCGTCGTCTCGTCGTCGTCAGCGGTGCCGTTGCCGCCGCCGAGCGGGCCGACGTTGTTGGCGCCGATCTTCGCGCCGCCGAGGCCGGCGCCGATGTAGGGGCTGAAGCCCCACAGCGAACCGAAGTCGTAATAGACGTTCGCCATCAGGCTCGACGCCTTCATCGAACCGTTCAGCGTGTCGGCGCTGTTGCGGCGATGGGCGAGCTCCAATTCGGCGCGGACGCTGTCGAAGATGCCCGTACCGACGGCGCCATAGACGCCCCAGCCGTTGTTGAAGTCGGTGCCGGTGGTGTTGCCGCTGCCCGAGAAGTCCGAATCCTCGAGGAGGCTCAAGCCGCCGCCGAATTGCAGATAGAGGGGCGAAGTCTCAGCCTTCGCCATGACCGGCGCCAGCGCGATAAGAGCCGCAGCGGCTGCCGCAGTCATTCCGTACTTCATAGAAATTCTCCCTTGTTCCAACGGGATGTTCAGTTCGCACCGTCAACGGCGCGTCACTGTCGTTCGTTCCCCCGGCGCGCCGGCCGCCCATCTTGGGCAAGTGGCGCGTTTCCTGAGTTTTTTACGTCTTTAACGTGTGATTGGAAACCGCCATTTGTCGATTGGCCCGCCGCCGTTGCTGCCAAGCAACAGTTTTGGGCGCGGAATCGACCGCTAGTGGGTCGGGCGCGTTAAAAAGCGCCGACCTAGGCGTAAAAACCTATTCAGGAGAAGAGGATAGCGCCTTTTCAGGGACTTCGACCGCCGCCGGGGCCGCCTGAGAGCGGCGCTGGCGCTGGCTTTCGGTGCGCAATTGGCCGCAGGCGGCGAGAATGTCGCGGCCGCGCGGCGTGCGCACCGGGGCCGACAGGCCGGCGTCGTTGAGCAGCTTGGCGAAGGCCGCGATCTGGCGGCCCTCGGAACATTCGTAGGCGACGCCGGGCCAGGGGTTGAACGGAATCAGGTTCACCTTGGCGGGAATGTCGGACAACAGGCGCACCAGTTCGCGCGCGTCGGCCAGGCTGTCGTTGACGCCCTTGAGCATGACGTACTCGAAGGTGATGCGCCGCGCGTTGTTGGCGCCGGGATATTTGCGGCAGGCGTCGAGCAGCTCGGCGATCGGATATTTGCGGTTGATCGGCACCAGTTCGTCGCGCAGGTCGTCGCGCACGGCATGGAGCGACACCGCGAGATTCACCCCGAGTTCTTCGCCGCATTTTTCCATCAAGGGCACGATGCCGGAGGTCGACAGCGTGATGCGCCGGCGCGAAATGGCGATGCCGTCGCCGTCCATCACGATCTTCAACGCCTTGGAAACATTGTCGTAATTGAGCAGGGGCTCGCCCATGCCCATCATGACGATGTTGGAAATCTGCCGATCGCTCATCGGCGACGGCCATTCGCCGAGATCGTCGCGCGCCGCCATGACCTGGGCCACGATCTCGCCGGCGCCGAGGTTGCGCACCATGGTCTGCGTGCCGGTGTGGCAGAAGCTGCAGGTCAGCGTGCAGCCGACCTGCGACGACACGCAAAGCGCGCCGCGATCCTCTTCGGGAATATGGACGGTCTCGATCTCCTGGCCGTCCGGAAATCGGAACAGCCATTTGCGCGTGCCGTCGGTCGACTTGTCGGCGCGGCTCGCCGTCGGACGCTCCAGCGTGAACTGCGCCTCGAGCTCCTCGCGCAGGGATTTGGCGAGGGTGGTCATCTCGCCGAAACTCTTGGCGCCGCGAAAATAGATCCAGTGCCACAGCTGACGGGCGCGGAATTTCTGCACGCCGAGCGGTTCGAGCTCGTCGTAGAGCTCCTCGCGCGACAGGCCGATCAGCGCTTTGCGTCCGTCGCTCGTCGGCGACGCGACGTTCAGCGTCGGCTTGACGACGATCGGTTTCACGACGGGCGATGTGCTGGCGGGCTGGGACATGGGCACCATATAGGGCGCGCCTGTGGAAAAGTCACCTTTTCCCGAAAAGCCAAGCGAATGAAGCGAGTTAGGCTTAGGCGAGCCCGCAGGCTTTGGTGATTTCGCGGTAGGCGGCGGTGAAGCCGCGCAGCGAATAGCTGTCGGTCGTCTTGGTGCCGCGTTCGGACTGGCCGATCACCGTCATGGCCGCGCCCTTCATCATGGCGCCGACCAAGGCCTTGTCGTCGGCCGCGCCGCGCGTCCAGGCCGCCTCGCCGTTGGCAAACAGGCTGAACTTGGCGTCGCCCACCGTCAGCTGCACGTCGGTTCCGCCCTTCAGCGGATAACCGAACTGCACGTTGACCACGTCGCGCTCCTTGTCCGCCGGACGATGGGTGACGAAGACCAGCACATCGCCACGCTTGACGTTGCCCGGCTCCTTCTTCGACGGCTGACTCGCCATGTAGCAGGTGCGCTGATTGCCGCCCTCGATGAGCTGGTAGGCCTCCCAGTCGTTGAAGGTGCCGAGCACCTTGGGCGCCGCCGCGTCGGCCGAGGCCGCGGCGAAGGCGGCCAACAGAGCGAGGGCGCAAAGGCGCGAGATCTGGGTCATCTGCTGGATCATGGGCCGAAAGTCTAACGATCGTTGCCCGGCTTGCCAACCTTGAGCGGCCAGGCCGCCGGCGCCGCGTCTTCAACAGGCCGTGAAACGGATTTGCCCGAAATGTTCTCGGGATTGCGCCCATCGCTGCGAATGATCTGCTTGCCGTGCACATGGGCCGGCGGCGGCGCCAGCGGGCCGCCCGGCGCGACGGGACGCTCGGCGAAGCGGCCGAGCGACAAGAGCCGGTCATACATGACGATGGAACCCGCCACCGCGACATTGACGCAGAAGCTCGTCGGAATGCGGATGATATGGTCGCAACGCGCCACCAGCTCCGGCGACAAACTGCCGCGCTCGGGGCCGAGCACATAGGCCGCACTTCGAGGGTGCCGGAACGACGGCAGTTCGACCGAATCGGCCATCAGCTCGATGCCGACCAGCGAACAGCGGTCCGGCAGGCGCAATTGGTTCAAATCGTCGAAGTGGTAGTGCGGCACTTCGGAAGCGCTGTCGGCGGTGTCGGACAGGCGCGCCTCGCCGGACGACCAGACGCCGCCGACGGTGAAGACGAAGCTCGCGCCGAAGGCGTGCGCCGAGCGAAACAGGGTGCCGGCGTTCATCGGCTTGCTCAAGCCTTCGACGCCGATGGCGAAATATCCACGCATGGCGCGGAGAATGGTCCGCCGTTCCGCCGCGCGCAAGACCGATATGCGGGAAATTCATCGGAGCGCGGTTGGCAGGGTCGGCCCCGGCCCCTACACTCGGCGACTCGCATGACAGACCCCGCTCCCGCGCCCGAATCCCGCGCCCGCGCTTTCTTTTCCGCCTCGTCGTCCCGCCGCGCCTTTCGCGGATTGCCGGGCCCGGCGAAGGGCGCCCTGTGGATGACCTTCGCCGCCTGCAACTTCGCCGTCATGTCGGCGCTGGTGCGCCATCTGTCGCAATCGATCTCGCCGCTCGAAGTGGCCTTCTTCCGCAACCTGTTCGGCTTCCTGTTCCTGCTGCCCTGGCTGATCCAGGCCGGCTGGGCCAACCTGCGCACCAGCAATTTCAAGCGCTACGGTCTGCGCGCCGTGCTCGGCCTGACCTCGATGTACACCTGGTTCATCGGCCTGGCGCATCTGCCGCTGGCCGACGCCACCTCGCTGTCCTTCATCGCGCCGATCGTCGCCAGCATCTTCGCCATGATCTTTCTCGGCGAGCGCGCCGGCTGGCGGCGCTGGAGCGCCATCGTCGTCGCCTTCGGCGGCGCGCTGCTCATCCTGCGCCCCGGCTTTCAGGAGATTTCCCCCGCCGCGCTGATCCTGCTGCTCGGCACGGTGGCGACCGCCGGCTCGGTCATCACGGTGAAGGTGCTGTCGCGCACCGAACCGTCGAGCGCCATCGTCGCCTACATGGGCATCTACATGGTGCCGATCTCGCTGGTGCCGGCACTGTTCGTCTGGCAGACGCCGATGCTCGACCATTGGCCCTGGATCGTCCTGATGGGCTTGGCCGGCACCATCGGCCAATGGAGCATGACGCAGGCCTACGCCGCGACCGACGCCACCATCGTGCTGCCGTTCGATTACGTGCGCCTGCCGATGGTCGCGCTGATCGCCTTTTTCGTCTTCGCCGAAGCGCCCGACGCCATGACCTATCTCGGCGGCGTCATCATCGCCCTTGCCACGATCTATATCGCGCGGCGCGAATCGCGGCTGGCGCGCTCACGCAAGCTCGCCGCCGAAGCGCCGAAATCCGAGAATTTTTAGCATCCGGGTTTTATCGGACGCCTATTTATCTCTAGCCGGCGCGACTTCGTCGATGAAGCGCGCCAGCGTCACGTCGCGCGCGGTTACCCCTTCGACATCGTGACTCGCCAGCACGATCTCGACGCGGTTGTAGACGTTGAACCATTCCGGATGATGGTCGAGCTTCTCGGCCTGCAGGGCGATCCGCGCCATGAAGGCGAAGGCCTCGTTGAAGTCGGCGAAATGGAAGGTCTTGCGGATGGCGTCGCGATCTTCGACCTCGCTCCAGCCGTGCAAGTCCTTGAGCGCGAGGCGGCGCGCCTCGCCGGTGAGCTTGCCTGTCATGATCTTCTCCCAATCTGCGCGGCATCCGCCCCACACCATGGCGGCCTTGGCGCGGTCATAAGGCCGCGCTATCGTCGCCCATCATGCCAAGTTCCCCAAGTGACATTCCGCTGCTCGCGCCGGGCCTCGCCGATCTCGAAGATCTCGCGAGCCGGGCTTTCCTGGCGATTCCCGAAGAGTTTCGCGCCCTTGTCGGCGACGTGGTGATTCGCGTCGAGGACTTTCCCGACGCCGAGACCGAAGCGGAAATGGAATTGGACAGCCCGTTCGACATTCTCGGGCTCTATCGCGGCACCGCGCTCGGCCAGAAAGGCCTGATGGACCAGCCGCAGCATATGGACATGATCTTCCTCTACCGCCGGCCGCTGCTGGATTATTGGTGCGAGACCGGCGAGACGCTCGACCATGTGGTGCGCCATGTGCTGATCCATGAGATCGGCCACCACTTCGGCCTGAGCGACGACGACATGGCGCGCATCGAACGAGAGGCCGACGAGGCCGACTGACGGTCATTCATAAACGTCCAAAATCGGGGGATCATATGGACACGGAACAGGTTGCGGCGGCGCGCGCGTCTTTCACAGGCGCGCCGAACAAATTCTTCGATATCGTCTGGCGCGGCGGCCTGCTGCAAATTCCCACCTTCGGCTTCTACCGCTTCTGGCTCATCACCGAGGCGCGGCGCTATCTGTGGAGCAACACGCGCATCGGCGACGAAGGCCTGGAATATACCGGCCAGGCGCGCCAAATCCTCGTCGGCTTCCTGATCGCCGTCGCGATCCTGCTGCCGATCTACCTCGCCTATTTCCTGCTCGGCCTCGAAGCCGAGCGGCTCCAGGCCTTCGCCAGCCTGCCGCTGTTCCTGATCTTCTACGTGCTTTTTCAATATGCGTCTTATCGCGCGCGGCGCTATCGCCTGTCGCACACCAGTTTCCGCGGCCTGCGCTTTTCCATGACGGGCTCGGGCTGGGCCTATGCGGCGCGCGCCATCGGCTGGGACATTCTGACCGGCCTGTCGCTCGGCCTCGCGCTGCCGTGGCGCGAGGCGTCGCTCGAGCGCTACCGCATGAGCCACACGCATTTCGGCAGCCTGACCGGCAGCTTCGCCGCGACGGGCGGCAGCTTCTTCAAGCGCGCCGGCTGGCTATGGGCCGTGGCGGTCATCGGCTTCGTCGGCCTCGGCGCCTGGTTCGGCGTCGGCGCCTTTCAGCAGACCCTGGCGCAGGCGCAGGGCCGCGCCATGACGATCAACATCCAGGCGCCCGCGCTGTTCACCGTCTTCAGCTTCGCCTTCCTTCTCGTCGGCGTGCCGCTGTTCAAGGCGATTCAATTGCGCTGGCGTCTCGGCGGCATGCGCATGGGCGAGGCCGCGCTCGGCAGCGAATTGACGAAGGGCCGCATCGTCGCCGCCTATCTGAAGGCCGCAGGGGCGATCTTCCTGCTGGCCATCGTCTTCGGCCTCGCGTTGTTCGCTTACGCCGCGACGCTCGGGCCGTCGCTGACGCAATTCAACGTCGGCCAGATTCCCGTGACGTTCCTGGTCGGCATCGCGGCGATCTATCTGCTGTTTCTCGCCTGCGGCAACATCCTGCTGCTGCGCTTCGTCACCTACAACGTCTGGGCGGCGGCGGCCTCGACCCTGACGGTCGCCAACCTCGCCGCGCTCGAAGCCGCGGCGGCGGGCGGCGCGCCGGCCGATCAGCTTGGCGACGGCATCGCCGATGCCTTCGACTTCGGCGGCATCGGCGTCTAGCGATGGGCGGCGCGGCGGTCTTCTATAACGGCAAGACCGCGCGCCGCCGCGTCGTCTCGGTGGCGCAGGACGACGACGCGCTGGTCATCGCCGAAGGCGCGGACCGGCTCGCCCGCTGGCCTTACGGCGCGCTGCGCCGGCGCGACGCGCCCGACGGCCTGCTTCGCCTGGCCGCCGACGGCGCGCCCGAACTGGCGCGCCTCGAAATCGCCGATCCGGCGCTCATCGCCGATATTCTCGGCCGCGCGCCGGATCTCGAACGCCAACTGCGGCCGAGCGCGCGGCACGCGCTGCGCATCGTCGGCTGGTCGGCGGCCGCGGCGGCGTCGCTCATCGCTTGCGCCTGGTTCCTGGTGCCGGCCGTCGCCGACCGGCTGGCGCCGCTCGTGCCGCCCGCCGTCGAGATGCGCATCGGCCAAGCCGCCGACCGGCAAATCCGCACGATATTCGGCGAACGAACCTGCGACGGCGCGGCCGGCGGCGCGGCCCTCGCCAAGCTGACGGCGCGCATGAACGCCGCCGCCGACCTGCCGATGCCGATCGACGTGCGGGTCATGCAGGACGACGGCGTCAACGCCGTCACCTTGCCCGGCGGGCGCATCTATATCCTGAAAGGGCTGCTGCCGACCGTCGCCAGCGCCGACGAACTCGCCGGCATCCTCGGCCACGAGATGGGCCATGTCGCCCACCGCGACATCATGCGCAAGCTCATCCAGACCGGCGGTACGTCCTTCCTGCTCGGCCTGCTGTTCGGCGACGTGACGGGCAGCGGTACGCTCATCATGGCCGGGCGCACGCTGATCGACCGCAGCTATTCGCGCGACGTCGAGACGAGCGCCGACGCCTTCGCCGCCCGGCTCATGGTCGCGCTCGGCCGGCCGGCCCAGCCGCTCGGCGATTGGCTGTGGCGTCTCGGCCAAAAGCGCGGCGCGCAAGAGCCCGATCTGCTGCGCAGCCATCCGCATCCCGACGAACGCGCCGCCGCGCTGCGCGAGACCGCCATGAGCCATGTCGGCCCGCCGCTGCTGAGCGACGAAGAGTTCCGCGCGCTGCGGGCGATCTGCGGCCCTTAACCGCGCAGCAGCTTCTGCACGCGACGGCGCATCGCCGGCACCGCCTCGGCCTCGAACCAGGCATGCCGGCGCAGCCACAAGCGGTTGCGTGGGCTGGGATGCGGCGTCGGGATGAAGTCCGGCAGATAATCGCGCCAATGGGCCACGGTCTCGGCCAGGGTCTTGTGCCGGCGGTCGCCGAGGTAATAGGCCTGGGCATGGGCGCCGCACAGCAAGGTCAGCCCGAGATTCGGCATCAGCGCGCGCAAGGGCGGATGCCACAGCGGCGCGCATTCCGGGCGCGGCGGCGCGTCGCCGCCCTTCGTTCTACCCGGGTAGCACAGGCCCGCCGGCACGATGGCGATCTTGGCCTCGTCGTAGAACTGGTCGCGGCTCAAGCCGAGCCAACCCCGCAAGCGGTCGCCGGAGGGATCGTTCCACGGAATGCCGGTGGCATGAACATTGGTGCCCGGCGCCTGGCCGACGATGAGCACGCGCGCCGTGACGGAGGCGCGCAGCACCGGCTGCGGCCCGAGCGGCAGATGCGCCTCGCAGAGGCGGCAATCGCGCACCTTTTTCATCAGGAGCGCGAGCTTGCGGGGCGTAGCGGCGGCGGTTGGCGAGGGCATGGCGACAAGATGGGCGTTGCGGACGGCTTATGCTAGACCCTGCCCATGGCCAGCGCATCTCTTCGCATCCTGTTCGTCTGCATGGGCAACATCTGTCGCTCGCCGACCGCCGAAGGCGTGTTCCGCGCGCAGGTCGCCGCCGCCGGATTGAGCGAGCGCATCGTCACAGATTCGGCGGGAACCCACGGCTACCATATCGGCGCGCCGCCCGATCCGCGCAGCATCAAGGCGGCGGCGGCGCGCGGCATCGACATTTCCGACCTGCGCGCCCGCATGGTGCGCGCCGAGGATTTCCAGCGCTTCGATCTCGTGCTGGCGATGGATCGGCAGAACCAGCAGGCGCTCGCCGCGCTCTGCGCAGCGGAACCGCCCGACGGCCTGCGGATGTTCATGGACTTCGCGCCGGACTTGAAACGGCCCGAAGTACCCGACCCCTATTACGGCGGCAGCGACGGTTTCAACCATGTGCTCGATCTGTGCGAGGCCGCGTCGCGCGGCCTGCTCAAGCATCTGCGCGCGAAGCTCAGACCCGCCTCACCCTAAACCAGCAAATAATCCGCCTCGACGCTGTAAATCGAGCCCCCCGAGCCGGGCTGGCTGGAGAACAGCGTAAATTGATCGACGCGGAACGGATCGGCGCGAAACAGATTATGCGCGGCGATGAAGGCCGCGAGGTCGGGCTCGGGCACCTGGCGCAGCCGCGCCAGCGTCACATGCGGCGTGTAGCGCTTTTCGTCGGTGGGAAAACCGGCGCGCGTCAACGCGCGGTCGATGCGGCGCTGCAGCGCCATCAGCGGCGCGCTGCGGTCGAGCCCCATCCACAGCGAGATCGGCTCGCGCCCGCGCGCGAAGCTGCCGACGCCGGCGAGCGCGAGATCGAACGGCGGCGCCGCGATGCCCGCGAGCAACTCGTCGAGTTCCTCCAGGCGGTGTTCCGCCACTTCGCCGATGAAGCGCAGCGTGACATGGAAATTGTCGGGATCGATCCAATTGGCGCCGGGCAGGCCGGCCTGCAGCGGCGCCAGGCGCTCGCGCAAATCTTCCGGCAGGTCGATGGCGACGAAGAGGCGGATCATGGCTGGCGACTTGGCTGAAGGTTCGATCTTTAGGGTTTGACCTGGCCGATCAGCTGTTCCACCGCCGGCAGGATGCGCGCGACGATGACGCGCACGCCCTTGGCGTTGGGATGCATGCCGTCCGCCTGATTGAGCGCCGCCTCCGCCGCGACGCCGTCGAGGAAGAAGGGATAGAGCGCGGCGCCATGCGCCGCGGCGATGCGCGGGAAGAGCGCGTTGAACTCCTTGCCGTAGGCGCCGCCGAGATTGGGCGGCGCCAGCATGCCGGCGAGCAGCGTCGGCGTGCCGCGATCCTTCAGCGCCTTGAGGATGGCCGAAAGATTCTCCGCCGTGGCGGCCGGGTCGATGCCGCGCAGGCCGTCGTTGGCGCCGAGCTCGACGATCGCCGCATGGGGATTGTCGGCGAGCGACCAATCGAGGCGCGCCCGACCGCCGGCCGAGGTGTCGCCGGAAACGCCGGCGGCGATCACATTTACGTTATGGCCCTTGGCGCGCAAGGCGCCTTCCAGCCGCGCCGGAAAGGCCTCGCCGGCGGAGAGACCGTAGCCGGCGGAGAGGCTGTCGCCCAACACCAACAGGCGAATCGGCGGCTTGGCGTTCGCCGCGGCGGCGCCCGGCGATTGCGCATATGCCGCGCCCGCCAGCAGCGAGAGGCCGAGGCATAGTGCGGCTATTGCGTTGAAACGCTTGGCCAAGCCACCATATCGCCGCAATGTCTTGTTCATTGTCGTGCCGTCCCGTTAAGCCCGTTGTCCATAGATGAGCGAAGATGACCAGCTCCGCAAGTCCGACCAAAGCCAATCCGGCCATCATTCGCCTTGAAGGCGTCGAACTGTCGCTGCCGAGCGCCGCCGGCATGGTGCATATCCTGCGCGGCGTCGATCTCGCGGTCAGCGCCGGCGAAAGCGTCGGCGTCGTCGGCCCCTCGGGCTCCGGCAAATCCACCATGGTGATGATCATGGCGGGCCTCGAGCGCGCCAGCAAAGGCCGCGTCGTGGTGGACGGCGCCGATTACGCCGCGATGAACGAAGACGCCCTGGCGCTGTTTCGCCGCAATACCATCGGCATCGTCTTTCAGTCTTTCCATCTCGTCCCCGCCATGACGGCGCTCGAGAACGTCGCAATTCCCCTGGAGCTCGCCGGCCGCGCCGACGCCTTCGACCGCGCCCGGGCCGAATTGGAGACGGTCGGGCTTGGCCACAGGCTGAGCCATTATCCGTCGCAGATGTCGGGCGGCGAGCAGCAGCGCGTCGCCCTGGCGCGCGCCTTCGCCGCCGAGCCCAAGCTCATTCTCGCCGACGAGCCGACCGGCAATCTCGACGGCGCCAACGGCCGCGCCGTGGTCGATCTCCTGTTCGGCGCGCAAAAGCGTCTCGGCACCACGTTGGTGCTGATCACCCACGACGCCAGCTTGGCCGAACATTGCCAGCGCGTGTTGCGCATGGAAGACGGCCGCATCGCCAGCGAGACGACCGGTACGGCGCAGTATCAGGCGGCGCAATGACCGCGCCGCCGATCCACGACACGGCCGGCGCGGCGAGTTGGGCGCTCGCCCTGCGCTTCGCGCGGCGCGAATTGCGCGGCGGCCTTGCCGGCTTCCGCCTGATGATGGCCTGCCTGGCGCTCGGCGTCGCCGCCATCGCCGGCATCGGCTCCTTTTCCGCCACCATCGGCGAAACCCTGAAGAACGACGCGCGTTCGCTGCTCGGCGGCGACGTCGAACTGCGCCTGACCCATCGCCAGGCGACGCCGGACCAGCGCGCCTATCTCGACGCGCAGGGTCCCGTGTCGGCGATCACCACCATGCGCACGATGGCATCGACGATTGGGGCGGCGACGATCGATGCCGCGCCGCAGCGCCGGCTCGTCGAACTGAAGGCCGTCGACAAGGCCTATCCGCTCTACGGCGAAGTGCGGCTGGGCGGCGGCATGGCCTTCGGCGACGCCATCGCCGAGGAGACGCGAAACGGCGAGACGCTGTATGGCGCGGTGGCGCAACCCGATCTCTTCAGCCAGATGAACATCCAACCCGGCGCCATCGTCCAGGTCGGCGAAGCGAAGCTGATCCTGCGCGCCGCGTTGTTGCGCGAACCCGACGCCGCCGGCGACGTCTTCAAGCTCGGCCCCTCGCTGCTCACCAGCGAAGCGGCGTTGCGGGCCAGCCAGCTCGAACAGCCGGGCAGCCTGATCCGCTACGAATATCGCGTCGCCCTGCCGGTCGGCAGCGACCTCGCCGCCTGGAGCGAGCGCGCGACCGCCGCATTCCCCGATGCCGCCTGGCGCATCCGCACGCTGGACGAGGGCGCCCCCGGCATCGGCCAGCAGCTCGACCGCCTCAACCTGTTCTTCACGCTGATCGGCCTGACCGCCCTGCTGGTCGGCGGCATCGGCGTCGCCAATGCGGTGAAAAGCTATCTCGACGGCAAGACCGCCACCATCGCCACCTTCAAATGCCTCGGCGCGCCGGCGGCGCTGATCTTCCGCGTCTATCTGTTGCAGATCATGACCATGGCGCTCGGCGGCATCGTCATCGGCCTGCTCGTCGGCGCGGTCCTGCCCGCCGCGGGCCTCAACGCCGTGCGCGACGGCCTGTCGCTCGATGTCCAGTTCGGCCTGCATGCCGCGCCGCTGCTGCTCGCCGCCGCCTACGGCATCCTCACCGCTCTCGCCTTCGCGCTCTGGCCGCTGGCGCGCGCCCGCGAAGTGCCGGCCGCCCATCTGTTCCGCGACCTCGTCAGCCCCGACCGCGTGCTCCCGCGCCCAGGCCTGATCGTCGCCACGGTTCTCGCCGGCCTGGCGCTGGCGACGCTCGCCTATATCTCCGCCACCGAGCGTAGCTTCGCGCTGTGGTTCATTCTCGGCGCCGTCGCGACGCTCGTCGTCTTCCGGCTGCTCGCCGTCGTCGTCACGCGCGCCGCACGCGGCCTCGGCCATCGCCTGACCGGGGTCTCGATCCGCCTGCCGCTGCTGAATTTCGCCCTGGCCAATCTGCACCGGCCGGGCTCCCCCGCCGGCATCATTCTCTTGTCCTTCGGCATCGGCCTCACGGTCTTCGTCACGCTGATGCAGATCGAGGGCAATCTCAACGCGCAGATCAACGAGCGCCTGCCGAAAGAGGCGCCGTCCTACTTCTTCGTCGACATCCAGCCGCCGCAGGTCGAGGCGTTCGAGCGCATCGTCGCCGAGACGCCCGGCGTCACCGGCCATCAGCGCATGCCGTCCTTGCGCGCGCGCATCGTCGCCATCAAGGGCGTCGAGGTGAACGAGGAGAACGTCGCGCCTGAGGCGCGTTGGGCCGTGCGCTCCGATCGCGGCCTGACCTATAGCGCGACGCCGCCCGAGGGCTCGAAGATCGTCGCCGGAAGTTGGTGGCCCGCCGATTACCAGGGCCCGCCGATCATCTCCTTCGACGCGCGCGTGGCGCAGGGCATGGGCGTCGGCGTCGGCGACACGCTGACCTTCGACGTGCTGGGCCGGCGCATCGCCGCGACCATCGCCAATCTGCGCGAGATCAACTACCAGACGCTCGGCCTCAATTTCGCGATCGTCTTCGCGCCCGGCGTGCTGGAAGCGGCGCCGCAGACGCATCTGTCCACCGTCAGCGCCGCGCCGGGCGCGGAGAATGCCCTGCGCGAAGCGGTGCTGTCGCGCTTTCCCAACGTCACCGCGATCAGCGTCAAGGACGCGCTGGAAACCGCGTCCGAGACGTTCAACCGCATCGCCGACGCGGCGCGGGCGCTGGCCAGCCTCGCCTTGATCGCCGGCGTTCTGGTGCTGGCGGGCGCCATCGCCGCCGGACGGCGCGCGCGCATCTACGACGCGGTGGTGCTCAAGGTGCTCGGCGCGACGCGCAAGAACCTGCTCGCCGCCTATATCGTCGAATATGCCGCCATCGGCTTTTCGGCGAGCGTCATCGCCGGCGCGCTCGGCACCTTCGCCGGCTGGCTGATCGTCACCAAGATCATGCGCGCCGACTGGGTCTTCCTGCCCGGCACGCTGGCCGGCACGGCGGCCGTCTGCACGCTGGCGGTGATGGCCTTCGGCTTCGTCGGCACCTGGCGCGCGCTCGGGCAAAAGGCCTCGCCGATCCTCCGGGCGCGCTGAGACGCCATCTAGCGGGTCGCGCGCCGCCGCGCCGCAACATCTGGCCGTGCGGCGCGGTTCACGCGAATGTCACCGGTGGCTTGCCGATTTAATCGGTGAATCAAACCCTTATAAGCGATGTCGCGCGCCGCGCCCGGTCCGGTTTCCGTTGAAAAACCGCGCCGCCATGCCATATTACCCGCAGAGCGAACGCCTCTTCGCGTTCACCCGAATGTTCAACGAGGGACCGAGATGACCACTCCCACCCCCGACAAGCGCTATATGAGCCGCGCCGAGGCCCAGGCCGCCGACATCGACGTCGGCCTGCGCCAGTACATGCTGCAAGTGTACAACTACATGGCGTCGGGCATCGCCCTGACCGGCATCGTCGCCTATCTGACCGCCGCGACGCCGGCGATCTTCAACGCCATCTTCGGCACCCCGCTGATGTGGGTGGTGATGCTGGCGCCGATCGGCTTCGCCCTGTTCTTCGGCATGCGCATCCAGCATATGAAGGCCTCGACCGCCCAGGCGCTGTTCTGGGTCTTCGCCGCCGTCATGGGCCTGTCGCTCGCCACCGTCTTCGTGGTGTTCACCGGCGAAAGCGTCGCCCGCGTGTTCTTCATCACCGCCGCCACCTTCGGCGCCATGAGCCTCTACGGCTACACGACGAAGCGCGACCTCTCGGCGTTCGGCTCGTTCCTGACCATGGGCCTGATCGGCGTGGTGATCGCCTCGCTGGTCAACATGTTCATCGGCTCGACCGCGCTGCAGTTCGCCATCAGCATCATCGGCGTGCTGGTCTTCGTCGGCCTCACCGCCTACGACACCCAGCAGATCAAAGAGATGTATGCCGAAGGCGACGACGGCGAGATCTACAAGAAGAAGGCGATCATGGGCGCGCTGCGCCTCTACCTCGACTTCATCAACCTGTTCATGCTGCTGATGCAACTGTTCGGCCAGCGCCGCGAATAGGCGCTTCACGCATCGAAACGAAAAAGCCGGAGGCGCAAGCTTCCGGCTTTTTTCATGCCCGTCTTCCGCTACAGTCTTGCGCAATCAAGAAAAGACTTCAGGGAGACGCTCATGACCTTGCAGACGCGCCTCGGCGCGCCGCCGCCGCGGATTGCCGACCATCTGCTGCCGCTGCTCACCGCCGAAGCGCCGCGCTTCTCCGCCGCCGAGCTGCGGCGCCGCCGCGCGGCGCTTGCCGAAGCCTTGTCGGAGGCCGGCGCCGATCACGCGCTGCTGATGGGCGGCGACAAGCGCGGCTCGGCGTTGCAATGGCTCACCGGCTGGCCGGCCAACACCAACAGCAACCTGGCGATCTTCACGCCGGGCGAGCGCGACGTTCTGCTCGTGCCCTATCCCAACCATGTGCCGCAAGCGCAGGTGCTGGCGCCCGACTGCGAGGTGATCTGGCGCGCCGAGGGCTCGACGGCGGTGGCGCTCGACATTCTCGCCAAGCGCGGCGCCAAGGGTCGGAAAGTCGGCATCGTCGGCAATTGCGGCGTCGCCTTCGTCGAACGCTTGGCCAAGGCCGGCATCGAGGCGGTCGATCTGACGCGCGCCTACGCCAAGATCCGCCTGGTCAAATCCGACGAGGAAATCGACTGGCTGCGCATCGGCTGCGCGCTGACCGATCTCGGCCTCGAAGGCCTGGCCCAGAACGTGCGGCCCGGCATGAACGAGCATGAGCTGGCGACGCTGATCGAGCGCGCCTACCTGCCGTGGGGCGGCATGACGCAGATCCATTTCCTCGGCCTCACCTCGATGGCCGATCCCGATTGCTGCGTGCCGTCGCAATTGCCGCGCAACCGTCCGGTGCGGGCCGGCGACGTGATCTTCACCGAGATCGCCGCGTCCTTCTGGTCCTATCCCGGGCAGGTGCTGCGGAGCTTCGCCGTCGCGGCCGAACCGACGCCGCTCTATCGCGAGCTTTACGCGGCGGCCGAGGAGATGTTCGCGGCGGTGACGCAGGTGCTGCGCCCGGGCGCGACGGCGATCGACGTGCTCGATGCCGCCAAATGCCTGGACAAGACCGGCTTCACCATTTGCGACGATCTGGTGCACGGCTATGTCGGCGGCTATCTGCCGCCGATCATCGGCACCTATGAGCGTCCGTCGGGCCCCGTGCCGGATCTGGTCTTTCGCGAGAACATGACGATGGTGGTGCAGCCGTCGGTGATGACGCGCGACGGCAAGGCCGGCGTGCAGACCGGCGAGCTGTTGCGCATCACCAAGACGGGCTTCGAATCGCTGCATCAGGCGCCCGGCGGATTTCGCCGGATCGGCGGCTAAGCCGGAGTCGCGGGCGACGCATCGTCGAGCGGTGGCCGACCAGCTCAGCGGCCGAGCGCTGGTTGCCGGGCGCGAATCTCCGGCGGCCAGCGGCTTTTGATATAGGCCAGCACGGCCCAAATTTCGGCGTCGCTCAAATTCGCGGCGAACCCCGGCATGTCGCTGTCGTAGCCTTGCGGCGCGAGCGGCGGGACGATGCCCTGTTTGGTCAGCGCAAACAGATGCTCGTCTGGATGGTGCCAGCTATGGCCGCTGGCGTCGTGCGGCGGCGCCGGCAAGCGGCCGTCCGGTTTGCGCAGGCGCCAATTGGGCTGGCCTTCGAGATTCGCGCCGTGGCAGACCGCGCAATGGGCGCGATAGACGATCTCGCCGCGCCCGACTTGACGGCTGTCGTCGGCATCGGCGCGTTGCACCGGGTCTTCCGCGCCCGGCTGCCACAACAAACGAGCGGCAGCGACGGCCGCCCCGAACGCCAACAAGAGCCAGAGCGAACGGCGCATCGCCGTGGCTACCGCACCATCTGCTTTTGCATCTCGGCGGCCATCGCTTCCGGCGCCGTGCCGGCGCGAAAGACGCTGCGCAATTTGCCGTCCGGACCCATGAGATAGACGAAGGAGGTGTGGTCCATCACATAATCGCCGTCGGCGTCCGCCGGGCCCTTGGCGTAATAGACGCGATAGGCCTTGGCGGCGGCGGCGATCTCTTCGCCGCTGCCGGTCAAGCCGACGAGACGCGGATGGAACGCCGCGACGTAGTCTTTCAATTGCGCCGGCCTATCGCGCTCGGGATCGACGCTGATCAATATCGGCTGCACCATTTCGCCCGGGCCGCCGAGATCGTCGATCGCGGTCGCCATCGCCTGCAGCTCGGTCGGGCAGACGTCCGGGCAGAAGGTGAAGCCGAAATAGACCAGCATGAACTTGCCGGCATAGCTCGCCTCGGTGACGGCTTTGCCATCCTGATCGACGAGGCGGAACGGGCCGCCGAGTTCGCTGCCCGGCGGCAGGCGCATGACGCCGGCCGATTGCGGCGCGCCGCTTTGCGCGACGGGGCCGGGCTTCGGCTGCAGCCACAGAACGACGCCGGCGGCGATAAGGGCGGCGAGAAGCGCGGCGAGGCCGACGATCAGGAAACGGCGGAGGACGGGGGTTGTCATGTCCCTGCTTTAGCCGTTGGCTCTGGTCGTTGCAACCGCGCCGCCTTCAATTCGCCGAGAGATTGGCGCAGCACGCTGACCGCCGCCTGCAGCGCGAGGATCGCCATGATCGCCGCGACGGCGAGATCGGGCCAGGGCGTGCCGGTGGCGAAAACGCCGCTGGCGGCCAGCAGCACGGCGAGATTGCCGATGGCGTCGTTGCGCGTGCAGAGCCAGACCGAGCGCATATTGGCGTCGCCCGCGCGATAGCGGTAGAGCAGCACGGCGACGGCAAGATTGGCGACGAAGGCGATGACGCCGATGACGCCCATCACCATCGGATCGGGCGCGGCGGCGAAGACCGCGTTGTAGATCGCCTGGCCGATCACCCAGAGGCCGAACAGGCCCATGCTGGCGGCCTTGAGCAGCGCGGCGCGGGCGCGCCAGGCGGCGACGAGGCCGAGCACGAACAGGCTGATGCCATAGTTGGCGGCATCGCCGAGGAAATCGGTGGCGTCGGCCAGCAGCGAGACCGACTGGGCATTGACGCCGGCGAGAGCTTCGACGACGAACATGCCGGCATTGACGATCAAGGCGATCCACAAGATGCGGCGATAGCCGGAATCGACGGGCGCGACGCTGTCGACCGGACAGCAATCTTCCTTGATATGGAGAAGACGCTGCAGGCGATTCGGCGCGGCGTCATGATCCTGCGCCTGTCCATGACCATGACCATGAGCGCAACAGTCGTCGGCGGCGGTCTTCTCGGCGGTGCGAACGGGCGTTTCGGCGGCGCCATGGTCGCAGCAATCCTTGGCCATGCTCAGTCCTCGACTTCCGCGTCGGCATGTTCGTCGGCGGGTTCGCTGACGTGATCGAGCATGTCGACCAGCATGTGGCTGATATGCGCGTCGGCCGGCGAATAGAACGCCTGTTTGCCCTGCCGCGTTTTGCGCAGGATGCGCGCCGCGCGCAGCAACCGGAGATGGTGGCTGACCAGGGACGGCGAGGCCCCGACCTCGATGGCGATCTCGCCGACGGCGCGCGGGCGGCCGACGCAAGCGACCAGAATCTTCAGGCGCGTCGGATCGCCCATCAGCCGGAAAATTTCGGCCAGTTGAAGGATGTGGCTATCGGCGTAGCAGTTGGGACATAACATATATATGAACATATGTTCATATGTTGGAAGAGTCAAGCCGATGGGGCCGTATTTTGGCGGGATTCGGCTATTCTGCCATCTCCGTTCCCCGTAGAAGCCGAGTGCCCCCGTATGAGCGACGATAATAAGCCGGCCGGTTCCTTTACCCCCAAGCCGATGGAAGGCGCACCGGGCCAGAAGCCGCGCAAACCGGCGGGCCCCAACGGGCCGGCCTATACCAACCTCGATTTCATGAGCGGCCCGGAGGCGCGCACCCTACGCATCCTCGCGGAATATCTCGAACCCGAGAAACGCTTCCGCGATCAGGACGTCAAGGACACCATCGTGTTCTTCGGCTCGGCGCGGATTCTGTCGCGCGAACAGGCCGAGGCCGCCATGAAAGCGGCGCGCGCCGGACTCGATTCGCAGGACGATGCGGAAACCCAGGCCGAACGCATGGAGCGCGCCGAGCTGGCGCTCACCATGTCGCGCTATTACGAGGACACGCGCGAGCTCGCCAAGCGTTTGACCCTGTGGTCGAAATCGCTGGCCCCGAGCGGCAAGGGCCGGCGCTTCGTCGTCTGCTCCGGCGGCGGACCCGGCATCATGGAGGCGGCGAACCGCGGCGCGTCGGAAGTGAAGGGCATGAACATCGGCCTCAACATCGAGCTGCCGTTCGAGCAGAAGCCCAATCCCTTCATCACCCATAGCCTGAACATCGATTTTCACTACTTCTTCATGCGCAAGTTCTGGTTCGCCTATCTCGCCAAGGCGATGATCGCCATGCCGGGCGGCTTCGGCACCTTCGACGAGCTGACGGAAATCCTGACGCTGATCCAGACGCTGAAGATCAAGAAGAAGATGCCGATCGTGCTGTTCGGCACGCAGTTCTGGCGCGAGGTGATCGACTTCAACGCCCTGGTCAAATACGGTACCATCAGCCGGCGCGATCTCGACCTGATGTACCGCACCGACTCGGTCGAAGACGCTTACGAGCACATCACCACCGAGCTGACGCGGCTCTACCTCGACGACACCAGCGCGACCATGTAGCGACGCCCTGTCCGATCACCCGTTTTGGCCGGCTCGGCAAGCGTCCCGAGGGTCGGATCGGACGATTTTTAATCGTATTTTAGCCAATTCCGGCAAAGATCTACCGCTTAAGGATGCATTGTTTCGCCCGCTGAATCGGGGCATTGCTTTGGAGCAAATGCGCGACGCTTTTTAACTTGTCGCGCGCGCGGCCGGGGGCCGTCGAAAACATCACGAAACAGTCATGGCTGCGGCAAGCTCGCCGGCGCCGCCCCTGCGTCGCGTAGATTAAACAGGCGAGACGATGGGCGGCAATGTCGATGACGGCAACCGGCAATGAAGCGATAGCGGCAGGAGCGGCGGGGGCCATGGCATTGGCCGGCGCCGCAGCGTCCGGTCCTGTCGCAGAAGGCGCCGGCCAGACGCTGGCGCGCAAGCTCGTCGGCGATGCCAGCCGCTACAGCTATTTGACCCGCAGCCGCGGCCGCGGCGCGACGCAGGTGCTCGACCTTGAGCCGCTGCGCAAGGCGCTCGGCGCCAGTTGGGCCGCCTATGGCGAACTGATTCACGGCATCGCCCTGCGCATCCTGCACCGCCATCTCGGCGGCGCCTACGAGCACGAACGTTATGCCGAGCGCTATGTGGTGTTCTTCACCAATATGTCGGAGCGCGAAGCGCAGGAGCGCATGACGCGCATCGCCAGCGCGCTCGCCGAATTCCTGTTCGGCAGCGGCACGAGCCTCATCGAACCGGCGCGCCGGCGCTTCGGACGCGGCAGCCGCACCGGACGCGGCTTTTTTGCCGGCGTCGGCGCCGGGATCGGCGACGCCTTCGGGCGCCTGCTGCATACCGTCGGCACGCTCATCAGCGTGCAGGATCGCCTCGAAACCGCCGGCAAGCCGCGCAATGTCACGCTGCGCGGCGGCGCCTTGGATCTGTCGGCGGCGGCCCCCTTGCCGACCGCGGGAACGGCCGCGTCGACCCGCAGCGCCAAGCCGCCAACGACCGCCGGCGACGCCGCAAACGTCAAAGCCCCGCCGCCGGTCGAACCCAATTGGTCGACATCGACGCGCAACGCCAAGCCGCCCGTGCGGCGCGGCGTGTTCAACGCCGCCGCGCCGACAAGCAAGTCGCCGCTCGGCACCGGCGCGACGAAAGCGAAATCCGCCGAGGAACCGCCGGCGCCCGCCGGCACGGCCGAAGACGCCGCCTTGAAAGAGCTCGCCCGCCGCGCCGCGCCGAGCAAAGCCGCGCGCGAGGGCAACAGCGGGGACAACCCCCTCGCCAAGGCCGTGGCCGACGCCGTGGCGTCTGCCGCATCCGCGCAAGCCGCCAAGCCCGCCAAACCGACCGAGATCGCCGTCGACAAGCTGAGCTTCGTCTATCGGCCGATGTGGAGCGTGCGCACCAACATGCTCGCCATCTCCGGCTGCTATCCCGCCGGCAAACTGCCGAACGGCGAGCTCGGCATCGGCGAAGCGGTGTTGCCGCCGGCGGCAACGCTCGAAGTGATCGAGAAGGTCGATCGCGCGGCGCTCGATCACGTCATCGCCAATTGCCTCCCCACCATGGAGACCGGACGCGGCGCGATCATCGCCCTGCCGGTCCATTACGAGACGCTCTACGACCGCGATCGCCGCGCCAACTATCTCAATGTCTGCCGCGGGCTTTCGATGGCGGCGCGCAAGCGCTTGATCTTCGAATGCCGCAACATCGACGACACATCCGATCAAGGCGCGCTGATCGCCACGCTGCAGCAACTCAAGCCCTTCTCGACGATGCTGATCGGCGTGCTGCCGCTGCGCACCAGCAACTTCGCGCTGTGGAAACGCGCCGGGCTGGGCAGCGTCGGCGTCGACATCGCCGCCGAACGCGGCAGCGAAAGCGAGATCATCGAGGGCATGCATCAGTTCGCGCTGCAGGCCAACCAGCACGGCCTGCGGCCCACCGCCTGCAATCTCGGCACGCTCAGCCTCGCGGCGGCGGCCACGCAAGCCGGCTTCGACTTCATCGAAGGCGGCATCATCCAGAACCAACTGCGCCCGACGGACGTGCGGCCCTTCACGCTCGAGGACCTCTATCTGCAATATGCCGTCGCGCGCCGCGCCAAGGTCGGGCCCGGCCGCCTGCTCGACGCATCCGCCGACGGAACCTCGGCCGCCTGAGTCCCTCGCAGCTTCACCGATTCGTGATGCCGGCGACCCTGGGTCGCCTTGCGCCGCCGACGGGCCCTTGGCAAAATTTCGCCATTGCCGGCCGCAATCTCGAAAAATAAGCGTAATCTGGCCGCCGATCTTCGGCCCGCCACGCCCGCTTGCGCGCGGCCGTTCGCCACCGCATCCCCGCCCCATTCTTCAGTTCCTGCTTGATGGAGGAGAACCGATGACCCGCTTCGCCCGCCACCGCACGCTTTCCGTGCTTGCCGCAAGCCTGTTCGCTTTCGCGACTCCCGGTTTCGCGCAGGAGGTCCGCCTCGACGTGCCCTACGTGCCGACGTCGCAGACCACCGTCGATGAGATGCTGAAGATCGCCAATGTGACGGCCAAGGACTATGTGATCGATCTCGGTTCGGGCGACGGCCGCATCGTCGTCAGCGCCGCCAAGCTCGGCGCCACCGCCATGGGCGTCGACATCAACCCGCAGCGCATCAAGGAAAGCCATGAGAACGCCAAGGCCGCCGGCGTCACCGACAAGGTGAAGTTCTTCCAGCAGGATCTGTTCCAGACCAAGTTCTCGGATGCCACCGTGCTGACCATGTATCTGCTGCCGAGCGTCAACCTGCGCCTGCGCCCGACGATCCTGGGCGAGATGAAACCCGGCACACGCATCGTCAGCCACGACTTCGACATGGGCGACTGGAAGCCCGACCAGTTCAAGGACCTCGGCACCGACCAGGTCTATTTCTGGCTGGTGCCCGCCAAGGTCGAAGGCGCCTGGACCGCCAAGCTCGGCAGCGACAGCTACAAACTCGACCTGACGCAGAAATTCCAGGAAGTGAGCGGCAGCGCGACGATGGGCGGCAAGACGCTCAAGGTCGAGAACGGCCGCCTCGCCGGCGAAAGCTTCACCTTCGAGTTGGTCGACGGCGGCAACCGCCGCATCATGATGGGGACCGTCTCCGGCAACAGCATCACCGGCAAGGACTGGTCGGCGACGAAAGGGTGAGGTCGATCCACATCGTCATGGCCGGACTTGTTCCGGCCATCCACGGCTTTTTCCTTATCCGCATCGTAAGTCGTGGATGCCCGGGACAAGCCCGGGCGTGACGGCAGCTTAAAAAACGGCCGAGGCGAACCCTCAGCCGTTTTTCTTTTTCTGCTCGGCGGGGAAGACGAGCGACTTGATGACCACCGGCACCGCGCCCGACGACGGGATGAGCGCGCCGATGTCGATATAATCGAATTCCTCGAGCGTGATGCCGTCGATCGACACCACCGGCGCGGCGATCTTCATCTCTTCCTTGAGATGCAGGCCGAGCAGCCCGCCGATGTCGCCGTCATTGACCATGACGATGGGGTGACCCCCCTTCCCATCTTTGGGCTCGGTGATCGCCTTGAGCGCCAGCGCCACGCCTTTGCAGAAGCCGTCGAGCCGGGCGAAGCTCGCCGAGCCCTTCCAATGGAAGGCGACGGCGACCGGCGTCTCCGACTCTTCGAGGCCGAGACGCACCAGCGCCTTGCGCACGCCGGCGGCGACGGCCGGCGGATCGAGCACGTCGGCAGAGAGATCGAAATCGGGCACGATCACCGGCAGGTTGCGCACCGGCACGGCATGGCCCGGCGCGATGAAGATGGTGCTGCCGCTGACCTGGATGGTGTATTGCGACGCGCCGATCACCGTGGCGCGAATGCCGTTGGTCGGCACTTCGACGGGGATGTTCAGCGTCTCGATGCGCTCGCGAATGGCTTTGGCCACGCGCGGACCGAGATCGCCGAAGTTGCGCGGCTCGCGCGCATAGATGAACTCCGACACGCCGCCCGAGAAGGTGACGATGTCGATCTTGCCCCGATAGCTCAGCTCGGGCAGGCGCAAGAGATGCTTTTTTTCCGGCGCGAGCTGCTTGAGCTGCACCAGCTCGAACAATTGATCGGCCATGCGCAGGGCGATGGCGTCCAATTCCTTGTCGGTCATCCGGCGGCCGAGCGCGAGATCGATGCCTTCGAGTTTGGCGTAATAGCGGCCGGCTTCCTCGATGCGCGTCACCTTATTGTCGCCGTCCATGGCGATCAGGCGCGCGCCGACGTCGATGGCGGTGACTTCCTTGACCTTGCCGGCCTCGCAGATCGCCACCTTGCTGGTGCCGCCGCCGATGTCGATATTCATCACCACGCCGCGGCCTTCGTCGGAGCGGCCGGCCGCGCCGGAACCATGGGCGGCCATGGTGGTCTCCAACGCGTCGCCGGCGCTGACCGCGACGAAGCGGCCGGCCTCGCGCGCGAACAGATCGGCGATGGCCCGGGCGTTCTGCCGGCGCACGGCGACGCCGGTGAGGATCAGCGCGCCGGTGTCGACGTCCTCGCGCGTCAGGCCGGCCTTGTCATATTGCGCGTCGATGAAGCGGCCGAGCGCGTCGGAATCGATGGTCGTCTCGTCGACATAGGGCGTCAGCAGGATTTCCGATTCGCCCAGCACCTCGCGCTTGGTGATGACGTAGCGGCTGCCCTGATGTTCCAGTTCCAGCCGCGAAAAGACGAGGTGCGAGGTGGAAGACCCGATGTCGACGCCGACGCTGGTCAGCGTCAGGGTTTCCTCATCCGAAATATGCCGGCGCGCCGCGGTGAAGCCGGCCGAGACGGACTCTTCGCCGCCGCCGATGCCGCCGCCGAAACCTTCCAAAATGCTGCGTTCGTTGCCGCGCCCGTTATCGCTCATGGTCCGTCCCTGATTTTGCTTTGATTTCTTAGGGACCAAGGTAGCGGAAAAAAGCCGGGCTTGGAAAGCGTCTGGATTCGCCGCCTCAGGCCTCGCTGACCAGGCGATAACCGACGCCGGGCTCGGTCAGGATCAGGGCGGGATGGGTGGCGTCGTCGCCGAGCTTCTGACGCAGCTGGCCGACATAGACGCGCAGATATTGCGTGTCCTCCACATGGGCCGGGCCCCAGACCTGTTCGAGCAGCTGGCGCTGCGTCACCACCTTGCCGGCATGCTGCACCAGCAGGCGCAGCAGATCGTATTCCTTGGGCGACAATTTCACCGGCTGGCCCGCCTTGCTCACCTCGCGCCGCGCGAGATCGACGGCGAGATCGCCGCTGTGAAAGACCGGCGCCTCGCCGCCTTGGCGCAAGCGATGGCGCAGGGCGGCGCGCAGCCGCGCCAGCAGCTCGCCCATGGCGAAGGGTTTTTCGACATAGTCGTCGGCGCCCGCGTCGAGCGCGGCGATCTTGTCGGTTTCGCGATTGCGCACGCTGAGCACGACGATCGGCGTCTCGGTCCATTCGCGCAAAGAGCGGATCACCGCGACGCCGTCCATGTCGGGCAGGCCGAGATCGAGCACGATCACCTGCGGCGCGCTGTCGCCGGCGCGCGCCAGCGCTTCCGCGCCCGACGCCGCCTCGATCATCTCGTAGCCCTGCGCCGCCAGGCTCGGCCGCAGGAAGCGGCGGATCTGCGGCTCGTCGTCGACGATGAGAACGCGGATCGGGCCTTTGTCGCCGGTCATGTCGCGCGCTCCAGATGGGCCGGCGGCGCGGTCTCGATCGGCAAGGCGATTTCGACGACGGTGCCGTCTCCCGACGGTCCGGGACTGAGGGCGCGGATCGCCCCGCCATGGGCTTCGACGATGCCCTTACAGACGGCGAGACCGAGGCCGGTGCCGGCGATCTGGCGGTCGCCCGCCTCGATGCGGTGAAACTTGTCGAATACGCGCGCCAGATCCGTCGCCGGGATGCCGCGCCCGCGATCGGCCAGCTCGACGATCAGAACGCCGTCGCCGCGCCGCGCCGACAGGCGTACCTCGGACGTCTCCGGCGAATATTTCGCGGCATTGTCGAGCAAGTTGAACAGCACCTGTTCCATGAGAACGAAATCGACGCGCAGCAGCGGCAGGTCGGGCGGCGCGTCGATCGTCAGACGGCGCCCGCCGAGCGCGCGTTTGGCCCGCACGGCCGCGCTCGCCAGGAGATCGTTGACGGCGACCCAGTCGCGCTTGGGCGCCAGCATGCCGGCCTCCAGGCGAGTCATGTCCAAGAGATTGCCGACGAAGCGGTTGAGACGCAACGCCTCCTCTTCCGCCATGTCGATCAGGTCGCTGCGCGCTTTGGCATCAAGGCCATGCCCTTCCAGCTTGAGGCTGGAAATCGCGCCGATGATGGTGGCGAGCGGCGTGCGCAGGTCGTGGCTGATCGACGACAAGAGCGCGTGACGCAGCTTCTCGCTCGCCGCCAGCACGCGCGCTTCGGCGATCTCGCCTTCGAACTGGCTGCGTTCCAGGGCGACCGCCGCCTGGTCGATCAGCGCCGCGACGACGCGCGCCGCCGAAGGGTCGAGCTGCGCCGGCCCCTTGCGAGCGCGAAAGCCGACGACGCCGACGAGGCCGCGCGAGGTCTTCATCGGCTCGAAGCGCCAGACCCGCGTCGGCAGCGTCGAGGAGCCATGGCCCGCCGGTTCGCCATGGGCGAAAGTCCAGCGCGCCGCCGTCCAATCGGCCGGATCGAGGTCGTCCTCCGGCGGATAGGCGCCGGCGATGCTCAACTCGTCCTTGTCGCCGCTTTTCTCGGGCAACAGGACGATGGCCTGGCCCTGCAACGAGGTCGCGACCTGATAGCAGCAGGCCCACAAGAGATCGTCGATGCCCACGGTGGTCGCCAGCTTGCGGCTGAAATCGTAGAGCGCGCCCTGGATCTTCATGCGCCGGCGCGCGTCCTCCGCCTGATCGCGCGCCCGCGCGGCGATGCCGGACACGAGAATCGCCGCCACCAGGAACAGCCCCAGCGAGATGATCTCGTGGCCTTCCGCCACGGTGAAGGTGTAGAGCGGCACGACGAAGAAGAAGTTATAGGCGGCGAAGGACAGCAGCGAGGCGAGGATCGACGGCAGCAGGCCGTGGCGCACGGCGGCGAGCACCACGGCGATGAGAAAGAACGGCGCCGGCGACGGCAGGGTGATGAGCGCCCCGGTCAGCCGACCCAAGAACACCGCCGCGGCGACATAACCGGCGGTCCAGGCGTAAGGCGTCCAGCTCGCCTCGGGCAGAGACAACTGCCACGATCCTTTGCGCGAACCGTCGCCGAGCGGCACGAGATGCACGGCAATGTCGCCGCTCTGGCGCAGCAGCGCCTCGACCAGGGACCGGCCGAGCAGGCGACGCAGCCAACTGCTGCGCCGGCGGCCGAGCACGATCTGGGTGATATGCCGGTCGCGCGCATAGCGCAGCAGATCCTCGACGAGATCGCGCGCCGGCAGGGTCACCGCCTCGCCGCCGAGCTGTTCGGCGAGGCGCAAGGCCTCGGCGATGCGGTCGCGCGCGGTTTGGCTGAGGCGGAAGTGGCCGGGCATCTCGACATAGACCGCCGTCCAGGGCGCATGCAGCTGATCGGCGAGCCGGCGCGTCGCGCGCACCACCGCGACGGCGTCGGCGTCCGGTCCGACGCAGGCGAGCAGGCGCTCGCCGGCCGGCCAGGGATTGACGATGGCATGCTGGCGCATGTAGTCGAGCATCTGCTCGTCGACGCGCTCGGCGACGCGGCGCAGCGCCAGTTCGCGCAGCGCGGTGATGTTGCCGGGCTGGAAGAAATGCGCCACCGCGCGCTGCGCCTGGCCCTCGACATAGACCTTGCCTTCGGCCAGGCGCTTGAGCAGGTCCTGCGGCGTGAGGTCGACCAGCTCGATCTCGTCGGCGCGCTCCAGGATCTCGTCGGGCAGCGTCTCGCGCACGCGCACGCGGGTGATCTTGGCCACCAGATCGTTGAGGCTTTCGAGATGCTGGACGTTGAGCGTCGAATAGACGTCGATGCCGGCGCCGAGCAGCTCCTCGACGTCCTGATAGCGTTTGGGATGGCGCGTGCCCGGCAAATTGCTATGCGCCAGTTCGTCGATCAGGATGAGGCGCGGCGCCCGCGCCAAGGCGGCGTCGAGATCGAATTCGCTGAGGCGCTGACCGCGATAATCCTGAACGCGACGCGGCAGCATCTCGAACCCGGCGACCAACGCTTCGGTTTCGCTGCGGCCGTGGGTCTCGATCACGCCGATGACGACGTCGACGCCCTCTTTCCTGAGCCGGTGCGCCGCCTCGAGCATGGCGTAGGTCTTGCCGACGCCGGGCGCGGCGCCGAGAAAGATCTTGAGACGGCCGCGCCCTTCCCGCTCGGCGGCGGCGAGCAGGGCGTCGGGCGATGGACGCAAATCGGAGCGGTCAGCGGCTTCTGTCATTCCCACTTGGCAAGGCGGCGGGGTTCATCGCGTCGAGCGCCAAGTTTAGCATAAGCACATTGACGCGGGGCTCGCCGACGAGGCCGAGGAAACCGCCTTCGGTTTGCCGGTCGATCAGCGCGCGGACGGCAGTTTCCGGCAAGCCGCGCGCGGCGGCGACGCGGGCCGCCTGATAGAGCGCCGCCTTGGGCGAAATATGCGGATCGAGGCCGCTGCCGGACGCGGTGGCAAGCTCGGTCGGCACCGGCTGGCTACCCTGCTTGTAATGCTCGATGTCGCCCTCCAGACGGTCGAACAGGGCCTGAGAGGTCGGGCCGAGGTTCGAGCCGCTGGAGGCGCCGGCGTTGTAGGGCGCGGGTACGCTCTTGGTCGCATCCTCGGGATCGGCGCCCATCGTCGCCGAGGGACGCGGCCAGAAATACTTGTCTTCGCCGAACGGCTGGCCGATCAGCGACGAGCCGACGACCGTGCCGTTCCGCTCGATCAGGCTGCCGTTGGCCTCGCCCGGCAGCACCGCCTGGGCGATGCCGGTGATGGCGTAGGGGTAGGCGACGCCGAGCAGGGCGACGAAGACGGCGAGCAGGCTGAGGGCGGGACGCAACAGGCTGAACATGGGAATCTCCTTGAGCCGAGCGCTTAAGCCAGGCCGAGCGCGGCAACGACGACGTCGACCAGCTTGATGCCGATGAAGGGCACGATGAGGCCGCCGACGCCATAGACCAGCAGATTGCGGCGCAGCACGGCGGCGGCGCCGAGCGCCTTGGTGGCGATGCCGCGCAGCGCCAGAGGGATAAGTGCCACGATGATCAAGGCATTGAAAATCACCGCTGACAGGATGGCGCTTTGCGGCGTCGTCAGATTCATGACGTTGAGCGCGCCGAGCTGCGGATAGGCGGCGACGAACAGCGCCGGAATGATGGCGAAATATTTCGCCACGTCGTTGGCGATCGAGAAGGTCGTCAGCGCGCCGCGCGTCATCAGCAACTGCTTGCCGATGCCGACCACCTCGATGAGCTTGGTCGGATCGCTGTCGAGATCGACCATGTTGCCGGCCTCGCGCGCCGCCTGGGTGCCGGTATTCATGGCGACGCCGACGTCGGCCTGGGCGAGCGCCGGTGCGTCGTTGGTGCCGTCGCCGCACATGGCGACGAGCTTGCCCTTGGCCTGCTCGCTGCGGATCAGCGCCAGCTTGTCTTCCGGCGTGGCTTCGGCGAGGAAATCGTCGACGCCGGCTTCGGCGGCGATGGCGGCGGCGGTCAGCTTGTTGTCGCCGGTGATCATCACGGTGCGGATGCCCATGCGGCGCAGTTCGGCGAAGCGCTCCTTGATGCCGTCCTTGATGACGTCCTTGAGCTGGATGACGCCAAGCAATTTTCCGTCGGCAGCGACGGCGAGCGGCGTGCCGCCGGCGCGCGCGATCTTCTCGATCTCCTGGGCGAGGCCCTGCGGCGCGCGGTCGATTCCGGTCCATTTCAGCACGGCGTCGACGGCGCCCTTGCGGATCTTGCGCCCATTGCTTCCAGAGGCGCCGACATCGATGCCGGACATGCGGCTCTGCGCCGTGAAGGGCACGAATTCGCCTTTGGGATCGGCAAGACGCACGCCGTGCTTTCCCTGCACCAGCGCGACGATGCTGCGCCCCTCCGGCGTGCCGTCGGCCAGGCTGGAGAGCAGCGCCGCCTCGAACAGTTCGCGTTCGGAAACGCCCGGCGCGGCGATCAAGGCCGTCGCCATGCGATTGCCGAGCGTGATGGTGCCGGTCTTGTCGAGCAAGAGCGTATCGACGTCGCCCGCCGCCTCGACGGCGCGGCCGGATTTGGCCAACACGTTGAAGCGCACCAGGCGGTCCATGCCGGCGATGCCGATGGCGGACAGCAGACCGCCGATGGTGGTGGGGATCAGCGTCACCAATAGGGCGGCCAGTACGGCGACCGACACCAATTGGCCGGCATAGGCGGCGAAGCTCTCGATGGTCGCGGTGGCGACGAGGAAGATCAGCGTCATGCCGGCCAGCAGGATCGACAGCGCGATCTCATTCGGCGTCTTCTTGCGTTCGGCGCCTTCGACCAGCGCGATCATGCGGTCCAAAAAACCGCCGCCCGGCGAGACCGTGATCTTCACCTTGATCCAGTCCGACAGCACGCGCGTGCCGCCGGTGACGGCAGAACGGTCGCCACCCGACTCGCGGATGACCGGCGCCGATTCGCCGGTGATGGCGCTTTCATCGACGCTGGCGATGCCCTCGACCACCTCGCCGTCGGCGGGGATCGTCGCGCCGGCCTCGACCAGCACCAGATCGCCGGCGCGCAAATCGGTCGCGGCCATCTGCTTGGTCGTGCCGTCGGCGTTCAGGCGCTTGGCCAGCGTGTCGCTGCGCGCGCGGCGCAGGCTGTCGGCCTGGGCCTTGCCGCGCCCTTCGGCGACGGCTTCGGCGAAGTTGGCGAACAGCACGGTGAACCACAGCCAGGCGGCGATCTGGCCGGTGAAGGCCGCTTCCGTTCCGGCGACCAGATCGCGCGCGAACAAAACCGTGGTGAGCAGCGCGACCACGGCGGTGACGAAGATCACCGGATTGCGCGCCAATTTCTTCGGCGCGAGCTTGGCGAAGGAGTCGCGGGCGGCGCGGCGCAGAATGGCGCCGTCGAGCAGGGCGACGGAAGAGCGTTTGCTCATGATGTCCTCTTAGAACAGGTTGCCGGCTTAGCGAGTTAAAACAGGCCTCCGGCTTGCATGGCGAAATGCTCGACGATCGGGCCGAGCGCCAAGGCCGGGAAGAAGGTGAGACCGCCGACGATGACGATCACGCCGATCAGCAAGCCGATCCACAAAGTGCCCGTGGTCGGGAAGGTGCCGGCGCTGTCCGGCAGTTTCGGCGCCATCGCCAGCCGGCCGATCACGGCCATCATCGGCACGATCAACGCGAAGCGGCCGAACAGCATGGTGAGGCCGAGCGTCGTGTTGAAGAACGGCACGTTCGCCGTCAGGCCGGCGAAAGCGCTGCCGTTGTTGCCGCCGGCCGAGCTATAGGCATAGAGCAGTTCGGAGAAGCCGTGCGGACCGGCATTGGCGAGGCCGGCGAGCGCACCCGGCCAGACGCAGGCGAGCGCCGTGAAGAACAGGATGGCGACCGGGCTGGCGAGCACCGCGAGCATGGTCAGCTTCACTTCCGTGCCGCCGATCTTCTTGCCGAGATATTCCGGCGTGCGGCCGACCATCAGGCCGGCGACGAAGACAGCGATGATGGCATAGAGCAGGATGCCGTAGAGCCCGGCGCCGACGCCGCCGATGATGACCTCGCCGATTTCGATGTTGAACATCGGCACCAGGCCGCCGAGCGGCGTGAAGCTGTCGTGCATGCTGTTCACCGAGCCATTCGAGGCTGCGGTGGTGAAGACGCCCCAGATCGCCGAATTGGCGATGCCGAAGCGCGTCTCCTTGCCTTCCCAATTGGTCGCCGAATCGAGGCCAGCCGTCACGAAGCCGGGGTTGCCGGCGCTTTCCGACCAGTAGGCGACGCCGAGGCCGACGACGAGCATGACCACCATGGCGGCGAGCAAGGCGCGGCCCTGCGCTTTCGCGCCGACCATGCGGCCGAAGGTCGCGGTCAGGGCGGCGCCGATGCCGAGGATCGTCCAGAGCTGCAGCAGATTCGACCAGGCGGTCGGGTTTTCGTAAGGATGCGCGGCATTGACGTTAAAGAAGCCGCCTCCGTTCGAGCCGAGCATCTTGATGGCGATCTGGCTGGCGACCGGCCCTTGGGCGATGGATTGCGTCGCGCCCTCCAGCGTCGTCGCCTCGACCGGACCGGCGAAGTTCTGCGGCATGCCCATGGCGACGAAAACGAGCGCCAGGATGAAAGCGAGCGGCAGCAGCACATAGAGCGTGCTGCGCGTCATATCGACCCAGAAATTGCCGATGGTGGCGCTGCGGGCGCGGGCGAAGCCGCGCGCGAAGGCGATGGCGAGCGCGATGCCGGTCGCCGCCGACAGGAAGTTCTGTACCGTCAAGCCGACCATCTGGCTGAGATGGCTCAGCGTGGTTTCGCCGCCGTAGGACTGCCAGTTGGTGTTGGTGACGAAGCTGACCGCCGTGTTGAAGGCGAGATCGGGCGTGACCGCCGCCATGCCGGCCGGATTGAGCGGCAGCAGGTCCTGCAGGCGCAGCACGGCATAGAGAAAGACGAAGCCTGCGGCGTTGAACGCCAGCATGGCGAGCGCATAACTGCTCCAGCGCTGTTCGCGCGCCGGATCGACGCCGGCGACGCGGTACAGCAGCCTTTCGACCGGCGCCAAGAAAGCGACGCGGCCGTCGAACACGCGGGTCATGTAAGCGCCGAGCGGCACCACGGTGGCGAGGACGACGCCGACGGCGAGGGCGATCTGCAGCCAGCCTGCGAGAGTCATGGCGCGGCTCCTAGAACTTTTCCGGACGCAGCAAGGCGACCAGGAGATAAACGAAGAGGACGAGCGTCACGACGCCGCCCAGGATGAGATCGAGGGTCATGGATGATCCCTTGAGATTGCGGCGCGGTCAGGCGCGTTCGCAGGCGAACAGGTACAACCCCATCGCCACGAAGAAGGCCAAGCCGAGGCCGATGAAAATCACGTCGAACATAGGAATTCCTTCCGAAGAGAGGCCAAGGACAGTCGCGCAAAAGCGCGTCAAGACGCCATGCGGGCTTGCGACGGGCGTCGTAAAGCCGGCGTAAAGACGGAATGAGACCAGACTCACAAAACACGCGTTTCTGTCACGCTTTTGAGTCTGCGGAGTTCCCGGAAGAACCCCGACAATCGCTGCTGCAATGAGAGCGAGGATTTATGCATTCGGTTCCGGGGCGTTCTTGGCGCTGGCCGCTTCTCGCGGCATTTCTGGTCGGCTTGGCCGTGCCCGCCGACGCCGACGAAACGCGCATTCTCGGCCAAGTGACGCAAAGCGAGGTGGACGACGTCACGCGCGGCGCGCTGATGGACGCGCCGCCCAATACAGCGCTGCCCGCTCCCATGTTCACCCCCGCGCCGATACGCGAAACGGCCCGGCTGCCGGACGAAGACGCCGCCCTCGGCGGCGACGCCAACGCCATGTATCGCTTGGCCGGCCGTTACGAACGCGGCGACGGCGTCGCGCGCAACACGGCCATCGCGCTCTCCTGGTACGGCCGCGCCGCGGACAGCGGCATTGCCGACGCCGTGCCGAAAGTGATCGCTTTGCGCGACCAATTGAGCCGCGAGGATGCGCTGTCGCGCGCCGTTGCCGCCGAGCTTGCCGCGCCGCGCAATCCACCCCGCCAACAGACGGCGACGATCCAACCCGCGCCGCCAGCGACGCGGCGCCCGCCGCCCGAACCGCCGATCGCGCGGGCGACGCCGCCCTCAACCCCGGCAGAACGCGCACCCCCGCCCGCAGCCGTTACGCCGCCATCCGCTCCTGCGCCAGTCGTCACCGCGCCGGTGGCCAGTATCGCCGAGTCCCTGCGCCTCGCCGCCGCCGCGCCGAGCGACGGCGAAGCCCTGCGCCATTATCGCGCCGCCGCCGAACAGGGCAGCGCCGACGGCGCCTTCAATCTCGGCTATCGCCTCGCCAACGGCAAAGGCACGGCGCAGAACGACGCCGAGGCCGCGCGCTGGTATGGCGCCGCGGCCGAACAGGGCCATGCGGCGGCGCAGAACAATCTCGGCTTCATGTATGCCAGCGGACGCGGCGTGGCGCGCGACGACGCCAGCGCCGTCGAATGGTATCGCCGCGCCGCCGCGCAGAACTACGCCCCGGCGCAGACCAATCTCGGCATGATGTACGACGCCGGACGCGGCGTGCCGGCAAGCCCGGCCGACGCGCTCGCCTGGTACTCCAAGGCCGCCGCCGCCGGCTACGGCCCGGCGCGCACGCGGCTCGCCGACATGTACGCCACCGGGCGCGGCGTGCCGCGCGACGAACGCATGGCCGAGTTCTGGCGACAGAGCGCCAGCACGGGAGCGCGCGAGCCGTGAGACGGATGAAACGCGGCGCCGATAGCGCGCGCCTCGAACGCTGGTCGTTCGACGATCCCTTGCCCGTCGCGCCGAAGGCGCGCGAAGATCAAACCGCGCCGAAGGCGCGCGAAGGTCAGATCGCGCCGGGGGCGCGCGAGGATCGCCTCACGCCAGTATCGCGCGAAGCGCCACAGCCGGCCCCTCGATTCGCCCCGCGTCCCGTCAAGGCGAGCCCGTCGCCCTGGCGCAGGATTCACATTCCCGACGAGGAACGCCAACGCGCCGCCGCCGCCGGGCTTTACCGTTATGTCGGCAAGCCCCCGACCGACATGGATGAGACGCGCCGGAGACCCCCGCCCGATGACGGTCGCTTTGCCGCGATGGCCGGGGAGGAATCTTCCGCACCGCCGGCCGATGAGGCCAGCTCCACGGCGCCACGCGCGGCTGGCGAAGCGCCCGCCTCCCCCGACGCGCCAACGCCGCGTCGGCATTCAGATCGGGAAAAGGCATTCGCCCATGCCTTCGCCGCCGCCGAGCAGGCGCGCCGCGCGCCGCGCATCGATCCGGCGCGCGCCGCGTTTCACGCCGCCTCGGGCCAGCGCAATCCCCATCTTGGCAATCCTCATCTGGGATTGACGGTCGGCGCCATCCTGGCGGTCTCGCTGGCCGTCGCCGCCGGCTTGAGCTGGATCGCCACGCCGGCTCCCGACCGGGGCGCCGCGCCGCGTGCCGATATTCTGCAACGGGTCTCGCCGCTGACGCCGTCGGCAGAACAACCAACAACGGCGCGCGCGCCGATCCATGCGGACCGCGGCATCGAAGTGGCCCCCGATCCATCGGCTCCTGGGGCGAGACCCTCTCCCGCGCAGCCCATCGAAGTCGCGCCGTGAAGGCTTTGCCGGCGCGCTTCCCGGATCGCGGGAAAATCCCACCGCGATTGATATCGATCATATCCCGCGTCGGATCAGGCCCTATAGTGGCCGGTGCATATCTTCCAGGACATGGAGAAGCATTATGGCCGACAGAGACGATGCGTCGAGACGCCCGACGACCGACGGCGGCAGCCTCATGACGGATCGGCGGCGCTTTTTGCAAAGCCTCACCCTCGCCGGCGCCGCCCTCACCTTCGATGGCTCCCGCGCCTGGGCCGATGTGGTCAAGCTGCCCTCCGCCATGCCGCAGGGCGGCCTGTCCGTCATGGAGGCCCTGGCAAAGCGCCAATCGGTGCGCGACTTCAGCAGCCGCGCCATTCCGCAACAGACGCTGTCCAACATCCTATGGGCCGCCTTCGGCATCAACCGGCCGGCGAGCGAAGATCATACGGCGCCGTCGTGGCGTGGCTCCAAGGAAACCGACATCTATGTCGCCACGGCGGATGGCGTGTGGCTGTTCGAACCCAAGGCGAACGAGCTTCGCAGCGTGATGACGACCGACATTCGCGAAAAGACCAGCAGCATGGTTTTCGCGGCCAAGGCGCCGCTCGTCTTCATCTATGTCGCCGACACGACGCGCATGGCGCCGGCGTCGCCGGAAGACCATCGGCTCTATGCCCATGTCGATGCGGCGATGATCGGCCAGAACGTCTATCTCTACGCCGCCGCGACCGGCCTCGGCACGGTCATTCTCGGCAGCGTCGACCGGGCGGCCCTGGCCAAGACGCTGAATTTGGGCGAGGGTAAGATCGTCACCTTTTCGCAGCCGGTCGGCTTCCCGCAATAAGGCCTCGCGCCCTGCGGTCTCCCGCCACGGGCCCGACCGCGACAACAAGGCGCATCATGTGTTTTTCGGCCACGGCCAGCTTCGCGACGATGGGGCTGACCGGCGCCATCGGGATCGCGACACTATCTCGCGCGACCTATGCGCGCGAGATTCCGACCGCCGCCATCCCTCTGCTCTTCGCGGCCCAACAGGGGATCGAGGGGCTGCTCTGGCTGCATTTGCCGTCGGCCGACGGCGACTCGACGACGTCCGCGCTGACGCTCGGGTTTCTATTGTTCGCCGAGGTGTTCTGGCCGATCTATGCCCCGCTCGCGGTGTTCCTGCTCGAACCGCGCGGGCAACGGCGCAAGTTCATGACCTGCTGCGTCGCGGTCGGGCTGGCGATCGGCGGCTATTTCTTGTGGCGCATCCTCCACGAGCCGCATTCGGCGACGATTTTCGCCGGGCATATCGTCTATGTCACGGGACAGGAGCCATCCTTCGTTTTCGGCGGCTCTTATCTGATCGCCACCAGCCTGCCGCTGATCCTGTCGTCGCGCCCCGCCGTCTCGTTCATGGGCTGGATCGTCCTGATCGGCTGCGCCGCCGCCTATGTGGCCTATTGGGAGGCCTTCACCTCGGTCTGGTGCTTCTTCGGCGCGACGGCCAGCCTGATCCTATTGGTTCATTTTACGCTGTCGCATCGACGCCGGGCGCGAATCGCCGCCGACCGGGTTTTGCAGACTTAAACGGACGCAATGGGGGCAGCGGGATGGGGGATGGTGCCGACTCGCGGAATTGAACCGCGGACCTACTGATTACGAATCAGTTGCTCTACCCCTGAGCTAAGTCGGCAAACCCTGACGGACCGGCAGATCGCGGTCCGCGCGAGGCAAACGCCTCGAAGGGGGCGGGTTGTAGCATAGCCGCCGCCGTCTGGAAACCGTGCAGCGCGGCCTCACGGCGGCGAGGGCAGCCCGGCTCCGCTTTCCTTGATCTAAATCAAGCCATTGATCGAAAAGGGGTATTTTTACTTGCCCACGGTCTCGCGGCTTGCCGGACGGCCGCCCCCTGGGCTAGGGTCAGCATGACGCTCGCAAGCCCTGTCGCCATTCATCACCCCGAGCCCCCGTCGCGCCATGAACATCCGTCCTTATTTCGTCTATCAGAAAGCCGTCTTCCCGCCCGACTTCTGCGACAAGGTGATCGCCGAGGGCGAGAAGCTGCCGCACAACCCGACCGGCACCGTCGGCATGTTCGAAGGCGAGCATGAAGACACGACGATTCGCAGCACCGAGCTGACCTTCTTTCCGCAGGAGCCCGCTTACGGCTGGCTCTACGATTACATCCTGCAGTTCATCAACGCCGCCAACACCAAATACTGGAACTTCAAGCTGTCGGCGGTCGAGCCGGTGCAATACGGCGTCTACAATTCCGGCCAGTATTATCATTGGCACGTCGACCAGCATCCCTATCCTTACAAGGATGGCGCCAACAAGGGCCTGACGCGCAAGCTGTCCTACACGATGCAACTGACCGACGGCGACGAGTATGAAGGCGGCGATTTCGAACTGAAGGATCCCGGCGAGGAAAACAAGATCGTGAAGATCGACGGCATCCGCGCGCGCGGTTCGGTCATCATCTTCCCGTCCTTCATCCTGCATCGCGTAACGCCGGTGACCCGGGGCGTGCGCCGCTCGATGGTCGGTTGGATCGTCGGGCCACCGTTCGTTTAAGCAGCGCCGACCATCGATTCATTCGCTGGCTCGCTACGCGAGCCGGGGCGACTGGATCAACGGCCCGCCGTTCGTTTAAGCGCGATGCCGGTTAAACCGGCGGCAATTCGTCGCGCAGAGTGAGCGGCGATTGCGTCATGGCCGGCGCGAGGGCGCTGACCGGCGTCGGGCTCGCCCAATCCAAACTGTCGAACGCGTCGCAGGAGCCGCAGACCGGCGACCATTCGGCCGTGCGCGCGTTGCAAGCGCGGCAGGTCCAGGCTTCGTCCGAGCGCGCCGTGGCGGCATGGTCGAGGGCGCGCCGCGCCGCGCCGTCGTCGCGATGTTCGAGCTGTTCCAATTCGGCCAGCAGGCGCCAAGCGCGCGCCGGCGGATCGTTCTCCGGCAAGGTCGCCGCGGCGAGCTGACCGCGCGCCGTGCCCCAGAGCTTGGCCGCCATGGCGGCGCGCGCTAAGGCAAGGCGGCTTTCGACATGTTCCGGCGCCAGCTTGACCAGACGCTCCATGCGGCCGAAAGCCTTCAAGGGATCGGGCTCGTGGCGCGCCTCGAGATAGAGCGCGGCCAAGTCGGCGCTCGGCATCAGCGGCCAAGTCGCCTCCATGGTCTTCACCGCCTCGCGGCGCGAACCGTCGGCGATCAGCAATTTCGCCAAATGCGCGGCCAGCGGCGCCGAGGCCGGCCATAAGCGGTGGGCTTTGCGGGCATGACGCAACGCGCTTTGCGCATCGCCGCCGCGTTCGGCTTCGCTCGCCTGCAGATGCGCCAGCAAGGCCGATTGGCGATGGGCTTGCGCCGGCGCGAGCAGCCGGCGGCGCTCGCCGCGCGTCACCGCGTCCTCGGCGGCGCGCCAATCGCCGGCGCGCAGCGAAAGGTCGAACATGCTGCCGAGCAGCCAGGGCGTATCGGGTTTCAACGCATAAGCGCGGCGCGCCAAATCCAAAGCCTTGTCGCGCGCGCCGGCGCGCTGGGCCTGCGCCAGGAGGCCGCGCAGGCCGACGAATTCCGTATCGGGGCGCGCCAGCATGGCGGTGAAACAACGCGTCGCCTCGGCCTCGTCGCCGAGCAATTGCGCCGCCTGCGCCGACAGCAGCAACGAGAGCGAGCCATCTTCCGGCGCGGCGAGGCCGCGCGCGCGTTCGGCGGCAAGCCGCGCCGTCGTGGCATCGCCGGCAGCGACCGCGATCATGCCGCGCGTCAATTCGGCATGGCCGGCCTCGCGGCGGCGATTGTTCCGCCAATCGCGAACGCGGCGCGGCGCGCCGAACAGCCAGCGCCATGTGCGCCAGAGGACGAGCAGCAGCACGAATCCGAGCAGCGCGGCGGCAACGACGATGCCGACCGGCGCCTCGACATGCCAGCCGAGCCATTCGAGCGTGACCACGCCGGGCCGCAAGGCGAACCAGCCGGCGACCGCGATGGCGGAGGCCAGCATGAGGAAATAGGCGATGGCGCGGATCATCGCGGCGCTCCGACGTGCGCCGCGAGGCCGCGCTGCAAGAGGGCGGCGGCCAATTGCTCGGCGGCGTTCCGCGCGCGCGCCTCGACGAGCCAGGCCTCCAAGGCGGCGCGCAGGTCGGCCGGCAGCGATTCGCGCTTGGCGAGCAGGTCGACCGGCGCGATGGCTTCGCCGAGATCGCCGGCGGCCAAACGGCGCTCGGCGCGCGACAGCAAGCGGTCGGCCGGATCGGCCGCGTTCAAGATCGCGCCATCGTCGGCGACGCGGCGCACCACGACCGCCGAGGTCATGCTGCGCCATAGCCGGGCGAACAGGCCGCTGTCCGGCACGCCGGCTTCGGCGCGCATGACGTCGCCGACCAGCGCCATCAAACGCGCGTGCAGATCGTCCGGCGCGGCGAGCCCCTTGGCGACGGCCGGCAGGACGAGATCGAATTGCCCGGCGAGCCCCATCTCCTGCGCCAGCGGGCGCAGACCGACGACGGCATCGGCGAAGGGCGTGCCGCGATCGAGCGAATCGCGCAAGGCCAAGGCGCCGAAGGTCAAAGTCTGCGCGCGGGCCGCGCGGGCGCGCTCGGCCTCCTGCTCCGCGCTCTGCGCCTCGAGCTTCTGCGTCAGGGCGCTCAAGGTTTCGTCGAGACGGGTCAGGCGCGCGGAAAAGGCGTCGGTGGCGTAGCGCAAGCTGTCCGCCGCCACCGGACGGTCGGCGAGGCGGCCGAGGCGCGTTTCCAAATCGTCCAGGCGCGACAGCAATTCCGGCGAAGTCTCCGCCGCCGGTTCGGCGGGCGAGTCCGGCGGCGCTTCGTAAGCGCGCGCGATCGGCTCGCGCTGCGCTTCCATGAGACGCGCGGTGGTCAGCGCCAATTCGCGGCGCAAGGCATCGATCACGGCGGCGCTGTCGTCGGCATCCGCCGACGGCGTCTCGGCCGACGCGGCCGGCGGCCGGGCGGCGCTCGGGGCGGGCGCCGGTTGCGGCGTCGGCTTGGCCCCCGGCGATTTGAGCCATTCGAAGGCGAGGATATTTTGCAGGGCGGCGGGCTTGGCGAGATAGAGCGCGACGCCGCCGATCAGCAGCAGCGCGACGACGGCGAGCGCGACCCGGCTCTGCCAAGAGGCGCGGTCGGGCGCCGGCCCTGGCGCGACGGAAGCGCGGCTTTCGGAAAAGATCGGCGGCGGCAGGGGCGATATGGGCTCATCGGCCGGTATTTCTTCCGCCAGATTTTCGGCCGTCCAGGGCGAGTCCGGCATATCGGCCGGCGCCGACGACATGGAGGCCTTCGGCCGCGTCTCGCGTTCGACGAAGCGATCGAGCGCCGACAAGAGCGAGTCCTGCGTCGGCTCGGCGGCGGCGAGGATGTCGCGCCAGCTCGCCGCGCCCGGCAGTTCGTCGACCGCATCGGCGACGGCGGGGCTTAAACAAATCGCCGTGGTGCGGCCGAGCGCGGGTGCGAGATCGGCGGCGGCGGCGAGCGCGACGAAGGCCGCGGCCGTACGCGGCGAGAAGAACAGCGCCGCCGGAATTTCGCCGCGCCGCAACGCGCCGGCGGTCTCGGCCGACAGGGCTTCGGCCTTCTTCGCCTCATAAAGCACGACGCGCGTCACCGTGAAGCCCTGCGCCCCGAGCAAGCCGGCGAGATCGCCCGCCACATCGGAGGCGGCGACATGCAGCAATGGCCCGGCCTCGGGCCGTACCCGCGCGGCGACCAAGGCGACCAGGGCTTTCACGTCGCCGGAGGCGGAGACCACTTCGGCGAAGCCGGCATCTTGCGCCGCGCGGCCGGTGGCATCGCCGACGGCATAGACCGGCAGGTGGCGCAAAGCGGAAATATCGTCGCCGTTGCGCGCAAGCAGCGCGCGCACGCCGTTGGCGCTGGTGAAGAGAATCGCTTGGCTGTCGTTCGGCGCGACCGCTTCGCCGGGAATGGCGACGATTTCGAGCAAGGGCTCGAGCAGCACCTCATGGCCGCGCGCCGCCAAGAGCTTCGCCAGCTCCTCGGCGTCGGCCCGCGGGCGGGTGACGAGAATTTTCATCGCACCAGCTCCGCGAAGAAATTGGGCCCGGCTTGGCGGCGCAATTCGCCGCCGGCATCTTGACCCATGGCCTGCGCGTCGCGCGTCGCGCCGCTGCGCGCCGTGCGGAAGGATTTCGTCCCATCGGGCGAAAAGATCGCCACTTGCAAGGAAACCACGCTGCCGTCGGTTTCGGCGAAAGCGGCGATCGGCGTGCGGCAAGACCCGTCGAGCGCTTCGAGGGCGGCGCGCTCGGCCGTCACCGTCGTCATGGTCGCGGCATGACCGAGCGGCGCGAGCAACTCGCGCATCGCATCGTCATCGTCGCGGCAGACGATGCCGATGGCGCCCTGGCCGGGCGCCGGCAGCATTTCGTCCATCGGCATCACGCGGGCGCCGGCAAGGTCGCCCTCGCCGATCTTGAGGCCGAGGCGGCGCAGACCGGCAAGCGCCAGAAGCGTTGCCGCCGCTTCGCCGGCCGCGAGTTTTTTCAAACGCGTCTGCACGTTGCCGCGAAAAATGCCGGTGCGCAGATCCGGTCGCCTATGAAGAATTTGCGCGCCGCGCCGCAAGGAGGCGGTGCCGACGATGGCGCCGGCCGGCAGATCGGCGAGCGTCGCGCCCTGGCGGCCGATCCAGACGTCGCGCGGATCTTCGCGTTCCAGCATCACGGCGAGCGCGAGGCCGGGCGGCAGATGGGTCGGCAGATCTTTCATGGAATGGACGGCGATATCGGCGCGCCCGTCGAGCAGCGCCTCGTCGAGTTCCTTGGTGAAGAGCCCCTTGCCGCCGATCTCGGCGAGCGGCCGGTCGAGGAACCTATCGCCGCTGGTGCGCAGGGATTCGACGGCGATCTCCAACGCCGGACCCCGCGCGAGCAGCAAGGCGCGCACCTGATTCGCCTGGGCGAGCGCCAGCGGGCTGCCGCGCGTGGCGAGGACGACGCGGCCGGGCGCCGTCAGGCGCGGATCGCGGGAGGAAACGGACGACATCATGCCTTGGGTTTAGTCGCTTCGCGGGCCGCAGGCAACCGTCGCCACGGCCTTTCGTGCAAAAGCCTTTCCCTGCGAAATCAGGCCCTTGCCCGGTCGATGGCGCACCCATTCGGTCCATGGCGATCCCCGGGGCGAGCGTGTAGAGTGCCGCGCCATGCCGAGCCCCCCTGTCCTGATCCGAGTGCCATGCTGATCCTGGGTATCGAAACCAGCTGCGACGAAACCGCCGCCGCCGTCGTCGACGACGCGCGCGTCATTCTGGCGAGTCGCGTGCTGTCGCAGACCCTCGAGCATGCGCCTTACGGCGGCATCGTGCCGGAGATCGCCGCGCGCAGCCATCTCGACCATCTCGACCGGCTGGTCGCCGAGGCGCTCGCCGAGGCCAAGGTCGGGCTCGCCGAGCTCGACGGCATCGCCGCCACCGGCGGGCCGGGCCTGATCGGCGGCGTCATCGTCGGCATCACCACGGCGAAAGCCTTGGCCCTGGTGCATCGCAAGCCGCTGATCGCCGTCAATCACCTGGAGGGCCATGCGCTGACCGCGCGCCTGTCCGACGATCTGCCCTTTCCCTATCTGTTGCTGCTGGCGACCGGCGGCCATTGCCAGTTGCTGATCGTCGAAGGCGTCGGACGTTACAAGCGGCTCGGAACCACCATCGACGATGCCGTCGGCGAGGCCTTCGACAAGGCCGCCAAGATGCTCGGACTCGGCTATCCCGGCGGCCCCGAGATCGAACGCGCCGCAGGCGAAAGCGCGGCGGCCGACCGCCGCCGCTTCCCGCTGCCGCGACCGCTCGTCGGCCGGCCCGGTTGCGACTTCTCCTTCTCCGGCCTGAAAACCGCGCTGCGCCAATCTATCGAGGGATTGCAGCCGGACGATCTCGACGGCGGCATGCCGAAGCGCGCCGTCGTCGCCGCCATCGCCGGCGCGTTCCAGGATGCCGTCGCCGACGTGATGGCCGACCGCGCCGGCAACGCGCTGAACATCTTCCTGGACCGATATCCCGACGCGGCGACTCGCCATCTCGTGATCGCCGGCGGCGTCGCCGCCAACGGCGCCCTGCGCGCGCGCCTCGCCGCGTTGGCCGACAAGCGCCGCGTGCGCCTCGTCGCGCCGCCGCTTGCGCTCTGCACCGATAATGCGGCGATGATCGCCTGGGCCGGCGTGGAACGCCTGCGCCTCGGCCTGATCGACGGGCTCGATTTCGCGCCGCGTCCGCGCTGGCCGCTCGATCCGACCGCGCCGCGCGCGCTCGGCGCCGGCGTCAAGGCATGACCGCCAAATCATGAACGCTTTCGCATCCCGCCGCGCGATGGCAGACTGCCGCGCATGACCGATTCATTCTCCGACAATTTCGGCGCCGACACTTCCGACGACTTACCGATGACGCGCATCGGCGTGATCGGCGGCGGCGCCTGGGGCACGGCGCTGGCGGCAGCCGCCGCGCGCGCCGGACGCCGCGTCACCTTATGGGCGCGCGAAGCCGACGTGATCGCCGACATCAATACGCGCCATGAAAACCGCAGCTTTCTGCCCGGCGTCATCCTGCCCAGCGCCGTCACGGCGACCGACGATCCGACGCAGGCCTGCGACGCCGACGCAATTCTGCTCGTCGCCCCGGCGCAGTTCATGCGCGCGACCGCCGCCAGGCTGTCGCGCCACTGGCCGACCGGCGTGCCGGCGGTGATCTGCGCCAAGGGCATCGAACAAGGCAGCGGCGCGCTGATGAGCGAAGCCGTCGGCGAGGCCCTGCCGCAGGCGCCGCTCGCCGTGCTGTCGGGCCCGACCTTCGCCGGCGAAGCGGCGCGCGGCCTGCCCCTCGCCGTGACGCTGGCCTGCCGGGATGCGGCCTTGGGAACCAAGCTCGTCGCCGCGCTCGGCTCGCAGCGCCTGCGCCCTTATCTGTCGGACGATCTCGTCGGCGCCCAGATCGGCGGCGCGGTGAAGAACGTGATGGCGATCGCCAGCGGCATCGTCAGCGGCCGCGGCCTCGGCGAGAACGCGCGCGCCGCCCTGATCACGCGCGGCCTGCATGAAATCGTGCGCCTCGGCACGGCGCTCGGCGGACGCATGGAGACGCTGATGGGTCTGTCCGGCGTCGGCGATCTCATGCTCACTTGCATGAGCGCCAAGTCGCGCAATTACTCGGTCGGCTTCGCCCTCGGCGAAGGCCAGGATCTGGCGAGCGCCCTGGGCGGCAAGAGTTCGGTGGCGGAGGGCGTGTTTTCCGCGCCGGCCGTGGTCGCGCTGGCCAAAAGGCATGGCGTCGACATGCCGATCTGCTTCGCGGTCGATGCGGTGCTGCATAGCGGCAACGACATCGACACAGCGATCGACGGGCTGCTGGCGCGTCCCTTTACCGCAGAGTATTCGGGGCGATAAGCGCCGCGTTCGGCGCGGCGTTGGGCGTGACCGTTTGCACCGCGACGGGCGCGACCCCGATCAGCGGCGCCGTGATGGCGCTGACCGGCATCGATCCAGGGGACATGGCGGCCGGCTTGGCCTGCGCCGTCGGCATCGGCGCCGGCGACTTGATCGCCATGACGGGCATGGCGCCGCTCGCCGCCGCGATCTGCCGCGCCAAGAGATGCGCTGTGCAGCCGTAGCTGAGATCGTTCATATGCAGGCCGTCTTTCGAGATCATCGCATCGACGCTCATATTGTCGCGCACGACCCAGTTTTGCATGATCTCGAAGCGGCGGAACACGCCGACATGCTTCTCGCGCCCGGTCGCGCGCACCGCTTCGACGCGGAGCAGATGATCGGGCTTCTCGTTGAAGCGCGGGGCATATTGCGGCGACATCAGAATGACATCGATGCCGGCCATCTCCAGGGTATCGATGCCTTCGAGAATCAATTCGCGCATGGCGTGAATGGTGTCGCCGGCCAGGCTTTCATTGGTGCCGACCTGCCAGACCACCAGATCGGGCTTTTCCGCCAGCACGTCGCGCTCGAACCGCGTCATCATCTGCGCCGTGCGGTCGCCGCCGACGCCGCGATTCACAACGGTGAGCTGCGCGCGCGGCCATAGTTCGAGCAATTCGACGGCGAGACGCGCAGGATAGGAATGGCTCGGGCTCGACGCGCCGTGACCGGCGGTGGAGGACGAACCGATGGCGACGATCTTGATCGGCAGGTCGTTGCGCAGCTTGAAGCCGACATGCGGCAGCGGCCGCTCCTGCGCGATGAGCGAATCGGGCACAGTGCAGCGCGACGTGTCGAAGCGCGCGCTCTTCTTATGCTCGCCGGCTTTCGCCGCGACTGATTTCTGATCGACGGTTTTCTGATCGAGAGATTCGTCGCCCAAAGATTTCGCGGACGGCAGATCGGCGGCCTGCGCGCCGGCGCAGACGCCGAAGGCGGCGGCCAGCAAGAGGGCGGTCGAGAGCGATTGCGATATGCGCGACACGGGCTGCGATAACCTGACTGGTCGAACGGTACGCGGTGGCTACTGCGGTTGATCTATGCCCGGATTACTGGTCGCGGTCTTACCGACGAACGGCTTTCTCGATCATATCGCCCAACTGCAAGGCGATGCACTCATGGAGCTTGGCGGCACGGCTGGCACGTTCGGCGCGCGGCATGTTGTCGAAATCGAGCCGCCCTTCGCCCGCCCAGTGACGCATCATCTCGAGCCTGTCGAAAAGAACCGCGCCCGACTGGGTGGCGACCGCGTTCATCATGTCGACATAGGGCCCGTAATTTACCAGCAATTCTATGCGCCGAGAGTATTGCATATTCATGAAAATCACGTCGATTCCCTCTTTCTCAAGCATTTCAACGCCTTGAGAGAGAGCCCGGCCGAAATCCTCGAGTTGCAGGTTGCCCACCGAATCGACCGTGCCGGTCTGCCAGATCACCAGGCTGGGCTCCAGGCTGACCACGTCGTCTTCCAGACGCGAGGCCATCTGGCGCGCCGATTGGCCGCCGACGCTCTTGTTCACCACCTCGACGGGAATGGCGAAGCGCTCCTGCAGATCGGCCTGAAGCCGCGCCGGATAGGCCTCGGCGCGGTTCGCCGCGCCGGTGCCGGCGCTCGACGAGGTGCCGAAGGCGACGATGCGCAGCGGCTTGCCGGCGCGATAGGCCTCGCGCGCATGCTTGAGAAAGCCGTTCGGAACCACGTCGTCCGGCACGGCGCAGAACTTGGCGAGCTCGACCGGCGGCGACTCCTCAGCCGCCCGCGCGGCGGGAAGGGACGCCACGATTAGACAGCCGAGCAAGACGGCGACGGCCTTGCGCGACGGCCCTCGACGCGAACGATGGAAATGGGTCATTCGGCAGAGCCTCCCCCGAGAGCTGTCGATGCGATATCGGCCGGGCGCGCCGGCGCGTCGCTCGGCTTGCGCGGCATGCGTTCCTTGGCGCGGTACCAGGCGAGCAACGCCGCCGCGCCGATCATGATGGCGATGCCCGTGCCGTTGACGAGCAGTTGATAGGCCAGCGAGTCGCCGAGCTCGACCAGAACGATCAGCCCGGCGAAGGACAAGAAGACGCCGAGGCAGAAGATATGCAGCGAATGCTGGCCGCAGATGATCAGAGGGTGGAAAGCGCGCCAGCGCAGCATCGGGCTGTCGGCGCGCAGGAAATAGGCGGTGATATAGGCCAGCGCCAGCAGATTGCTGAGACGCCAGCCCGACAGGTTGGTTTTGTCCGTGGGAAAGATGAAGGCTTCCGAGCCATGGGGGAAAACTCGGGTGATCAGGTCATGTTCCCACAGGAACTGCATGGCGAAGCCGAACAGCGCATAGGCGATGGCGGCGCCGAGCAGCCAACGGTTGCGCGGGATCGGAAATTCCGCGCCGGAATTGGCGAAGCCGCGCGTGGAGGCGCCGAGGATCGCGCCGATCACGAACAGGAGCTGCCAGGCGAGCGGATTGAAATACCATTCGGCGTCTTCCGGATAGGCCGGCAGGTTGAGATGGTAATAGCGCGCGGCCGCATAGAGTCCGACCGACAAGCCGAGCGCCAGTAACCGGCTTCGACGGATCAGCCAGAGCGCGAGCGGGAAGAACGCCAGCAGCACGATGTAAAGCGGCAGGATGTCCATGTAGACCGGTTTGAACTTCAGCAGTAGCGCCTCGAGAATCGCGATATGCGGTTCGTTGAGGAAGCTGGCGATGTTCATTTCCTCGACATACATCGGATTGTCGAACTTCATCGACGTCCAGGCGACCTCGGCGGTGAAGATGACGAAGAGAAAGAGGTGCGCGACATAGAGCTGCCAGACGCGCCGCCACACCCGCAGGCTGGAGAACAGCAGGCCTTCGCGCGCGATGGCCGACATGTAGACCAGCCCCGCCGCGTAGCCCGAGATGAAAATGAACAGCTCGGACGCGTCGCTGAGGCCGATCACGCGGATCGTGTAGTCGGCGATGCGGTTGCCGGGGATATGGTCGATGAAGATGCAGAGCAGAGCCAGGCCGCGGAAAAAATCGAGCCGCAGATCGCGCACGCCGGGCGCCAGGACGCCGGATTCCGGAACAGGGGCGCCGCCGCTGCGGACCGCGCGCGGCGGCTGGCCGCTGGCCGAAGCGGCGGGCGAAGCGACGGAACGCGGAGCGCTGGAATCGGGGATCGTCATGCAGGCGGCGCCGTTCGCGAAGGGGCGGCCCCTGGGCGGGCCGAGCGCGGCGACTCTGCACCCCGGCCTGGGGATTGGCAAGCGACCGCAGCCCGCCCGTTCGCCGTCAGGCCGCGTTGGCAAACAACATCCCCTCGGCTACATTGCTGCGCCCCATAGAGGAATTTGCAGCATGTTGTTCATGATCCAATGCGTCGATAAGCCTAACAGCCTGGACTTGCGCATGGCCACGCGCCCGGCCCACATCGAATATATCCACGACAACGAGGAGAAGGTGTTCGTCGCCGGCCCGACGCTGGCCGACGACGGCGTCGCCATGACCGGCACCGTCATCATCTACGAAGCCGCCGATCGCGCCACCGCCGAGGCCTTCTCCAACAACGACCCCTATTACAAGGCCGGGCTGTTCGCCAGCCGCACCTTCACGCCGTGGAAGCTGATCACCTTCTATCCCGCCGCCGCGGGCAAGTGACGGCCATGGCCCATTGGCTGTTCAAGTCGGAACCCGAAGCCTATTCATGGGACAAGCTGGTGAAGGACAAGCGCACCGGCTGGAGCGGCGTGCGCAACTACCAGGCCAACAACAACATGAAGGCCATGAAGCTCGGCGACACCGGCTTTTTCTATCACTCGGTGAGCGAGAAGAGCATCGTCGGCGTCGTCGAGGTCTCCAAGCTGCATCACCCCGATCCGACCGACGAGACGGCGCGCTTCGGCATGGTCGAGATCAAGGCGCTGAAACCCTTTCCCAAGCCGGTGACGCTCGATCAAATCAAGGCCGATCCGCGCCTGCAGGAGCTGGCCTTGATCCGCCAGTCGCGTCTCTCGGTCATGCCGATCGACGCCGCCTCCTGGAAGATCATCTGCAGCCTCGGCGGCTACAAGGCATAAGGACGCATCTTGGTCGATCATCCCAGCACGCATACGCCGGTCGCCGTCTCGCCCGAGCCGGACGGCGCGCCGCCGCCCGTGCTGACCGTCAAGCCCGGCGAGGCGCTGTGCCGGCTCGACGAGATGGCCGATCCGGGCAGCCGCGCCTTCATCATGCAGCGCGGCGGCGAGGATGAAGAAATCTTCGTCATCCGCCAGGGCGACGAGGCCTTCGGCTACGTCAATATCTGCCCGCACCGCTTCGTGCCGCTCAATTGGAAGCCGCACGTTTTTCTCAACCATGACAAGACGCGCATCCTCTGCGTCGTCCATGCCGCCACCTTCGACATGCGCGACGGCAGCTGCCTCGGCGGTCCCTGCCCGGGCCAAGGCCTCGAACAGGTGGCGCTGCGGGTCGAGAACGGCGTCATTTACCTTTCCGACTAAGCTTTTGGGGCTCGTCACCCGCCGGTAACGCGGCGCGCCGGCCAGTGCGCCGCGCCGCTTGTTTCGCGGCGTCGCTTCCGCCAATAATCCAGGACAAAGAGCGCCAGGCGGCCGATCCAGGCCGCCGGCCCAGGGAGCCTCGCGATGTCCAGTCCGCAGATTTTTCCGGTGCCGCCGGCCTTGGCCAAGTCCGCTTGGATCGACGCCGAGACCTACGAAAAGATGTACGCCGAGTCGATCAAAAATCCCGACAAGTTCTGGGGCGACCACGGCAAGCGGCTCGACTGGATCAAGCCCTACAGCAAGGTCAAGAACACGACCTTCAAGGGCGACGTCAGCATCAAATGGTACGAGGACGGCACGCTCAACGCGTCGGCCAATTGCCTGGATCGGCATCTCGTTGCGCGCGGCGATCAGACCGCCATTATCTGGGAAGGGGACGATCCGAAGGAAGACGCGCATATCACCTACCGCGAGCTGCACCGCCAGGTCTGCAAGCTCGCCAATGTGATGAAATCGCACGGCGTCCGGAAGGGCGACCGCGTCACCATCTACATGCCGATGATTCCCGAAGCGGCTTACGCCATGCTGGCCTGCGCGCGCATCGGCGCGGTCCATTCGGTGGTGTTCGGCGGCTTCTCGCCCGACAGTTTGGCCGGCCGCATCCAAGATTGCGATTCGCGCTTCGTCGTCACCGCCGACGAAGGCGTGCGCGGCGGCAAGAAGATTCCGCTCAAGGCCAACACCGACGAAGCGCTGACCAAGTGCCCGGACGTGCAGTCGGTGCTGGTGGTCAAGCGCACCGGCGGCGACATCGGCTGGGTCGAAGGCCGCGACGTCTGGTATCACCTGGAGATGGCCAAGGCGTCGGAAGACTGCCCGCCGACCGAGATGAAGGCGGAAGATCCGCTGTTCATCCTCTACACCTCGGGCTCGACCGGCAAGCCCAAGGGCGTGCTGCACAGCACCGGCGGCTACATGGTGTTCGCCGCCATGACGCATCAGTACGTCTTCGACTATCACGACGGCGACGTTTATTGGTGCACGGCCGACGTCGGCTGGGTGACCGGGCACAGCTACATCCTCTACGGCCCGCTCGCCAACGGCGCCGTCACGCTGATGTTCGAAGGCGTGCCGAACTATCCCGACACGTCCCGCTTCTGGCGCGTCATCGACAAGCACAAGGTCACCAGCTTCTACACGGCGCCGACGGCGATCCGCGCGCTGATGCGCGAAGGCGACGCGCCGGTGAAGAAGACCAGCCGCGCTTCCTTGCGCATCCTCGGCAGCGTCGGCGAGCCGATCAATCCCGAAGCCTGGCTGTGGTATCACCGCGTCGTCGGCGACGAGCGCTGCCCGATCGTCGACACCTGGTGGCAGACCGAGACCGGCGGCCATCTCATCACGCCACTGCCCGGCGCAACGCCGCTCAAGCCCGGCTCGGCGACGCGGCCCTTCTTCGGCATCAAGCCGGAGATCGTCGACGGCGAAGGCCACCCGCTCGTCGGCGCGACCGAAGGCAACCTCTGCATTCTCGATAGCTGGCCGGGCCAGATGCGCACGGTCTATGGCGATCACAAGCGCTTCATCGAAACCTACTTCAGCACCTTCCCCGGCAAATATTTCACCGGCGACGGCTGCCGGCGCGACGAGGACGGCTATTACTGGATCACCGGCCGCGTCGACGACGTGCTCAACGTCTCGGGCCACCGTCTCGGCACCGCCGAGGTGGAAAGCGCGCTGGTCGCCCATCCCAGCGTGGCGGAAGCCGCTGTGGTCGGCTTCCCGCACGACATCAAGGGCCAGGGCATCTACGCCTATGTCACGCTCAATGTCGGCGTCGGCGCCGATGACGCGTTGCGCAAGGAATTGGTGATGTGGGTGCGCAAGGAGATCGGCCCGATCGCCACGCCCGACATGATCCAATGGGCGCCGGGCCTGCCGAAAACCCGCTCGGGCAAGATCATGCGCCGCATCCTGCGCAAGATCGCCGCCAACGAATACGACAACCTCGGCGACACCTCGACGCTGGCCGATCCGTCGGTGGTCAAGGATCTCATCGCCAACCGGGCGAAAGATTAAGCGGCACAGATCGCATATGGACGCCGCAGGGCGGCGGCGGCTACAGTCGCGCCGCTTTCCTTCCCGCCATCGCTGGAGCGATCATGTCGCCAGAGCTGCTCATCATTCTCATGTCGACCTTTCTGCCCGCCGGCGCGGTGGGCATGATCCTCTACAAAGGCGGCAAGACGCGCGGCTACGCCGTCTTCGGCGGCTTGGTGACCTATGCCATTTCGCTCGGCCTGCTGTTGCTGCTGTTCAAGCTCTGGAGTTTGTGGCCCAACATGCCGTTCCAAGCCTTCGTGCTCATCATGCCTGTCGCCGTCGCCGGTTTTTTCGTCTGGCAACTGAAGGACCGCGGTCCTAACCGGTAATATCCACGGCTTTTTAGGACCCGGAACCTACGAAGTTTCCTTGCGTCGATTCGACGGATGATCGACGCAAGGTAGAGAGAAATTGCGCGGTATTTTGCTCTGGGCTCTCGGGATTCCGATCCCGATCATCATTCTTCTCTATCTGTTCAACCTCCTCTGATCACGACAGCGGCATCGCCGGCAGGAACCGTTGGTTCCGCCGGAACGGCGCGGCAGGCCTCGCGTTGACTACATATGCGAGGCAGCCGCTTCGCATCTTCCCGCGATATTCAGGAGAGCATTATGGCCGACCAGAAGAATCCGAATCAGAAGCCGCAGCAGCAGGGTCAACAGAATCCGAATCAGCAGCCGGGTCAGCAGCAGCAGAAACCGCAGCAGCAAAACCAGCAGGACCCCAACAAGCAGCCGAACCGCCAGCAGGACCAGCAAGCCAACCAGAGCCGTCAGCCCGGCCAGGAGCCGCGCCGCTAACGGTTTTGGGACATGCGGCGGCGACGGCCTGAAGGATTCGAGCCGCCGCCTGTCGCCAAAACCATAAACCTCCGGTTATCCCTCCGCCGCCAGCTCTGCTGGCGGCTTTTTTAAGCGCGCCGCGCTTTTCGCACCCGGCGCGTCCGCTTGATCTACGTCAAGACAGCAAGCCCGCCAGACGCTAATCTCAAGGCCATGAAACAGATGTGGTTCGGATTTCTCGCTGCGGCGGCCTTGCTGTCGGCGTCTTGCGTCGAAGCGCCAAGCGCCCGCGCCCAATCGCCCGAGGCGCAGGCCGGCAAGGCCGCGTTCGACGCGCGCTGTTCGCGCTGCCATCAGATCGGCCGCCTGCAAGGCTATCTGGCGAAACGACCCGACGACGCGACGCGCACGGCGGATCTCGACAGGTTCCTGACGCGCCATCACGCCAGCGACGCGACCGAACGGGCGGCGATCATCGCCTGGATGCTGACGCAGCAAGCCGCGCCGTCGCCTTAACGCAGGGCGAACAATAAAATTTCCAACGCGAAGATCAGACTCAATCCGAAGATCAGACGTTGGACGCGCGACTGCGCCATGGCACCCCTCGCCTATTCGTACTTGAAGGCTTCGTCGACGATGCGCGATGGCGGCACGCCGCGCGCGCGCAGCGCCTGCTCCGTCGCCTGACGCACCGCGCGCGGACCGCAGACGAAATAAAGCCAGCGCTCGGGATGGGGCCAATCGATCCAATCGGCGATCGTCGCTTCGTCGAGCATGCCGACGCCGCCCTGCCAATCGACCGGCGGATCCTGCAGCACATGGCGCACGCGGAAATCCCGCGCGGCGGCCCAGGCCTCCATTTCTTCGCCATAAACCAATTGGCTGGCGGCGCGGTTGCCCGTCAGCAGGCGCAGCGGGCGCGTCTCGCCGCGCGCTTCGGCGTCGCGCAGCAGGCCGAGGATCGGCGCGATACCGACGCCGCCGGCGATGAAGGCGAGACCCGCCACCTTGTCCCGCCCGCCCGCCGCCGTTTCGCCTTGACGCAGCGTGAAGCGGCCGAACGGACCATCGACATAGGCGCGGCTGTTGACCGGCAAGCGGCCGACGATCTTGGTAAAATCGCCTGCCTCCTTGATGAGGAAGCGCAGCTTGCTGCCCTCGGCCGGCGACGAAGCGATAGAGAACGGATGATCGATCATGATAAAGGGCGAGCCGGCGAGCGTCACATAGGCGAATTGGCCGGCCTCATAGACGAGCGGCGGCGTGACGCGCGGCTTCGCGCCGGCCGCGAGCATGCCGACGGGCTGCATCTTGGCCGGCCATAAGGTCACGCTCCACAGTCTCTCGCCGACGCGCGTGATGTTCGAGATGTAGAACGGCTGCTGGCCCAATTGCCACGGCCGCACGACGTAAAGATAAGCGAGCGCCGCGAGCGCCAGGACGCCGAGCACGATCCACATCTGCGCCAGGGTGAGATCTTCGCTGTAGCTGCCGATGGTGATTGTGTGATGCAGCCCGGCGCAAACGATAGCCGCCGCGCCGAGGCCGTGGCTGATGCGCCAAGCCTCGTAACGGATCGGCAGCCAGTCGCGCAACAGCGCAAGCGCCATGACGACGACGAGCAGCGCCCAAGCCGTGACTCCGCTGGTGAAGGCAGGATTGCCCAGCATGCGCAGCAGGGTCTCGCCGGCGGCGAGCGGTCCCTCTTCGAACAAGCTCTCTACGACATAGAGGAAGGGATGAAGCAACAGCGCGACCGTGATGACGCGTGCGGCCAATTGATGAAACAGCATCAGGCGATCGATGCCGAAACCGCTCGACACCCAGCGGATGCGCCCGGAGATGTAGAACTGCACCGTCAGCAGGGCGAAGCCGACCATCGCCATGCCGTTCGACAGCGCGCGCCAGAAGCTGCCGACCGGCGCATTCTCATGCCAGGCGAGCAGCAGCGGCAACGAGCCGATGCCGACATACATGGCGATCAGCAGCCCCGCCGGCAGACCGCCAGGCGGCAAGGGCGCGGGTTTGGCGATGGAAGCCGGCGAAGGAGACGGAATGGTCATGCTGTGTTTCGACTCTACGCGGCGCGGTTAGAAATCGACGCAGCGGCCGGACTTTTCCCAATCGCCATAGCGCGTCGGCTCGGGGCCCTTCGGGCCGCCGATCTCCGGCTTGCGGGCAACCGCGGCGGGCGCCGGAACGGCAGGCTGAGACGCCGCGGGTTGCGGCGCGGCCGGCGTCGGCATGGGCGTTTCCGCCGCGACGGACGGCGGGGATTTTTGCGACTCGTTCATGCGACACCTCGAACAGCCGGATTGTCGGGACGCCCCGCCTGACGGAAAGGCTTGAAGCGGACGCCGCGCACTCTATGTAATTCCGTGGCCGCGCGCCATGCGGGAATGCCCCGAAAACGCCAGAAACTCTGGGACAATACGGCGACAATAGGGCACCGACAAAGGCCGCGCCACCCGGTAGACTAGGCATCCCATCGCCCTTACCCCCAAAGGACCATGAGCAGCACCCGCACCTTTCTCCTCATCGCCGGCCTCACCGCCCTCTTCATGGCGATCGGCTACCTGATCGGCGGCCCGACCGGCATGATCATCGCGCTCGCCGTCGCGGCGGCGATGAATCTGTTCGCCTATTGGAATTCCGACAAGATGGTCTTGTCGATGTACGGCGCGCGCCAGGTCGATGCGCAGAGCGCCCCGGCCCTCTACGGCATCGTCGAGCAGCTGGCGCAACGCGCCGAGCTGCCGATGCCCAAGGTCTATATCATCGACAACGACCAGCCCAACGCCTTCGCCACCGGCCGCAACCCGGAGAACGCCGCGGTCGCCGCCACCACCGGCCTGCTCCGCAACCTCAGCCATGAGGAAGTCGCTGGCGTCATGGCGCATGAGCTGGCCCATGTGAAGAATCGCGACACGCTGATCCAGACGATCACCGCCACCATCGCCGGCGCCATCGGCATGCTCGCCAACTTCGCCTTCTTCTTCGGCGGCAACCGCGACAACAATGGCAACGGGGGCGGCAACATCATCGTCAGCCTCTTGGTGATGATCCTCGCGCCGATGGCCGCCATGCTGGTGCAGTTCGCCATTTCGCGCACCCGCGAATACGAAGCCGACCGCCTCGGCGCGGAAATTTCCGGCCGGCCGCTGTGGCTCGCCTCGGCGCTGGAAAATCTCCACAAGAGCGCCAGGGCGATCGACAATCCGGACGCCGAACGCAATCCGGCGACCGCGCATATGTTCATCATCAATCCGCTGCACGCCCACGCGGTGGACAGCCTGTTCTCGACCCACCCGAGCACCGAGAACCGGGTCCGCAAATTGCGCGAGTTGGCCGGCCTGCCGATGGCGGCCGCCAAGCCGAGCTTCTGGGGCCGCTCCGCCTAAGACCTCTTGCGGCTCCGACATTGCGGCGCAACAATCGCGCGCCCCACCATCGGAGAGTGCCATGCCGGAGAAACTCGTCGCCTTGCGCGCGCTGGACGCCGCAGCGCGGACCAAGCCGTCGAACTATCCCGAGCCGTTCTTCTCGCGCATGGCCCGGCGCGTCAAACATCCGCTCGGCGACCTGTTCGGCCTGACCAATTTCGGCGTCAACCTCACGCGCATCCTGCCCGGCGGCGAATCGGCGCTGCGCCACGCCCATAGCAAGCAGGACGAGTTCGTCTACATCCTCGAAGGCGCGCCGGTGCTGATCACCGATGCCGGCGAGACGCCGCTCGCCCCCGGCATGTGCGCCGGCTTCAAGGCCGGCACGGGCGACGCGCATCATCTCGTCAACCGCACGGATCAGGACGTCGTTTATCTCGAAATCGGCGACCGCAGCGCCAATGATGCCGGCAGCTACCCGGACGACGACATCGTCGCCGAGTTCAAGGGCCCCGGCCAATGGGCCTTTTTGCACAAGGACGGTCGGCCCTACTGAAGGGCCTGCCGAATGACCGTCTTGGCCTGAGCGAGCCTTGCGTGACTCCGGGCGCCGGGTCCTGTAAACCGGCGCCATGACGGATGCCCCCCCAGCCAAGACAGCCGCCCCGGCGAAGGCGAGAACGGCCAAGCCGAAAGCGGTGAAATGGCCCGCCGGCCTCGCCGCGCGCGCCGCCGCGACCGAGGCGCTCGCCGCCGTGCTCGACCATCGCCGGCCGCTCGAAGAGGCGCTCGCCGCCGTGCCGGGCTATGGCGCGCTGGAATCGCGCGACCGCGCCTTCGCCCGCCTGCTCGTCGCCAGCGCCGTGCGCCGGCTCGGCCAGATCGACGCCATGATCAAACATTGCCTGGAACGCCCGATCCCGCGCGCCGGGCTCATGGCGCAGCACATCCTGCGCATCGGCACGGCGCAGTTGATGTTTCTCGGCACGCCGGCCCATGCGGCGGTCAGCGCCGCCGTCGATCACGCCGAATTCGCCAAGCTCACCGCGCATAAGAAGCTGATCAACGCCGTGCTGCGTCGCATCGCGCGCGAAGGCGAGGCGCTGCGCGACGCGCAAGACGCCGCCAAGCTGAATACGCCCGATTGGCTGTGGCGCTCCTGGGTCGGCGCCTATGGCGAGGCGACGACGCGCGCCATCGCCACCGCCCATCTCGCCGAGCCGCCGCTCGACATCACCCTGATGCCCGGCGAGCCGACCGGCCCATGGGCCGAACGGCTGGATGCCACCGTCCTGCCGACCGGCGCCTTGCGCCGCGCCGCCGATCTCAGCGGCGCCATTTCCGACCTGCCGGGCTATGAAGAGGGCCGCTGGTGGGTGCAGGACGCCGCCGCGGCGCTGCCCGCCAAATTGCTGCTGGGTGCGCTGGCCAAAACCAAAGCGGCACAGGTCGCCGATCTCTGCGCCGCGCCGGGCGGCAAAACCGCTCAGCTCGCCGCCGCGCTGAACAAGAGCGCCGGCGCGCGCGTCATCGCTCTCGACGTCAATGGCACCCGGCTCGACCGGCTGCGCCAGAATCTGACGCGCCTGCATCTGACCGCCGAGACCCTGCAAGCCGATGCCGGCGAATGGCGGCCGGCGCAAGGATTGGACGGCGTGCTGCTCGACGCGCCTTGCAGCGCCACCGGCACCATCCGCCGCCACCCCGACATCGCGCGCAGCAAGCGCGCCGACGACATCGTCAAGCTCGGCCCCGTGCAGGACCGCCTGCTGAAGAACGCCATCGCCATGCTCAAGCCGGGCGGCGTGCTGGTCTATGCCGTCTGCTCGCTCGAAGCGGACGAGGGACCGCGGCGCATCGGCAGCCTGTTGAACGACAATCCCGGCCTGGAGCGCCTGCCGATCAAGCCGGCCGAGGTCGGCGGTCTCGAGGCCCTGATCACCCAAAAAGGCGATTTGCGCAGCCTGCCGAGCCAGCTGGCCGCGCCCGCCCATCCGGCCCTCGGCGGCTTCGACGGTTTCTACGCCGCCCGCCTGCGCAAGGCGAAATAAGCCCCGCTTCCCTTGCGATTCAGGGCGTTAGCTGGTACCTAACAGGCGTGCAGCAGCCGACGAAAATCGCGCCGTCCATCCTGTCCGCCGACTTCGCCAAACTGGGCGAAGAAGTGAGAGCGGTCGATGTCGCAGGTGCCGACTACATCCATGTCGACGTGATGGACGGGCATTTCGTGCCCAACCTCACCATCGGCCCGGCGGTGGTCAAGGCGCTGCGCCCCCATAGCGCCAAGCCCTTCGACGTCCACCTGATGATCTCGCCGGTCGATGCCTTCGTGCCGCAGTTCGCCGAGGCGGGCGCCGACATCATCACCGTCCATCCGGAAGCCGGCGCGCATCTGCACCGCACCATCCAGCTCATCAAGTCGCTCGGCAAGAAGGCCGGCGTGGCGCTCAATCCGGCGACGCCGCTGGGCGCCATCGACTATGTGCTGCCCGATCTCGACCTCGTGCTGGTGATGAGCGTCAACCCCGGCTTCGGCGGCCAGTCCTTCATCGGCTCGCAGCTGGAAAAAATCCGCCTGCTGCGCCAGCGCATCGACAAGCTCGGCAAGAAGATCGACCTCGAAGTCGACGGCGGCATCAATGCCGACAACGCTGCCGAAGTGATCAAGGCCGGCGCCGACGTGCTGGTCGCCGGCACCGCGACCTTCCAGGGCGGACCGAACGCTTACGCCGACAATATCCGCCGCGTTCGCGGCGGGCACTGACCGGCGAGCGCCGAGATGTCCGCAGACGGCGCGACAAGCTCCCGCAGCGGCGAGACGGCCGACAAGCAATCGAGCGGCAAGACGCTGGCCGTTCTCGGCGCCGAGCTGCAGCGCCCCCTCGCGCAACAGGCCCGGCGCGCCTTCAGCCGCATCGAAGCGCTCCTCTTCGCCGTTCCCGGCTATGCCGCCACGCTGGTCGGCCGCACCCCGGCGCATCTGCGCCTGCTGCCGCCCGATCCCTGGCCGGGCGATGCCGATCATGGCCGCGGCATTCTCGAGGGACGCTTCAGCTTCGCCGGCCGGACCGTGCCGGTCTTCGCGCCGGACGATCCCGCCGCGCCGATCGCCTGGTCGCCGTCCGGCACCGACAGCGAATGGCGCGCGAGCCTGCACGGCTTCGCCTGGCTGAAGGATTTGCGCGTGGTCGGCGGCGAAGCCCCGCGCCAACGCGCCCGCGCCCTGGTCGCCGGCTGGATCGCCCAAGACGGCCGCCGCTGGAATCGTCTGTCCTGGCGCGCCGACGTGCTGGCGAGCCGCATCTGCGCCTGGCTCACCACCGCCGACATGCTCGAGGCCGACGATCCCGTCTTCGCCCAACGCCTGCGCGACAGCCTCGGCCGCCAAGCGCGCCAGCTCTCGCGCGCCCTGCCCGGCGACCTGACCGGCGCGCGCGCCATCGGCGCGATCAAGGGCCTGATCTATGCCGCCGCCTGCCTCGCGCAGGGCGCGGCGCAGCAGGATAAGCTGTTGGCGCGCGCCGGCAGCCTGCTCGCGCGCGAAATGGCCAAAGAACTGCTCGGCGACGGCGGCAACGCCGAGCGCAGCCCGCGCTTGCAGCTCGCCATCCTGCGCGATCTCATCGACATGCGCGCCGTGCTGATCGCGGCAAAGATGGAAGTGCCCGACGCGGTGCAGATCGGCATCGACCGCATGGCGCCGATGCTGCGCTTCTTCCGCCATGGCGACGGGGCGCTAGCGCTGTTCAACGACAGCATCGAGAGCGAGGCCTGGCTGATCGACCTCGCGCTGGCGCAAGCCGACGCCAAGGGCAAACCGCTCGCCTCAGCGCCGCACAGCGGCTTCGAGCGCGCCACCGCCAACCGCACGCTGCTCATCGTCGATGTCGGCGCGCCGCCGCCGCCCGGCTACGAAGCCCACGCCTTCGCCGGCACGCTCGCCTTCGAAATGAGCGTCGGTAAGGAGCGCCTGATCGTCAACGGCGGCGCCGCCGCCAGCCCGGCGCGCGCTTGGCGCCAGGCCATGCAATCCTCCGCCGCGCATTCGACCGGCACGGTCGCCGATCTCAACATCGCCGAGATCTTCGACCTGCCGGGCAACGATGCCCGCCCGCCGAGCCGCCTGATCGGCAGGCGACCCGAGCGCGTCGCCTGCCGGCGCGACGAAGCCGACGGCGCGATCTGGATCGAAGGAAATCACGACGGCTATCTCAAGCCTTACGGCCTGATCCACCGCCGCCGCCTCTATCTCTCGCCGGGCGGCGACGATCTGCGCGGCGAGGACAGTTTCCTGCCGCCCGAAGCGCTCAAGAGCGCCGACGGTCCGGCCCATGACGGCGCGCCTTTCAGCGCCGGCAACTTGAAGCGCGGCGCCATCGGCCTGCCCTTCACGCTGCGCTTTCATCTTCATCCCGCGGTGCGCACATCGCTGGTGCAGAACGGCGCGGCGATTCTTCTCCGCCTCGCCGGCAGCGGCTGGCGCTTCCGCGCCGCCGGCGCGTCGACCCTGTCGCTCGAAGAAAGCGTCTATCAGGGCGCACGCGGCGAGCCGCGCCGCAGCGAGCAGATCGTCGTCCACGGCCAGCTCGCGCCGGAAGGCGTCACCGTCAAATGGGCGCTGCGCCGCGTGAGCGATAAATGAGCCTGTCGCTGCGCTTACGCGCGACGGGCATCGGCTGGGACGGCGGCATCGTCGCCGTCGCCGCCTTCGTCGCACCGCTGCTTTCGATCTTCGCGCCGCTCGGCATGGCGCCGCTGTTCGCCGCCAGCGCCCTCGCGCTTCTGATCGGCGACACGATTCGTTCGCGCGGCCTGCCGCGCGAGTTGATCGCCGCTTTTCGGCAGTCGCGGCCGTTGCGCCTGTTCGCGCTGCTCGGCTTACTGTTGTGTCTGTGGGCGCTCGCCAGCGCGGCCTGGGCCGTCGAACCGGCGCAAGCGCTCGTCGGCACGGGACAAGTCCTCGGCGTCGCCTGCGCCGCGCTTGTCCATCTCGCCGCTGTGCGCCGCTTGGATGACGAAACGCGCCGCTTCATCGGCCGCGTCTTATTTGCCGCCATTTTCTGCGCGCTGACGCTGCTGATCGTCGAACTGCTCGACGATGCCTGGCTCGGTCGCCGACTGCATGATCTGAGCAACATCGGCCCGGACCAGATTTTCTCGCGCTACAACCGCGGCCTGACGGTGCTGCTCTTGCTGAGCTTTCCGACGCTGCTCGCGTTGGACAGCGTCGTCAAACGCCTCGCTCTCGGCCTCGCCGCCGTCGCCGTGATCATGGTCTATTACGGATCGTCGTTGCAACTTGCCGCTGTCGCCGCTTTGCTCGCGGTTCTCATCGGGCTCTGCTTGCCGCGCGCGACGCCGCGGCTCATCGGTAGCGTCATCGTCCTGTTCGTCGCCACCGTTCCTCTCTTGCCGCCGTTGACGGTCAGGACGATCGACCCTGTCGCGCTCACGGCGCGCACGGGCAATGTGTCAATCGCGCATCGTTTTCTCGTCTGGCAGTTCTCCGCCGACCGCATCGCCGACAAGCCGCTCGCCGGCTGGGGCATGAACGCCGCGCGCGCCATTCCAGGCGGCAAGGAGAAGGTCGCTCTTACGGCAGGACTGCAGCCCATCCTGGGCGAGAAGCTGCCGCTGCATACCCATAACGCACCGCTGCAATGGTGGCTCGAACTGGGCCTGCCCGGCGCGGCCCTGATGGCCGGTCTCTGGCTCTTCGCGCTGAGCATGATCGCAAGACATGCCGATCGCCGCGCAACCCGCGCCATCGCCGTCGGCGGCTTTACGGCGACTTTCGTCATCGCCAATCTCAGCTTCGGCGCCTGGCAGGCTTGGTGGCTCTCCAGTCTTGGCCTCGCCGCCGCGCTGATCGTTCTCTTCCTGCCGGCGCGGCAAGAGGCGGCATGATCGATCTATTCTTCGCCGCCGCCACCTTCATCGGCCTCGCCGCGCTGACCTGGATCGCCACGAGCATGGTCCTGACGGATCTGGAGCGCCGCGCGATTTTCGACCGGCCGAACGAACGTTCGAGCCACACGCGCCCCACCCCACGCGGCGGCGGTCTCGCGGTCACGGCGGTGCTGCTCCTCGCAAACGGCGCTCTCGCTCTGCTCATACCGAGCGGCCGTCTCGAACTTTGCACCCTGCTTGGCGGCATGGCGGTGCTGGCGCTGGTCTCCTGGCTCGACGACTTGATGGATCTCTCCGCCGCCTTGCGCTTTTCCATTCATATCCTGGTGGTTGTCGCCGCCTTGGCGCTGCTGCCTGCCGACGCGCTGATTTTCCAAGGTCTGCTGCCGCCGCTGCTCGATCGCATCCTCGCCGGCCTGCTGTGGGTCTGGTTCATCAATCTCTACAATTTCATGGACGGCATCGATGGCATCACCGGCGTCGAAACGATCACCATCGGCCTCGGGCTTTTTGCGCTCTCCCAACTCGTCACGGCCTTTCCTCTGCTGGAAGGCTGGTTCGGCCTGATCGTCGCGGCGGTGGCGTTCGGTTTCCTGCTGTGGAACTGGCACCCGGCCCGCATCTTCCTCGGCGACGTCGGTAGCGTGCCGCTCGGATTCCTGCTCGGCTGGCTGTTGCTGGAGACCGCCGCAGCGGGATATTGGGCGGCGGCGCTAATCCTGCCGCTCTATTATCTCGCCGATGCGACCCTCACCCTGCTGCGCCGCGCGGTGCGCGGCGAGAAGGTCTGGCGCGCCCATCGCGAACATTTCTATCAGCGTCCCGTCCTGCGCGGCCTGCCGCACGACAGGATCGTGCGGCCGATCGCCGCCGCCAATCTCTTGCTGATCGCCCTCGCGCTCCTCGCGGCCGGCGGCGCCGCCCTGCCGGCCCTCGCCGGCGGCGTCCTCGTCGTGGCGCTTTTGCTGGCCTGGCTCGCCCGCGCCGGCTGACCGGCGCTTTGGCCGAAAGTCGGGCTTTACCGCCCTTTGCCGACCCTTCGCGAAGCTTGCCGGGGCCCCTCTGACGCGTTGCATAGGCCGGGGATGTAGACCAATATGCCGCCGAATTCGCCGCGCCCATTCGCCGCCCGGGAACGAGACCGCGGTTCCCCCATGACCCATCCAACCAGAAAGATTCCGGCGTGAGCACGCCGCCTCTCTCCGCCCGAATGACCATGCTGCAGCGCGCCGCGCTGATCCTCGTCCATGACGCCGTCATGGCGGCGGGAGCCTATTGGCTCGCCCTGCAGCTGCGCCTCGGCGGCGAGGCCTTCGCCTACTCGCCCGACCTGATCCTGCTCGGCACGCCGCTGTTCGTCGCCTGCGCCGTCGCCGTCTTCCTCATGCTCGGGCTCTATCGCGCGGTCTGGCGCTATGTCTCGACCGGCGAGCTGCTGCAAATCGCGCGCGCCGCGGTGCTGACGGTACTGCTCTTCGTATTGCTGTTGTTCTTCATCACGCGCCTGGAGACGATGCCGCGTTCGGCCCTGGTCATCGCCGCAGTCCTGCTCATCGCCCTGATGGGCGGCTCGCGCCTCGCCTATCGCATGATCAAGGACCGCGGCTTGAAGGGCCTGCTGACGCCGCATCGCGCGGCGGCGACCAGCGGCCGCGTGCCGGTCCTGCTGATCGGCGCCGGCGACGGCGCGGAACTCTTCATCCGCTCGATGAATGCCAATCCCCGCGCGCTCTATCGCGTCGTCGGCCTGATCGACGACAAGGGTACGCGCGTCGGCCGGCAGATTCACGGCCTCAGCGTGCTCGGCAGTCTCGGCGATCTCGCCGCCGTCATCGAACGCCTGCGCCGCGGCAACGACGCGCCGCAACGCCTGATCGCCAGCGAGGACAATCTCCAGGGTCGCCGCCTGCGCGCCCTCGTCGATCAGGCCGATAGTCTCGGCCTGACGGTCGCCCGCCTGCCCAAGCTCACCGATTTCCGCGCGCAAGACGGCGGCATCGGCGCCATCGACGTGCGCCCCATCGCCATCGAAGACCTGCTCGGCCGGCCGCAAACCGTGCTCGACCGCAGCCGCATGGCCGAGCTGATCGCCGGCAAGCGCGTGCTGATAACGGGGGCCGGGGGCACCATCGGCGGCGAGCTTTCGCGCCAGATCGCCGCTTACGGCCCGGCGCGCCTGGCGCTGCTCGACCACTCCGAATATGCGCTCTATACGATCGATCTCGAAATCGGCGAGCGCGCGCCGGACTTGCCGCGCGCCGCCATTCTCGCCGACGTGCGCGACGGCGCGCGCATCGACGCGATCCTCGCCGAAGAACAGCCCGACCTGGTGTTCCACGCCGCGGCGCTCAAACATGTGCCGATGGTCGAACTGCATCCGGCCGAGGGCGCGTTGACCAACGTCGTCGGCACGCGCAACGTCGCCGAGGCCTGCGCCCGCGCCAAGGTCGCCGCCATGGTCATGATCTCGACCGACAAGGCCGTGAATCCTTCTTCCGTCATGGGCGCGACCAAACGCATCGCCGAATGCGCCGTGCAGACGGTGGGCGCTGCCAATCCGCAGACGCGCTACGTCGTCGTGCGTTTCGGCAATGTGCTGGGCTCGACCGGCTCGGTGGTGCCGCTGTTCCAGCGCCAGCTCGCCGCCGGCGGGCCGCTGACCGTCACGCATCCCGACGTGACGCGCTATTTCATGACCGTGCGCGAGGCGGTCGAGCTGGTGCTCGAAGCCTCCGTGCTCGGCGCCGAAGAGACTTCGGGGGGGCGCAACGATCATATTTACGTGCTCGACATGGGCGAGCCGGTAAAGATCGCCGATCTCGCGCGCCAGATGATTCGCCTCGCCGGCCTGCGCCCCGACCGCGACGTGAAGATCGCCTTCACCGGCTTGCGCCCCGGCGAAAAGCTCTATGAAGAACTGTTCCACGATGCCGAAGCGCTGACGCCGACGCGCTATCCCGGTATCCAGACCGCCCATCCGCGCGGCGTCGATAATGCGACTTTGCAAGAAGGTCTCGTCGCGCTCGAGGCCGCCGCCCGCGCGCGCGACCGCGCCGCCCTGCTGGCGCTCATCGGCCGCCTCGTTCCCGAATATGCCGCGCCCAATCATTCCCCAGCTAGTTATAGCGCCGGCAAATAACATCCACCGCCCGCTTCCGGAGTCTCAATGTCCAGCCCCGATCTCGTTCCCGTCCGCCGCGCCCTCATCTCGGTCTCCGACAAGACCGGTCTCGTCGATTTCGCCAAATTTCTCGTGGCCCAAGGCGTCGAGCTCTTGTCGACCGGCGGCACCGCCAAGGCGCTGCGCGACGCCGGCCTCAAGGTGATCGACGTCTCCGAGGCGACCGGCTTTCCCGAGATGATGGACGGACGCGTCAAAACGCTGCATCCCGTCATCCACGGCGGCCTGCTCGCCATCCGCGACAATCCCGAGCATGCGGCGGCGATGAAGGCGCACAATATTCCGCCGATCGATCTAGTCGCCATCAACCTCTACCCGTTCGAGCAGACGGTCGCCAAGGGCGCCGACTTCGAAACCTGCATCGAGAACATCGATATCGGCGGCCCGGCGCTGATTCGCGGCGCCTCGAAGAATCACCCCTGGGTCGCGGTGCTGACCGACGCCTCGGACTACGCCGCCGTGCAGGCCGAGATGGCCGCCAACAAAGGCCAGACCAGCTTGGCGCTGCGCCGCAAGCTCGCGGCCCAGGCCTATGCCCGCACCGGTGCCTATGACGCGGCGATCTCCGCCTGGTTCTCGGCGCAGAACGGCGTCGCCTACCCGCCGCGCGCGGTGTTCGCCGGCGAGCTGAAGCAGGAACTGCGCTACGGCGAGAATCCGCATCAGTCCGCCGCCTTCTACGCCAACACGAGCGATCCGCGTCCCGGCCTCGCCACGGCGACGCAGATCCAGGGCAAGGAGTTGAGCTTCAACAATCTCAACGACACCGACGCCGCCTTCGAGCTGGCCGGCGAGTTCACCAGCGGCCCGGCCATCGCCATCATCAAGCACGCCAACCCCTGCGGCGTGGCGCAAGGCAAGACGCTGAAGGAAGCGTACTTGCGCGCGCTGGCCTGCGATCCCGTTTCGGCTTTCGGCGGCATCATCGCCGCCAACGGCACGCTCGACGAGGAAACCGCCGCCGAGATCGCCAAGCTGTTCGTCGAAGTGGTGATCGCCCCCAAGCTCGACGACAAGGCGAAAGCCCTGCTCGCGGCCAAGAAGAACGTGCGCCTGCTCGAGACCGGCGCCATGCCCGACGCCGGCAAGCCCGGCCAGACCATCCGTTCGCTGTCCGGCGGCTATCTGCTGCAGACGCGCGACGCGCACCGCCTGACCGCTGGCGACCTCAAGGTCGTCACCAAGAAGCAGCCGACGCCGGCGCAGATCGCCGACATGCTGTTCGCCTTCACGGTGGCCAAGCATGTGAAGTCGAACGCCATCGTCTATGTGAAGGACGGCGCCACGGTCGGCATCGGCGCCGGCCAGATGAGCCGCGTCGACAGCTCGCGCATCGCCGCCTGGAAGGCGCAGGAATCGGCCAAGGCCGCCGGCGAGAGCGAAACGCGCGCCAAGGGCTCGGTCGTCGCCTCGGACGCTTTCTTCCCCTTCGCCGACGGCCTGCTCGCCGCCGCCGAAGCGGGCGCCACGGCGGTGATTCAGCCGGGCGGCTCGATCCGCGACGACGAGGTAATCAAAGCGGCGGACGACGCCGGCCTCGCCATGGTCTTCACCGGCATCCGCCACTTCCGCCATTGATCGAACGGCGGACCCGACCAAAGAAAAAGGCGGAGGGTGGTAAGCCCTCCGCCTTTCTCGTGGGTAGCCGCTTCGATCAGACCGCGGCAACCAGCGTCCGGTTGGTCTCGAAGCCGCTATGGGAGCCGAGCAGCGTGATCGGACCCTTCATGTCCTCCTGCCACAGTAGCGAGTCGGCATTGATGTTGAACGCGAAGTCCTGGATCGTCATTTCGTAGACCGGGCCTTCGTCGGCCGAGTGGCTATGGATCGCCCAGCCGGGCGCCGTGAACATGAAGTCGCCGGCCTCCCATTCGTAGCGCTTGCCCTGGACCATCGAGTGGCCGCGGCCGCCGAAGATGTAATTCATCGCCGCCGAGACGTGGCGATGCGGGCGATCGGTGATGCCGCCTGGACGCACCGTGATCGTCGAGAAGAAGTTCGGCGTCACGCCATTGGCGCGGCCCGTCACCGGGTCCCACAGCAGATAGAGCCGGCGGCCTTTGTAGTTCGCGCCCAAATCGGCGAGCTTATCGAGTTCGCGCTTCACGTCTTGCCAAGCCCACAGCTTCGGCTTGAACTCGACCGGCTCGGGATTGACGAGCTGCTCGTAGGGCGCGAGCCAGGTGCCCTCCTCGGTGAGCTGGAAGCTGCCGAACGGATTGCGGTGATCGGCGCGCAGCTCGGACGCCTTGGGCGCCGCAGCGGCCTGCGTGGCGTCGGTCGGTGGATTCTCGTCGACATAGTGCGTGCAGAGCTTTTCGAGCAGCGCGCCGTTCGAATAGCGCATCCGCACCTGAATCTCCTTCGTGTCGTTGACGTACTGATGCACCGACATCGACGGCGAGGTGAACACGTCGTACTGCTTGAAGGCATGCGCCTTGCCGTTGGCGATCGCCGTGCCGCCGCCCTGAATGCAGAAATCGACGACGGAGGAGTTCTGGCGCACCGGCGCGGTGCGCTCGCCCGGCAACAGCACGTTGAGCGACACGTCGACGCCCGGCGCGAAGGCCTTGCTGCCGTCGGTGCAGCGCGGATGGATGAAGTGGGTGCGGCGCACGCCGTTGGCCGGCTTGGCGACGGCGGCGAGGCGCTCGATTTCCTGCTCGATGCGCTTCTTGGGAACCTTCACCGGCTCCCACATGGGCAGATTATGGTCGCCCCAGGCCTTCGTCTCGGGGGTCTGACGACCGCAAGCATCCACCAAATTGCATTCGATATCCTGGAACGTCGCCATGGGCTTTCTCCTTGGCCTCAATGAAGATAGCCCATGATATTCATTAGATATCTAATAATTCATTGATCTGGATCAACCCGTCAGCTCTTTTCAGCCAGAAATGAGCCAAAGACAGGGATTTCAGGGGGTTAGGAGCGCCGTTTCGGCTCCGTGACGAACCAGAGAATGGCGCCGCCGATCAGGAAAAAGACCAGCACGGTGGCCATGCCGGCGCGCTGCGTGTCGAAGGCGACCGTGGCCCAGCCGAACAGCGCCGGGCCGATGAAGGCGGTGGCCTTGCCCGACAGGGCGAAGAGGCCGAACATTTCCGCCTGCATGTCGGCGGGCGCCAGACGGGCCATCAGCGAGCGGCTCGCCGCCTGGGCCGGGCCGAAGAAGATGCCGAGTGCCAGGCCCAGACCCCAGAACACCATCTTGTCGTCGGTCGCGAGGATCGCCAGGCCGACGACCACGAGGCCGGCGAGCGCGATGGCGATGGTGCGCTTGGCGCCGATCCAATCGTCGACCCAGGCGAAGCCAGCGGCGCCCAAGCCCGCGGTCAGGTTCAGCGCGATGCCGAACCAGATGACCTCTTCGACCTCCATGCCGAACTGGCCGGCGGCATAGATGCCGCCGAAGGCGAAGAGCGTGTTGAGCCCGTCGGTGTAGATCATGTGGGCGAGCAGGAAGCGCCCGGGATTGCCGTAATGGCGGATGTTCTTGAAGGTGGCGATCAGCGCGGCCCAGCCCTGACGCATGGCGGCGAGCGCCGACACGCGCTTGGACGGCCGGTCCGGCGTGAAGACGAACAGCGCCCAGCCGAAAGCGAGAAACCACAGCGCCGCGATGGGGCCGACGATGCGGACATTGGCGGCCTCGGCCTTGCCGATGCCGAACCAGGGCTCCGGCGTGCTAACGAAACCGACCAGCACCAGCACCAGGCAGACGAGACCGCCGGCATAGCCGACGCCCCAGCCCCAGCCCGACAGGCGGCCGAGCCGGTCCGGCGGCACCAGGTCGTTGAGCATGGCGTTGTAGAACACCAGGCTGAACTCGAAGGCAAAATTGGCGACAGCGACGCCGACCAGGGCGAGCAGCACATAGCTCGGGTCGGGCTTGACGAACCACAGGCCGGCGCAGGCGACAATGCAGAGCAGCGACAAGCCGGCGATCCACGGCTTGCGCCGGCCGTCCTGGTCGGCGACGGCGCCGAGCAACGGCGACAGCAGGGCGATGGCGAGCGCCGAGCAGGTCAGCGCCAAGCCCCATTGGCCGGTGGCGATCACCGGGCTCTCCGCCACCCCTTGGGCGAAATAGGCGGCGAAGACGAAGGTCAGGATCACCGCCGGAAAGGCGGAATTGGCCCAGTCGAACAGGCACCAGGCGACGAGCGCGCGCTTCGTCGCGTAAGGCGGGGAAGAAACGGCGGACGGACTCATGCCGTGATTAAAGCACGCAATTGCCGGTTCGCCACCGCCAACATCGCGAGGTCGACCCCGGCGGGCAAAGGCCCGCCATCTTTACGAACGCCGCCTACGGCGGCAGCGGCCGTCTGCATCTCGCCGAGCAGCTGCTGGGCGCGCAGGAACACGGGTCCGCGCGCCGCCAGCCAGGCATCCGCCATCTGGCCGCTCGCCAGCACGCGCGCCGCCAGTTCCGCCTGGAAGGCGAAGAGCTCGTCGACGATGGCGGCGATGGCCTGCTTCTGCCAGGACGTGCTGGCGGCGACGGCTTGCGCCGAGACGCGCAGCCAGTCGAGCGACAGGCGGTCGCCGACGACGTAATAGACCTCCGCCGCCTTGGCGATCTGGCCGGCATCGCCCGCCGCCAATTTCACGATATCGGTCGCGCCGCCCAAGGCCGGCAGCTTGGCCGCCTCGCTGGCGAGATCGATCGGCGCGCCGTCCTTGGCATAGGCCGCGACCGTGGCGTCGAACCGTTCGCGCGCCGCCGGCGGCAACGCCTGCGGCAAAGCCGCTTTGAGGGCGGCGATGGCCGGCGCCGTGCCCGCCATGGCGGCGGCGACGTCGATCGGATGGCTGCGGTTCTGCACGAACCACAGGGTGGCGCGCTCCACCAGCTTGCCCGATTCGATGATCATGGCGGTCTGCAGGCGCGCCGGCACCTTGGCGTCGAGCGCCTCGATGCCAGCCCAGAGATCGCGCAGCGCGAAGGCGTCGCGCGTTACGGTATAGGCGCGGGCGATGTCGCCTTCGGCGCAGCCGGTGCGCGTGCGCAGGTTGTTGACGAAGGTCGGGCCGACGCGGTTGACCATGCTGTTGGTCGCCACCGTGGCGATGATTTCGCGGCGCAGGCGATGCTTGTCGATGACGGCCGGGAAGCGTTCGCGTAGCGCCGCCGGGAAATAGCGGTGCAAGTCCTCGCCGAGGAAGGCCTCGTCGGGCAGATCGCTGCTCAGCAGCGTCTCGTAGAGCGTCATCTTGCCATAGGCGAGCAGCACCGACAGTTCGGGCCGCGTCAGGCCCTTGCCCGAGCCGGCCAGCGCCGAGAGCGCCGCATCGTTCGGCAGCTTCTCGACATCGCGGTTGAGCTTACCGGCCTTCTCCAGGTCATGGATCAGCCGCACCTGCGAATCGAGCAGCGCCGGACCTTGCGCCTCCATCACGCTGATCGCCTGGGTCTGCAGATAATTGTCGCGCAGGATCAGCCCGGCCAATTCGTCGGTCATCTGGATCAGCAGATTGTCGCGCTGCTTGAGCGTCAGGTCGCCCTCGGCGACGACCGCGCCGGTGAGAATCTTGATATTCACTTCATGGTCAGAGGCGTCGACGCCGGCGGAATTGTCCACCGCGTCGGTGTTCAGGCGCCCGCCGGTTTTGGCATATTCGATGCGGCCGAGCTGGGTCATGCCGAGATTGGCGCCCTCGCCGATCACCTTGGCGCGGACCTCATGGCCGTCGATGCGCAGCGCGTCGTTGGCGCGGTCGCCCGCCTCGGCCTGGGCTTCCGTCGCCGCCTTGATATAGGTGCCGATGCCGCCAAAGAACAAGAGATCGACCGGCGCCTTGAGCAGGATGCGGATCAATTCGTTGGGCGTCAGGGCGTCCTGCTTGATGTCGAACAGCGCCTGAATCTCCGGCGTCAATTTCAACGACTTGGCCTTGCGGTCGAATACCGCGCCGCCCCTGGAGATCAGCTCGGCGTCGTAGTCCGACCAGGAGGAGCGCGGCAGGGCGAAGAGGCGCTGGCGCTCGGCCAGGCTCGCCGCCGGATCGGGCGTCGGGTCGACGAAGATATGCAGATGATTGAAGGCGCCGAGCAGCTTGATATGCGGCGACAGCAGCATGCCGTTGCCGAACACGTCGCCCGACATGTCGCCGACGCCGACGACGGTAAAGTCCTGCGCTTGGGTATCGACGCCGATTTCGCGGAAATGGCGCTTCACCGATTCCCAGGCGCCGCGCGCGGTGATGCCCATCTTCTTATGGTCGTAGCCGGCCGACCCCCCCGAAGCGAAGGCGTCGTCGAGCCAGAAGCCGTAATCGCGGGCGATGCCGTTGGCGAGATCGGAGAAAGTCGCCGTGCCCTTGTCGGCCGCCACCACCAGATAGGGATCGTCGTCGTCCTGGCGGATGACATCCTTCGGCGGAACGATCCCTGCGCCGACGCGATTGTCGGTGATGTCGAGCAGGCCCTTCATCAGCAGCGTGTAGCAGGCGATGCCCTCGGCCATCGTCTCGTCGCGGCTGGCGCCCGCCGGTAATTTCTTCAGCACGAAGCCGCCCTTGGCGCCGACCGGCACGATGACGGCGTTCTTCACCATCTGCGCCTTCATCAGGCTGAGAATTTCCGTGCGGAAATCCTCGCGCCGGTCCGACCAGCGGATGCCGCCGCGCGCCACCTTGCCGCCGCGCAAGTGGATGCCTTCCATGCGCGGCGAATAGACGAATACCTCGTAGAGCGGACGCGGCAACGGCAGATCGTCGATGCTGCGCGAATCGAGCTTAAACGAGAGATAGCTTTTCGGACCGCCGCTGCCATCGGTCTGATAGAAATTGGTGCGCAGCATCGACAGCACGACATTGAGGAAGCGGCGCAGGATGCGGTCCTCGTCGAGGCTCGCGACCTTGTCGAGCGCTTCCTCGTAAGCGACCTTCAGGGCGACTTCGCGGCTTTCCGCATGCTGGCGGTTCTTCGGATCGAAGCGCGCGGCGAAGAGATCGGCCAGCATCCGCGCGAAAGACGGATTGCCTGCGAAGGTCGTCTCCATATAGGCCTGGCTGAAGGGGATGCCGGCCTGGCGCAAATATTTGGCGATGGCCCGCACCACGGTCACCTCGCGCCAACCGAGCCCGGCGAGCAGCACCAGCTTGTTGAAGCCGTCGTCTTCCATCTCGCCGGCCCACAGCCGCGCGAAAGCCGCCTCGAACAGCGGCTTCAGGCTGTCGAGATGCAGGGTGGCCGCGACGCGCAGCTGCATGCCGAAGTCATGAATCCAAATGCCCGTTTCGCCCGCTTCGGACTTAGGGGCCGTCTCGACATGGTGGGGCTGCTCGTCGATCACCTTGAAGCCCATGTTCTCCAGCATGGGCAGCACGTCCGACAACGGCACGGCATCGCCGGCGTTGTAGATCTTGAAACGCACCATGTCGTCGGAGGCGGCGATCGGCCGGTAGAGATTGAGGCCGAGCGTCTGGCTCGCGCGCGCCGCCTCGACCTTGGCGATGTCGGCGATGGCGTGGGCGGCGACGGTGTTTTCGCGGTAGGACGAGGGGAAGGCGTCGCCGTAGCGCTTCAACAGACCGAGCCCGGCGTCTTCGCCATGGGCGGCGACCAGCGCCAGGCGCAGATCGTCGCGCCAGGCGCGCATGGCGCGCGCCAGTTTCGCCTCGATCCCGGCGGTGTCGTAATCGGGCACTTCGCCCGGGCGCGTCTTGATGATGACATGCAGGCGCGCCAGCGGCGAATCGCCGATCTGCGTGTAAAAGGCCGAGACCGTGCCGTGCAGGTCCTTGCAGAGAATCTCCTGAAACTTCAGCCGCAACTCGCTGTCGAAGCGGTCGCGCGGCGCATAGACCAGGCAGGAGAGGAAGCGCTCGAACGGATCGCGCCGGATGAAGAGCGCGACGCGGGCGCGGTCCTGCAGGCGCAGGATGCCGAGGCTGATCTCGGTGAGGTCGGCTTCGCCGATCTGGAACAGTTCGTCGCGCGGATAGGTCTCGAGAATATGCAGCAGCGCCTTGCCGTCATGGCTGCCCGGCGGCAACTTCGAGCGTTCGATGACATGGGCCACCTTGCGGCGCAGCAGCGGGATCAGCCGCGGGCTGAGATTGTAGATGTCGGAGGTGAACAGGCCGACGAAGCGGTATTCGCCGACGACGCGGCCCTTGGCGTCATATTTCTTGATGCCGATGGTGTCGAAATGCACCGGCCGATGCACCGTCGAGCGCTTGTTGGCCTTGGCGATCATCAGAATGTTGGGCGCGCGCACCAGGGCGCGCATGTCGGGCGGCAGGGCGGAGGCTTCCGTCGTCGGATGGAAGATCGCCGCGTCATGGTCGCGCAGCACGCCGAGGCCGGAGCCCTCGACGACGCGTCCGAGACCCGGCTCGGCGGCGTCGCCGCCGAAGGCATATTCCCGGTAGCCGAGATAGGTGAAGTGATTGGCGTCGAGCCAGCCGAGGAAGGCGCGCGCCTCGGCCAATTCGTCGGCCGGCACGCCGGGCGGCGCCGTCTCCAACTCGGCGAGAATGGCGGCGGCGCGCGCGCGCATCGCCGGCCAATCCTCCACCGCGGCGCGCACGTCGGCGAGTGCGGCGGTCAGGCCTTTTTCGATTTCGGCGAGTTCGGCGGCGCTGCCCTGGCTGTCGATCTCCAGATGCATCACCGATTCGGCCTGGCCATCCTTGGCGTCGGCCGGCAGCAAGGCGGTCAGTTCGCCTTTGGCGTCGCGTGTGACGCGGATGATCGGGTGAATGACCTGATGCAGGCCGAGACCCTTCTGGGAGATCCAGCCGGTTACCGAATCGACGAGGAAGGGCATGTCGTCATTGACGACCTCGACCACAGTGTGGCCGCAGGTCCAGCCGTGATCGGCGATGCGCGGGTTATAGGCGCGCACCTTGGGGGTTTTCGCCGCGCGGTTCTGGGCGAAGCGCCAGAGCGCCAGGGCGCTGCCGGTGAGCGCCTCGGGCGTCAGGTCGGCGACGTCCTCCGGCGCGACGGCGGCATAGAACTGACGCAGGAAGACCTCGGCGGCCTCGCCGGCCTTGCCGGCGACCGTGCGGCGGGCGAGCCGACCCGCCTGGCCGATCGCGTCGTCTTTGCGCTGCTCGATCTTGGATGCCATGGCGCCGTCCCTACCGATGTTCGATGACATATTGCCGTGCGCGGCGAGGATTTAACGTTTTTCTAACGGCGGGCGCACGGCAGCGACCTTAAATTATCGGTGATTTGAGGTTAATTTTGCCTTTCTGGGCATTAAGACAGATTATTTCGCCCGATTTTACGCAAATCGACCTCTCAAAATCGGGTCATTTGGAGCAAAAAACTGGATTTAGGCAGCCAATGAGCCGGCCAAATGGGCGTGGAGCGCTGTTGCCGCCATTTCTCTGGCCGAAAGATCAACCTTCGTATTTTTCATGGGCAGGCTTCCGACGCGCCTGCGCCGCCGGCAAGGGATCCTCCGGGAGATAAATTATCGCCCAGCGACGATCCGGCCAGGCGCGCGCGACGGCGGCGATCCTGTCGCGCCACCATGGGCCGGGCCGCTGCGTACAGACGAGATTGGAACCATCGGCCAAAGCGATCGGCGAGGGATAGCCGGCAATGGCGAAGAAGACGGCCCGGCCCGCCCTGCTGAAAATGTCCGACAACACCGCGTCCAATTCGTCTTCCGGAAGACGCTCCAACAAATTGAGGACCAAGACGACGTCGCGGCGGCCGACAGGCGGCAGGGCATAGGGTTCGTAAGCGGGATCGTACAGACTGATCTGCTCGACCCCCCAATAATCCTCCACCGTCGGATGGATCTTGCCGTCGACGCCGGGAATTTTGCGCATCCAATAGGCCATGGCGCGGCCACAGCCGTAGTCGAGAATGGTTTTGCCGCCATGCGCCTTTACAAAATTATGCACGGCATCGAGAAAAATGATCAAAGACGCGCCGCCGATGGCGCGGCCCAAAGGGGTTTCGATCTTGATCTCGTTGGGCGCGTGCAATTCCCTGACTGCGGCGATGCGCGATGAGTTCGCCAACGGCGACACCGGTTCGGCGGCAACGGGTTTCGCTGCAGACGCCGCGCAAAAATCCTCGTAAGCGGCGACGAGATGCTCCAGCTCGTCGTCCGTCCAAACGATGCGTTGGTGCGCCGCCGCCCATGGCATTTGCGAGCCCGGCGGGAGGCCGATTTTCGTGAGATAGGCGGTGCTGGTGGTATACCACCCTTCCGCCTGCATCTTGAACAAGAGGTAAGGCCGCCGGTCGCTGAACACGTTCAAAAACGGCGGGCCGCCGCTGACCGCCATATTCACGAAGGCGCGTTCGTACAACGCCAATCTTATATCGAGATCGACGGCGGCCATGGGGAAATGGGCCAAATCGGCATCACAGGCCACGGCTGCGGCATCCGTGTCGCGCACGATGACGACCGGCTGATCCTTGTCCCGCAAACGCTTCGCGAAGGCGATCCATGCCGCGATATTGCTGTTGCGAACATCGACATGCGTCTCTCGCAATGTGATGACGACCGGGGCCGTGTCGGCGCCGAACATTCGCGCCAAGGCCGAATCGACAAGGTCGAGCGCCAATTTCGACGGCATGAAAGGGGCGGGCGAGCGACCGGTCGCCTTGCCGTGAGCGATGATTCCTTTCGTGTCATATTGCCCGACTGGGCGATCAACCGAATAGCCAGCCGGAAAAATATTCGCACTTTGAAATAGCCTAGCTTGCGCACGATTGACGCAGACGGTCGTCGTGGCGCCGATTCCCTGACAGGCCGGCAACAGAATGTGATGCAAGCGAAATTGTTTTTCCGCGACGCTGATCGGCTTGTGATCGGCGCGGAATCCGTCATAGCGTCCGGGCACGATGAGGACATGGAGCGGCTCGCCCTGCCCGTTCGCCCAATCCTTGGCGATGGCCAAGAACGCCATGATGTCGTAGCTCACGGGCGAAACGGCGAGATCGTAGAAGGCGTAGGCTGGCATTTACGGAGATTCCCTATCGCCGGCCCATGCGGCGAGTATGTCGACTTAAAGCAGGCTTACCCCTGCAACGTGGTGATTTTGCGGCCCTGCGGGCCTTTTGCCCCGATATAAAGCGCGAACCAGCGCGTCGAACGTCCGCTGGCTTGACGTGCGGCATTCAATTGTTCCTGCCACCAATCGCTCGTCTCGATGGTGCAATGCGCGTTTTCGCCATCGGGCATCATTTTATTCGCCCGATAACCGGCAATGGTGACGAAGACGAACTTTTCGGCGAATCCGAACAATTCGCCGAAAGTCCACGGAATGTCTTCCGCGGGAATATGCTCAAGCACGTCCGTGCTGATCACCGCGTCGAAACGGCCCGTGGGATAGGCACTGTAAGGCGCATGGCCCGGATCATAAAGCGTCACGGCATCGAGTCCCCAATAGGTGCGGAGATCGGCATAGGCCTCGCCGGTCGGCGCCTTGAGATCGCGCATATTGTAGAGCGTGCCTTTGCCGGCGCCGTAATCGAGCAGCGTTTTCGCTTCAACTTTGGCGATCAAATCGCGGATGAGACGGGTATGCGGCAACAGGCTGCGACCGTCGAATGTTTCGGTCGGCGCCTTCCCGGAATCCGCTTCGCCATCGCGATGCATCGTCTGATACATCTCGACCAGTGCGCGAAAACGCGGGCTAGGATTCAGTCGGCTGAAGGTCGAACTTTGCGGCATTCGCTCATTGTCTCGCAAGCAGGACATGGAGTCATCGGGCTGTCATGATTTTGCAATATAACCCGTTGATTTTCAGCGGTAAATCGACAGCCCGCTAGGAGAATATTAACTCCGCGCCCGCTATCTGGGGCAACGAAACAGCGGCGCGCGACGGCAATCGGCGCCCGGCAGTCAGTAGGGTCTCATGACCAACATCAACGGCCAAACCTCCCACGGCCAGACTCCCAACGGCTGGCGCGTCGAGCGCCTGATCACGCCTTTGCCGCCGATTCCGCTCAAGATGTCCTGCGGCGAAGCCTTCGAACTGCTCAGCGAACATGCCGCGACGCCGAGTCTCGCCGTGGTCGACGACGCCCACGAACCGATCGCGCTTCTCAGCCGCCAGGATTTCTACATCGCCTTTTCGCAGCCCCTGGTGCGCGCCGTTTATGAGAAGCGTCCCATCTCCCGCCTGATGGCCTCGCATTTCATCCAGTCGCCGCCGCTACAGGTCGATTACGCGCTCAGCATCGAAGAGTTGAAGGAGCTGATCACCACGGCCGCGCCGCGCGCCGCCATCGACGGCTTCATCATCACCCGCGACGGAAAATATCTCGGCATCGGCAGCGGCGTCGATCTGCTCGGCATTTCGCTCGAGCGCGCGCGCGAACAGATCGTCGACCTCGAAGAAGCGCGCAGCGTGGCGCTGCGGGCCAATCAGGCGAAATCGACCTTCCTCGCCAGCATCAGTCACGAATTGCGTACGCCGCTCAATGCCATCATCGGTTTTTCCGAATTGTTGCAGAAGCAATATGCCGGGCCGTTGAACGAGAAGCAGCGCGAATATATTTCCGACGTGCTGCGCAGCGGCACGCATTTGCTGGCGCTCATCAACGACATTCTCGATCTGTCGAAGGCCGAGGCCGGCAAGCTCGAGATCGCCGAAAGCGAAGTGGACCTCAACGGCATCGCGCGCCTGAGCCTGCGCATGCTGGCGCCGCGCGCTGAGGGAAAGAACATCACGCTGTCTTCCTATCTGCCGCATCGCCCCCTCCGCCTTTGGGGCGACCGTCAAAAGATCAAGCAGGTTCTGCTCAATCTATTGAGCAACGCCGTCAAATTCACGCCGCCGGGCGGCCATGTCCGCGTCGCCGCGTTGGTCGGCGACGACGGCGCGCCCCTCCTCGTGGTACAGGACGACGGCATCGGCATCGCCGCGCAAGATCTCGACAAAGTCCTGTTGCCCTTCGAGCGGGCGCACAGCCAAATGGGCCTGGCCGCCGAAGGCACCGGCATCGGCTTGCCGCTCAGCAAATCCTTCGTCGAAAGCCATGGCGGCACGTTGACGCTCGACAGCGCGCCCGGGCGCGGCACGACGGTGACGGTGCGACTGCCGCCGGAGCGGTTGCGCTTTTACGGCGTCGGGCGCGGCGCCGAAAACTTCTCTTTGCCGGCGGCGGAATAGGGCGGCGGGTTTTCGTAGCGATCGCGGCTCCAAGCCTCGCATTCGGCCACGACGCGCGCATCGTATTTCACGCCGGCATGACGGCGCAGCTCCACCAAGGCGACGCCCACGCCCTGCGCATTGCGGTAGGGCCGCGACGACGACATCGCTTCGAAGGTATCAGCCACGGCCAAAATGCGCGCCTCGAACAGCATTTGGTCGCCGGTCAGGCCATGGGGATAGCCGCTGCCGTCGAGCCGCTCATGATGCTGCGCGACGATATCCGCGACCGGACCGGGGAAATCCACACCTCTCAACAATTCGGCGCCGATCGCCGCATGCTCGTGAATGCGCGCCAACTCCGCATCGGTCAGAAAGCCGGCTTTATTGAGCAGATGTTCCGGCACGCCGATCTTGCCGATGTCGTGCAATTCGGCGGCAAGGACGAGCGCCATGCGCCGTCCGGGCGACAATTTCAGGCGGGCGGCCAGCGCGTCGCAAACCTGCGCCACGCGCTTTTGATGGCCGTGGGTGTAGATATCCCGATATTCGACCATGCGCGCCAGCGTGGTGATCGTCTGGGAAAAGCGCAGGGTCTGCACCGCATGCTCGTCCTCGATACGGATGTAGCTACGATATAGGACGACGAACAGCACGAGCCCTGTGCAGATGATAAAGCCGAGGCCTTTGGCGATGCTCTCCCAGAGGCCGGCAAAATGACTTTGCATATAGCCATGGACGTAGATATCCGAACCGACGATCCAGCCCGCGCCCGCCAGGATGTAAAACATACTGATGACGGCCGCGCGATATGCGGGCCGCCGAATGATCCAGCGCCTCATAAGCCCCCCAGCCTCAGCCTGGAATTTTTTGGGAACCCAGGCGTTGTCTCCCTGGCGCGTCTTCGCGCGCTTTCACAGGAGACTTCACATGCAGCCTGCTCGTCTCGTCGGCCTCATCGTTTTGATCGTCGGCGTCATTCTACTCGGATTCGGCATCAACGCCACGGATGCGCCGGTCGATCAGATCAGCGAGACCCTGACCGGCAAATACACTGATAGAACAATGTGGTACCTGATCGCCGGCGGCGCGGCGATCGTCGCCGGGGGCCTGCTCGCGCTGTTCGGCAGCAAGAGCGCCGCCTAATCAAAACCGCCGCGAAGCGCCGCCCGAAACAGGCGGGGCTTCGCGGCCGCTCCATGGAGGACCGCGCGTGCCTCTCGCATTGACCGGCTCCTGCCGCTGCGGCGCGGTGACATTTCGCTTCGCCAGCCACACGCCCCATCCCTATCAGCTTTGCTATTGCAGCATCTGCCGCAAGACTGCCGGCGGCGGCGGCTTCGCCATCAACATCATGGGGCGGGCCGACAGTTTGAAGATCGTCGGTCGGCGCACGCTGCGGATCTATCGCGCCGAGATCGCGGGCGACAACGGCCATTGCGAAATCAGCAGCGGGCAGCGCCATTTTTGCGCGCGCTGCGCCAGCGCGCTGTGGATGGCCGATCCGGCATGGCCCGATCTGTTCCATCCCTTCGCCTCGGCGATCGACAGCGCCCTGCCCGTGCCGCCATCGCGCGTGCATCTGATGCTGCGCTTCAAGGCCGGCTGGGTCGAACCGACGATCGGGCCCGGCGACGAAAGCTTCGATCTCTGGAGCGAGCGCTCGATCGAGCAATGGCACCGCGACAACGGCCTGTGGATCGACTGAGCGGGCGCCCGAATATAGCCTTGGCTATAATTTCATGCCTTGCGCATAAGCCACTGAAAGTAATTGACTATTTCCTGATTTTGCGATGAATTCGCAGTGCTTTTGGGGAGTAGCCGTCCGCCGCCCATGTCCCTTCGAGGGCCGCGGAGCCTGCGTCAACACACTTGGTCCGAACCGACCGTTTCTCGGGCCATGGCGCAGACAGGGTTGCGGGCCTGATCCGTCACGGATCGACACGCAGCGATTGGCGAGACCGATGGCGCCGCCCTCCGACCGCCCGAGCGGAGGGACCGTGGCGTCATTGGATCAACGCTCGGCCAGGCTGCTGTCTATGGATCCCATGCTCGTGTCCACCTTCGTCGTCGCGCTCGCGGAGATCGGCGACAAAACGCAGTTGCTCGCCATCGTGCTGGCGACGCGCTTTCGCAAACCTTGGCCGATCGTCGCCGGCATCTTCGCCGCGACCATCGCCAACCACGCGCTGGCCGCCACCGCCGGCTTCTTCCTGACCGACTTCCTCGAAGGCGCCTGGTTCCGTTACGCCATCGCGGTCGCCTTCATCGCCATGGCCTTCTGGACCCTGGTGCCCGACAAATTCGACGAGAAGGACGAAGCGCGGGCCGGCAGCGGCATCTTCATGACGACGCTATTCGCCTTCTTCATCGTCGAGATCGGCGACAAAACGCAGGTCGCCACCGCGGCGCTTGCCGCGCGCTTCCACAATATCGAGATGGTCACCCTCGGCACCACGCTCGGCATGATGCTGGCCAATGTTCCCGCCGTCTTCCTCGGCGAGGCGGCGACCCGCGTGATTCCCCTGCGCTACGTGCGCATCGGCGCGGCGCTGATTTTCTTCGGCCTCGGCTTGTGGCAATTGGCCGACGTCGCCGGCCTGCGCGACACCCTCGGCGATTGGACATTGCCAGCCGACGGCCCGATCGTGCTCGCCATCGCCGGCGTGCTGGCGCTCACCGCCTTCAGCTTCGGCTTGCGCGCGCCGGCGACGCTGTGGCACGGCGCGTCGTCCTGGCTGCGGCTGGGTGCCATCTTCGCCGCGACCAAGCTGCTGATGATCGCCGCCGGCTGGGCCATCGGCACGACCGTCACCGCCGTCGGACCGGCGATCGACCATTGGATCGCCTTCACGCTGCTCGGCATTCTCGGCATCTTCACCATCGCCCAGTCCTTCATGCGGCGTCCGCCGGAGGAACAACCGCTGCGCGACACGACCGAGGCCCTATCCTTTCAAGCGGCGATCATCAGCATGGATGCGCTGATCGCCGGCCTCATCCTCGGCATGTTGCGCGCCGAGATCGGCATGGCCGCCGTCGCGACGGCGTTGCTGGCTTTCCTTGGCGCCGCCGGCGGCGCCGCGCTCGCGCGCCATGCGCCGATCCCGCTGCGCCGCCAGCCGGAATTTTGGGGCGGCGTCGCATTCGTGGCGATCGGCGGCGTGATCCTGTTCCAGCATCTCACCGCCGCCTGATCGGACTGGCCTGGCAAAACAAAAGCCCCCGCGGGATCCGACCGCGGGGGCTTTTTTACGCGTAATCGAGGCTTAGATCGCCGATGCGACGACCGGCCAGACCTCGAGGGTGCCGCGATAGATCATATCCAGCGCGACGTAGACGATCACCGCCAAGCCGACGTAGGCGATCCAGCGTTGCTTCTGCAACAGCCGGGCGATGAAGTTGGCAGCGAGACCCATGAGCGCGATCGACAGCACGAGGCCGAAGACCAGAACCCAAGGATGTTCGCGCGCCGCGCCGGCGACCGCGAGGACGTTGTCGAGCGACATCGACACGTCCGCGACGATGATTTGCCAGGCCGCTTGAGCGAAGGTCTTCTGCCTTGCGCCGCCCGCGATCGTGCCGTCGGCGTTGAGATCCTGATTCGCCAGGGCCTCCAGCGCCGCCTTTTCTTCATGATGTTGCGCACGCAACTCGCGCCACATCTTCCAGCTCACCCACAGCAGCAGGATGCCACCGGCCAGGAGCAGGCCGATGATCTGCAGCAGTTGCGTCGTGGCACCGGCGAAGCCGATGCGCAGCAACGTCGCGGCAGCGATGCCGACGATGATGGCTTTGGTGCGTTGCGCCGCCGGCAAGCCGGCGGCCGCGAGACCGATCACGATGGCATTGTCGCCCGCCAATACGAGATCGATCATGATGACCTGCAGCAGAGCGGTCATCGCCTCTGCAGTCAGATACTCACTCATAGCGTACCCGTTCCTTTTTTATTTGGAGGGGCCCACGCGGCGGATCGCCACAAACATAGATGGACCAGCCTTCACATCAGTTTGCGAACTGACACAAAGACGCGGAACCGCCATGTAAATGGAAAGGTCGGCGGGCCACTCCTGTTGTCCAGTCCGACATCACAGCCGTAGAAGGGCTGTCAGAGGGGCCCGGCCTGGTCGGCCAGATATAGGAAATTTGCCGCATAACGGCAAGCGCGAACGAAATCGCCTGGAGAGTCAGCGGCTTAAAATGCGATAGCCGGGTTAATCGGCGACCGTCCGCGATGGGGCCTTGATCGGCGCCTCGTCGGGCAGCGGAATGAACTCGTCCTTGTCGGTCGGCGGCAGCGGAATGCGTCCCGCTTTCCAGTCGGCCTTCGCCTGTTCGATCCGCTCCTTGCGCGACGAGACGAAGTTCCACCAGATATGGCGGGGACCCAACGATTCGCCGCCGAGCAGCATCACCGTGGCGGGCTCCAGCGCCGCGATCGCCGGCGCGGCGCCCGGCTTGAACACCACCATCTCGCCGTGTCCGTAGTCGCGCCCCTCGATCCGCACGCGGCCGTGCGCGACATAGACGGCGCGCTCCGCATGGCCCGCCGGCGCGGCGATCTTCGCGCCGGCCTGCAATTCGACATGGACATAGAACAGCGGCGAGCGCGTCTTGACGCCGCTCGTCAGGCCGAAGGCGTCGCCCGCCACCAGCCGCATCCACAAGCCCTTGTCCTGCTGCACCGGCAGATCGCCAGCCGGATAATGATCGAAGGCCGGCGCCATCTCCTCGTCGGCTTCGGGCAAGGCAACCCAGCTCTGGATCAGATCGAGCGCGCCGCCTTCCTGTTTGAAACGACCCTCGAAGCGCTCCGAATGGCTGATGCCGCGCCCCGCCGTCATCCAATTGACGGCGCCGGGCTCGATCAGCTGCTGGACGCCGAGGCTGTCGCGATGGGTGATCTGGCCGGCGAAGAGATAGCTCACCGTGGCGAGCCCGATATGCGGATGCGGCCGCACGTCGATTGCGCGCGGAATATTCGGCGGCAGGCTCATGGGTCCTGCATGATCGAAAAAGACGAACGGGCCGACGGTGCGATGCAGGCGGAACGGCAGCAGCCGGCCGACGACGAAGCCGCCGCCGAGATCGGCTTTGCGCGCTTCGATGACGATATCGAGGGACGGCGGCAGGTCGTCGGCGCTCATCGGTCGGCTCCCGGATCGTGAAGCCCGATCATAGACGATTTCGCGTTACAGCGGCCAGACCAGGACGATGAGGAAGGTGCCGAGCGTGGCGACCAGCACCGACAGGGGCAAGCCGAGCCGCCAGTAATCGTTGAACCGATAGCAGCCCGGCCCCATCACCAGCGTGTTGCATTGATGGCCGATGGGCGTCAGGAAATCGCTCGCCGCGCCGACCGCGACCGCCATCAGGAACGGATCGGGGTTGAGGCCGAGGCGCTGCGCCAGGCTGGCGCCGATCGGCGCCATGACCAGCACGGTCGCCGCGTTGTTGAGGAAGGGCGTGACCGCCATGGCGGCGACCAGGATGAGACCGACCGCGCCGATCGGCGGCACCATGTCGGCGACGACGGCGAGCCCGGCGGCGATCAATTCGGCGCCGCCCGTCGTGCGCAGCGCGTCGCTGACCGGAATGAGCGCGCCGAGCAGGATCAGGATCGGCCATTCGATGACCTGATAGGCCTCCTTCAGCGTCAGGGCCCCGGTCGCGAGGATGGCGACGGCCGCGCCGAAAAAGGCGATGGCGACCGAGACCGTGCCGCTCGCCGCCGCCGCCATCGCGACGGCGAGAATGAGCGCGGCGCGATAACGATGACGCCGCTCGCCGAGCCGCAGGTTGCGCTCGGCGAGCGGCAGGCAGCCGAGCGCGGCCGGCGCATCGTTGACGTTCTTCACCGCGCCGCGCAGCACGATCACGTCGCCGGCCTGCAGGCGCACGCGCTGCAGGCGATTGCGGATATTGCCGCCGCGCCGGCTGAGCGACAGGAGGTTCAGGCCGTAGCGGTCGCGCAGGCGAAGCTGTTCGACGGTCGAGCCGACTAGCAGCGAATCGGGCGGGATCACCGCTTCCATCACCGCCTGGTCGGTCTTCTTCTCGTCCTCGTCCGGCATCTCGCGGTCATGGACCAGTTCGAGCTTGGTATCGCCGACGATCTTCTCCAGCGCGCCGGCATCTCCCTGCACGACGAGGATGTCGCCGGCGAACAAGGTCCAATGGGCGCTCGGCACGTAGCGGCGGTTATTCTCGCGCAAGATCGCGGCGACCGTCATGTCGCCTTCGCCGAGGGCCTCGAAATCGGCCACGGTCTTGCCGACGAGCGGATTGCCGTCCGGCAGGCGGACTTCGGTCTGATAATTGTCGTCGGAGAAACTGTCCTTGGCGTCGGCTTCGTCGCGGCGCGGCAACAGCCGCCAGCCGAACACCAAAAAGACGATGCCGATCACCGTGAGCACGGCGGCGACCGGCATGAAATCGAACATGCCGTAGGGCTCGCCGAGAATCTCCTGGCGCATCTTCGAGACGATGATGTTGGGCGAAGTGCCGATCAGCGTCATCATGCCGCCGAGCAGCGCGGCGAAGGACAATGGCATCAGCACGCGCGAGACCGGTTTCTCGCTGCGGCGGGACAATTGGAAGGCGATCGGCATCATGATCGCCAGGGCGCCGATGTTCTTCATGAAAGCCGACAGCACGGCGACGATCGAGGCGAGCACGCCGACCTGCATCTCGCTGCTCTGCATCCAGCCGGCGATCGGCCGCAGCGCCGCTTCGGCCAGGCCGGACTTGGCGACCGCCGCGCTGATCACCAGCGCCGAGGCGATGATGACGACGATATCGTCGCTGAAGCCGCGAAAGGCGTCTTCCGGCCCGACCACGCCGCAGGCGATGGCCGCGAGCAGGGCCAGCATGGCGACCAGGTCGTAGCGGATGCGGTCCCAGACGAAGAGCCCGAGAGCCGCGGCGAGGATGGCGAAAATGGCGATTTGGTCGAAGGTCACGGGCCTGTCCGGAATGATCCGCCGGATGCAGTCCCCCGGCTTTCGCCAACGCCGCCGAACAGGAAAAAGTTCCGGCCTCCGGCGCCGCCTCAGTTGACCCGATGGCAGGCCCGCAAGCTAGCGACGGCCCAACAGGGTTTCCAGGTAGTAGGGCTTGCGGATGATCGGCACGCCCTTGAGGTCGGGCGGCAGGTTGAAGCCTTCGCCATAACCGGTGGCGAAGACGAACGGCACCTTCAGCTCCTGCAATTTGCGCGCGACCGGCAGGCTGGTCTCCGCGCCGCCGAGATTGACGTCGAGCAAGGCGAAGGATGGCGTCATCTCGTCGAGCGCCTGCAGGGCCTGACGCACGGTATTGGCGGTGCGCACCTCGGCGCCGAGCTGCGTCAGCATGTCCTCGGCGTCGAGCGCGATGATGAGATTGTCCTCGACGATGAGCGCCAGGGTGGAGAAGGCCTGCGGCACCAGCAGCACGTCGTCGCCGGCTACATGGCGCCCGACGGCAGCCTGACGGCGACCTCGATCAGCGTCGGCACCAACGGCTTGACGCCGCCGATGCGAACCGCCCAAGATCGCCGATCATCTGAGCGCCGCCTTTCGGCCGTAGGGCCGATCATTAAACGGGGGGCCGCGAGGCCGCTATCGCATTGGGTCGCGGCGCTCGTCGTTTCGGGGTTCTGCCATGCGCATCTGCATCTTCGGCGCCGGCGCCATCGGCGGCAATCTGGCCGGGCGGCTGCACAAGGGCGGCGTCACGCCGTCGTTGATCGCGCGCGGCGCCCATCTCGCGGCGATCCAGGCCAAGGGCCTGACGGTGAGATATGCCGACGGCGACGTGCAGGCCTTCAAGCCGCCGGCGAGCGACGACGCGCGCGCTTTCGGACCGCAGGATCTCGTCATCGTCACCGCCAAAGCCCCCGCCCTGCCCTCGGTCGCCGCCGGCATCGGTCCGCTGCTCGGGCCCGACACGGCGGTGCTGTTCGTCATGAACGGCATTCCCTGGTGGTACTTCCAGAACCACGGCGGGCCGCATGACGACCGCCGCCTCGAACGGCTCGACCCGGGGGACGCCATGCGCCGCGCCGTCGATCCGGCGCGCGTGCTCGGCGGCACGATCTATTCGTCCTGCAGCGTGAGCGAACCTGGGACCGTCGAGGTCACCAGCCCGATCAACCGCCTGGTCATGGGCGAGCCCGACGGCCGGATCACGCCGCGCGCCGAGGCCATCGCCAAGATTCTGACCGCCGGCGGCATGGACGTGCCGCTGGTGCCGAGCATCCGCGACGCCATCTGGGCCAAGCTGATGTCGAATTTTTCCAGCGGTTCGCTTGCCGTGCTGGCGCAATCGAACTTCCGCACCCTCTATGCTGAAGAGGCCTGCCGCGAGGCGACGCGGCGCACGGTGGCGGAAGGCGCCGCCATCGCCGCCGCCATGGGCTGCCGGGTGACCGCCGATGCCGAGGACGTGCTGCGCCGCCTGTCGCCCAGCGCGCACAAGCCGAGCATCCTGCAGGATCTCGAACGCGGCCGCGCCATGGAGGTCGACGCCATCTACACCATCCCCCTGGAAATGGCGCGCCTCGCCGGCGTCGAAACGCCGACGCTCGATCTCTTGGTAACCTTGTTGAAATTGCGCGCCGCGTCGGCCGGACTCTACAAGCTCTAACGTTCGGAAAAGCTGACCGCCTGCAACGTCGCCGGAGTTGCCGGCGGCGGCGACTCAGGCTCGATCCTGGCGATGACCGTCGGCGGAGTCGGTTCGATATCGCCGTAGATCGTCGCGAAGGACACGTCGGTCGCGTCGCGGCCGACGCCGATGCGCACCATACGGTCGAGCGACGCCTGCCGCGTGGCGTCGAACAGATACCAGCGGCCCGACAGGTAAGCCTCGAAGACGGCGTGGAAATCCGGCGGCTGCAGGCCGGCCGCGTAAGCGCTGACGAAGCGCGCGGGAATGCCGAGGGCGCGGCAGAGGGCGATGCCGAGATGGGCGAAGTCGCGGCACACGCCGGCGCGCGACACCAACGTGTCATGCACCGTGGTATGGGCGTCGCTGCTGCCCTTCACATAATCGATATGGCCGTAAATCCAATTGCAGATCGCCGTGATGCGGCCGTGGCCCGGCGCGAGGCGGCCGAACTCCTGCGCCGCGAGGCGCTCCAGCTTGTCCGATTGGCAATAGCGGCTCGCCAGCACATAGCGCTGCACGGCGAAGGGGATTTCTCCGATGGGAATTTCCGCCACCGTCGCCGGATCCTGCAACAGCGGCGCCACATGGGCCTCGGCGCGATAGACGACGGTCACGGTTTCGGCGACGCCCGCCGCCAGGCGGATGCGCAAATGACGGTTGCCGCCATCCGGCCCGACATAGGATTCGACGGCGATGCCGCGACCGTCGCCGGAGATGTCGAGGGACTCGTTGCGAACCTCCTGCCCGGAACAGCGCGCGCCTTCGAGTTGCAGCATCAGCACGCCCTCGCCGCGCGGATGAAAGCGCAGCTCGCAGCCGATGGCCAGGGTGAAGGGCGACGTCATGACGTCAAGCAACGCTCGGCGGCGCCAATGGGTCCCGGAACTCGGGCGAACCGCACCTTCAGGCGCGAAGCGCCTGCTGGACCAAGCCGTCGAGCGCGCTGAGAAACCGCGAGCGGTCCTGCTTGGCGAAGGGCGGCGGGCCGCCGCCACCGCCGAGCTCGCGCAAGTGGCGCGACAGTTCGCGCCCGGCCAGGGCGCTGCCGATATTGTCCGGCGTCCATAATTTGCCGGTCGGCGCCAGCGCGCGGGCGCCCTGCGCCAGGCAGCGCGAGGCGAGCGGAATGTCGGAGGTGACGCAGACATCTTTGGCCGTGATGCGTTCGGCGATCCAGTCGTCCGCCTTGTCGGCGCCCTCCTCGACGGTGATCATCTTCACATGATCGCGCCGCGCCGGCGGGATCGGCCGCGAGCCGTTGGACACGACATAGACCTGCAAGCGCAGCCGGTCGGCGACGCGATAGACCTCTTCGCGGACCGGGCAAGCATCGGCATCGACGTAGATTTCGGTCATGCGCCGCTCCGCGGCGCTGGGTTCGGTCATGGGAGAGCAGGCCGGTCAGCGCCGCGGACGATCAAGAAACTCGTCGAAGGCATCCATCTGCGGCGCGAGACCTTTTTCGATCAGCGCGCGCATCAGATTGTCGCCGAGCCGGCCGGCGTCGAGCAGGGCGGCGGGCGTGAGCGCGAGCACGAAGGCGGCGAGCGCCAGGCGCGTGCCGGCCGGCGCGGCGTCGAAGGCGGCGCGGCATTTCACCACCGAGAGATCGCCCGCCAGATCGTCGTCGCCATTGTCGCGCAGCACGCGAACCGCGCTGGCATAAGCGACGTAATCGAGAATGCCGGGCGACAATTTGTCGAGCTTGATCAGGATCGGCGTCGCCGCCGCGTCGTCCGCATGGGCGGCGGCGGCCTGGGCATAAACCTTCGACTGTTTGAGGCGGCCGTAGAACTGCTCGCGCCGGCCGCCGGATTTGGCCGCCCATTCCGCTTCGGTGAACAGCGCCGCTTCGGCGAATTCGGTTTCCGCGCCGCCGTCGGTGCGGCAATAGACGACGCCGTCCTCGACCATGTCGACGATATAGACGCGGCCGTCCTTGTTATGGACGGTGGCGCCGGGCGCGAATTTGGATGCCATGAAACCTCGGTCTGGGATGCGGCCCTCATGCTAACGCATCGCCGAGGAGAAGTCCCGTCGCGCCATGACGGCGCGGCGCTATTGGCCGGCCGCCTTGTCCTTGGCGCGCCGCATGCCGTCGGCGATCAGGGCCATCGCGTCTTCGGGACCGACCCATTCGACGATGGTCACCCATTTGTCTTTTTCCAGGTCTTTGTAGTGCTGGAAGAAATGGGCGATCTGGTCGCGCAGGATGTCGGGCAGATCGGCGTAGCTATGCACGTCGCGATAGAACGGATGCAGTTTGTCGACCGGCACGGCGATGATCTTTTCGTCCGGACCGGCTTCGTCGGTCATCTTCAGCGCGCCGACGGGGCGGCAGCGAATCACCGCGCCCGGCACGACCGGCGTCTGGCTGACGACGAGCACGTCGCAGGGGTCGCCGTCTTCCGACAGGGTGTGGGGCACGAAGCCGTAATTGGCGGGATAGATCATCGAGGTGTGCAGGAAGCGGTCGACGAACAGCGCGCCGGAGGCTTTATCCAGCTCGTATTTCACCGGCAAGCCGCCCTGGGGAATTTCGATGACGGCGTAAATATCCTCGGGCGGATTGATCCCGGCGGGGATTTTGCTGATGTCCATACGCGCGCTCCTACTGACTGTGACTGCTGACGGCCGCCGCTCGGACGGTCTCGGTGATAAGCGTCGCCGCCGCAGGGCCGGCCTAGGCACGCGGCACGCCGACGACGACATCGCAGATGAAAGAATTGGAGCGGGCGAAGGGATTCGAACCCTCGACCCCGACCTTGGCAAGGTCGTGCTCTACCCCTGAGCTACGCCCGCTCGGCGTAACGCCGTCCCTTGGGGGTCGCTGCGGGCCGTAAGTCCGCAGGAAAGCCGGCAAATTTGGAAAAATGCACGGCGGGGGTCGGCGAGAGGCCGGGATAATACTCAAAGCCGGCGGCTTTGCAACCCTTCCCGCCCCCCGGGCCGCCCGTCCGCCGAAAGCGCCCCCATCGGCCGCTTTCGCGCCAATTTCCCGGCCGGAAGGGCGCTCGGCCCTTGCCGGGACGGGCCGGACGCGCCATTTATTAGGCCAATCGTTTCAATCCCCTACCGGTCGAGAGAGATCATGGCAGGCTTTCCGGGCATGCCGGGCGCGAAACCGCCCGCTGCCGCCCAAACACAGTCCGGCAGCCCAGCCGGCGCGAGCTTCGGCAATCCCCCCAGCGCCTTGAGCGCCGCCATGAGCGGCCCCGGCCTGAGCAGCGCGCCGATGGGCGCCGCCGCGCCGGGCGATGCCGAGATCATCAAGGACGCCTCCACCGCGACCTTCATGGCCGACGTGATCGATGCCTCCTTCGGGCCGGCGGTCATCGTCGATTTCTGGGCGCCCTGGTGCGGCCCCTGCAAGCAGCTCGGCCCCAGCCTGGAAAAGGCGGTCACCGAGCAAAAGGGCCGCGTCCGCCTGGTGAAGATCAACGTCGACGAAAATCAGGATCTCGCGCAGCAGATGCGCATCCAGTCGATTCCCGCGGTCTATGCCTTCAAGGACGGCCGCCCGGTCGACGGTTTCGCCGGCGCCCTGCCCGACAGCCAGGTGCGCCAGTTCGTCGAGGGCCTCGCCAAGCTCTCGGGTCCGACGTCCGAGGAAGAAGGTCTGAAGGAGGCGATGGCTCAGGCCGAGGAGATGGCCGCCGCCGGCGATCTCGAAACCGCCATCGCCATCTATGCCGAAGTGCTGGCGCAGGCCCCGGCCAATGTCGAGGCCATCGCCGGCCTCGCCAAATACCAGCAGGCGAGCGGCGATATCGCCGCCGCCAAGGACACGCTCGCCGGCTTCAAACCCGAGCCGGGCAAGCCAGAGCCGACCGCCATCGCCGCGGTGCGCGCCGCCATCGAGCTCGCCGAGCAAAGCGCCGGCGCGTCGGGCGAGCTGGCGCAGCTCGCCGAGAAGGTCGCCACCGATCCGGCCGATCATCAGGCGCGCTTCGACCTCGCCCTGGCCCATTTCGCCGCCAACGCGCCGCACGCGGCGGTGGACGAGTTGCTTGAGATCGTGCGGCGCGCGCGCGATTGGAACGACGGCGCGGCGCGCACCCAGCTCGTGAAGATCTTCGAGGCGCTCGGTCCGATGCACGAATTGTCGCAGAGCGGCCGCCGCCGCCTGTCGTCCATCCTGTTCTCTTAAGGTAGGGATCGCGCATGGCCCGCGGCGTCTTCGACCCCAATTTCGAGGATCTGCCCGGCCTGATTCCGGTCTTCCCGCTCGCCGGCGTGCTGTTGCTGCCGCGGGGGAAATTGCCGCTCAACATTTTCGAGCGGCGCTATCTCGCCATGACGCGCGACGCCCTGCTGGCGCCGACGCGGCTGATCGGCATGATCCAGCCGACGGGCCTCGCCGACGGGCCCAACGGACCCGAACTGTTTCCCGTCGGCATCGCCGGGCGCATCATCAGCTTCGGCGAGACCGAAGACGGCCGCTATCAGATCGTGCTCGACGGCCTGATTCGCTTTCGCGTGCGCGACGAAGTCGATCTGAAGGACGGCTATCGCCGCGTCATGCCGAATTTCCTGCCCTACAAGGACGATCTGGAAATCTACGGCACGGTGCGCGATCCGAGCCACGCGCGCATCGACCGCGAGCGCATTCTCGCCGGCCTCAAGCGCTATTTCGGCGCCAAGCATGTCGAGGCCAATTGGGACGCGATCCGCCAACTCGACGACCGCGCCCTGGTCACCACGCTCGCCATGAGTTGCCCTTTCGAGCCGACGGATAAACAGGCCTTGCTGGAATCGGCCGACATCGCCAGCTGCGGCCACACGCTCGCCGCGCTCCTGGAAATGGGCGCCGGCAGCGCCGAAGCCGGCTTCGGCGAGACCCCGCCGCCCCCCACGCGCCATTAAGAGAATCCCATGACCGACAGCGCCGCCGCACCCCGCAAAGAGATCGACCGCAAATTGCTGGAGATTCTCGTCTGCCCCTTGACCAAGGGCCCGCTGCGCTACGACGCGGCGCGGCAGGAATTGATCAGCGACAGCGCCGGCCTCGCCTTTCCGATCCGCGACGGCATCCCGATCATGCTGCCCGACGAGGCGCGACGACTCGACGATTGAGCGGCGCGCCGCCTCGACGACTGACGGCAAACGATTCGCGACGGAGACGACCATGCACGGCAAAGGCCCATCCCACGATCACGGCGACCATTCGCACGATCACGGTCACAAACATGACCATGACCATAAGCATGACGATCGCAACCATGCGTCGCACGACCATGGTCATGACCACAAACACGATGACGGACATAAGCATGATGATCACGGCCACGATCATCCGCATCCGCACGATCATTCGCATGATCACGGCCATGACCATGCCCGCGACCATGGGGCCGGCGGCCATCACCATCACGACCATGGCCCGGGCGCCGACCATCAGCATCATTACGGCCCGCTGCCGGAAGAGATTCGCATGAGCCGCGAGGACAATCTCATCGAGATCGACTTCGACGACGGCGAATCCTATCGCTACACGGCGGAATATCTGCGCGTCCATTCGCCCTCGGCCGAAGTGATGGGCCACGGGCCGGGTCAGCAGATCACCGTCGCCGGCAAGAAGGACGTGTCGATCACCCATCTGGAACCGGTCGGCAATTACGCCATCCGCATCCTGTTCGGCGACGGCCACGACACCGGCATCTATTCCTGGGGCTATCTGCACGAACTGGGCGAACGCCAGGAGCATCTCTGGCAGCTCTATCTCGACGCCTTGAAAGCCAAGGGCCTCAAGCGCGAGGCGTGAAAACGCCTCACGCCCGCCGGCGATCTTCCGGCAAGGGCGGCAGAGCGCGGCCGTAGCTCGGCCCGAGAACGAAATCCGTCCAAGGATTGATCGCGCCGACCGCCGCCAGGGCGCGGCGCATCATGTGCGATTGGCGCGGGCCGGCACGCCGCGGCTGCGGCGCCTTCATCTGCAGCGCGGAACTGTCCCGCAAGGGGCGGTCGATGCCGAGGCAGGCCGAAAGCGGCAGCAGTCTGGTGGTCGAAGGCTGATCGGTCATGGCGTCACCATCTGTTGGGGGAACGAGGGGACGCGCTTGTCTTAGCGCAGCTTCGCGGCTTGCGCGCGACCGCCGCGCGAAAGGCCCGTGACACGCCTTTCTACAGCGGCTCGCCGCGCGACAGGCGCGGCAGATCGCCGACCAGGCCCATGGCATGGCGCATGAACAGCGTCTTGAGCGGACCGGCGCGGTTGACGGCGCGAAAGCCGAGCCGGCGCGCCAGCAGCAGCGGCGTGAAGCTGTTGGAAAACAGCCGGTTCAGGCCGTCGGTGATGCCGGCGAGCAGCACATTGTCGAACCGGCGCCAACGCTCGTAGCGCGCCAGCACTTCGCCGAAGCCGATATCGAGGCCGAGACGCTTGGCGTCGACCAGCGTTTCCGCCAGCGCCGCGACGTCGCGCAGGCCGAGGTTCAAGCCTTGCCCGGCGATCGGATGGATCGCATGGGCGGCATCGCCGATCAGCACCAGGCGCTCGTCGCTGTAGCGCTCGGCATGCAGCAGGGAGAGCGGATAGGACCAGCGCGGCCCGATGCTTTCGACCCGGCCGAGAAAATCGCCGACCCGGCGCGACACTTCCGCATCGAAATCGGCTTTGTTCAGGCTGAGATAGGCGGCGGCGAGCGCGGTCTTTTCCGTCCAGACCAGCGACGAGCGGTGACGGCCTTCGGAATCGTCGGTCATCGGCAGGATGGCGAAGGGCCCGGCGGGTAGGAAACGCTCGTGGGCGATGCCGCCGTGCGGGCGTTCATGGGCGATGGTGCAGACTATGGCGGTCTGCGGATAGGACCAGCGCGTCACCGCGATGCCGCGCGCGGCGCGCAAGGGCGACTCCTTGCCTTCCGCCGCGACGACGAGAGCCGCGCTGACACGCCGCCCATCGGTCAGCGTCGCGATGGCGTGGGACGGTCCATTGACGATGCCCGCCGCCTCGGCCGGCGCCAGCAGGGTCAGGTTCGGCAGTTCTTTCGCGCGCGCGGCGAGCGCCGCGCGAATGGTGCGGTTCTCGACGATATGGCCGAAGGGCTCGGGCTCGCCGGGCGGTGCGCTGGCGCCGCGCGCCGCCTTTTCGACGAGCGCGCGCGAATCGTAATGCACGAAGGCGAGGCTCTCGCCGTCGCTGACGCGAATGTCGCGGATCGGCTCGGCCACATGACCTTGCGCCAGCACATGATTCCACAGGCCGATGCCCTCGAGGGCGCGGCGCGATCCGGCGGCGATCGCCGAGACGCGGCCGTCGAACGCGGCCTCGAGCTGCGCGTCGAGCGGCGCGCGGTCGAGCGCGATCACCGAGAAGCCGGCGCTCGCCAAGGCGACGCCGGCGGTGAGGCCGACCATGCCGCCGCCCACAATCAGGATATCGGCGATCAGGACGTCCGCGTTCCGCATGTCCGCGGGAGAAAAGGATTGGCTCATGACCTGTACCTAGCACGGATGGAAAAGCGCTCCACCGTCGATGCGTGAGTTCCCCATGACATAGGCGTAGCCTTTGTCCTCATCGGCGGGCCCGATTTGGGAACAATCCCTGTCCCATGTGCAACTTATTCAGAATAATCCCTTTTTTGGTCTTTGTTGAAAAACTAAGCATTTTTAAAAATTTGCCTTCTATATAGGCATTAATCTATTTGGCAGGCATCGCGCCAATTTGCCTTTGTCCTTCAAGCTCTTGTTTTCCTTGAGCGCTTTGCCAGGTCACGGCGGCGTGAAAAACGGCACGGAAGTTGAAATGACTAGGCGCGTGATGCTGTCTGCAATGGATGGCGTCTCGGATAGTCGTCCCTCGCGTTCGGGCGGAAGCCGCCAGGCTCTCCGGTCCGGACATAGAGGATGAAGGGGCGACATCCGTCACTTTGGAAGGGGACCTCCAAATGAAACTCGTTATGGCGATCATTAAACCGTTCATGCTGGACCCTGTCCGCGAGGCACTGACCGAGCTGGGCATTCAGGGCATGACGGTCACGGAAGTAAAAGGCTTCGGCCGCCAGAAGGGGCACACCGAAATCTATCGCGGCGCGGAATACGCGATCGATTTCCTGCCCAAGACCAAACTCGAAGTTGCGGTGTCCGACGAACTCGCCGAGCGCGTCGTCGAGACCATCCAGAAGGCCGCCCACACCGACAAGATCGGTGACGGCAAGATCTTCGTGATCGACCTGCTGCAGGCCGTTCGGATCCGCACGGGCGAAACCAACGCCGATGCACTCTAAGGAGAAGACCACAATGTTTCGTCTGAAAAACCTCGCGGGTCTGGGCGCTCTGGCGCTTGGCATGACCGCCTCCGTCGGCGCCTTCGCGCAAGAGGCGGCTGAAGCCGCTGCGGCGCCCGTCTTCAACAATGGCGACACGACCTGGATGATGGTCTCGTCGCTGCTCGTCCTGATGATGAGCATTCCCGGCCTGGCGTTGTTCTACGGCGGCATGGTCCGCTCGAAGAACATGCTCTCGGTGCTGATGCAGGTGTTCTACACCGTCTGCATCGCCGGCGTGATCTGGGTCGTCTACGGCTACAGCCTCGCCTTCACCGGCGGCAGCGACTTCATCGGCGGCTTCTCGAAGGCCTTCCTGTCGGGCGTCGACACCACGTCGGCCGGCGCGACCTTCACGGTCGGCGTCGCGATCCCCGAGCTGGTCTTCATCTGCTTCCAGATGACCTTCGCGATGATCACTCCGGCCCTGATCCTCGGCGCCTTCGCCGAGCGCATCAAGTTCTCGGCCGTCGTGCTGTTCATCCCGCTGTGGCTGACCTTCATCTACTTCCCGATGGCCCACATGGTTTGGTACTGGGCCGGCCCCGACCTCGTCGACGCCGCCGCCAAGACCCTGGCTGCCGCGACCGACGATGCGACGAAGGCCACGGCGCAAGCCGCTCTCGACGAGGTTCTGGCCGACGCCGGCTTCCTCTTCAAGATGGGCGCCATCGACTTCGCCGGCGGCACCGTCGTGCACATCAACGCCGGCATCGCCGGTCTGGTGGGCGCGCTGATCATCGGCAAGCGCACCGGCTTCGGCAAAGAGCCGATGTCGCCGCACTCGCTGACCATGACCATGATCGGCGGCTCGCTGCTGTGGGTGGGCTGGTTCGGCTTCAACGCCGGCTCCAACCTGGAAGCCACCGGCCTCGCCGCGATGGCCATGCTCAACACCTTCGTCGCGACTGCGGCGGCGGCGCTGGGCTGGATGATCATCGAATGGCTCGCCAAGGGTAAGCCCAGCCTGCTCGGCATCGTCTCCGGCGCCATCGCCGGCCTCGTCGCCGTGACCCCGGCTTGCGGCTTCATCGGCCCGATGGGCGCGATCGTGCTCGGCTTCATCGCCGGCATCATCTGCTTCATCTTCTGCTCGGCGGTGAAGAACGCTCTCGGCTACGACGACTCGCTCGACGTCTTCGGCGTCCATGCGATCGGCGGCATCCTCGGCGCCATCGGCACCGGCATCCTGGTCAATCCGGATCTCGGCGGCGGCGGCGTGTACGACTACGTGGCGGGCGAGGTCGGCGCTTACGATCTCTCCACGCAGGTGATGAGCCAGGTGAAGGCCGTCGTCGTGACCATCCTGTGGTCCGGCATCGGCTCGGCGATCCTCTACAAGGTCGTCGACATCCTCGTCGGCCTGCGCGTCACGCCGGAAGCCGAACGCGAAGGCCTCGACGTGGTCTCGCACGGCGAGCGCGCTTACCACATGTAAGTGACTCCCCGCCCCCGGCGAGCCGGGGGCGGTTGGAGATTTCGGTCTCCTGCCAAAAAAACTGCCCGGATGGTTTGCGCCATCCGGGCATTTTTATTCGCGGTCAGGGAATTGGGCGTTAGGGGCCGGTATCTTCCGCGAGGCTGGAGCCGTCGCGGCGCGTGGTCGACGGCACTTCCTTCACGGTGACGCCCGGCTGATAGACGACGACGGGCGCCGGCTGCGGCGCGACGACGACCGGCGCCGAGGTCGGGGCATAGACGGTCGGCGCGGGCGCGATGACGACCGGGGCCGGCTGAACGATGATCTGCTGCTGCGCGAGCGCGGCGCCGGAAACCCCACAGAGAGCGACGGTCACGGCGCAGAGCAACTGCTTGGAGGGGGACATGACATTCCTTTCCGCTCCGCGGGGGGCGGAGCCTGGTCAGCGTTATGAGAAAAGAACGCCAGGGACGGCACGCGCGTTCCGCCGAATATTTCCCCGGTTCCGCGGAACTTCGCGCCGCGCCGAAAGTTCGCCGACGCGTAAAAGAAAAAGCCCGGAAACGCTCCGGGCCTTTCGGCGATCGCGCCATCCGGCGATGGGTTATTGCTCGAGCGGCAGCAGCGGCGCGTTGAGCGACGGCTCGTCGGGCGAGGCGTTCGGCAGGCGCGGCGTGCGCGGCGTCCAGGAGGTGTCCGGATTGAGCAGCGGCGACTGCTCGCTGGCCGGCCGCTTGTCCGTCGCCGCGTCGGGCGTGCTCTTAGACGCCGGGCCGTTGATCGACGGACTGGGCGTGACCCGGTTCAGCTCCGCCGGGGAGGTCCCGGCGGGCGGCGTCGGTGCCGAGGTTTGGGCGGAGGCGGCCGCCACAGTGCCGCAGAGGGCTATGAAGCTGGCACAGAGCAGGCGTTTCGCTGCGAACATGATGTCTCCCGCGCCAGGACGACGCTCTCGGTCCATGATAAATGAAGAACGCGGGGCCATCATGGCGGGTTCCCGGCGCTTCGCCCCGCTTGTAGCACAGATTCGGCCCGCCTAGGATCGCCGCATGCTCAATCCCCGCCTCGACGATCTGCCCGGCTATCCCTTCGCGCGGCTGCGCGATCTGCTCGGCGGCGTCGCCCCGGCGGCGAATATCGCGCCCATTGTCATGTCGATCGGCGAGCCGCAGCATGCGCCGCCCGCTTTCGTCGCCGAGGTGCTGGCAAAAAGCGCCGAGGGTTGGGGCAAATATCCGCTGCTGCGCGGTACGCCGGAGTTTCGCCGCGCCGTCGCGGACTGGCTGACCCGCCGCTTCGCCCTGCCGCAGGGATTCATCGCGGCGGACGACAATATCCTGCCGGTCGCCGGCACGCGCGAAGCGATTTACATGTTCGCTTCCATTGCGATATCGCGGAAGGATGACGGCCCGCGTCCCTTGGCGCTGGTGCCCAACCCGCTTTATCACGTCTATGCCGGCGCGGCGCAGATGGCCGGGGCCGATCCGGTCTTCGTATCGGCGGGGCGCGCCAGCGGCTTTCTGCCCGATTACCTCGCGCTGCCCGATGACGTCTGGGCGCGCACGGCGCTGGTCTATCTCTGCGCGCCGGCCAATCCGCAAGGCGTGCTGGCCGGCAAGACCTATCTCGGCGCCTTGCTCGCCAAGGTCATGGCCCATGACGCGATTCTCGCCGTCGACGAATGCTATTCGGAAATCTACGACGCGGAAAAACCCGTCGGCATCCTCGAGGCCTGCGCCAGCCTGGGCGCGGACGCGGCGCGCGCCCTCGATCATGTCGTCGTCTTCAATTCGCTGTCCAAGCGTTCGAGCAGCCCCGGCCTGCGCTCCGGCTTCGTCGCCGGCAGCCGAAAGCTGATCGCCGCCTTCGCCAAGCTGCGCGATTTCGCCTCCAGTGCCACGCCCTTGCCGATCATCGCCGCCGCCACCGAACTGTGGCGCGACGAACGCCATGTGGAGGCGAGCCGCGCCCGCTACCGCGCCAAGTTCGACCTCGCCGAGCAAGCGCTCGGCCCGCGCTTCGGACCTGTGCGCCCGGCCGGCGGATTCTTTTTGTGGCTGGATATGGCGCGGGCCGGCCTGGGTAATGGCAAGGAGAACGGCGGCGAAGCGGCCGCCCGCCGGCTGTGGCAGCGCGCCGCCATCCGCACCCTGCCCGGCGCCTATCTCTGCCCCGAGGACAAGACCGGTCCGGGGGCGGATTTCCTCCGCGTCGCCCTGGTGCATGACGAAGCGCTGCTCGCCGACGCCCTCCCCCGCTTTGCCGCCGCACTCGCCGACTAGGGCGGCAACGCGAACATGGTTGCGCGATTCGTCTTGGCGTAGAATAAGTGCGCCATGGCACGCTCATCCGTCGATACGGGCAAATCCCCCTTCTTGCCGCCCGAGGCCAGCGCCTTCCTGCGCCGTCGGCTGACGGAAGGGCTCGGCGTCCTTCTCCTGCTGGTCGGCGCCGGCCTGCTCTTCGCGCTGTTCAGTTACGATTCCAAGGATCCGTCCGGCAATGTCGCCGCCACCGGCGCGGCCGTGCAGAATTGGCTCGGCCCGATGGGGGCCTGGAGCGCCGACTTCCTGTTGCAAAGCTTCGGCATCTCCGGCGCGGTGATCGCCTTCGCCTTCGTCGCCTGGGGCTGGCGCATCGTCGCCAAGCGCGGCCTGTCGCCGATCTGGCTGCGCGTCATCCTGCTGATTGCCGCGATCCTGCTGATCGGCGCGGCCTGCGACGGCCTGCAGCTCATCGGCCTGGCCGACAGCGGCGCCGGCTGGCGCCTCGGCGGCTGGGTCGGCGCCTCGATCTTCGCTCGGCTCTACGCCCTCGGCAATCTCCTCGGCATCGCCGACATCGGCGGCGCGCTGCTCGCCACCGGCGCCGGGCTGCTCGGCCTGCTTTCCTTGATCGGCGCCCTCGGCTTTTCCTTCGCCGAATGGCGCAAGGCCGGCGGCGGCGCCGCCTGGGCGCTCGGCACCGGCGCGCGCGGCGGCCTCGAAGGCGCGACCATCGCGGCGCGCACCACCAGCGATCTCGTCGCCAAGGCCAAGCGCCGCTTCACCAAGCGCCCGCGCGTCGAGCCGCGTTTCGCCGGCGAGATGCCCGACGACGATCCCAACGAAGAACCCTTGATCGCCCTGCCCGACCCGGACGAGGACGACGAAGATTTCGAGATCGAGGAAAAACCGGCGAAAAGCAAAGCCGCGCCGAAGAAGCTGCGCGAAGAGCCGTTGATCGAGGCCGCGCCGAAGAAAGCCGCGCCGGGCAAGCGGGCGACCAACCGCCAGGCGATTCTCGATCTCGTCACCGAGGGCGAATATCAGCTGCCGCCGCTCGATCTGTTGAAGATGCCGCCCGAATCCAAGATCGATCCGTCGATCAACAAGGAATCGCTCGAGCAGAACGCCAAGATGCTGAAATCCGTGCTCGAGGATTTCGGCGTGAAGGGCGAAATCCTCAAAGTTCGCCCGGGTCCGGTGGTCACGCTCTATGAGCTGGAGCCGGCGCCGGGCATCAAGGCGTCGCGCGTCATCGGCCTCGCCGACGACATCGCCCGCAACATGAGCGCCATTTCGGCGCGCATCGCCGTGGTGCCGGGCCGCAACGTCATCGGCATCGAACTGCCCAACGCGATCCGCGAGACGGTGTACCTGCGCGAACTGCTGTCGACCGCCGAATACGAGAGCACCTCGTCGAAGTTGACCCTCGTGCTCGGCAAGGACATCGGCGGCGCGCCGGTGATGGCCGCGCTCGACCGCATGCCGCATCTCTTGATCGCCGGCACCACCGGCTCGGGCAAGTCGGTCGCCATCAACACCATGATCCTGTCGCTGCTCTACCGGCTGTCGCCGGACGAATGCCGCTTCATCATGATCGATCCGAAGATGCTGGAACTCTCCGTCTATGACGGCATTCCCCATCTGCTCGCCCCCGTCGTCACCGAGCCGGGCAAGGCCGTCGTGGCGCTGCGCTGGACGGTGAAGGAGATGGAGAACCGCTATCGCGCCATGTCGCAGCTCGGCGTGCGCAATATCGCCGGCTACAACCAGCGGCTCGGCGAAGCCGCCAAGCGCGGCGAGAACCTGATGCGCACGGTGCAGACCGGTTTCGAAAAAGAGACCGGCAAGCCGATCTTCGAAGAGCAGCCGCTCGATCTCAAGCCGCTGCCCTATATCGTCGTCGTCGTCGACGAAATGGCCGATCTGATGCTGGTCGCCGGCAAGGACGTCGAATCCTCGGTGCAGCGCCTCTCCCAGATGGCGCGCGCCGCGGGTATTCACCTTATGATGGCGACGCAGCGTCCGTCGGTCGACGTCATCACCGGCACGATCAAGGCGAATTTCCCGACGCGCTGCAGCTTCCAGGTCACCTCGAAGATCGACAGCCGCACCATCCTCGGCGAATCGGGCGCCGAGCAATTGCTCGGCCAGGGCGACATGCTCTACATGGCCGGCGGCGGCCGAATCTCGCGCGTCCATGGCCCTTTCGTCTCCGACGACGAAGTGAACAAGGTGATCCGCGCGCTGAAAGATCAGGGCTCGCCGGACTATCTCGAATCGGTCACCGAGGAAGACGAGACCGCGAACATGCCGGGCATGGGCGGCGAAGGCTCGGGCGACGATCTCTACGACCAGGCGGTCGCCCTGGTCTGCCGCGAGCGCAAGGCCTCGACCAGCTTCGTGCAGCGCCATCTGCAGATCGGCTACAACCGCGCCGCCCGCATCATCGAACGCATGGAAGCCGAGGGCGTCGTCAGCCAGGCCAACCATGTCGGCAAGCGCGAAGTGCTGGCGCGGAATATTGAAGAACGCTCCTGACGGAGCGATATCGAGGAACGCTCATAAGGTTTCGGCGTTTATTCCTAGCGCCTCGTCCGACGCGCTTATTTCCGCCATTTTTCCCCGGTTAAATCGCCCCATGATCCCGACCTCCCCGACCTTCACGCGCCGCGCCCTGCTGATCGCCCTGTTGGCGAGCGCCACTGTCCTCGCCCTGCCGGCGCTACCGGCCTTCGCCGCCAAGGCGGTGCCGGCGCCGCTCAGCGCCGAACAGAAGGCCGACCTCACCCGCGTCGAGGCCTATATGAACGGCATCCGCACGCTGCGCTCGGACTTCCTGCAGGTCGCCGGTAACGGCGCGACGGCGCAGGGCTTCGTCGCCATCCAGCGGCCGGGCAAAATGCGCATCGAATATGCGCCGCCCTCGCCCCATCTCATCGTCACCAACGGCAGCTTCCTTGTCTATGTCGAGAAGGCGCTGAAGCAGGCGAGCTACATCCCGCTCGATTCGAGCCTCGCCGGCTTCCTGGTGCGCGAGACCATCCGCCTGTCGGGCGACGTCACCGTCACCGCCTTCGAGAAGGAGAAGGGCGCGATCCGCGTCACCCTCGCCCAGACCGACGAGCGCGAGGCCGGCCAGCTCACCCTGGTGTTCAGCGACGCGCCGCTGCAGCTGCGGCAATGGAGCGTGGTCGACAGCCAGGGCCAGACGACGCGTATCAGCCTGATGGATCCGCAATTCGGCGCGCCGGTCGATCCCAAGCTGTTCGGCTGGGACCGCCCCAAGGACTGGCGCGAGAATTAAGCGCCGGCTTGCTGCCCAGGGCGCGATCACGAAATCCGGCGCGGCACGCCGATTTCGCCAAATGTCATTTAAACGTAATGGCTTCGCGGCAGGATGGGGATTTGCCCCGGGCGTCTTGATTGGCCGCCGATACGTCTTATCTAAGACTTAACGCGAGGCCTTCGGCCTTGCCCGGAAACGTTTCCCCTGACGTTTCCGCCGGCTCCTAGGAGCCCTGAACGCCCGGCGGATCCCCCTCCCGCCGGGCGTTCGCACGTTTGGGCCCTAACGAGAAACCGGGTTCAGAACTTGTAACTGAGGCCGAGCGAGACGCTTTCGTAATTGTAAGCATCGTTCATCAGAAACGTGCTGCCGACCAGGCTGAGGCTCGCCTGGTCGGTCAAGTGGTAGACCAGGCCGACCGCCGGCCGCAGCCAGTCGTCGTCCAGGGTGCGGCCGGCGAGGAAGGTCCGCTGCTCGATGATGTGGGTCCAAGCGAGGCTGGCGACGCCGTCGAGCCGGCCGACGATCGGATGCAGCGCGGCGAGAACCACGGTGCCGGTGCGCGACCAGGCTTTCTGTTCGCGCGGCGTGCCGTCGGCGAAGGACTGCCTCACCTCGTCATGGGTGTAAGCGCCGGTCAGCGAGATCTTCCAATCGTCGACGGGCAGCAGCAGCGCCGTGAAGGCGCTGTAGCTCATCAGCGCGCCGCTCGCCTGATCGAGCGGCGCGGCGCTGCCGAAGCGGTAGGTGCCATCCAGCTTGTTGCGCGCGACGGAGCCGCCGACGGCGAGATAGGGCAGCAGCATATAGCCGCCGGTGGCGCGCAGGCCGGCCTCGTTGACGTCGGCGTTGGTCGTGATGCCGTTCGCCCGGATGTTGAGCGTCTGGTCGGATAGGGTGAGATCGAGGCCGCCGAACCCGCGCTGGCCGATGCGGACATTCAACCCGGCCGTTTCGGTATTGAGATCGCGCCGTTCCGGCTGGCTGGCGATTTTCGATTCGAGGCCGGCATATTGATAGCCGAGGTTGGCGCGCCAGCCATGCAGCAGCTCGGTCGTCGGGGCCGGGCGCAGCATGTCGAAGAGGATCAGGCCATCCTTCGGCGGCGGATAGACGCTGGGCTTGAGCAACTGCGACCAGGCGGTCCCGCTTGCGAACAGCGTCAGCGCCATCGATAGCGCCGTCCGCAACAACAAAATCCGCATTGGTCCCCCGATAGCCCCATCACGCTGGAGGGAGCCCTATATCAAGGAACGCGCGCCAATGCTGCGAGACTCTCTCTTGCTACCCATAAGAGGGGGGCGAGGCGGACGATCGACCTAAGGCCGATTACTTAGGGCCGGGCTGCGGAATCTTCATCACGCGCTCGACGAAGGCCGGCCGCGCCTTCAGCCGCTCGAACCAGGCTTCGACCTTGGGCAGGGACGGCTTGGCGATCGGAATCGCGTACCAGCGGTTCGCCATGATGCCGAGCGGAATGTCGCCGAGCGAAAACTCTCCCGCGACATAAGGCTCGCTGCCGAACCCCGCCTCCAGCCGCTTCCACAGGACGGCGGCGCGGTCGCCCGCCGCGGCGATGGCGGCGACGTCGCGCGCCTCGGGCCGCGTGCGCAGCGTGGCGTTGAACAATTCGCCCATCGGCCCGCCGAGCGCGGCGAGCTGCCAATCCATCCATTTGTTGGCCACCGCGCGGCCCTCGGGCGTCTTCGGCATCAGGCGGCCGGCGCCATATTTCTCGTCGATGTAGCGCAGGATGGAATTGGATTCCCAGAGCAGAAACTCGCCGTCTTGCAGGGTCGGAATCTGGCCGTTCGGATTGAGCATCAGATAGGCCGGGTCCTTGCTGTTGCGCGGCTGGGTCCCACCGGTCAGATCGAATTCGAAGGGAATGTCCAATTCGTCGCAGGCCCAGGTGACCTTCTGGCAGTTCGACGAATTCTCGTAGCCGTAAATCCTGATCATGCCGCGCTCCCCTGGCCCCTCGTGCCTCGCTCTTGGCCTTGGTGGTAGCATGCCGCCGAGACGGGCAAAAGCGCCGCTGGCGCGCCACGGGGCCGCGCTCTAATCTGCCGCTCTCGTCCCTCCCCCGCCGTCCGCCGCAGGATTCCCCCCGTGACCGATTTCCTCTTCGCTCCGCCGCCCGCGCCCGGCCTGCCCGTGGTCGGCAGCGCCCAGCGCTTTCCGGTGCGCACGATCTACGCCTTCACCGGCACCTACGGGGCGAACCGTCCCGAGCCGGCCATCTTCACCAAATCGAGCCAGAGCCTGGCGGCCAACGGCGCCACCGTGCCGATGCCGCGGCAAACCGCGCTATTCGAGCCGGAGATCGAGCTGGTCGTCGCCATCGGCGCGCCGGCGCGCGACATCGCCAACGCCAAGGGCGCGCGCGACGCCGTGTTCGGCTATGCCGTCGGCCTCGATCTGACGCGGCGCGACCTGCAGCGCGCGGCGCGCAACGCCGGCCAGCCGTGGGACATGGCCAAGACCTTCGAGGGCGCCTCGCCGATCGGCGCGCTGCATAGCGCCGCCGACATCGGCCATCCCGAGCGCGGCGCCATTACCCTCGACGTCAACGGCACGCGCGCGCAAGCCGGCGACCTGGAGGAAATGTCCTGGTCGCCGTTGAACCTGGTGGCGCTGCTTTCCAAATATATCACGCTGCAGCCGGGCGATCTGATCTTCACCGGCACGCCGAGCGGCGAGGTCCAGCTGCAACGCGGCGACAGCCTGCTCGGCCAGATCGAAGGCCTCACCGACCTGCGCGTCGCCATCGGCGCGCCGCTTGCTTAAATAGCCCCCGCTTAGGTAGAGAGAGTCATGCCGCTGCGCGTCGCCACCTGGAACGTCAATTCCGTCCGCCTGCGCCTGCCCCTGGTGCAGAAGCTGATCGGCGAAGCGAAGATCGACATTCTCTGCCTGCAGGAAACCAAGGCGCAGCAGACCGACTTTCCCTTCGACGGGCTGAAGGCCCTCGGCTTCGCGCATATCCATGCCCACGGCCAGAAGAGCTACAACGGCACCGCCATCCTCTCGCGCATTCCTTTCACGCCGGGTGACCAGACGCGCTGGTGCGACAAAGACGATTGCCGCCACACCATCGCCGTGCTCGGCGACGGCACCGAGATTCACAATTTCTACGTGCCGGCCGGCGGCGACATTCCCGATCCGGCGCTCAACGTGAAATTCGCCCACAAGCTGCGCTTCCTCGACGAGATGCGCGACTGGTTCGCCGCGCGCTCGAATCCGAACAACAAGATGATCGTCGTCGGCGATCTCAATATCGCGCCGCTCGAAGAAGATGTCTGGTCGCACAAGGCGCTCTTGAAGGTCGTCAGTCACACGCCGATCGAGGTCGAGAAATTCGGCGAGGTGCAACGCTCGCACCGCTTCGTCGACGCCATGCGCAAGTTCGTGCCGCCGACCGACAAGCTCTACACCTGGTGGAGCTATCGCGCGGCCGATTGGGACGCCGCCGACAAGGGCCGCCGGCTCGACCATGTCTGGGTCACCGGCGCGCTCGAGGACCGCCTCAAGGGCATGGAGGTGCTGCGCGCCGCGCGCGGCTGGACCCAGCCCTCCGACCACGTTCCGGTGGTGGTGACGCTGAAATGAAACCCAGCGGAATGACCCCCGCATGAGCAATCGCATCATTGCGGCCGCGGTGATCGCCGGCAAGATCGCCTTGACGGCCGGCTTGCTCTGGTGGTTATCGGCGCGCGTCGATATCGGCGACGCCCTTGTCGCGCTCGGCCATTTCGACCCTGTCATCATCGCTATCGCCCTGCTGCTGGCTTTTGTCCAGGTCGCCATAGCCGGTTGGCGCTTCGTGCTGGTCGTCGGCCTCTGCGGCACCCATATCGGTCCGGGCTTCGCTTTGCGCGCCACGCTGGTCGGCGGCTTCTTCAGCCAATTGCTCGTCACCTTCATCAGCGGCGACGCGATTCGCGCCTGGCTGCTCGCACGGCGCGGCATGGCGCTCGGGCGCGCGGTGGAGGCCGTGCTGCTCGACCGCGTCATCGGCGTGATCGCGCTGGCCCTGCTAATCCTCGTCGGCTTCGCTCAGTTCCTCGCGCTGTTGCCGAGCGACACGTTGCGCTATGGCGCCACCCTGCTGCTTGCGGCGGCGTGGGGCGGCGTGCTCGCCTTCCTGGCGTTCGGCCGCATGAACGGCATCTGCCAAAAAATTTTGGGCCGCTGGCCGTGGCTTGCCAGCCTCGCATCGACCGCCCGGCATCTTCTCGCCAACGGACGAGCCGCCTGGCTCGCCTTGACGTTAGGCCTCGTCATTCATCTGCTGAGCGTCTCGATCTTTATTCTGCTGTTTCGCGGCCTCGGCTTGCCGATTTCGCCATGGCTCTGCATCGCCGTCGTGCCCATGGTAATGCTCATCACCATGATCCCCCTGTCGATCGCCGGCTGGGGCTTGCGCGAAAGCGCGATGGTCGTTGCCTTCGCCGCCATGGACCTGCCCGACAGCGACATCCTCGCCGCCTCCATCGCCTTCGGTCTAATCATCCTCGCGGCGAGCCTGCCCGGCGCGGCGCTCTGGCTGAAAAGCCAAGCGCCTTTGCGCGACCCCTTGGAGAGGCCATCGTCATGATGCGGCTGACGTTCCACGCCGCGCTCGCCCTTGCCGCTTTTCTCGCGCCGTTGCTCGCATCTCGCTACGGTGGCGGCGCGCTCGGGCGTCCCTTGTTCGATGCGCCCTGGCTCGCTCTGCAATTCGCCAACGTCGTCGTCGGTACGGCCCTGCTGGCGGCGGCGGTCGCCCTCGTCCTGCGGCAGCGGCGACCCGACCGACGCGGCGTTTCCGCCGCGCCCGCGATCGCGCTTTGCGCCGGCGCGTTCGGGCTGGCTCTTGCCCTGAAGATGGACAGCGGCGTCAGCAGCGACGTGCTGTTCTTCGGCCTGCTGCCGGCCTCCGACGCGCAAAACTATTACGACGGCGCCATGACCTATCTCGCGACCGGTCGGCTCAGCGAATGGACGACGCGGCGACCCTTCTCCGCGCTGCAGCTCGCCGGCCTTTTCACGCTCACCGGGGACGGCCTGCGCCGCACCGTCGCGCTGCTCAGCGCGGCTTGCGCGGCAGGTAGCCTGCTCGTGCTCTGGCCGCTGTTTCGCCGTTTCGGCTTCGCCAGCGCCGCCGCCGCCTTCGCGGCGCTGTTCGCCTTCATCCATCTGACGCTCGGCACGACGATGTCGGAGAGTCTAGGCTTCGCGCTCGGTTGCGCCGGCTTCGCGCTATTGGCCGACGCGGCCTTTTCAGGCCGCCGCGCGCTGGCGCTGGCTGGCCTGACGATCTTGAGCTTCGGTCTGGCGACGCGCGCCGGCGCGCTGTTCGTGCTGCCGGCGCTGGCCCTATGGTGCGGCTGGCGCTTTCGCGCGGGTAATGCCGCGCTGTCCTGGCGCATGACCGGACTCGGCCTGGCGGCGGGCGCGGCCGGGTTTGTCGCCAACAAGGCGTTGGTGACATTCGCCGGCATGCCGGGGCAGATCGCCTTCGGCAATTTCTCCTTCACGCTCTACGGCCTTGCCATCGGCGGCGAGTCCTGGACGCGCTTCTTCGCCGATTTCCCACAGTATCTCGCGCTAAGCGAGGGCGAGCAGGCCGCCGCAGCCTATCGTGCCGCCCTGGCGCATATGCAAGCTGCGCCGTTCGATCTGATCAAGGGCGCGGCGGCACGCTACAACGATTTTCTCATCAACACCGGCTGGCACAAATATGTGCCGAACATGCTGCTGCGCGGCTTTATCTTGCTGCTAGCCCTCATCGGCGTCATCGCCTGCTGGCGCACGCGCAGCGCCAATCTCTCGGCGTTGCTGCTCGCGGCGCTCGCCGGCATCCTGCTGTCGGTGCCGTTCCTCGGCGACGGCGGCAGCCGCGTCTATGCTGCGACCCATCCATTCAGCGCCGCCTTCGTCGCCGTCGGCGCTTACGTCGTGCAGCGCTGGCTCGCGAAGACCCCTTTTGCAGCGAGAACTCCGCCTGCCGGCGCGCCGCTGCTGGCGGGGGTATTTGGTCTTCTCTTGCTGCTGCCGGTCGGCCTTGCGCTGCTGCATGCGCCGAGCGGCGCAGCGGCGGCGAACCGGTCTTGCGCCGATGGCGACGAAAGCTTCGGCGGGCGCATCGCTTCCGCCGTCACGATCTGCCCGACCGGCGCAGCCGGCTGCATCGGTCTGCGCGCCGAATCGGTGCAGGCGACGAACATCTGGAAGAACCCTCTGATCGGCCGCGTCGCCGGCGACGCGCCGGTGCAAATCGGCTTGGCCGTTTCGTCCGTGATGCCCCCCGTTTGGCTCGCCGCGCCGCTTTCGGCGCCGCTGCTGCGAGGCCCGATGGCCGTCTGCCTGCGCCGGGATCCCGAGAGTCCCGCGCTCGCCACCCTGCGGCCCTAGAGTCTCTCCAGCACGAACAGGGCGCGCAGCGCCGCGAAGCGATGAACCGCGTCCGGCAGTAATGCCTCGGCGCGACGAAGCAGGTCGATCAGCGGCCAGGGCAAGCCGATGTTTTGAAAGCCGCCGGTGGCGGCATAGGCCACGATGCCGAAGGGTTCGACATAGGCAAGCCGCAACGGCGCGTGGGCGGACAGTTCGGCACGCCGCGCGGCGAGCAACGTCCAGGGAATCATTGCATTGCCCTCCATCGCGTCCTTGCCGGGGGCAAAGGCTTGCGACCAAGGATCGGCGACGGGACTGCAATCTTCATGGTGCAGATGGCGATAGAACAAGCGGCCGACCGGCCCCGTCCAAGGCTCGACCAGCACGAGCCGGCCACCCGGAGACAGCACGCGGGCGATCTCGCTCAAGGCGCGGCCGGGCTGCGCCAGGTGATGCAGCACGTCGACGGCGACCACATTGGCGAACGCGCCCGCGGCGAACGGCATGTCGTGCACGTCGCCCGGCACCACGGCGGGATGGAACGGCGCGACGTCGAGCCCGGTCATGCCGGGATGATAGTCGGCGAAAAAGCCGGGCCCGGTGCCGATTTCCAGCGTCGCGCCGGGGCGCAGTTGGGCGACGATGCGGTCGAAAATCTCATGTTGATAATAGAGCCGCAGCGCGCGCTTCTTCTCCCAGGCACGACGATGGGCGGCGAAGATGTCGCCGGCGCTCTGCGGGCCGGCCTTTTGGTGAAGCTGCGTCACGCGACCTTCATCTTGCGGAAGGCGAAGACGACCATGCGCAGCAACAGCCAGCCATGGCGGAAGCGGGAGATGTTGGTCTCGCCGTAGGTGCGGTCGGCATAGCGGATTGGCACTTCGACGACTTTCAAGCTGAGCTTGGCCGCGCCGAAGATCAGGTCGAAATCGCCGAATGGGTCGAAATCGCCGAAATAGGCGCGATTGGCAACGATTTGCTCGTAATCGCGCTTGCGCAGTACCTTGGTGCCGCACAGCGTGTCGGTAAAACGCTGATTGAGCAGCCAGGAGAAGATCGCGGCGAAACTGCGGTTGGCCAGGAAGTTCAAGAAGCGCATTGCGCCTTTCTCGAACGGATAAACCAGGCGTGTGCCGTTGACGAACTCGCCCTTGCCGGACGCGACCGCGGCGACGAATTTCGGCAGGGATTCGGGAGGCACGGTCAAATCGGCATCGAGGATCATCAGCACGTCGCCCTCGGCGGCCGCGAAACCTTTGCGCACCGCGTCGCCCTTGCCGCGCCCCTCCTGCTTCATCACGCGGATGGTATGGTCGGGATAGGCCGCCTGCACGCGCAGGCATTCCTCGTAGGTGCCGTCGCTGCTGTTGCCCTCGACGAAGATGATCTCTTGCTTGGGGCCGAGCCGGGGCGTGCGCATGACGGCAGCCTCGATATTGCCGCGTTCGTTGCGGCAAGGCACGACGACGCTGACCGACGGCGCGGCGACGCTCACATGTCGCAACGACCGTGCGACGACATAATGGCGCAGACAGAGATGGCGGATCAGCGGCAGCGCCGCCAGCGTCGAATTCACCAGCCAGCCGAGCCCGAGCGCGCGCTTGGGCAACAATTGGCGCCACTCGCGGCGCACCACGTCGAAATCGCCGAGATCGAGCAGAGCGGCCACGTCGTCCGCGCCGAACCAGTTCTGTTGCGGCTGCGGCATCTTGCCGCCGAGCTTTTCCGCCAGCGTCAGAATCGGCTCCCACAGGGGCGAATAATAGGCGCAGACGATGCGCGTTTCCGCATGGCACACGCGATGCAGTCGATCGAGCATGGCTTGGCAGTCTTCGACGTTGCCGAGCGTGTCCGACAGCACGACGTAATCGAACGGGCCTTGCAGCGCATCGATAGTCGCGTCGTCTTCGATGTCGCCGATGATGAATTCGAACGCCGGATAAGCGGCGCGCGCCTGTTCGATCATGCGCGGGCTGATGTCGACGCCAACGCCGCGCGCGGGGCGCAGTTCGCCCAGCAGTTCGCCAGCGCCGCTGCCCAACTCGAGGACACGTTTGCCTTCGGGAATCAGGAAGCGCATGTAGCGCCAGTCGGACTCGTAGAAAAAGGCGTTTTTCTCGATCCACTCGGCGCGCGTCGGCGCGATGGCGTCGAAATGCGCGCGAATGTTGTCTTTATGCTTGGACAAGAGTTCCCCCACAGCGCCTCCTTGGCGCGGGGTAGATATGGAAGAACTTAACGCCGCTGGCAACGGAGAAGCGCGCGGCTGGAGCGCCGGGCGCCTAAGGAGCCAGCCGATAGCCGCCGCGTTCGGTGAGCAGAATTTCCGCCGCCGCCGGGTCGCGTTCGATCTTCTGGCGCAGGCGGTAGATATGCGTCTCCAGCGTGTGCGTGGTGACGCCGGCGTTGTAACCCCACACCTCGCCGAGCAGCGTCTCGCGGCCGACGACATGGTCCTTGGCGCGGTAGAGATATTTGAGGATCGCCGTTTCCTTCTCGGTCAGGCGCACCTTCTTCTTGCCGTCGGCGGCCTGCAGCAATTTCGCCGAGGGGCGGAAGCTGTAGGGCCCGATGGTGAAGACGGCGTCCTCGCTCTGCTCATGGGTGCGCAATTGCGCGCGCAGCCGCGCGAGTAGCACGCCGAGGCGGAAGGGCTTGGTGATGTAATCGTTGGCGCCCGAATCGAGGCCCAAAATCGTGTCGGCTTCCGAATCGGCGCCGGTCAGCATGACGATGGGGCATTTGACGCCCGAGCGGCGCATCAGCCGGCAGACCTCGCGGCCGTCCATGTCGGGCAGGCCGACATCGAGGATGATGGCGTCGAAATAGTCGGTTTTGACGACCTCGAGCGCCTTGGCCGCGGTTTCGGCCTCGACGGTCTGGAACTCCTCATGCAGCTGCAGCTGCTCGGCGAGCGCCGAACGCAGATCCGCGTCGTCGTCCACCAGGAAGATGCGCTTACCGGTCTTGCCGCCGTTCGTCTCGTTCATGGCCAGAAATTATAATTGAAACAAGGCTGGATTAGGGCGGCGCAGCATAGCCCAATACCCCCGCCATGCAAGAAAAGGGCGACGGCAAAGGCGCCGCTTTCCATCACGTCCCTGTGACGGCCTACGCGTCTTTCGCCCTTCCGGATCAGGGCGTTAAGTCATCCCGCCGGCGGCGGCGGGGGTGGTCAGGCGCAAGCGCCCATGATAAGCAAATCGGACCGAAAGGGCCGTCCATCGCGTCACGGCCCTACCGGCCCCCGTTCCGTAGCCCCATATTCTCGATCTCATGTCCCTTCGGACCCCCTCTTCCGCGCGCAGCGCCGCGACGGCCCCGGCTGGCGACACATCGGGCGCGCCGCTGCTCGCCGTCGACCGCGCCCTCGCCGACCTGCGGCGCGGCGGCCTCGTCGTCGTCGCCGACCAGGCGCGCGCCCTGCTGGTGCAGGCCGCCGAAGCGGTGACGCCGCAGAGCCTGGCGCGGCTCGCCGGCCTCGGCCAGGCGCCGGTGCTGCTGGCGCTGACCGAGCGGCGCGCCAATGCCATCGGCCTAACGGGACTCGCCGGCCGGAAAGTCGCGACGCTGGAAATCGCCGACGGCACGCCAGCGCAGTCGGTGCGCGACATCGCCGATCCGTCGTCCGACATCGGCTTTCGCCTGCCGCCGCTCCATGAACTTTCCGGCGATCTCGCCGCTTGCGCCGAAGCCGCCGTGCATCTGACCAAGCTGGCGCGCCTGCTACCGACCGCGCTGATCGCGCCGCTCGTCGCGCCTGATATCGCCGCCTTCGCCGACGCCAACGACCTGCTCACCGTCTCCGCCGCCGACGTCGCCGAGTACGACATGCGCGCGGCGCGCAGCCTGAAGCCGGTGAGCCAGGCGCGCGTGCCGCTGTTCGACGCGGAAAACGCCCGCATCGTCGCCTATCGCCCGAGCGACGGCGGCATCGAGCATCTCGCCATCGTCATCGGCGAGCCGAAGGCCGATCAGCCGGTGCTGATCCGCCTGCATTCGGAATGTTTCACCGGCGATCTGCTCGGCAGTCTGCGCTGCGATTGCGGCGACCAATTGCGCGGCGCCATCGCCGCGATCTCCGAGGCCGGCAGCGGCGTGCTGCTCTATCTCGCGCAGGAAGGTCGCGGCATCGGCCTGGTCAACAAGCTGCGCGCCTATCAGCTGCAGGACGCCGGCGCCGACACCATCGACGCCAACGAGCGGCTCGGCTTCGACGCCGACGAGCGGCTCTATATGCCGGCGGCGCAGATGCTGCGCGACATGGGCTTTTCCCGCGTGCGGCTGCTGACCAACAATCCCGACAAGGTCGCCGCCCTGCAGGCCTGCGGCATCGAGGTCGTCGAACGCGTGCCGCACGCCTTCCCGGCGACGGCCCATAACAAGGCCTATCTCGAGACCAAGGCCAAGCGCAGCGGCCACCTGTTCTAAGGCGCCCCACGGGCGAAATTCGGCAAAAACTGCCGGGCCGGCCCTGCCGGGTGGCGCTTTCGGTCCCCTCAGGGCCTCTTCACTCCATTGATTTAGCTCAGTTTTTTCCTGGCCCCAGGCTTGCTACTCAGCCTGGGCATAGGAGAGCCATGTCCAGCCTCGATATCGCCAGTTTGCCCCCCGCGGGCCCCACTCCATCGTTCGGCACGCCACCCGCCAAGGGCGACGGCGTGAAGCCGGCCGACGGCCTCGCCGCGCCCGACAAGGCGGCGGCCAAGGACGAGCGCGGCTTCTTCGACCGACTGTGGGGCAAGGAGGGCTTCAGCTTCGGCGCGCTGCTCGACATCGTCAATCCGCTGCAGCACATCCCCATCGTCGGCACCGTCTATCGCGCCATCACCGGCGACAGCATCGGCCCGGCCTCGCGCATCGCCGGCGGCACCCTGTTCGGCGGCGTCATCGGCCTGATCGCCTCGAGCATCGATTCGCTGGTCGAAGAGGAAACCGGCCGCGACTTCGGCCAGCATATCCTCGCCATGAAGAGCGAGGCCGACAAGGCGGCGGACCCGACGACGCCGACCGGACGGCCCGAGCGCGAGCCCGTGCTCTATGCCGGCGATTTCTCGCCGCGCCCCGACCCCATGATGGCGCCGCCGGCGATGCTGCTCGCCGATGCCCCGGCCGCGCCGATCGTCGTTGCCCAAGCCGCGACCCCAACAGCCGCGGCGCAACCGCCGGCCGCGCAAGTTCAGGCCCTGCCGATTCAAGCCGCGGCACCGCGCCCGGCGGTCGCCGCCCAGACATCTTTAAACGCGCGGGCCATGCCCATCGCGGCGCCGGTCGTCCATGAAGCGGCCAATGGCGCCGGCGGCAACGCCGTGCCGCTCGCCAGCACCGTCAATCGCGGCCGCGCGCCGCTCGCCATGCCGACGGCGCAGACCCTGGCCGGCGATCCGGCCTTGCTGCGCCAGATGCAAACGACGCGGGCGCCGGCGAATCAACCGCAAAACCAACCGCGCAACGTCGGCTCGATCGACACGACGATCCGCGCCAATAGCGCGATGGGCACGACAGCGGGCGTCAGCCCGACCTTCCTCGATTACACGCCGAAGAACGCCGCCCTGCGCAGCGTCGAGACGGACGCCCCGGCGACCGGCAAGGCGCAACCCGCGCCCGCCGAGGCGCCGCAAAAGATCGACGCCGGCAGCTTCCCGCAAGTACCGGCCGATCTGATCAGCCGCATGAACATGGCGCTGGAAAAATACCAGACCATGCAGCGCGTCACCGACCGTCCGGCCGTGAACGTCACGCAATAGGAAATCCATGTCATCGTCATGCCCGCACTTGGTCCGGCCATGACGAAGAGCTTTAAGCGCCAGGCGACCCTCGCTATAACCGGCCCATGGATATCGCCGTCTGGTCCGATCCGGAAAAAATGCCGCGCCATCGCGGCGAACTGATGTGGCCGCGTCACCGGGTGCCCTGCGCCTTGGGGCGCAGCGGACTTAATCCCGACAAGCGCGAAGGCGACGGCGCGACCCCGGTCGGCCGCTTTCCCTTGCGCCGCGTGCTCTATCGCGCCGACCGGCTGACGCTGCCGGAGATCGCCTTGCCGGTCGCGGTCATCGAGCCGTCGAGCGGCTGGTGCGACGATCCCAATGACGCGGCCTACAACAGCCAAGTGCTGCTGCCGCACAAGGGCGGGCATGAACATCTCTGGCGGCTCGATCATCTGTATGACGTGATCGTCGTGCTCGGCCATAACGACGCGCCGGTGCGGCGCGGCTTCGGCAGCGCCATCTTCCTGCATGTCGCGGCGCCCGATTACGCCGCCACCGAAGGCTGCGTCGCCGTGCGCCTCGACGATCTGATCGAATTGCTGGTGGCCGCCAAGCCCGGCGACGAATTGATCGTCGCCGGATAATGCTTCTGCGCGCCGTCGCGCGCCGGGCGACGAATTGATCGGCGCCGGATAATGCTTCTGCGCGCCGTCGCGCCCCGGGCGACGAATTGATCGGCGCCGGTTAATCCTTCGGCGGATAATGCCGTTCGCCGAAGATCGCGGTGCCGACCCGCACATGGGTCGCGCCGAGACGCACGGCGAGCGCGTAGTCGGCGCTCATGCCCATGCTGAGCTGGGTCACGCCGGACTCCTCCGCCAATGCGCGCAGCAAGGCGAAATGCAGCGCCGGTTCTTCATCGACCGGCGGGATGCACATCAAGCCGACGACCGGCAGCCTCTTGTCGTCCTTGCACCAGCGCACGAAGGCCGCCGCCTCGGCCGGCAGCACGCCGGCCTTCTGCATTTCCTCGCCGGTATTGACCTGGACGAACAGATTGGGCCGCTTGGCCTGCTTGTCCATTTCGGCGGCGAGCGCCTCGGCGAGGCGGGCACGATCGAGCGACTGGATGACGTCGAACAGCGCCACCGCCTCGCGCGCCTTGTTGGTCTGCAGCGGGCCGATGAGATGCAGTTCGAGATCGGCGTGCGTTTCGCGCAGCGGCGGCCATTTCGCCTGGGCTTCCTGGACGCGATTCTCGCCGAAGACGCGCTGGCCGGCGGCGATGGCTTGCGCCGCCTCCGCCGCGTCATGACCCTTGCTGACGGCGACCAGCGTGACTGCGGATGCGTCGCGCCCGCTGGCGCGCGCCGCGGCGGCGATCTCGTCACGCACTTGACGCAAATTTTCATGCAGCGATGAGGCCGAAGAGGGTTGTGCGGAGGTCGGTGCCATGTAGGATGTGCCGCGCGGACGGGGAATGGGATGGCTTCGAGTTTAACAGACGTCGCGCGGCAGCTCAATTTAACCGGGACGCAGAGGCGCCCCGATGAAAAGTCCTGCGCGTCTTCTGCGCCGCAACCGCTGCCTTCCGTCATCATGATGACCGATGCGCGCCGCACCCACGATCCGGTCGCCGATGCCTTGCGCCTGCCGAGCGGCGCCGCGGTGATCTTCCGCCACTACGAGCTGGTGCCGCAATCGCGCCTCGCGCTGGCGCGCATCCTACGCGCCGCGACCAGCGCGAGGCGCATCAAATTGCTGATCGCCGACGACATGCGCATGGCGCTCGACGTACGCGCCGACGGCGTGCATTTTTCCGAACGAACATTGCCGCGCGCCGGCACGCGCCTGCGCCGCCTACCCCATTGGCTGGTCACCGCCGCCGCCCATTCGATCCCGGCCCTGCGCCGCGCCGCGCAAGCCGGAGTGACCGCCGCGTTGCTGTCGCCGGTGTTCGCGACCTTGAGCCATCCGGGCACCGCCCCGCTCGGCGCCTTGCGTTTTTCCGCCTGGATCCACAGCAGTTCGATCCCCGTCTATGGCCTCGGCGGCATCACCGACCGCAACGCCCGCCGCCTGCGCGGCAGCGGCGCGGTCGGCATCGCCGCCATCGACGGATTGACCGTCCGCCGGCGAGAGACTGACCACGGCGACGGCGACGGCAATTTTCAGAGTTTGGCTTGAGCACGGAGAGCGCTAGATTGCGCCCATGATTTCCTTCGCCGACATTCTCGCGCCGATCACGCCGGACAACTTCTTCACGGAGTATCAGGGCCGCCGCTGGCTGCATGTGCCGAATAGGCCGCGGCCGGACGCCCTCGGCCGCGACAAGTTCTCCGACGTCATGACCCGCGCCAAGCTCGACGGGCTGGTCGCGACCATCGGCCTGTGGAACGCCCAGTCGCTACAAATGGCGCGCGACAGCGCGATGGTCTCCGCCCGCGATTACTGCGATGGCGAAGGCAAGCCCGACGCCCAGAAGGTCAAGGCCTTGCTGGAGAACGGAGCGAGCCTGGTGCTCAACGATATCGACCTGCAGGCGCCCGGGCTAACCGGCGTGTCGGCGGTGGCGCGCGCCCTGGAAGAGACGCTCGAGGCGAAGGCCCAGGCGAATCTCTATAGCTCGCCGCGCGAACGCCAAGCCTTCGCCACTCATTACGATTCCCACGATGTTTACGCCGTGCACGTCGAGGGCGAGAAGCTTTGGCGCATCTACGAAGGCCGCGCGAATCTTCCGATTGAGCACCCAGCCTTCAAAAGCCAAACGCCGGAAGAGAATGTCCGCGCCAAAGGCGAGGTGATCGCCGAAGTGCTGATGAAGCCGGGCGATCTTCTCTATCTGCCGCGCGGACAATATCACGATGCGCTGGCGCGGTCCGAGCGCACCACGCATATCGCCTTCGGCGTCGTCAGCGTCATCGGCATGGACGTGGTGAGCGCGCTTTACGCCCGCGCCGTCGAAGACGTCCTATTCCGCGCCGACATGCCGCGCCGCCACGGTGCCGGGCCGAACACGGGGCAAGCCGCTTTCGATGAGCGCGTCGCCGCGCTGGGACGCCGGCTCGCCGAATTGGCGACCGCGCCCGACGTGATCGAGGCGCTGCACAAGTTTCAGGACGACTACCGCTACCGCAGCAAGGCGCCCCCGATGCGATACCATCCGACGTCGCGGGATTTCGCCGTCGTCTCGCAAGGCGGACGCTGGGCCCTGGCGCGGGCCGGCAAGGGCGTGCCGATCCCGCCGGGACAGGATCGCGCCGTCGCCTGGATTCTCGATCGGGAATTTTTCGTCGAGGACGACCTGGCGAAAAGCTTTCCGGCGATCGATCCCGAATCGCGCGGCGAGTTGCTGCGCTCGCTGTTGGCCATGAAAGTGATCGCCGCCGGTTAGGCGAAAGCGGCGGCCAGATCGCGCTTCAGAGCGGCGAGAGCGCCGCTCCATTCGCGGGTAGGGGTCTGCCGATAGACGCGCGAGCCCGGGAACCACGGCGATTCGTCGCCGTCCGCCATCCACCGAAAATCCGGCGGCGCCGGGATCAGCACGCGGCAGGTGCGGCCGACCATGGCACGCAGATGCACGTTGGTGTTGCTGACGCAGACATAATCATCGAGCTGCGCCAGCAGCGCGAGCATGCCTTCCAGATCGTCGTTGAGCGCGGTCAGATCATGGACTGGCTTTGCCGCCGCGGTGGCGAGCGCGGCGATCTCGCCCGTCTGCGGCAGGCGCTGCAGGGCGATCAGCGTGCCGGACAACCCCGCCAGGGCCGCGCCGATGTCCGCGAGCGGCGCGAGCTTGAAGAGAGCGCCCAGCCTGTCGGCGGTGCCGGCGCGCCAGGTGACGCCGATATACGGCGGCGGGCCCAAGGCGGCGAGCCGCGCCGCGAGTTCGCTGGCGCGCTCGGGTAAGGGTTCGATGCGGAGCGACGGCGGAATCTGATCGACGCTGGACATGCGCAGCACCATCGGCAAGTCGCCGACGGCGATGACCGTATCGGCCGGCGGTCGCGCCGACGCACGGCTGACCACCGCATCGAGTCCGCCGACGCGGTCGATCAGGCTTTTGATTTTCGCGCTGACCATGGCGCTGATCCGCGCCGCGCCGCGCCGCGCCAATTCCGGCAGGAATCGCAGGAAGAAAATTTCGTCACCGAGCCCCTGTTCGCCGAGCAGCAGGATATGGCGACCGGCGATATCGTCGGGTCCGTGGGCCTCGCGCAGGCTGCCGGCGGCGAGATCCTCGCGAAGATCGCGGCCGGCATAGTCGCGCCAGCCGTTCTTGAAGCGGCCGACCGTGAGCAAGGCCATGCCGCGGTTATGTTGGACGCGGCGATAGTCCGGCTTGAGCCGCAGCGCTTCGTCGTAAGCGGCGATGGCGGCGTCGTAGCGCATCATCCCCTCATGGCAGGTGCCGATATGGGAATGGATCTCCGCGACATCCGGGCGCAATCGGAGCGCCTGCTGGAATTCGCCGATCGCCTCGTCGTAACGGCCGCTTTTCTTGAGCGCATTGCCGTAGGATACCCGGATGATCGCCGCCTGTGGCGCCAGCGCCGCCGCGCGCCCCAGCACCGAAAGCGATTCCTCCAGTTGCAGCGTCTCCTGCAGTGCGATGCCGAGGCTGTTCAAGGTCATGGCGTTGGCCGGATCGGCGGCGAGAGCGCGCCGCAGCGGCCCGACGGCATCGGCCGGACGTTCTTCAAGCAGGAGCGCCTGGCCCTCGTTGGCGAGCGCGAAGGGGTTGTCCTTGTCGAGCGCCAGCGCGCGGACGATGGCGGGGCGCGCCTCGCCGGGCCGGCCCTGTTCGAGAAGAACCGCCGCCAGATTGTTGAGCGGCGCGGGATCGCTCGGCGCGGCCTGGGCGGCGCGGCGAAAGGCGTCCGCCGCGGCGGAGAAATCGCCCTGACTGCGCAAGATGAGGCCGAGTTGCTGCCACAGGCCGCTCTGGCCGGGCGCGAGCTTCGCCGCTTGCCGCAAGCTGGCGGCCGCGCCGACGCGGTCGCCGCCGGCTTGCAGCGCCTTGGCCAGATTGGCGTGGTAGAGCGCCTCGCGCGGCCGGACGGCGATCGCTTGCGAGATGCGCGCCTGCGCGCCCTTTGCGTCGCCGCGCTGCAATCGCAGCATGCCCGACAAGTTCAGCGCATCGGCCTGTTGGGGATCGGACGCGATGATCCGCTCGTAGAGCGCGCCGGCTTCGTCGTGACGGCCGGCCTTATGCGCCGCGAGCGCCGCTTGTAGCAGATCGTCCGGACCGCTCAAGGCTGCGCGGCGGACGGCTCCGCCAGACGCGCAGCCTCGGCGAGCCACAGATCGCCGTAATCGACATTCTGCCAATCGGCGAACCACGGCCCGCCACGCGTGTAATGCACGACGTTGGGTGCGCCCGCCGCCGGCTTGGCGCTCCAGCCTTCCAGCCAATTCCAGGTCTCGGGAACGGCGCCGATCGCCGAATCGTCGAGCCATTGGAAGCGATGCAGGTAAGCGCCGCTCTCGCGGTTGACGATCTCGGGCGTGAGACGCCGCGTCTGCGGATGAGCGGCATTGAACAGGATCAGGCTCGACCAGTTCTTGCGCGGGTAGGTGGTTTGGATTTTACCGTCCATCTTGGTCGTTTCGGTCGGCCGATAGTCGTGCTGCACGCAGAGCGCGCCGTAACGCGCGGCGTTGTCCGCATTGGCGAAGGCGGCGAGACCGGCGATGTCGCCCGTCCACAGAAAATCGCAATCGCAATAGAGCGCCCAGCCGTCGAAGCCGGCGAGATAGGGCACGAGGAAGCGCGTGTAGGTGAATTCGGTCGACGCCAGAGGATCGGCGGCGCGCGTGTAAAGCCCCTGCGCGCGCAGATCGTTCTGCTTGAGGGGGATCACCTCGACGGGGATCGACGCGTGACGCAGCAACGACTGGCGGCAGACGTCGTAGGCGATCTCTTCGCGGCTGTCCCAGCCGACATAAACGCGGAAAGGCGAGGCGGACAAAATGGCGATCCTGTGCTGGAAGCGACGAGTTTGACTATCTCACAGCATGACGCGGCTGAACACAGCCTTGAGATCGTCCGCCAGACGGTTCACGGCGTCGCTCCATGACCCATCGGCGCTTTGCCGATAAACGTGCGTGCCCGGAAACCACGGGGATTGCGCGCCCGCATGCATCCAGCGCCAGTCCGCCGGCATCGGCAGCAGAACGCGCGACGGCAGGCCGAGGCTTTGCCGCAAATGGACGTTGGTGTTGCTGACGGCGACATAGTCGTCGAGCAGTGCGAGCAGCGCGAGCATGTCGTCGAGATCGTCGTTGAGCGCCGACAGATCCTGCACGTCGCGGCCGGCCTCGCCGGCGAACGCCGCGACCTCGCCGGCATGCGGCGCGCGCTGCAGCACGAGAACCGTGCCGGGCCAGGCGCCCGCGATGCGCGCGACATCCGCGCGCGGCGCTTCCTTGAACAGGGAACCGCTTTTGTCGATGCCGCCGCGCCAGGTGACGCCGAGATAAGGCGCCGGGCCGAGGCCGGCGAGGCGGCCGCGCAGTTCGGACAGCTTTTGTGCATCGGGCGTCAGCGCGACCGCGGGCGGCGTTCCGGTCTCGCCGAGCGCGTAGGGCAGATCGTCGACCAGCAGCGCGACATCCGCCGGCTCGTTCGTCTCGCCGTCGATCACCCGGTCGAGCGCCACGATCTGACGCGCCAGAGGCGCAATCTTGCTTCCGGCGCGATAAAGGATCGACGCGCCGCGGGCCTTCAACGCCGGAGCGAAGCGCAGGAAGAACAATTCGTCGCCGAAGCCCTGGTTGGTGACGATCAGCACTGTTTTGCCCGTGAGATCCGCCGGCAGCCGCGGCGCATCGGCGGCCTTCTGACGCGCGCGAAACGCGCGCGCCGACGGACGGGCGCGGTACTCGGCCCAGCCTTCGGCGAAGCGGCCTTCACCGAGCAGAAGCAAGGCGCGGTTGAAGCGCGCTTCTGCAAGATCGGGCTTGAGCGTCAAGCTGCGTTCATGGGCCTCGAGCGCCTCGGCATAGCGCCCCATGCCGCGCAAGGCGGCGCCGAGATGCGTCAGGGTTTCCGCCGGTGCCGCGCCGTTGTCGAAGGCCTTGCGGAAGCCTTCCGCGGCGTCGCCATAGCGGCCGAGACGATGATCGACGCTGGCGATGTTACTCCAGGCCGCGCCGCTCGCCGGCTCAAGCGCGAGGGCATACTGCAGGGCCTCCTTCGCCTCGGCGAGACGTTCGGCGCGCAAAAAGGCGGCGCCGAGATTGTTCCAGGCCATCAGATCGCCGGGCGCCAGTTCGACGGCGCGCTGCAAAAGCCCGATCGCCTCCGCGACGCGACCTTGCGCCAGGCGCACTTGCCCGAGATTGATCGTCGCCGGCCCGTGCAGCGGATCCTCTTGCAGCGCCAGCATCAGCGGCGTCTCGGCCTCGTCGAAGCGGCCGAGGCCGGAGAGCGCGGCGCCAAGATTACTCAGGGCCTTGACGAAGCGCGGCGCGACATCGAGCGCCGCTATGTAGCGCGCCACAGCGCCTTCGACATCGCCGCGCCGCGCCGCCAGCGCGCCGGCCAGGCAGAGCGCGCCGGCATCCGATGGAGTGGCGGCAAGAATCTGCCGGCAATGGCTCTCCGCCCGCTCGTACGAACCGGCTTCGGCGGCAGCGATGGCGCGCTGAAGCGCATCGGAGATCGCGGGTTGTGGCGTCATGTCGGCGGCGGCCTGGTGGGAAGCGAAAAGCGATGCGCAGCATTTATCACAGCGGCTGCAAGGCGCCAGTCAAAGCGATGACGGGAAATAGCCTCGAAACCAAAAGCCTGTCTTGTCCACAGCCCACAGCATTTAGCGTCGTAGCGGAAAAAACGCCTAGAGATTGGGCATGCCGTCTCAGGCAATATGTGTGGTTTTGAGGAAAGTCATATTTTCTCTATGTTTTTCAAATAGATATATCTTTTCGTTAAGTCACGGCGCCAGGCGGCATCCTGGGCGGTCATTTTAACTCTTTGATATAATTATCATTTAATCGATATGTGGCGAAAATGCGACGGGGCCTGGCGAAATTTTTGGCCCGGATTGCAAGGACATACGGGGCAGGCTATCCATGCTGCGTGCTTTTAGGCACGGGTCCGGCCGAGGGGGTTCCTAGGTCGGGTGTCGGGGCGAAGCAAGTAGCGCGACCCAAATTCACTGTTCCATGATCCCTCGTCGACGGGTTTGCAGGGGGATTAAACCGGAGGTTTATCGGTATGAAGAAACTGCTTTTGGGCACCACTGCCCTCGTCGGCGCGTCTTTCGCGGCGACCGCTGCCATGGCGGCCCCCGAAGTTCGCATCGGCGGCTACCTCGATTTCCAGGCTGGCTTCTCGAGCCAGGACACTGATGGTTGGGGCCCCGCGCCGGGCGTCCCGACGGTCGGCACCGAGCGCGGCTTCGGCTTCCTCACCGACACCGAGCTGCTGATCCGCGCCAGCGACAAGCTGGACAACGGTCTCGCTTGGTCGGTCAAGATCGAACTCGAGGCTGACGCCGATACCGTCAACCCGGGCTCCAACGACAACGCCGACGAAGTCTCGATCGTCTTCTCCGGCAGCTGGGGTCAGCTGACCCTCGGCAACGAAGACGGCCCGGTCGACGGCAAGAACTACGCTGGCGACGCCGCCATCACCGGCATCGGCGTGACCGGCGCCCGCGGCTTCCGCCGCTGGACCGACACGCGCTCGTTCTCGAACAACCTGTGGGTTGCCGGTACCGATCCGCAGAACACGTCCGACGCGACGAAGATCATGTACTACACCCCGACCATCGCCGGCTTCCAGTTCGGCGTGTCGTACTCGGCCGACAGCGCCGACAACGGTTCGTCGCGCGCGACGGACGGCGGCAACACCTCCACCAGCGCCTTCGAAAACTGGTGGGAACTCGGCGCCAGCTACGACGTGAAGGTCAGCGACGACTTCGCTCTCGGCTTCACGGCGGCGGCCTCCTTGGCCGATGCCGAGATGCAGAGCACCACGGAAGACATCAAGGCGTGGTTGGTCAGCGCGAAGGCCGAATTCGCCGGCTTCACCGTCGCCCTCGGCTACGGCGATGACGGCAAGTCGGGCGCGGTCAAGGGTCTCGGTAACTCCGACACCTCGGGCTACTCCGCCGGCGTGAAGTACACCACTGGTCCTTACCAGGTCAGTGCCACCTACATGCACAACAAGCAGGGCGCGAACGCCGGTACCGGCGCCACGACCAGCTCCACTGCCGAGTTCACCAACGACGTCTTCACCGTGGGTGCGCAGTACACCCTCGGCGCCGGCCTCGTGGTGTACGCCGACACCTGGTACTTCACCAACGACAGCGACGGCGTCTTCACGACGTCCGAAAATACCGGCATCGGTATGCTGATCGGTACCCGCGCCACGTTCTAAGACGGATCTTCGATCCGTCCGCGAATATCGCGGTTCGTTACGAGAGGGCGGCAGGGCAACCTGCCGCCCTTTTCGTTGGTCCGCGCCGCGACGGCGCGGATGGAGCAACCAATTGAAATAATGAGTGTTTTTTAGGGATCCGAACCCGCACAGCCCCGCGCTCCGCGCGAAGCTGGCGATTCGCCGCCGTTTTTCCTATAAGTTGATCCGATTTCGCCGCCGCGCCCCCGCGTTCGGCCAGCCCGCCTCGGGCCCGCAAGGATCGTTCGACCGCCATGACCCGCTTTCCGTTTCGTCCGCTTCGCCAGCGCCTCCTGTTCGGCGCATTGCTGCTTCCCGTCGCCCTTGCCGCCTGTGGCGGTAGCCCGCCGCCTGTCGACAGCACGAACTACCCGATGGACCGCCGCGAAAAGGAAAAGCTCGACGCCGAAAAGCGCGGCGAATCGGGCAGCATCTTCGGCAAGGACGGCCTGATCCTGTTCGGCAAGAAGAAGGAAGAGATCGCGCCGGGCGGCGTCGCCGTGAACAGCTTCTTGTGGCGCGCCTCGCTCGACACGCTGTCCTTCCTGCCGCTCGCCTCGGCCGATCCGTTCGGCGGCGTCATCATCACCGACTGGTACAGCCCGCCGGAAACGCCGGACCGCCGCTTCAAGGCGACCGCCTATATTCTCGATCGCGACCTGCGCGCCGACGGCGTGCGCGTCACCCTGTTCCAGCAGCGCCGCGACGGCAGCGGCTGGACCGACGTGCCGGTCGACAGCAAGACCTCGACCGATCTGGAAAACACCATCCTGACCCGGGCTCGCCAGCTGCGCGTCGACCAGACCAGCACTCGCTAAACCGCGAAAAATCCGGCCGAAAGCCCCGCGCGGCATGCGCCGGGACTTGCGGTGGTGCGTCCCGGCGTGGAAAATCGCGCCGGCGTTTAGCCATCTTCATCCGCGTCCAGCTGATCGCGCGCACCCGTAGTTTCAGGGCCGCGCGCGCTCTGCCCCTTCAGGAACACGCCCCGCATGTCGTCCGCTTCTCCGATCCCTTCCCGCAGCGAGCGCTACAATGTCAGCGAGACCGAAGCGAAGTGGCGCGCGGAATGGGAAGCGCGCGGCACTTTCAAGGTCGGCTTCGACACGGCGGCCTATAAGACCAAACCGAAATATTACGTGCTCGAGATGTTCCCCTATCCGTCGGGGCGCATCCACATGGGCCATGTCCGTAACTACACGATGGGCGACGTGGTCGCGCGCTACAAACGCGCGCAAGGCTTCAACGTGCTGCATCCGATGGGCTGGGACGCCTTCGGTTTGCCGGCCGAGAACGCCGCCATCGAGCGCGGCGTGCATCCGGCCGACTGGACCTACTCCAACATCGCGACCATGAAGGGCCAGCTCAAGCTGATGGGCCTGTCGCTCGACTGGGACCGCGAGATCGCCACCTGCCATCCCGAATACTACCGCCATCAGCAGCGCATGTTCACCGACTTCATGGCGAACGACCTGGTCTATCGCAAGGAGTCGCTGGTCAACTGGGATCCGGTCGACAACACCGTGCTCGCCAACGAGCAGGTGATCGACGGCCGCGGCTGGCGCTCCGGCGCGCTGGTCGAACGCCGCCAACTCAACCAATGGTTTTTCAAGATCACGCAATTCGCCGACGATCTGCTCGACGGCTTGAAGACACTCGAGCGTTGGCCGCAAAAAGTGCGGCTGATGCAGGAGAATTGGATCGGCCGCTCGGAAGGCGCCTACATCGATTTTGAGGTCGAGAACCGAAAAGAATCGCTCTCCGTCTTCACGACGCGGCCCGACACCTTGTTCGGCGCGTCTTTCGTCGCCGTCGCCGCCGATCATCCGCTGATCGCCGAATTGGCGAAGAAGAACGCTGACCTGCAAGCCTTCGTCGAAGAGACGCGGCGCGGCGGCACCACCGAAGAAGCGATCGAGACCGCCGAGAAGCACGGCTTCGACACCGGCCTCACGGTGAAGCATCCCTTCATCGCCGGCGCGACCTTGCCGGTCTATGCCGCCAATTTCGTGCTGATGGGCTATGGCACCGGCGCCATCTTCGGCTGCCCGGCGCATGACCAGCGCGATTTGGATTTCGCGCGCAAATATAAGCTGCCGGTCAAAGCCGTCGTGATTCCGAAAGGCGAAGACGCCCAGACCTTCGCCGTCGCCAACGAGGCCTTTACCGACGACGGGCTGCTCGCCAATTCGGGTTTCCTCGACGGCCTCGCCGTGCCGGAGGCCAAGCGCGCCGCCATCGCCAAGCTCGAATCGCTCGGGCGCGGCAAGGGCGCGATCATGTATCGCCTGCGCGACTGGGGCATCTCGCGCCAGCGCTATTGGGGCTGCCCGATCCCGGTGATCCATTGTGCCGCCTGCGGCATCGTGCCGGTGCCGGCCGACCAATTGCCGGTGCGCCTGCCCGAGGACGTCGATTTCTCCAAGCCTGGCAATCCGCTCGAGCGCCATCCGACCTGGAAACATGTCGATTGCCCGAAGTGCCGCTCGGCCGCCGTGCGCGACACCGACACGATGGACACTTTCGTCGATTCCTCCTGGTACTACGCGCGCTTCTGCTCGCCACGCGACGACGCGCCGGTCGATCCCAAGGCGGTCGATTATTGGCTGCCGGTCGATCAGTACATCGGCGGCGTCGAACATGCGATCCTGCATCTGCTCTATGCGCGCTTCTTCGCGCGCGCCATGCAGAAGACCGGCCGCCTACCGGTCACCGAGCCGTTCAGCGGCCTCTTCACGCAGGGCATGGTCTGCCACGAGACTTACAAGGACACGGCCGGCAAATGGCTGTTCCCCGAGGACGTCGACAAGAAGCCGGACGGCAGCGGCGTGAACGTCAAGGACGGCACGGCGGTCACCATCGGCCGCTCGGAATCGATGAGCAAGTCGAAGAAGAACGTCGTCGATCCCGAGACGATCATCCGCGACTACGGCGCCGACACGGCGCGCTGGTTCATGCTGTCCGACAGCCCGCCCGAGCGCGACATCGAATGGACGACCTCGGGCGTCGACGGCGCCTTCCGCCATATCAACCGTCTGTGGCGCATGACCAACGAGCTGCGCGCCGAATTGCCGGCACCCGGCACGGCCGCCCCGGAGAGCTTCGGCGCCGTCGCCGAGAAGTTGCGCCGCGCGACGCACAAATGCATCGCCGGCGTCACCGACGACATCGAGCGTTTCCATTTCAACCGCGCCGTCGCCCGGCTCTACGAATTCGCCAATGCCGTGCTCGACGCCGATTCGGACAATGGGCCCGACACGCGCTGGGTGCGGCGGGAAGCGCTCGAAACCATGGCTCGCCTGATCGGACCGATGATGCCGCATCTTGCCGAGGAGATGTGGACCATGCTGGGTCATAAAACCCTGCTGGCCGAGACCGCCTGGCCGGTTGCCGAAGCGGCCCTGACCCAGGAAAACAGCGTCACCGTCGGCGTGCAGGTCAACGGCAAGATGCGTGGCACGCTTGAACTGGCGCGCGATGCGGCGCAGGCTGAGGCCGAGAAACTGGCCCTGGCGCTGCCGACCGTCGTCGCGGCGATGGGGGGAAAACCGGCGCGCAAGGTCATCGTCGTGCCCAATCGGGTGATCAATGTCGTGGTCTAGAACCGCCGTCGCCGCCTGCCTGACGCTTGCGCTGTTCGCCGCGAGCGGCTGCGGCTTTCGCCCGCTCTATGGCGAGCGCAGCGCCGCTTCGGTGACGGCGCCGGAGCTGGCGGCGATCCAGATCGACACCATTCCCAACCGGGAAGGCCAGCTCGTTCGCAACAATCTGCTGGATAAGATGCAGCCGCGCGGACTGGCGGCCAAGCCGCTCTATCGACTGTCGGTCGGTATTAGCATCGCGCGCGAAAACTTCGGCATCCGCACCGATGAGACCGCCACGCGCGGTAGCTTGACCATGAGCGCGGGCTACCGGCTCACCGAGATCGCCAGCGGCGAACTACTGATGAGCGGAAACAGCCGCGCGGTCAGCAGCTACAACATTCTCGATTCGGATTTCGCCACGGTGATCAGCGAAAACGACGCGATCCGCCGCACGGCCGTCGATCTCAGCGAGGAAATCAAGACCCGCGTAGCGATCTTCCTCTCCACGCGCAAGGCGGGCTGATCCCTTGAAAATCCAGGCATGAAGATTCAAGCGGGCCGGGCCGACGGATTCGCGCGCAAGCCCGATGCCGCCGTGCGCGCCGTGCTACTTTACGGTCCCGACAGCGGCCTGGTGCGCGAGCGCGCCGAAGCGATGATCAAGGCGGTCGCCGGCGCGATCGACGATCCCTTCCGCACGCGCGAGATTTCCGCTACCGAACTGAGGGACGACCCCGCGCTGCTCAGCGATGAAGCCAATGCCATGTCGCTGATGGGCGGCCGGCGCGCGATTCGCTTACGCAATGCCGTCGATAGCCACGCCAAGCTGTTCGAGGAGCTGCTCGACGACGAGGTGAAGGCCGATTCGCTGGTCGTCGTCGAAGCGGGCCTGCTGTCGCCCTCCTCCAAGCTGCGCAGCCTGTTCGAGGATCATCCCAAGGCCGCCGCCATCGCCTGTTATCTCGATGACGAATCGACCCTTGCCGAGGTCATCCGCGACAGCCTGCGCCAGGCCAAGCTCGAGGTCGCGTCCGACGCGCTCGAGTTTCTCGTCGGCCGCCTCGGCGGCGACCGCATGCTGACGCGCCGCGAACTCGAAAAGCTGGCGATTTACTGCGCCCCCTTGAATGGCGAAGGCTCCGGCAAGGTGACGCTGGCCGATGCCGAAGCCTGCGTCGGCGATTCGTCCGAGCAAGGCGTCGACGACATCGCCATGGCGGTGGCGCGCGGCGACATTGCCGAACTGGACCGCACCTATGAGCGGGTGACGCGCGAGGGCACCCATGCCATCGCCATCCTGCGCGCCGTGTCGCGCCATTTCGAGCGGCTGCATTTCGTCGCCGGCAAGATGGCCGAGGGCGCCAACGCCGATGGCGCCATCAAGGCGCTGCGCCCGCCGCTGTTCTTCAAAGCGGTGACGCCGTTCAAGATGGCCTTGCGGCAATGGCCGGCCGCAAACATCGGTCGCGCGTTGGAACTGCTGCTGAAGGCGGAAATGGATTGCAAGACGACCGGCATGCCGTCCGAGGCGATCACCGCGCGCGTGCTGATGCAGTTGGCGACGGCGGCCCGCAGGGCCGCTTCTTCAAGATAGCAGGCGCAGAGCGCCTGACGGCCCGAAGAGCGACGCGCTAACGCCTACTTGCCCATCCGGCGCAGCACGTCGTCGAGCTGCTCGAGCGTGCTGTAATGGACCGAGAGCACGCCGCCCTTGCCGTCGAAGCTGATGCCGACTTTCAAGCCGAGCAGATTCGACAGGTCGCGCTCCAGCGCGACGATGTTGGAATCTCTCGGCTGCGGCTTCTTCTTCGCCGAGTCGCGCTTGCCGGCGCCTTTGCGGCGCTCGGCCTTCGCCAGCTCTTCGGTCTGACGCACCGACAGGCCTTGCGCGATCGCCTCCTTGGCGATGGCTTCGGCGTCGTCGATGCCGATCAGCGCGCGCGCATGGCCAGCGCTGAGTTCGCCCGATTCGACCAGCAGGCGCACGCCCTCGGGCAAGCTCAGCAAGCGCAGCAGGTTGGCGATATGGCTGCGGCTCTTGCCGATCACCTTCGCCAGATCTTCCTGGGTATGTTTGAACTCGTCCATCAAGCGGCGGTAGCCGTCGGCCTCTTCCATCGCGTTCAGATTCTCGCGCTGGATGTTTTCGACCAGCGCGATCTCGAGCGCGTCGCGATCGGACAGTTCGCGAATGGTGACCGGCACTTCATGCAGCTGCGCGAGCTGCGCGGCGCGCCAACGCCGTTCGCCGGCGACGATCTCGTAGGCGTTGGGCTCGCTGGCGAGCCGGCGCACGAGGATCGGCTGGAGAATGCCCTTCTCCTTCACCGAGTCGACGAGCGACTGAATCTGCGACGGCTCGAAGCGGTGGCGCGGCTGATATTTGCCCGGTCGCAGGAATTCGATCGGCACCGCCTTGGCGGGACGGGCCTTGTCGAGCTCGGCGTAATCGGCGCTCTCTTCGCCGAACAAAGCCGCGAGGCCGCGGCCGAGGTTTTTCGGGCGTGGTGTCGCGCCTTGTTTATCGCTGTCTGCGCTCATGCCGCCTTCCCCTGCTCGCGCTTGAGAACTTCCTTGGCCAACTGGATGTAGGCCTGCGATCCGACGCAGCGTAGGTCGTAGAGCAGCACGGGCTTGCCATGGCTCGGCGCTTCCGAGACGCGGACGTTGCGCGGGATCACGGTGGTATAGACTTTGTCGCCGAGGAAGCCGCGCACGTCGGTGGCGACCATTTCGGTGAGGTTGTTGCGCGTGTCGTACATGGTGAGCACGACGCCCTGCAGCTCGAGGGTCGGGTTGAGCGCACGCTTCACCCGCTCGATGGTCTTCAAGAGATGGCTGAGGCCTTCGAGGGCGAAGAACTCGCATTGCAGCGGTACCAGCACCGAATCGGCGGCGACCAGGGCATTGAGGGTCAAGAGGCCGAGCGCCGGCGGACAATCGATCAGCACATAGTCGTAGGCGCCGCGCGATTCGCCGATGGCCGACTGCAGGCGGTACTCGCGCTTCTCGACGTCGATCAGCTCCAGCTCGGCACCGGCGAGATCGACCGTGCTCGGCACCACCGACAGGCGCGGCACCTGGCTCTCGACCGCAGCGGCGATCAGGCTGCCGCCGTCGAACAGCACGTCGTAGATGCCGCGGCCGCGCTTGTCGTGGCCGATGCCGAGACCGGTCGAGGCATTGCCCTGCGGATCGAGGTCGATGACCAGCACACGCGCTTCGCAGGCGGCGAGCGCGGTGGCGAGATTGATCGTCGTGGTGGTCTTGCCGACGCCGCCCTTCTGGTTGGCGATGGCGATGACCCTGGTGCGGCTCGGTAGGATATTGAGCGGCCGCCCCGCCGCTTTGCTGTCGGGGACCGGCGGCGGCGCTAAACTGGTGATTGTCGCAGACTCGCCGGCAATGTCGCTAAGTTCTTGATCTGACACGGGAAATATCCCTGATGTGCAAGAGGTTGCCAGCTGGGCCGGATCGGCTGGGCAACTGTTCAACTTCCATTTTCCAGGATTTGACCGCGGCGGTCAATTCATCCGCCGCCGTAGCGCCTTTTAGAAAGAAGCAGTGGCTGCTCGGCATCAGGAAGGGTTCGGCATATTCGAGCAGGGAATCCAGCGACGCCAGGGCCCGCGCGGTGACGATATCGGCAGGAAAGGCCGCGAGCCTTTCGATGCGCGCCGTATGAATTTTCACCTCGGTCTTGGTCTCGCGCGCCACGGTCGCCAGAAAAGCGGATTTGCGCACATCGGACTCGACGAGATGGACCTGCCAACGGCGCCCTGCGTCACTTGCCATGATCGCCAATACCAGACCTGGAAAGCCAGCCCCAGAACCCAAGTCGACCAGGGTGAGAGGCGATCCGTCAGAATGTGCTGCGGCAATATGTTCGGCGAGCTGCGCCGAATCGAGCATATGGCGGCGCCACAGGTCCGGTAGCGTTTCGCGGCCGACCAAATTGATCGCCTTCTGCCATTTGATGAGCAGCGCCGCATAGGTTTCCAGCCGGGTCATTGTTTCACGTGAAACAATTCCCGATTGTGCAAATATTTCAGGGCTTAAGAGGGAATCAGCCACGCCGCTCAGGCCGATTTGGCCAATTTGGCGCGTTTCACATGGCCAAGCAGCGCCGTCAGAGCCGCCGGCGTCATACCGGGGATGCGCCCTGCCGCCGCGAGACTTTCCGGACGAATGCGCTTGAGCTTGTCGCGCAACTCCGTCGAGAGTCCGCCGATCGCGTCGTAATCGATGCTGGACGGAAGCGCCAGCGCCTCGTCCTTGCGCAAGGCGCGGATATCGGCGGCCTGGCGGTCGAGATAGCCGGCATAGCGGCCGTCGATCTCCAGCTGCGCCCCGATCGCCGGGTCGAGCTGGCCGAGCGCCGGCCATAGGCCCGCCAGACGGGCGAGGTCGATGTCGGGATAGGCCAGCAGGGTCATGGCCGAGCGGCGCTGACCGTCCTGATTGATGTTCAGGCCGGCGCGGGTCAGCTCGGGCGGCGTGGCGCTGAGCGATTCCGCAAGCGCGCGCGCTCCGGCAAGAGCCTGAGCCTTGGCGGCAAAGGCCGTCGCACGCAAAGGCCCGACACAGCCGACGGCCTGACCCTTGGCGGTCAGGCGCTGGTCGGCGTTGTCGGCGCGCAGGGTCAGACGATATTCGGCGCGCGAGGTGAACATGCGATAGGGCTCGGTGACGCCTTGCGTGACCAGGTCGTCGATCATCACGCCGAGATAGCCGTCGGCGCGGTCGAGCACGAAAGGCTCGCTTGAACCGCCAGCCCGCAGGGTTGCGTTGATGCCGGCGATCAGGCCCTGCCCGGCCGCCTCTTCATAGCCGGTGGTGCCGTTGATCTGTCCCGCCAGGAACAGGCCTGGCAGACGGCGCGTTTCCAGGCTGCGACTCAGTTCGCGTGGATCGACATAGTCATATTCGATGGCGTAGCCGGGGCGCAGAATCACCGTGTTTTCCAGGCCTGGAATGGTCTTCAACAAGGCCTGCTGCACATCGGCCGGCAGCGAGGTGGAAATGCCGTTGGGATAGACCGTCGGATCGTCGAGCCCCTCCGGCTCCAAGAAGATCTGATGGCGCTCGCGCCCGGCGAAGCGCACCACCTTGTCTTCGATCGACGGGCAGTAGCGCGGGCCGCTGCTGCTGATTTGCCCGCTGTACATGGGCGCGCGATGTAAGTTGGCGCGGATCAGCGCGTGGCTCGCTTCCGTCGTGCCGGTCACATGGCAGGCCACTTGCGGCGTGGTGATCGCCCGGGTCAAGCTCGAGAACGGCACGGCCGGATCGTCGCCCGGCTGCGCCTCGAGGCCGGCATAGTCGATGGTGCGGCCATCGAGACGCGGCGGCGTGCCGGTCTTCAATCGCCCGAGCACAAAGCCGGCGCGCTCCAATGTCTGGGACAGGCCGAGGCTCGGCGCCTCGCCGACGCGGCCCGCCGGGATCTGCGTTTCGCCCATATGGATCAGGCCGCGCAGGAAGGTGCCCGTGGTCAGCACGGCGGCGGCACAAGTGAGCAGGCGGCCATCGCCGAGGACGACAGCCGTGACGGCGCCACTTGCATTCAAGCGCAGATCGTCGGCCTCGCCGGCAATGACGGTCAGATTTTCTTGCTCGGCAAGCAGCCGCTGCATGGCCAGACGATAGAGCTTGCGGTCGGCCTGGGCGCGCGGGCCCTGCACCGCCGGACCCTTGCTCTTGTTGAGCACGCGGAACTGGATGCCGCCGGCATCGATAGCACGGCCCATGACCCCATCCAGCGCGTCGATCTCGCGCACCAGATGACCCTTGCCCAAACCGCCGATGGCGGGATTGCAGGACATCTCGCCGATGGTCTCGGGCTTATGGGTGACGAGCGCCGTGCGCGCACCCATGCGCGCCGCCGCGGCCGCGGCTTCGCAGCCGGCATGGCCGCCGCCGATGACGATGACGTCGTATTTATCCACAAGGTTGGGCATGGCGGCGCAATCTAGGGACCTGTGGAAAACGCGTCAATCAGGCGAATATGTTTCACGTGAAACATTGCTCTAACTCCTTATTTTCCAATGCAAAAATCGCGAAATATTTTATCGAGCAGGTCTTCGACGCCGACTCGGCCAGTGATTTGGCCAAGCGCCTGGGCGGCTTGGCGGAGTTCTTCCGCCATCAGTTCCGGTGCCGACGCGGTCAGCCCTACCGAAAGCGAATCCCGGCAATTCTCCAAGGATTTCCGGTGCCTTTGCCGGGTCAGAGCGGGACTACCGGAGAGATCCATGCGCCGCGCCACCTCGCTTTGCAGACGCGTCAGAAGCTCCGTCATGCCGGCCCCGGTTTTCGCCGAAATGGCCAGGGCCGGATGGCCGGCAACCGCGCCGGGCGCGGTATGGAGGTCGGTCTTACTCAGTATGACAATGCTATTTTCATCAATTAATTCAATGGTATGTCTGTCTGGTATGGCCGTTCCGTCAAACAAAACGAGTTTCACGTCAGCTTCGGCCGCGCGGGCCCGGGCGCGGCGCACGCCCTCGCCTTCGATCTCGTCCTCGGCGTCGCGCAATCCCGCCGTGTCGGCGAGGATGACCGGCCAGCCGCCGAGATCGAGATGTACTTCGATGACATCCCGGGTCGTCCCGGCGCTGGACGAGACGATGGCGGCGTCGCGTTGCGCCAAGGCGTTGAGCAAACTCGACTTGCCGGCATTGGGCGCGCCGAGGATGACCACGGACATACCGTCGCGCAGGCGTTCGCCGCGCCGCCGGTCGGCGAGATGGGCGTCGATGTCGGCGATCAAGGCAGCGATCTGCTCACCGGCGTCAGTCAGTATGTCGGGCGGCAAATCCTCATCGACGAAATCGATTGCCGCCTCTTGATAGGCCAGCAGGCTGAGCAATCGCGCGCGCCAGCCCTCGTAGAGCGCGCCCAACTCGCCGGCCAATTGGCGGCGGGCCTGGCGGCGCTGCGCCTCGGTTTCGGCGGCGACCAGATCGGCCAGCCCCTCGGCGGCGGTCAGGTCGAACTTGCCGGCGACGAAGGCGCGCTTGGTGAATTCGCCCGGCTCGGCCAGCCGGTAGCCGTCCATGCGGCCGAGCGCGCCCAGGGCGGCGGCGATGCTGGCGCGGCCGCCATGGAGCTGCAGCTCGACGACATCCTCGCCGGTGAAGCTGTGGGGCGCCGGGAACCACAGGGCCAAACCGTCGTCCAGGGCTTCTCCTGTCGTCGGGTCATACAGGGTGACACGCAGGGCCTGACGGGACGGCGGAATCGCGCGGCGGCAGAGCCGCGCGAAAACCTCGCCGGCGCGCGGGCCCGAGACGCGATGGACCGCGACGCCGGCCGCGCCGGGCGCGCTGGCGAGCGCATAGATCGTGGCTTGATCGAAGTTTGTCACGGCTTTGAGGTTGTCCTACATCGGCGAAGGGGCAAACTACGGAATCGCGCGCATCCCTGCAACGCAGCGCCTATAACGATCCCTCACGCTGTCCTTCCCGCGTTTCTCGAAAGAGTGCAATGCCGCTTCCCGCCAAAAATCTGCTCGGGCTCGAAACCAGCCCCTACTTGCTTCAACATCAAAACAATCCGGTGCATTGGCGCGCCTGGGGGCCGGAGGCGCTTGCCGAATCGCGCGGCGCCAACAAGCCGATCCTGCTGTCGGTCGGCTATGCCGCCTGCCATTGGTGCCATGTGATGGCGCATGAGAGTTTCGAGGATCCGGCGACGGCGGCGGTGATGAACAAGCTGTTCGTCAATATCAAGGTCGACCGCGAAGAGCGCCCCGACATCGACGGCATCTATCAGGCCGGCCTGCAGCTGCTCGGCGAACAGGGCGGTTGGCCGCTCACCATGTTCCTGACGCCCGACGCCGAGCCCTTCTGGGGCGGCACCTATTTTCCGCCCGAGGCGAAATATGGCCGGCCGGCCTTCATCGACATTCTGCTGAAAGTCTCGGAGGTGTTCCGCACCCAGCCGCGCGATATCGCCGAGAACGCCGCCAAGCTGAAAAACGCGCTCGACGGCATGGGCCAGCCGAAGAAGGGCGCCCTGGTGCCGATCTCGATTCTCGATCAGGTCGCCGACCGCATCTTACGCGAATTCGACATGGAGCATGGCGGGCTCGGCAGCGCGCCGAAATTTCCCCATTGCAGCCATTTCGAGCTGATCTGGCGGGCTTACTTGCGCCGCGGCAACAAGGCCTATGGCGACGCCGTCACCTTCAGCCTGGAAAAGATGTGCCAGGGCGGCATCTACGATCATCTCGGCGGCGGCTTCGCGCGTTACGCCACCGACCAGAAATGGTTGGTGCCGCATTTCGAAAAGATGCTCTACGACAACGCGCAATTGATCGAGACGCTGACTCTCGTCTGGCAGGAGACGCGCGCGCCTTTGTTCGCCCAGCGCGTCGAGGAAACCGTGCAATGGCTGCAGCACGAGATGATCGCCGAGCCGGACGGCCAGGGCCGCGGCGCCTTCGCCGCGACCCTCGACGCCGACAGCGAGCATGAGGAAGGCAAGTTCTACGTCTGGACCGAGGCCGAGATCGACGCCGCGCTCGCCGACGTGCCGGCGCAGGATCTGGCGCTGTTCGAGCAGGTCTATGACGTCAGCGAGGCGGGCAATTGGGAGGGCAAGATCATCCTCAACCGCACCGCCCATGCCAAGCTGCTGAGCGACGCGGAGGAAGCCGCCCTTGCCCGCCTGCGCGCCAAGCTGCTCAGCGTCCGCGCCGGCCGCGTGCGCCCCGGCTGGGACGACAAGATCCTGGCCGACTGGAACGGCATGATGATCGCCGCGCTCGCCTTCGCGGCCGGCGTGTTCGAGCGCGCCGATTGGCTGGACATGGCCAAGCATGCCTACGACGTGGTGCGGGGCAAGCTCGGCAGCGGCGGCATCGAGGACGGCCGCCTGTTCCACAGCTACCGCGCCGGCCAGACGCGCGGCGCCGGCATGATCGACGACTATGCCCAGATGGCGCGCGCCGCCCTGGCGCTGCATGAGGCGACCGGCGATCCGATCTACATCGCCCAGGCCGAGGCCTGGGTCGACACGCTCGACACGTACTTCTGGGACAAGGCCGACGATCAGGACGGCGGCGGCGGCTATTTCTTCACCGCCGACGATGCCGAAGGGCTGATCCTGCGGCGGCGCGATCCGGCCGACCATGCGACGCCATCGGGCAACGCGGTGATCGCCGGCGTGCTGGCGCGGCTGTGGTACCTCACCGGCGAGGCCGCCTATCTGGCGCGTTCGGAAGCGACCATCTCGTCCTTTTCCGGCGAGATCGCGCGCAACTTCTTCCCGCTGCCGACGCTGCTCAACGCCAATCAGTTCCTGCAGCATGGCGTGCAGATCGTACTGGTCGGCACGCCCGAAACGCTCAAGGACTTGCGCGCCGCCGTCGAGGGCGTCTCGCTGCCCGACCGCGTGATCCAGAGCGTCGCGCCCGGCCAGGCCCTGCCCGCCGGCCATCCGGCATTTGGCAAGGGCCAGCAGGACGGCAAGCCGACCGCCTATGTCTGCGTCGGCCAGACCTGCACGCTGCCGATCAGCGATCCTTTGCTGCTCACCGAAGCCCTGAAGGCCGCCCGTGCGATCAAGTGAGCCGCTCAATTCGTTGAGCCAGTTTCCGACCCAGCCCGGCGATCATCGCTTCATGATCGATTCGCCGCTCGGCACCCTGACGCTGACCGAGCGCGGCGGCGCCCTCGTCGCGCTCAATTGGGGCAAGCAGGGCACGCAAACGCCGACGCCGCTTCTCAAGCGCGCCGCCGAGCAATTGCGCGCTTACTTCGCCGGCAGATTGACCGCCTTCGATCTACCGCTCGCGCCGGCGGGCAACGATTTTCAGAAAAAAGTCTGGGCGCGCATGGCGCAGATTCCCTACGGCAAGCTGATGACTTACGGCGCGCTCGCCAAAGCCGTTCATTCGGCGCCGCGCGCCGTCGGCGGCGCTTGCGGCCGCAACCCGATTCCGATCATTCTGCCCTGCCATCGCGTGCTCGCCGCCGACGGCAGCCTGACCGGCTATTCCGGCGCCGGCGGCACCGACACCAAACGCCTGCTGCTCCATCTCGAAGGTGCGCTCGCGCCCGAATTGAGCGCTTAACTCACATCCAACCTTGCGAGTCCGTCCATGACCAAAGCCGTGCGCATCCACAATTACGGCGGGCCTGAAGCCCTCCGTTACGAAGACGTCGCCGACGAGGCGCCCGGCGCCGGCCAGGTGCATCTGCGCCAGACCGCCATCGGCCTCAATTTCATCGACGTCTATTACCGCACCGGCGTCTATAAGGCGCCGCAGTTTCCGATCACGCTGGGCTGCGAAGCGGCTGGCGTGATCGACGCGGTCGGCGACGGCGTCAGCGAGTTCAAGGTCGGCGACCGCGTCTGCTACGGCGGCGGCTTCGGCGGTTATGCCGAGGCGCGCACCATGCCGGCCGACCGCCTGATCAAGATTCCCGACGGCATCACCGATCAACAGGCCGCCGCCATGACGCTGCAGGGCCTCACGGCGCAGTATCTTTTGCGCCTGACCTATCGCGTGCAGAAGGGCGACACCATCCTCGTCCATGCCGCGGCGGGCGGCGTCGGCCTCATCATGTGCCAATGGGCCAAGGCGCTCGGCGCCACGGTGATCGGCACCGTCGGCACCGAGGAGAAGGCCAAGATGGCCGCGGCGCACGGCTGCGACTATCCGGTGGTCTATACCAAGGAGGATTACGTCGGCCGCGTGCGCGAGATCACCAAGGGCGCGCTCCTGCCGGTGGTCTACGATTCGATCGGCAAGGACACTTTCGAGCGCTCGCTCGACTGCCTGCGCCCGCGCGGCCTGATGGTCAGCTTCGGCAACGCCTCGGGCAAGGTCGATCCCGTCGACATCCAGATCCTCAGCCAGAAGGGCTCCCTCTTCCTCACCCGCCCGACGCTCTACAGCTACAACATCACGCGCGCCGAGCTGCTCGCCAACGCCAAGGAGCTGTTCGACGTGGTGCTGTCGGGCGCGGTGAAGATCGAGATCGGCCAGACCTACAAGCTGAAGGACGTCGCCCAGGCGCAGATCGACCTGGTGGCGCGCAAGACCACGGGATCGACGGTGATTTTGCCGTAACGCGCGCTTGATCTGCGTCAACGTGCCGCTGGCGCGACGGGCCTAGTTTGCTGGAGGTTGCGTATTTTTCACCATGCAACGAAGGGCTCCTCGTCATGACCACGAACGTCGGCGGCATCGACCGCATCCTGCGCTTTCTCGTCGGCCTCGCCATCCTGTCGGCGATCGTCTGGTATCCCGGTGACGCCAAATGGTTCGGCCTGCTCGGCCTGATCCCGCTCGGCACCGCGCTGTTCCGCTTCTGCCCGCTTTACAGCGTCTTCGGGCTCAACAGCTGTTCGACGCGGTAAAGACAGACCGACAAGCCGAAAAACGTCGCTCGGACGCAGATCGACCTTGCCGCGCGCAAGCACGGCGGCTCAACGGTGATTTTGCCGTAAGGGGTCGCTAAAGCAGGACGCGGGTTTTACACATTTGCGGCGCTGGCCGCCAAGCCGACGCCCGCTGTTCGCCCTCTTGCCGCTGTGCCGGGCTCATCCGGCCGCGCACCGAACCGAGAGCCGAATGCACAAGTTTTTTATCGGCGGCATATCCGGAAAATTTTTCGGCAAGCAGGTACCATTTATAGGCTTCCGCCAAGTCCTTCGGACAATCCGGGCCGTCACACCAGAAACCGGAAAAGCTGCTTCCTTTGTCGCCCGGAACGCTGGCGTATAGATCGCCCAAAACGATTTGCGCGCGCGGCTGACCTTGATTGGCGGCTTCGAGAAAGTTTTTCCGCGCAGCGGCAATATCCGAGATGGCCGCCTGACCTTGAAAATACAGGGTGCCCATTCTGAATTGCGCATCGCAGTCGCCGGCTTCGGCCAACGGCTGCCAAATTTGGCGCGCCGTGACGTAGTCGCCGCGATCGTAGAAACGAACACCACGGACATAGCTATCCGCAGGATCGTAATAGGTTCCGCAAGAAGCGAGAACCATCGATGCCGCGGCGATTCGAAAAAGCCGGCCTATCGCCATTCCTGCATCCATGTCACGTCATTCTTGCCGTGGTGGTGCATGACCGGCCAATTGAGCACCGTGGAATAATGAAGCTCCGAAACGTCCGTTTCGCTTGGGCTCTTCGACGTCCGCCGCAAGACGAACACTTCGCCGATTCTTTTTCCGCCGATGGAATAGAAATCGGAAATGCGTTCGACCACCTCGACCGTCACTGTGCTGATTCGCTCTCTCTCCGAGAATCCAGTCCCGACCGGCGTAGACTGATCGATGGTCATCCCGAATGGACCTGTGGATTGTGAGGCGTTTCCCGCGCTGGCAAGTTCACGTTGCGTATATGCCAGCCTGTTACCGAGCCGAAGCGGGAACAACTCTCCCTCCACATTCGTAATCTCTGCAATTTCCCAATCGAAATAGCCCACACCGCCTGGGCCGCAACTGGCGCCGCCGATAGCGCGAGAGACCATCTGATCCATAACGCCGGCAACCAGCACCCGCTGTTCGTTTATCCAGAAGCTGCAACGAAAATTAAATCGTTGAGAATCTCGGATCTCCGCGTAGCCCTCGCGCGCCGTAACAATCTCGAAATCGCTTCGTCCGTATACCGCGCCATTCAGACCCTCTTGCCAGACATATTGGGCGGTTTTGAAATTCGGGGCGGGCACGTCCTTGGCAAATCTAGCGCGCGCCTCCGGCCTGAGCTTCTCAATCGCGGGCATACCGACGAACATCGGCTTTTTGGTTTCCGGCCCCCAACCCTCCCACCGCCCCGCGCAGGCCGACGTAAGAAACCCGGCGGCCAGAAGCGCCAAGACCCATCTCAGTGTGCGAACCATTCCCCCACCCTTGCGAATCCCCGATACGGCGAATGATAGCAATCGCCATAAACCGCCGTCACCCTCGGACTTATTCCGGCGGTCCATGCCGAACACCGCACAAGCGGAGCCATGGATGCTCGGGTCAAGCCCGAGCATGACGGTGGAGATGAGACAAACAAAAAGGGCGCCCCGTCAGGAGCGCCCTTTTCGATTCGTGCTTTGCGTCGGCTCAGGTGTTCATCGAATCGAAGAAGTTGGAATTGGTCTTCGTCTCTTTGAGCTTGCCGAGCAGAAACTCCATCGCGTCGGTGACGCCCATCGGCATCAGGATGCGGCGCAGCACCCACATCTTCGACAAGGTCGCCTTGTCGACCAGCAGCTCTTCCTTGCGCGTGCCCGACTTGGTGATGTCGATGGCCGGGAAGGTGCGCTTGTCCGACAGCTTGCGGTCGAGGATGATTTCGCTGTTACCGGTGCCCTTGAATTCTTCGAAGATCACTTCGTCCATGCGCGAACCGGTGTCGATCAGCGCGGTGGCGATGATGGTCAGCGAGCCGCCCTCTTCGATATTGCGCGCCGCGCCGAAGAAACGCTTGGGGCGCTGCAGGGCGTTGGCGTCGACGCCGCCGGTCAGCACCTTGCCCGACGACGGCACGACGGTGTTGTAGGCGCGGGCGAGACGGGTGATCGAATCGAGCAGGATGACGACGTCGCGCTTGTGCTCGACCAGGCGCTTGGCCTTTTCGAGCACCATTTCGGTGACTTGCACGTGGCGCGTCGCCGGTTCGTCGAAGGTCGAGCTGACGACCTCGCCCTTCACAGACCGCGACATGTCGGTCACTTCCTCGGGGCGCTCGTCGATCAGCAGAACGATGAGATAGACCTCGGGATGGTTCTGCGAAATCGCATGGGCGATGTTCTGCAGCATCACGGTCTTGCCGGTGCGCGGCGGCGCGACGATCAGCGCGCGCTGGCCCTTGCCGAGCGGCGCGATCAAATCGATGACGCGGGTGGTGTTGTCCTTGGTGGTACCGCTCTTGCTTTCGAGATTGAGCCGCTCGTCGGGATAGAGCGGCGTCAGGTTGTCGAAATTGATGCGGTGGCGCACCTCTTCGGGCGGCGCGAAATTGATGGTGTTGACCTTGAGCAGGGCGAAGTAGCGCTCGCCGTCCTTCGGCGCGCGGATCTGGCCCTCCACCGTATCGCCGCTGCGCAGGCTGAAGCGCCGCACTTGCGAGGGCGAGACGTAGATGTCGTCGGGGCCGGGCAGGTAGTTCGCTTCGGGCGAACGCAGGAAGCCGAAGCCGTCCTGCAGGATTTCCAGCACGCCGTCGCCGTAGATGGCCGTGTCGTTGTCGGCCAATTGCTTGAGGATCGCGAACATCATGTCCTGCCGCCGCAGGCTGGACGCGTTTTCGATCTTCAATTCCTCGGCATAGGCGAGGAGATCCGCCGGGGATTTCTTTTTGAGTTCTTGCAGGTTCATCTTGGGTTTCGGGGATGTGTCGCGGATGGAAGGAACGGGAAAACGGGGGGAAGCTCCGAACCTGCGCCCACTCCCGGCTGGGGATGGCTGCCACCGAATGGGCCGCCTGCGGTGGTTCTGGATCGGAAGATCGGAAGGAAGGCGGACGGCGAGGGAGACTCGCCGAGGCGGGTAGCGCTCATTTAGCCAAGGACGCGGGCCCCTGTCAAAAGGATTTACGCGATATTACGGGGATTTAACCCTCATGGCGCGGAGTTCCTCGCCCGGCCGGGGCGAGCCAGGTCAAAACGGCTTCACGATCACCAGGATGACGACGACGATCAGGATCAGCGTCGGCGCCTCGTTGGCGACGCGGTAAAAGCGCGCCGGCCGGCGGTTGCGGTCGGCGGCGAAATCCTTCTGCCAGCGGGCAAAGGCGCCGTGCAGGCCGCCCATGCCGAAAACCGCCAGCGCCAGCTTGAGCCAGATCCAGCCCGCCGACCAATCGATCAGCCCGGGCGTCGCCAGCAACAGCCCGCCGAACAGGAAGCTCGCGATCATCGCCGGATTGATGATCGCCTTGAGCAGGCGGCGCTCCATCACCTTCAGCATCTCCGAGGCCGCCGTGCCCGGCGCGGCGTCGCAATGATAGACGAAGAGGCGCGGCAGATAGAGCATCCCCGCCATCCAGGCGATCACCGAGATGACATGCAGAGCCTTGATCCACAGCACCCAACCGACAAGAAACTCCATGGCGCACCCTCCCGTTTCTTGGCCTAGCTCACCTTGCGCACGAGATCCGCGAGCGCGGCGATGAAGCCGGCATCGGTGCCGAGCGCCGGCACCCGAATGTAGAACGGCACGCCCTGATGTTCGGCCAATTCGCGATATTCGATGTCCAGCTCGACCAGGGTCTCCGAATGTTCCGAGACGAAAGCGAACGGCTGCACGATAAGACCCAGCGCCTCTTCGCCGGCGCGCTTGATCTCCGCCTCGGTCGGCGGGCCAATCCATTCGAGCGGCCCGACGCGGCTCTGATAGCATACCCGCCAGTCGAGTCCCGACGCCTCGGCGCCGAGCGCGACGATCACCGCCGCGGCGGTGCGTTCGATCTGCGCCTGATAGGGATCGCCGCCATCGATCACTTTTTTCGGCAGGCCATGGGCCGAAAACAGCAGGCGGAACGGGCCTTTCGGACGGGCCTCGTTCAAAGCAACGCGGATCTGCGCCGCGAGCGCCGCGATGTAACCTGGATGTTCCGGATAGTCGCGCACTGCCATCGTCGGCTTGGTCAGTCCGATGGCCGATGCGGCGCGCGCCCAATCCTTGAAGGACGAGCCGGTGGTGGTCTTCGAATAATGCGGATAGAGCGGCAGGAGAACGATCCTGTCCGGCGCATAGGCCGCGACGGCTTTCGCGCTTTCGTCGGCGAAGGGGTGCCAGTAGCGCATCGCCACGAAGCAGCGATGGTCCGCGCCCAGCGCGCTTGCCAAGGCCGCCGCTTGCGCCTCGGTCCATTCGCGCAAGGGCGATTTGCCGCCGATCCGCGCATAGATCGCTTGGGCCGTCGCCCGGCGGCGCGAGGAAATCAATTTGGCGACCAGCCAGCGCAGCGGGCCCGGCAGGCCGATGATCGCCGGGTCGGAAAACAGATTGCGCAAAAAGGGCTCGACCGCGTCCAGGCTGTCGGGTCCGCCAAGATTGAAAAGAACGACGGCTGTTTTCATGGCGATCTGTCCGTCCCTTACGACGGTTGCCAGTTTTGCAGCAGCGCCGACAGTTCGGCGACATGGGCCGGCGGCGTGATCTGCGGCACGCCATGGCCGAGATTGAAGATGAAGGGCCCGCGTCCCAGAGCGGCCAAAATCCGGCGCGCCTCGGTCTTCATCGCCTCGCCGCCCGTGACCAGCATCATCGGATCGAGATTGCCCTGCAACACCACGCGCGGCTGCAAACTGTCGCGCGCCCAGTCGAGCGGCACGGTCGCGTCGATCGACATGGCATCGACGCCGGTTTCCGCCGCGTACATGCCGTAGAGCGCGCCGGCGCGATTGGGAAAACCGATGATCGGCACGTCGGGATAAGCGACTTTCACTTTCCGCACGATCATCGCCGCCGGAACCACGCACCAGCGCTGAAATTGCGGCTCGGGCAAAACCCCGGCCCAGCTATCGAACAATTGCAGGGCTTCGGCGCCGGCTTCCACCTGCGCGATCAAATGCGCCGCCACCGCCTCGACCAGCATGTCGATGATCGCGGCGAAGGCCGCCGGCCGGCCGTAAGCGAAGCCTTTCAGCTTCTCGAAATCGCGCGACGAGCCGCCTTCCACCATGTAGGCAGCGATGGTCCAGGGCGCGCCGGCAAAACCGATCAAGGCGGTCTCTGGCGGCAGCGCCGCTTTGGTCAGGCGCAAGGCTTCGTAAACCGGCGCCAGGTAGGCTTTCTGCTTTTCGGCGTCGAACGGCGGCAGGTCCTTCGCTTCGCCGATAGGCTCCAGCACGGGGCCGCGGCCCGGCTCGAAGGCAACCTTTTGGCCGAGCGCATCGGGGATGACCAGAATGTCGGAAAAAATGATCGCCGCATCCATGCCGAAACGATGCACCGGCTGCAAGGTCACTTCCGTCGCCATCGCCGGGTCGTAGCAGAACGCGAGAAAGTTCGGGCTGCGCGCGCGGATCGCCTGATATTCCGGCAGGTAGCGTCCGGCCTGGCGCATAAACCAGAACGGCGGACGGTCGACGACCTCGCGCCGGAGCGCGCGCAAAAAGCGCTTCGCGCTGGGCTCGGGCTTGCTGGCGTCAGGCGGTTTCGCGGAATCGGTCAAGGGGAAGCTCGCTCGTTGTCGGCAGCGCGGTTCTACTACAATCTAAGAATCTTAATAAGGTTGTAGTTGTAGTTGGTGCTGTGGATATCGGGGATTGCGCGTTGCCCGCGATTCATCCGGAAATACGCTCGCCGCCGCATCGTTGGATCGCCGACGGTGGAAAAAACCGGCATGAGCGGCAAGAACATGACGATTCACTCGGTTTCGTCCTTGATCGAATTGCGGGGATAAAAAGGATAAGTGTCTCGTCGGCTGCCCTTGTTCGCCTGACTCACAGGGGCGGACAAAAGCGCGGCACAAAAATGATCGGCGTATCGTCGGCCGGTCAGGGAGCGTCATTCCAACCGGCCTGTGGGCAACTGCCGAGTTATGCCCATTCCTCCCGGTCTCATACCGGGCTTTTCCGTGCTTGCCTCGCCGTCAGCCTCTACCGCTCCGGCGCGCTGCCGCTTATAACGATGGCATGTCGAACGACGTTCCGGTTCCCCCCCTCGTTCTTGCATCGGCCAGCGCCTCGCGCGCCGGCATGCTCGCGCGCGCCGGCGTGCCCTTCGTCAAAGATGCGTCCGCCGTCGACGAAGACGAGATCAAACGCGCCATGCGCGCCGAAGGCGCCAGTATCGAAGATCTTGCCGTTACCCTGGCCGAGATGAAGGCGCGGCAAGTCGGCCGCCGCCATCCCGGCGCGCTGGTCGTCGGCTCCGACCAGGTGCTGGTCTGCGAGGAGCGCTGGTTCGACAAGCCGGCCGACCGCGCCGCGGCGCGGGCGCAGCTTCTCGAGCTGCGCGGCAAAAGCCACAGCCTGATCAGCGCCGCGCTGGTGCTGCGGGACGGCGAGCGGCTGTGGCACCATATCGGTCGCGCCCGGCTGACGGTGCGGCCGTTCAGCGAGGCGTTTCTCGATAACTATCTCGATCAAGCGGGCGACGCGGTGCTCGGCTCGGTCGGCGCCTATCAGCTCGAAGGCCTGGGCGCGCAATTGTTCTCGCGCGTCGAGGGCGATTATTTCACCATCCTCGGCATGCCGCTGTTGCCGCTGCTGGATTTCCTGCGCAATCACGGAGTCGTCACGGCATGATATTGACCGGGGAAGCGAAACTCGCCGGCGTGATCGGCTGGCCGGTCAGCCATTCGCGCTCGCCGCGCCTGCATGGCTGGTGGCTGCGCCATTACGGCATCGACGGCGCCTATCTGCCGCTCGCCGTCGCGCCCGAGCAATTCGCCCATGTGCTGCGCACCCTGCCCCATCTCGGCTTTCGCGGCGTCAACGTCACCGTGCCGCATAAGGAAGCCGCGCTGGCGGCGGTCGACGTCGCCGACGATCACGCCCGCCGCATCGGCGCGGTGAACACGGTGATCGTCCGCGAGGATGGCGCGCTGGAAGGGCGCAACACGGACGGGCTCGGCTTCTACGCCCATCTCGTGGCGAGCGCGCCGGCCTGGATTCCCGAGGCGGGGCCCGCCGTCATCGTCGGCGCCGGCGGCGCCGCGCGCGCCATCGCCGTCGCGCTGCTCGATGCCGGCGTGCCCGAATTGCGGCTGGTCAACCGCACGCGCGAGCGCGCCGAGCAACTGGCGCTGGCCCTCGGCGATCCGCGCTTGAAAGTGATGCCCTGGCTCAACCGCGGCGGCGCGCTGGGCGGCGCCACGCTGGTCGTCAACACGACGACGCAGGGCATGGGCAGCCAGCCGGCGCTCGATCTCGATCTCGCGCCGCTGCCCGCTGGCGCGGCGGTGTTCGATTGCGTCTATGCGCCGCTCGAAACGCCGCTGCTGAAGGCGGCGCGAAAGCGCGGCCTGATCGCCATCGACGGGCTCGGCATGCTGATCCATCAGGCGCGGCCGGGCTTTGCCGCCTGGTTCGGCCGCGAGCCCGAGATCACGCCGGCCTTGCGCGCCTTTCTGGCCGAAGGGCTGTGACATCGTGTTGGTGCTCGGCCTGACCGGCTCGATCGGCATGGGCAAGAGCGAGGCGGCGCGCGCGTTGCGCCGCATGGGGATTCCGGTGTTCTCCGCCGACGAGGAAGTGCATCGGCTGACCGCGAAGAACGGCCCGGCGCTCGGGCCGATTTCGCGCGCCTTTCCCGGCACGGTGACGAACGGCGTGCTGGATCGCGCGGCGGTCGCCAAGCATGTCTTCGATCCCAAGCGCGATCCCGAGCGGAAGAACTTGCGCAAGCTCGAACGAATCCTGCATCCGCGCGTGCGGGCCGCCGAGCGGCGCTTCCTGCGCGCCGCGCGCGCCGCGCGCAAAGGCCTCGTCGCGCTCGATATTCCGCTATTGTTCGAAACCGATGCGCAGGATCGCGTCGATGCCGCGCTGGTCGTCAGCGCGCCGGCCGCCGTGCAGGCGGCGCGCGTGCTACGCCGGCCCGGCATGGACAAGCGCAAGCTCGCCGCCGTGATCGCCAGCCAGATGCCCGATGTCGAAAAGCGCCGCCGCGCCGATTATCTCCTGCGTACCGGCTTGTCGCGTCGCGACAGCCTCGCCGCGCTCACCCGTCTCGTCGCCCGGCTGCGGGCGCAGCCGCCCCGGACCCGTCGCAAAGGCGCCATTCATGCGTGAGATCATCCTCGATACCGAAACCACCGGCCTCGACCCCGCGGCCGGCCATCGCCTGGTGGAAATCGCTTGCATCGAACTGCTCAACCGCGTGCCGACCGGCAATGTGTTTCACCGTTACGCCAATCCGGAGCGCGACATGCCGATCGAGGCGTTCAACGTCCATAAGTTGAGCGTCGAGTTTCTCGCCGACAAGCCGCTGTTTTCCAGCTACGCCGACGAGCTGATGGACTTCATCGCCGGCGACGACATCGTCGCCCACAACGCCGAATTCGACATGCGATTCGTCAACGCCGAGTTGGAGCGCGCCGGCAAGCCGCGCTTCGCCGGGCGCTCGATCGATACGGTGACGATGGCGCGCCAGAAATTCCCCGGCCAGCCGGCGTCGCTCGACGCGCTGTGCAAGCGCTTCGGCATCGACAACGCGATGCGCACGGTCCATGGCGCGCTGCTCGACGCGGAATTGCTGGCCGCCGTCTATCTCGAACTGACCGGCGGGCGCCAGCATGGTTTGGTGCTGACCGAAGAGGCGGGCGCGACGGCGGCGCTCGGCAAGGGCCGGCCGGCGCAAGCCTTGCGCGACGCGCCGGTGCGGCCGCCGCGGCCCCACGCGGCGAGCGCGGCGGAACTCGAGGCCCACGCCGCCTTCATCGCCAAGTTGAAGAATCCGATCTGGTCGGCGTGAGGCCGACCGCGGCCTTCGCGCCTTAGACCGCGCCCGTCACCTGGCCGGCGCCGTTGCTGGCGCCGGTCGCCTGATACTGCTGATAGAGCTGGGCGAAATCGATGACGTTGAGATAGAGCGGCGCGAAGCCGCCGTCGCGCGTCGTTTCGCTGACGATGTTGCGGATGAAGGGGAACAGCAGGCTGGCGCAATGGACGCGCAGGATCGGCTCGATCTGGTCCTGCGGAATATTGACCAGGGCGAACAGGCCGCAATAAGTCAGCTCGATCAGGAACAGGCTCTTCTCGCCCGACAGGGTGTGGACCTGCAGCGTGATGGCGAGCTCGTGGATCGTGTCCTGAGCCGGCCGCGTGCTGACCGAGACGTTGACGTTGACCGTCGGGTTCGGATTGTTGAGCGTCAGCGATTCGAGCGGCGACGGATTCTCGAAGGACATGTCCTTGAGAAACTGCGCCAGCGTCTGCAGCAGGGGGCCCTGGGACGCCTGGTCCGGCGCTCCGGCCCCAGGCGTGGTGGTGGGCGCGGTCGGGGGAACGGAACTATCGGACATGCGAGAGCCTTTCGGGCGAGCGATGGGGAGTCCAGGGCGCGCCCTGACGGCGCCGGAGCCTGAGGAAGTGGGGCGGAGGTACCACGAAATCCGCGCCTCTGGCAACGGCACCGGCTCTCTCGGAAAGCTCTGGTCCGATGCCGTGGGTCGAGGGCTCAGGGCAGCCGGGGCGGCGTCGAATCGCCTGCGCCGCCGCGCGTCTCCGTCACGTCGCGATATTCGCCTTCGATGACGGTGGCGGTTTGGGTGCGGAACGGCCCTCTGCCGGCGGCGGCATAGACCCGCATGCGCGGCGAGCCCTGCAGCCCGCTCCACAGGGCGCGGCCGATCACGCGGCGCAGGCCCGGAATGAACAGCAGGATGCCGACGGCGTCGGTGAGAAAGCCCGGCAGGATGAGGCAGACCCCGGCGACCACGACGGTCAGGCCGTCGAGCAGTTCGCCGGCCAGGGCGGCGCTGTCGGGCCGGCCCTCCGGGTCGGTCTGGGCCAGGGCGGCGCGGACGCGCGCCGTCGCTTGGGCGCCCTGGCTGCGCAGCAGGAGCCCGCCGATCACGGCGCTGAGAATGATCCAGGCGATGGTCGCGCCGGCGCCGATCTCGCCGCCGATCTCGATCAGCAGCCAAATCTCGACGATGGGAAGCAGCAAAAAGGCGATCAGCAGCGGCATGGCGGCGTAAAGGTCGGGCGGGACGCCCGGAAATTCAAGGCGAATCGGCCGGACGGGAGATTTAATCCCGTCCGATCAAGGCCCTGCGCTTGCCTTGCGGTGCGGACGCCGGCCTTTACCCGGCGCGCCCCCGCACCCCGCGCCGCTATGCGGCGCGAACCCGAGCGACGAATACGTCGACCTTTTCGCGCAGGGTTTCGCCCTGCTTGGCCAGCTCGTTGGCCGACGACAGCATCTGCTCGGCGGCGGCGCCGGTTTCGCCGGCGGCCTGGGTGACGTTGACGATGTTCGAGGAGACCTCGCGGGTGCCGTGCGAGACCTGCTGGGCGTTGTTGGCGATCTCCGCCGTCGCCGCGCCCTGCTGCTCGACCGCCGAGGCGATCGTCGTGGCGATCTCGTTGATCCGCACGATGGTCTCGCCGA
>Ga0255338_1000319_pt1 | contig 177132 bp, 169 predicted proteins | sample MeOH1_35cm_T4_19_FD_203715 | JGI IMG/M metagenome (GOLD analysis project Ga0255338, IMG submission 203715) | Sandy soil microbial communities from University of British Columbia, Vancouver, Canada - MeOH1_35cm_T4_195 | ecosystem: Engineered > Artificial ecosystem > Sand microcosm >... | reverse complement strand
AGTGCTGCCACTTGTGCTTCATTCACTGGCGTGAACTTGGCGACCCTACGGGGATTCGAACCCCGGTACTCACCGTGAAAGGGTGATGTCCTAGGCCTCTAGACGATAGGGTCAAAACCTTTGGACGAACCGTTCGACAACCTTGGTGGAGGTAAGCGGGATCGAACCGCTGACCTCTTGCATGCCATGCAAGCGCTCTCCCAGCTGAGCTATACCCCCGTTGGGTGTCGAGCCTCAAATTATAACGTGATTTCCGCGTCCGGCTGAGCACCTGGCGTTTTGGCGCGAATTTTTTTGCCGGCGCCGGCCGTCACGCGGCCTGCAGGCGCTGCAACACGGCATCGCGCTCGCACAGTTCCAGCACGGCGTCGAGCGACGGCGTCTGCGCGGTGCCCATGACCAGCACGCGCACCGGCATCGCCAGCTGCGGCATCTTCAGGCCGGTGGCGCGCAGCACCTCCTTGATCGCGTCGGCGATCGCCTGCCGGTTCCAGGGGCAGGCCTGCAGCATCTTCGCGAGCATGCCGATCGCGGGCCGCACCTGGTCGGTGACGTGTTTCGCCAGCTCCTGCGCCTGCGGCTGCACCGGCCGGTAGAACTTCTCGGCCCAGTCGGCCAGCGCGACCGTCGTGTCGCAGCGATCCTTGAAGACGGCGCAGATGCGCGCGACATGGTCCTCGAAGATGTTCTCGACGCCGCGCTTCTTCAACTGCTGCGCCACCAGCACCGCCAGCTGGTCGTCGGCGGTCATCTTGATGTGCTGCGCGTTCACCCAGCGCAGCTTGGCCTCGTCGAACTGCGCGGCGCTGCGGCCCAGGTGGTCCAGGTCGAACCAGCCGACGAACTGCTCGCGGCTGAAGATCTCGTCGTCGCCGTGCGACCAGCCCAGGCGCGCCAGGTAGTTCACCACGCCGTCGGCCAGGAAGCCCTCCTCGCGGTACTGCGTCACCGGCTTGGCGCCGTTGCGCTTGCTCATCTTCTCGCCCTGCTCGTTGAGCACGGTGGGCAGGTGCGCGTACACCGGCGGCTCCTGCCCCAGGGCGCGGAAGATGTTGATCTGGCGCGGCGTGTTGTTCACGTGGTCGTCGCCGCGGATCACATGGGTGATGCGCATGTCGATGTCGTCGACCACGACGCAGAAGTTGTAGGTCGGCGTGCCGTCGGGCCGCGCGATCACCAGGTCGTCGAGTTCGCCGTTGGCGATCTCGATGCGGCCCTTGACCTTGTCGTCCCAGGCCACGACGCCATCGGCCGGGTTGCGGAAGCGCCATACCGGTTGCACGCCGCCCGGCACCGGCGGCAGGGTCTTGCCCGGCTCCGGCCGCCAGGTGCCGTCGTAGCGGGGCTTCTCCTTGGCGGCCATCTGCCGCTCGCGCAGCGCGTCGAGCTCGGCCACGCTCATGTAGCACGGGTAGACCAGCCCCTTGGCCTGCATCTGCGCGATCACTTCGCGATAGCGGTCCATGCGCTGCATCTGGTAGAACGGCCCCTCGTCGGGATCCAGTCCGAGCCAGGCCATGCCTTCCAGGATCACGTCCACGGCGGCCTGGGTCGAGCGCTCCAGGTCCGTGTCCTCGATGCGCAGGATGAAGTCGCCGCCCATGGCGCGGGCGAAGGCCCAGGGATACAGCGCCGAGCGGATGTTGCCCAGGTGGATGAAGCCCGTCGGCGACGGGGCGAAGCGGGTGCGCACGCGCGTCCCGGCGGCAGTGATGCTCATGGTCTACAGGGTATCCAGGCCGCGCGCGAGGTCGGCCTTCAGGTCGTCGAGGTGCTCCAGGCCCACCGCCACGCGGATCAGGCCTTGCCCGATGCCGGCCGCCTGCCGCTGCTCTTCCTTCAGGCGGCCATGCGACGTCGTCGCCGGATGCGTGATGGTGGTCTTGGTGTCGCCCAGGTTGGCGGTGATGCTCACGACGCGCGTGCTGTCGATGACGTGGAAGGCATTGCGCCGCAGCGCCTCGGGGCCGTCGCCGCGCACGTCGAACGACACCACCGCGCCGCCGCGCCCCGACTGCTGGCGCATCGCCAGTTCGTGCTGCGGATGCGAAGGCAGCCCGGGGTAATGGACGCGGGCGACGTTCGGCTGGCCCTCGAGCCAGCGCGCCAGTTCCAGCGCGCCGTCGCACTGCGCCTGCATGCGGATGCCCAGCGTCTCCATGCCCTTGAGCACCACCCACGCGTTGAACGGCGACAGTGCCATCCCCGCCGTGCGCACGACCGGGTCGAACACGTCGCGCACCAGCCGCCTGGGGCCGCAGATGGCGCCGGCGAGCACGCGGCCCTGGCCGTCCAGGTACTTGGTGCCGGAATGCACGATCAGGTCGGCGCCGAATTCGGCCGGCCGCTGCAGGGCCGGCGTGCAGAAGCAGTTGTCCACGACCAGCAAGGCGCCGGCCGAATGCGCGAGATCGGCCAGGGCGGCGATGTCGCAGACGTCGGTGAGCGGGTTGGTCGGCGTCTCGGCGAACAGCAGTCGCGTGTTCGGCCGCATCGCGGCGCGCCACTCGCCGACGTCGGTCTGCGACACGAAGGTCGTCTCGACGCCGAACTTGCCGAAGTCGCGGCCGATCAGGTTGAGCGTGGAGCCGAACACCGAGCGCGAGCACACCACATGGTCGCCGGCCTTGAGCAGGCCCATGCACAGCATGAGGACCGCGGCCATGCCGCTGGCGGCCCCGATCGCGGCCTCGGTGCCTTCGAGCGCGGCGAGCCGGTTCTCGAAGGCGGTCACCGTCGGATTGGACGTGCGCGAATAGGTGAAGCCTTCCTCGGTGCCGGCGAAGCGGCGGGCGGCGGTTTGCGCATCGGGCTGCACGAAGCTGGAACTGAGGTACAGCGCCTCGGAGTTCTCGCCGTACTGGCTGGGTTCGATGCCGGCGCGCACCGCGAGCGTCTCGCGGTGCAGCCCGGGCGGCAGTTTCTTCTCGGTCATGGCGGCGATCCGGCTCAGGCGTCCTGCGCGTTCGGCAGGGCCAGCCGGGAATTGGTTTCTTCCAGCGGATCTTCCTGGCCGATACGGGCCTCGTTGATCCTGGCGATGTCGTCGGGGTTGATGTCGCCGGTCACGTACACGCCGTCGAAGCAGGACGCATCGAAGCCGTCGAGCTTCGGGTTGAGCGAGCCGATCGCCTTCTTCATGCCCTCGACGTCCTGGTAGATCAGCGCGTCGCAGCCGATGATCTCGCGCACCTCCTCGATGGTGCGGCCGTGCGCCACCAGCTCGCTCGCCGTCGGCATGTCGATGCCGTACACGTTGGGAAAACGCACCGGCGGCGCGGCGCTGGCCAGGTACACCTTGCGGGCCCCGGCGTCGCGCGCCATCTGCACGATCTCCTGGCTGGTCGTGCCGCGCACGATCGAGTCGTCCACCAGCAGCACGTTGCGGCCCTTGAATTCGCTGGCGATCACGTTGAGCTTCTGGCGCACCGACTTCTTGCGCACGCCCTGCCCCGGCATGATGAAGGTGCGACCGACGTAGCGGTTCTTCACGAACCCTTCGCGGTACGGAATGCCCGTCAGCTGCGCGAGCTGCATGGCGCTCGGCCGGCTGGACTCCGGGATCGGGATCACGACGTCGATCTCGTTGGGCGGCACCGTCGAGATGACGCGCTTGGCCAGCGTCTCGCCGAGATTGAGGCGCGCCTGGTACACCGAGATGCCGTCCAGCACCGAGTCGGGACGGGCCAGGTAGACGTATTCGAAGATGCAGGGATACAGCCTGGGCGCGTCGGCGCACTGCTGCGAGTGCACCTGGCCCTCGAGGTCGACGAACACCGCCTCGCCCGGCGCGACATGCCGCTCGAGCGCATGCCCGGTGCCTTCCAGGGTCACCGATTCGCTGGCCACCATCACCGTGCCGTCCTTGCCGCGGCCCAGCGACAGCGGCCGGATCCCGAACGGGTCGCGGAAGGCCAGCACGCCATGGCCGGCGATCAGCGCGATCACGGCGTAGGAGCCGCGGACGCGGCGGTGCACGTTGCGCACCGCCTCGAACACCTCATCGGGCTTGAGCGGCAGGCCGCGCGTGGTCCGTTCCAGCTCGTGCGCGAACACGTTGAGCAGCACCTCCGAGTCGCTCTCGGTATTGATGTGCCGGTGGTCGGCGGAGAACAGCTCGGCGCGCAGCGCCTGGGCGTTGGTCAGGTTGCCGTTGTGCACCAGGACGATGCCGAACGGCGCGTTCACGTAGAACGGCTGGGCCTCTTCCTCGCTGTAGGCGTTGCCGGCCGTCGGATAGCGCACCTGGCCCAGGCCCGCGTTGCCCAGCAGGGCGCGCATGTTGCGGGTGCGGAACACGTCGCGCACCATGCCCTTGGCCTTGTGCATGAAGAACTTGCGGTCGCGCTGGGTGACGATGCCGGCCGCGTCCTGGCCGCGATGCTGCAGCAGCAGCAAGGCGTCGTAGATCAGCTGGTTGACGGGGGCATTGCTGACAACGCCGACGATTCCACACATGTTGATGCTCTCTTGGCAACGCGCGGTCCAGCCCTTCAGCCGCCGCGCTCTCCCGGGAGGTAATGCCCGAACTGCTCGGGCAACACCGGTTTCAATCCTCTCAGCACCGCCAGCGACACCTGCGCGCCGGTCGAGTCCGTCCACCAGGGCGCGCTGCGCGCCGGCGACATGTTGACCACGATCGCGGCCACCAGCAGCAGCACCGCGCCGCGCGCCAGGCCGAACAGCGCGCCCAGGCCGCGATCGATCGGCCGCAGGCCCACCGACTGCACCAGCTTGCTGGTAAGCCAGGCCAGGAACCCGCCGGCGAACACCACGGCGATGAACACCACGACAAAGCCTACCGCATAACGGCCCGCCTCCGGGGCGCGCTCCACCGGCAGCAGCGCGGCCGCGTCGGGCGCCAGCCATTGGGCCACGATAAAGGCCGCCACCCAGCTCATCACCGACAGCACCTCGTAGACCAGGCCACGCCACGCGCCCACCGCGAACGAAACGGCGAGCACGGCGAGAAACACCCAGTCCAGCGGCGCGATGTCCAAGGTCGTCTCAGAGCGTCAGGAGCGCGGCCGGCAAGTCCAGCCCCTTGATCTTGCCGGCGGCCTTGGTCGCCTCGGCCTTGGTGGCGAAAGGCCCCACCCGCACGCGGATGCGTTTGCCGTCCTTGGTCTCCGCCACGTGCGTGTAGGTCTTCAGGCCGGCGCGCTCCAGGCGCGCACGCACTTCGCGCGCCTTCGCCGCGTCGGCGAACGCGCCCACCTGCACCACGAAGCGGCCTTCCGCCGCGGCTTCCCTGGATGTCCTGGCCTTGTCGGTGTCGGCGGCCTCGGCCTTTCCGGCAGCGGCTTTCTCCGGCTTGGCCTCGGCCTTGGGTTCGGCCTTCGGCTCGGGTTTGGCGGAGGGCGCTGCATCGGCCTTCGCCGGCGCTGCCGCGGGTGCGGGTGCCTGCGGTGCCGACACGCTCGCCGCGGCCACCGGCGCCACGGCCGGGGCCGACAGGGCGGGTGCCGGGCTCACCTTGCCGGTGGCGACGGGGCTGGACGGGGCCGGCCGGGCCGGCAGCGGCAGCGGCCTGGCCTTGTTGCGGTCGGGAATCTCGATCGGGATGTCCACCGGGATCGGCCGCGGCTGCGTGTCGAACAGCAGCGGAAATCCGAGCACGCCGGCCAGCACCAGCACCGTCGCGCCGATCAGGCGGTGCCGGGCGCGCCGGCGCATGGCTTCGATGGTTTCCGGCTGGCGCGGAGCCGAGACGCCTTCCCCTGCGGTGCGGAACTTGAAGAAGGCCATGAAACGGGTCGTCGGCTTAGTTCGCAAGATGTTTGGCGTGTAGGCGGGGCACGCCGTCTCGCAGGACGCCGCCCACCGTGTGGAACGATCCGAAGACGACGATTCTATCAGTGGGGTCCGCGGCGGCCGCAGCCGCGGCCAGTGCCTCCATGGGGCTGGCATGGACGCTGACGGGCACCCGCGAAGCCGGCTGCTGCGCCTGCCAGCGCGCGGCCAGGCCTTGGGCGGTCTCCGCCCGCGCGATGGGCAGGTCGGTGAAATACCAGCGATCCACGAGCGGCCCGATGCGGCGGAACATGGCCTCCAGGTCCTTGTCGGCCATGGCGCCGAACACCGCGTGCGTGGTGGGATAGAAGCCCATGGCGTCGAGGTTGGCGGTGAGTGCGGCGGCCGAGTGCGGGTTGTGGGCCACGTCCAGCACCAGCGCGGGCTGGCCGGGCACCACCTGGAAGCGCCCCGGCAGTTCGACCATCGACAGGCCGTTGCGCACCGCCTGCGCCGTGACCGGCAGCGTCGTGCGCAGGGCCTCGAACGCGGCGAGCACTCCGGACGCGTTGATCAACTGGTTGGCCCCGCGCAGCGCGGGATAGGCCAGGCCCGAATAGCGCCGGCCGCGGCCGGCCCAGGCCCATTGCTGCTGGTCGCCGGAAAAATTGAAGTCGTGGCCCAGCCGCCAGAGGTCGGCGCCGATCTCGGTCGCGCGGTCGATCACGCTCTGCGGCGGCATCGGGTCGCTGACGATGGCCGGCCGGCCGGTGCGCAGGATGCCGGCCTTCTCGGCGCCGATGGACTCGCGGTCCGGGCCCAGCCAGTCCATGTGGTCCAGGTCGACGCTGGTGATGATCGCGCAGTCGGCGTCGATGATGTTCACGGCGTCCAGGCGTCCGCCCAGCCCCACCTCCAGGATCGCCACGTCCAGGGTGCCGGCCGCCATCAGGCTGAGGATGGCCAGCGTGGTGAACTCGAAATAGGTGAGCGACACGTCCTGGCGCGCCGCCTCGACCCGGGCGAAGTGCGGCACCAGCTCCGCCGCCGTCACGATCTCGCCATGGATGCGGCAGCGCTCCTCGAAATGCACCAGGTGCGGCGATGTGTAGACCCCGGTGCGGTAGCCGGCCTGCAAGGCAACGGCTTCGAGCATGGCGCAGGTGGAGCCCTTGCCGTTGGTGCCGCCGACGGTGATCACGGGGCAGGCAAAGGCCAGTTGCATGCGCTGCGCGACGCTGCGCACGCGCTCCAGTCCCAGTTCGATCGTCTTGGGGTGCAGGCGCTCGCAGTGCGCCAGCCAGTCGTCGAGAGTGTCCATGCAGCAATTGTCCCTGCTCCGGCGTCATTCAACCCAACAGCCTCCTATGATCCCGCCCATGGCCACAACGCTCTACGGCATCGCCAACTGCGACACGGTGAAGAAGGCCCGCGCGTGGCTCGCGGACCACGGCGTCGAGCACCGGTTCCATGATTTCAGGAAGGACGGCGTGCCGCCCCAGCAGCTTGAACGCTGGCTGCGCGAGTTCGGCTGGGAGCGGGTGGTCAACCGGCAAGGCACGACCTGGCGCCGGCTCGATGCGGCCACGCAGGCGTCGGTGAAGGACGCAGGCAGCGCCCACGGCTTCCTGCTGGCGCATCCGGCCGCCATCAAGCGTCCGGTCGTCGAATGGCAGGACGGCCGGCGAACCATCGGCTTCACCCCCGGCGAGTGGGTGTTGCCCGGCAGCCAATAGCAGAGCCACTTTTACCGGCGGTTTACCCGAAATGGGCGGCGGCGGCGGCGCCGTTGCCTAGAATTTCCTCGACAGGGATCAAGCAGGAGCGGTCGATGAAAAAATCTGTTCTGTTTTCAACGCTCGGGGTGCTCGCGGCATGCGGAGCCGCGGCGCAGGCCCAGGAAATCGGCCGGGTCATCTCGTCGACGCCGGTCATCCAGCAGGTCGCGGTGCCGCGCCAGGTGTGCACGCAGCAGCCGGTGGCGGTCCAGCCGCCGTCGGGCACCAGCGGCGGCGGCGCCGTGATCGGCGGGATCGTGGGCGGGCTGGCCGGCAACCAGATCGGCGGCGGCAGCGGCCGCGCGGCTGCCACGGCGCTCGGGGTCATCGGCGGCGCGCTGCTGGGCAACAGCATCGAGGGCAACCAGGCGCAGGCCCAGCCGCAGGTGCAGAACGTGCAGCAGTGCACGACGCAGACGTACTACGAGAACCGCACCATGGGCTACAACGTGCGCTACGAGTACGCCGGCAAGGAATACAACGTGCAGCTGCCGTACGATCCGGGCCCGACCATCCGCCTGCAGGTGACGCCGATCAGCGACGTCCAGCCGGCCACGCCGGACTACGCAGGCGCGGCACCCATCGGCACGGTGGCCGGCACGGCCGCGCCGGTCGTGATCCCGCCGGCCCCGGTGTACCCGGTCTACCCCGCCTATGCGTACCGGCCGTATCCGTATTACGCCTACCCGCCGGTAGCGTTCTCGCTCAGCCTGGGTTACATCGGCGGCCGCGGCCACCACCGCCACTGGCGCTGAGCCGGCAGGGCTTCAGAGCGACAGCAGCCGCTGGAAGAAGGACCGGTAGCGGCGCGGCGCCCATCCCGATCACGCCTGGGCCGCTCTGATGCGAAAGTAGGACCCGTCCGGCGAACCGCGGCCATCCGGTGCGCCCGCGCACGCCGGAAGGCCGTCCGGGGGCAGCGGTAAAATTCATGGTTTTCCCCGGGCCGCGCCGCCGGCGCCGCGAAGCCCCACACCTCGCCCATGACGACCCAGACCCTCGACGCCGTCCGCGTCACCACCCAGGCCAATGTGTATTTCGACGGCAAGTGCGTCAGCCACACCGTCACCCTTGCCGACGGCACCAGGAAGTCGGTGGGCGTGGTCCTGCCGTCGCAGCTCACCTTCAACACCGGCGCGGCAGAGATCATGGAGTGCGTCGCCGGCGCCTGCGAATACAAGCTGGCCGGCAGCGGCGAATGGAAGAAGTCCGCACCGGGCGAGCAGTTCTCGGTCCCCGCGAATTCCAGCTTCGACATCCGCGTGACCGAGCCCTACCACTACATCTGCCACTTCGGCTGATCACGAGCCCCTGGCCCCCGAAATGACCACCATCCTCGAACACCTGCCCGTCGGCCAGAAGGTCGGCATCGCGTTTTCCGGCGGCCTGGACACCAGCGCCGCGCTGCACTGGATGCGCCAGAAGGGGGCCATCCCCTACGCGTACACCGCCAATCTCGGCCAGCCCGACGAGCCGGATTACGAGGAGATCCCGCGCAAGGCGATGCAGTACGGCGCCGAGAAGGCCCGCCTGATCGACTGCCGGGTGCAGCTCGCGCACGAGGGCATCGCCGCCCTGCAGTCCGGTGCGTTCCACATCTCCACGGCGGGCATCACCTACTTCAACACGACCCCGCTGGGCCGCGCCGTCACCGGCACCATGCTGGTGGCCGCGATGAAGGAGGACGACGTCCACATCTGGGGCGACGGCAGCACCTTCAAGGGCAACGACATCGAGCGCTTCTACCGCTACGGCCTGCTCACCAACCCGGGGCTGCGCATCTACAAGCCTTGGCTCGACCAGCAGTTCATCGACGAGCTGGGCGGGCGCGCCGAAATGTCGGCGTTCATGGCGGCCGCGGGCTTCGCCTACAAGATGTCCGCGGAAAAGGCCTATTCGACCGACTCCAACATGCTGGGCGCGACCCACGAGGCCAAGGACCTGGAGCACCTGAACAGCGGGATGCGGATCGTCAACCCGATCATGGGCGTGGCGTTCTGGAAGGACGAGGTCCAGGTCAAGCGCGAGGAAGTGACGGTGCGTTTCGAGGACGGCCAGCCCGTCGCGCTCAACGGCAGGACCTTCGACGACCCGGTCGAACTGATCCTGGAGGCCAACCGCATCGGCGGCCGCCACGGGCTGGGCATGAGCGACCAGATCGAGAACCGCATCATCGAGGCCAAGAGCCGCGGCATCTACGAGGCCCCCGGCATGGCGCTGCTGTTCATCGCCTACGAACGCCTGGTGACCGGCATCCACAACGAGGACACCATCGAGCAGTACCGCGACAACGGCCGCAAGCTCGGCCGCCTGCTGTACCAGGGCCGCTGGTTCGATCCGCAGGCCATCATGCTGCGCGAGACGGCGCAGCGCTGGGTGGCCCGCGCCGTGACCGGCGAGGTGACGCTGGAGCTGCGCCGCGGCAACGACTACTCGATCCTGAACACCGAGTCGCCCAACCTGACCTACAAGCCGGAACGGCTGACCATGGAAAAGGGCCAGGAGTTCTTCTCGCCGCGCGACCGCATCGGCCAGCTCACGATGCGCAACCTCGACATTGTCGACACCCGCGACAAGCTCGGCATCTACAGCAAGACCGGCCTGCTGTCCGCCGAAGGCACCGGACTGCCGAGCCTGGGCCACCAGAAAGACGATTGAAACCGCGCCGGCGCCGGCCTATGCTGACGTCGGAGGCGTGTTTATTCGTGAGACGCGGCCTCCGGCCGGTCGCCGCCGCGGCAGAAGTGGCGGCAAAGGAGGCGAGCCATGAAGCAGTTGAAGCATTGGCAGGACCCGGTGAACGCCGTCCTGGGCGCCTGGTTGATTCTCTCGCCCTGGGCACTTGGGTTCGCGGGCGACATGATGGCGATGTGGAACTTCGTCGCCGTGGGCGCGCTGTTGCTGGCCACCGCGCTGGGCGCCACCTTCTTCCCGCGGGCGTGGGAAGAGTGGACCGAGAGCGTGCTGGGCCTGTGGATGGTCGTATCGCCATGGATCCTCGGCTTCGCCGCCATCGAAGCGGCGAAGGTGGACGCGGTGCTGTCCGGACTGGTCATCCTGACGCTGGCCCTCTGGGCGCTGCAGGATGAAGGCGGCTGGCTGACGCGCGACACGACGGCGCCCAGATAGGGCGCTCGCCGCTACTTTGACGTGAACGTGAAGATCAGGTCGATGGCCGTGCGTTGGCCGGCCTCGGCGCGGACCGTCACGCGGCGCGTCAGGTCGTAGAAGATGAACAGGGTGCCCAGGGCTCCGGAGAGGCTGCGTTCGTACGCCGCGTAGAAGTTGCGGCCCAGGCGCTTGCCGAGGGTCACCGCCGGCCCCTCCACGCCATCGCGCCGGAACGACAGCTGGTCGAGCCCGAGCGACGCGGCGATGCCGCCCTTGCCGCCCTGGCCGGAGCGGCTCGCCAGCATCGCCAGCGCCGCCTGTTGCACCAGCGCGGCCTCGGCGCCGCCGCTGGCGCTCGGACGGCCCACCACCAGCCATGACAGTTTTTCGGCGTCGGGCAGCTCGGGCTCGGAGTACAGCCGCACGTACGGGCTCAGCACGCTGCCGGTGATCTGCACGCCCACGCGCTGGATCATGTTCGGCCGGATCGCGAGGATGTCCAGCGACGGGTTGTCGACCGGCCCGGTGAAGCGCAGCACGCCGCGCTCGATGTCGAGCCACTGCCCGTAGGCGCGGTATTCGCCGCCGAAGGTGCGGATCGTTCCCGCGAGCCGCGGCGCCGCGAGCGACTGCCCCGACACCGCCAGCGTGCCGCGCAAGCGGGTGTCGATGCCGTGGCCGCGCACCCGGAAGTCGTCGCCGAGGTCCAGGTCGACCTCCAGCCTGAGCCGACGCCCGTCGCCGCGCTGCGGCTCGGCCGCCCGCGCCTGGGTGCGCGTGGGCCGGGTCGCGGCGCCGCGCACCACCACGTCGTCGCCCAGTTGCGGCGTGCTCTCCTCGGGCAGCAGGATGCGCGCGGCGTCGACCTTCAACTGCCCGGTCAGCTCGGTGGCGGCCGCGTCGACGCGGGCCGCGAGCGTGCCCGACACGGTCAGTTGCCGGTCGGAGCGGATGCTGCCGCGCAACCGGTCCAGCCGCGCCGTCAAGCGCGCCTGCGGTCCCTCGCCGGTCCAGCTGCCTTCGCCCGTGGCGACCAGCGTGCCGCCGCCGCCCGCGGTCTCGGAGCCGCGCAGCAGGAACTCGTCGATGACCAGCCGCTGGCCGTCCAGGCGCCCGCGCAGGCGTCCGCCCTGCAGCTCGACCCCGTCCACCACCGAGCGCAGCGCCAGGTCGTCGGCCGTGAGCGTGCCGCCCAGCTGCGGATCGCCGCGCGTGCCCGCCACCGTGATGTTGGCGCCCAGCGAGCCGCGCAGGCGCCAGCCCGGCGGCGCGAGGAGCGACCACACGCCGATGCGGGGCAGCTCCGCCCGCAGCGTGCCGTTCAGCGGCGCGTTCGCCGGCCAGTGCCAGCCGGCGGGGCCGCCGGGCGACAGCCGGCTCGCCAGCTCGCCTCGCGCCGCGCCGCCTCGCTCGCTGTCCCAGCGCAGCGAAAGCGTCACCGCCTCGCCGTTGCTGTCCACCGTGACGCTGGCGTCGCGCACGCCCGCCGGCACCCGCGTCGACTGGCCGTCGGCCCCTTCGGCCAGCACGGTGACGTCGCCGCGACTGCGCGCCAGCGAGGCCCGCACGCGCGGCGTCGCGCCCAGGCTCGCGTCCCACTGGGCGTCGAACACCATGTCGCCCGAGAGCGCGGAACCCGCCAGTTGCGGCCCGCCGAGCAGTTCGATCCAGGCCATCGGCAAGCCGGTCAGGCGGCCGGCCGTGCGCAGCTCGCCGCCGCCCCAGCGCACCGGCTCCCAGGCCAGCAGGGCCGGCGCCGCGGCCGGACCACGCTGCGGCCCGGCCGGCGGCAGCAACGACGCCTGGCCGGCGCCGGCCAGCAGGCTGCCCTCGGACCAGCGCAGCGCCATGGCCTGCTGCAGCGTGACTGTCCACGGGCCGGAGCCGATCGCGGGGTCGGTGGCGGTCAGATGCAGTTCGGCCAGTTGTCCCTGCCAGACGGCGGGGCGTTCGCCGCGCCGACCGCCCTGCCCTGCCAGCTCCAGCGCCAGGCGCCGCTCGCCCAACTCGGCCCGCGCCCGGCCACGCACCCGCGCGTCGCTCAGGCGTCCGCTTACCGTCACCATCGCGTCCCGGACGGCCCAGGCGGGAACCGCCTTCGCGCCCGGCGCCGTTGGCGGCGCGGGGCCCTCCAGCACCGGGACCTCGATGCCGGCCTGGACCGCCGGGTCGCGCCAGCCGCCCTGCCATGCCACCCGCGCCTCGCCCCGGCCGGCGGCCGCCAGGCCGCGCAGCGCTTCGGGCGCGCCGGGCAGCCGGCGCGCCCAGCGCAGCGCCTGCCCGAGGTCGGCGATACGCAGTTGCAGGGCACCGCCGCCGCTGGCCGCCGCCAGCTGTCCATCGGCCAGTGCCCGCAGCCCCGGCGCGTCCACCGTGACCTTGCCCTGGCCCGCCAGGTCCCGCGGGCGGACCTCGAGTTCGCCGCGGGCCCGCGCGTCCGAGGTGCGCACATCGAACGCCCGCAGCGACAGCAGTGCGCCGTCCCAGCGGCCGCGCGCGGTCGCCGCGCGCAGTTCCAGCGCCTGCACCGTGCCGGCCGCGCCCGGCTGGCGGCGGCCGCGGGCGCCCCCGCCCGCCCGCAGGTCCGCCTCGAACGAGACCGCCGGGCCTGCCCCTTCCAGGTCGGCACGGCCGGTGACGGGCAGCGGTGCCATGGCGCTGTGGACGGCGGCCGGGTTGACGCCGCTCAGCGTGCCCCGCACGGCCCAGCCGCCCGTGCGCCCCCACTCGCCTCGCGCCTGCACCTCGCCGCCGCCGACGCGCGCCTGCAGCCGCTGGACCAGCGCCTCGCCGCCGGCCCGCCACTCGCCTTGCAGCGTCAACGCGGCCACCGGCAGCCGCTGCTGGTCCCATGGACCCGGCAATTCGTTCGCGAGGTCGGCCGTGAGCGACCAGGTGGCGGTGCCGGCCGGCTGCACGCGGACCTGGCCGGACAGGCTGGTGCGCGGCGCCTCCCGCCACAGGGCGTGCAGATCGAGCTGGCGAAAGTCGCCTTCGGCCTGCGGCACGGGCTGCGCCGCCCACGGCGTCAGGCGCGCCGTCGCATTGGCACGGGTGCCCGCCGCCGGCGAGCCGGTGCCCACCTGCAGCCGGCCCCTGGCCTGCAGGTCGGCCAACGGGCCAAGCAGCGAGACCGAGAAATCGAGCGGCAGGGCCTCGGTGTTGCCGGGCACGGCCGCGGGGAAACGGCCTTCGAGCAAGGCGTTCACGTGCAGCGCGCCGCCGGCGCCGATGCTGGCCCGGCCGCGATAGGTCCCGGACTGCCAGCGCACCCGGTCGAGCTGGAGCCGGTGCTGCGTCCCGTTGAAGTGGTAGTGGGCGATCAGGTCGGTCGCGGCCACGGCGGTGGCCGGAGTGACCCATTCGATGGTGCCGACGCGCAGCTGGTCGATCGACGGATGGACCGGCAGCGCCAGCGAGGTCGGCGCGCGGCTCGGCCTGGGCGGGCGCCGGTCCTCCACCCGCACGCTGCGCGCCTGCAGTTCGTCCAGCTGCAGGCCGCCGGTGAGCAGCGCCAGCGGCTTCCATTCGAGCCGGACCTCGCGCGCCTCGACCTTCAGGCCCTGCTCCTCCCACCGCAGTCGCTCGACGAACAGACCCGAGCGCAGCGAGCCGCGCACGCCTTCGACCTGCACCGGCTGCCAGCGTCCCAGCCGCGCCAGGGTCCAGGCCAGCGAGCCTTCGGTACCGGCCCACCACCAGAACGCGGTCGCCGCGCAGGCCGCCAGCACGAGCAGGCCCAGTGCCAGCAGGCCGAGCGCCTTCATGCCGCGGGTGAACCAGTGCGCGCTCAAAACGTCACGCCCACGTTGAAGTGCAGGCGCAGCCGCCTGGCCTTGAGGCCGTAGGCCAGGTCCGCCTGCAGGGGGCCGAGCGGGCTCTTCCAGCGCACGCCGGCACCGACCCCGAACGACGGCCGCAGGGCGCCGAGCCGGTCCGCGACGGCCCCGCCGTCGGCGAAGACGGCACTTTCGAACTCGGTCGGCAGCCCGTCGCGGCGGATCGGGCGCTGCCATTCGACGCTGCCCACGGCCATGTAGCGTCCCGGGCCCACGCGGCCGCCGGGCAGCGCCACGCCGATATCGCGATAGCCGTAGCCACGCACCGTGGTGTCGCCGCCGGTGCGAAAGAGCTGGGCCGACGGCACGCGCGCCTGGCCGCGCGCCAGGACGGCCCCGCCCTCGGCGCGCAGTTGCAGCCGGCCTTCGGCCAGCGGCCGCACGCCCAGCCAGCGCACCACCGTGCGCTGGAACGGGCTCCTGCTGCCCGCGAGCGTCAGGCCGCCCCCGAATTCGAATCCGACCCCGAAACCGCGCGACGGGAACGGCGTGCGGTCGAAGTAACGGCCGGTCCAGACGTAGTTGGCGCTCACGGCCGTGCCGTCGCCCTTGTCTTCGGGCGGCGTGACAACGCCGGGCAGCGCCTGCACCGAGGCGCGGTCGTACTGGGCGTAGACGCTGCGGTCGATATGGTCCTCCACGCGGCTGCGCCCGACGCGCAGCCGCTGTCCGTGGGTGACGAACTCGCCGTCGTCGACCCGCTCGCCGCGCGCCAGCACGCCCCAGCGCCAGAAGTCAGGGCCCGGGGTGGCCGTCCATTCGGTCTCGACGAAGGGCGACTTGCGCTCGACCTGCAGCCTGGTCTGCGCGCGCCAGCCGATGCCGGGCACCCGGTTGTTGAGGTATTCGACCGAGGCGCGGGGCCCGCTGTCGGTGGACAGGCCCAGCCCCAGCACCCACTTGTGCAGCGGCGCCTCGCGCACGTTGACCTGGACCGGCGCGGCCTTGGGATCGGACGCCGGGTCGACGAAGATGAAGGCCGAGTCGAAGTAGCCGCTGCCGGCCAGCCGCAACTGCGCCTCGCGGATGCGGCTCTCGTCGTAGATGCTGCCGGCGGGCAGCCGGGCCAGCCGCGGCACCAGTTGCGGGTCGTAGCGCTCCATGCCGGTGACCTGCATGGGGCCGAGCCGGAACAGCGGGCCGGAGTCCAGGCGCAAGTCCAGTTTCGCCCAGCCCGCCGGCGCGTCGATGTCCGCCAGGCTGTGGCTGACGCGGCCGGCCGGATACCGGCGCGTGACGAGTTGCCGCAGCGCCGTGGTCTTGGCCTCGGTCCAGGCCTCCTGCGTGAAGCGATGCCCCGGCGGCAGGCGCCAGCCGCCCCGGATCTCCTCGCGCTGCCGCGCCGCGCCGGCATCGGCATCCTGGGCAATCTCGCCCTCGAAGGAGATCGCCGCGACCGACACGACCGTCGGCTGGCCGGGCTCGACCTCGACCACGATCAGCGGCCGCGGCCGCTCACCGGGCTCGCGCCGGATGTCGACCCGCGGATCGAAGAAGCCGAGCGTGGCCACCAGTTCCCGCACGTCCCGCTCGGCCAGCACGATCAGCCGCGCCAGTTCCGCGTCGTCGAGGTCGCTCACCTCGCGGTAGCGCCGCAGCTCCAGGTGGCGGTCGATGACCGGGCGCACCGACGCCGGCGCCCGCACGTCGATGTCGAACGACGGGCCGCTGGCGGACGGCGGGCGGGCGTCGGGGGCGGCGGGCTGCGCCTGCAGGGCCGGCGCGCCGAGCACGGCGCCGAGCACCAGCGCGGCCGCCACCCGGAGGCGGAGAAATCGCCCGCAGGCGCGGGCGACGGAACGAACAGGCATTGCCGATGAGCACTTCGATGGCGTGCCCCGAACTATGCGGGATGGCGCCGATGCGCCGCGTAGGCGAAGGCCGACACTGCCGCCCTGGGGAAACCCGGTGCCCGGAGCGACACGGCCCCGGCGCCGCGGCCGCAACCGCGCCTACACCACCACCGGTTCGGGCTCCAGGCGGATGCCGAACCGCTCGTACACGCTGGTCTGGATCGCCCGCGCCAGCGTCACCACCTCGCCGCCGGTCGCGCCGCCGCGGTTCACCAGGACCAGCGCCTGTTTCTCGTAGACGCCGGCATTGCCTACCGACTTGCCTTTCCAGCCGCAGGCGTCGATCAACCAGCCGGCGGCCAGCTTCACCGTGCCGTCCGGCATCGGGTAGTGCACGATGCCCGGCTCGCGGGCGATGATGTCCTGGCACTGCTCGGGGGTGACCGTGGGGTTCTTGAAGAAGCTGCCGGCATTGCCGATGACGCGCGGGTCGGGCAGCTTGGCCGAGCGGATCGCGCACACCCAGTCGCGGATCTGGCGCGCCGACGGGTCGCGGATGCCGGTTTCCTGGATCTTGCGCTCCAGGTCGAGGTAGCCGAGCACCGGCTTCCAGGGCTTGGGCAGACGGAACCGCACCCGCAGGATCAGGGCCCGGCCGGCCAGGCCGAAATCGCCATCCTTGGCCGCCACATGCTTGAACACGGAGTCGCGGTAGCGGAAGGCGCATTGCGCCGCATCCAGCGTGAATTCCTTGCCGGTGACCAGGTCCACCGCGTCCAGCGACTCGAACCGGTCCTGCACCTCGACCCCGTAGGCGCCGATGTTCTGCACCGGCGACGCGCCCACGGTGCCGGGGATCAGGGCCAGGTTCTCCAGCCCCGGCAAGCCTTGGTCCAGGGTCCAGTCGACGAACTCGTGCCAGTTCTCGCCGGCGCCGGCCTCGACGACGGCGGCCCTGGCACCGTCCTCGAGCACCCGGCGGCCCGTCACCTCCACCTTCAGCACCAGGGGCCGCACGTCGCCGGTGAGCACGATGTTGCTGCCGCCGCCCAGGACGAACTTCGGAATCGGGCCCCATTCCCCGTCGGCCAGCAGTTGCTGCACGTCGGCAACGCCGCGCACGCGCGCCAGCAGCCGCGCCTTGGCGACGATGCCGAAGCTGTTGTGCGCCTGCAGCGGGACGTTGCGCTCCACGATCATGGGAGAATTGTCGCATCAGCACATCGCCCCGACGGAGGGACTCGAATGCCTTCTTTTGACACAGTCTGCGAACCGAACATGGTGGAAGTGAAGAACGCCGTCGACAACAGCGCGAAGGAAATCGGCACGCGGTTCGACTTCAAGGGCACCTCCGCGGCGCTGGAGCTGAAGGACAAGGAGATCACGGCCTTCGGCGACGCGCCGTTCCAGCTCGAGCAGGTCTACGACATCCTCACCGGCAAGCTGGCCAAGCGCAACGTCGACGTCCGCTTCCTCGACAAGGGCGAAGTGCAGAAGATCGGCGGCGACAAGGTCAAGCAGGTGATCAAGGTGCGCAGCGGCATCGAGTCCGAGCAGGCCAAGAAGATCAGCCGCCTGATCAAGGACAGCAAGCTGAAGGTGCAGGCGCAGATCCAGGGCGACGCGGTGCGCGTCACCGGCGCCAAGCGCGACGACCTGCAGGCGGCGATGGCCCTGATCCGCAAGGACATGCCGGACCTGCCGCTCTCGTTCAACAACTTCCGGGATTGAAATGAGCCGCGCGCCTGCGCGCCCGGCCTGCGCGGTCGCACGCGCCCTGAAGCGCCCCGGCGCCCGGGCATTGGCGCTGGCCGGCGTCTCGCTGCTGTGGTGCGGCGGCGCGCTGGCGCAGACCGTGTCCCTGCAGGGCATGCTGGGCAACCGGGCGCTGCTGATCGTGGACGGCAAGCCGCCCAGGAGCGTGCCGCCCGGCGACACCCACGCCGGGGTGAAGGTGATCTCCACCTCCGGCGACGAAGCGGTGGTGGAGATCGCGGGCAAGCGCCAGGTGCTGCGCGTGGGCGAGGCGCCGGCGAGCGTCGGCGCCGGGGCGGCGGGCGCGCGCGGCAACCGGATCGTGCTCACCGCCGGCAGCGGCGGCCACTTCCTGGCCCAGGGCGCGATCAACGGGCAGGCCGCCCATTTCGTGGTCGACACCGGCGCCACGTTTGTGTCGATGGGCGCGGCCGACGCCCAGCGCTTCGGCCTCGACTACAAGGCCGGCCAGCCCGGGTACGCGCAGACGGCCAATGGCGTGATGCCGGCCTGGCGCATCAAGCTGGCGTCCGTGCGCGTCGGCGACGTCGAGGTGTTCGACGTCGAAGCGCTGGTCTCGCAACGGCCGATTCCCGCGATCCTGCTCGGCAACAGCTTCCTGAACCGCTTCCAGATGAAGCGCGACAGCGAGCAGATGGTGCTGGAGCGCCGGTACTAGGGACTCGATGCCCGAGCAGAGCAGCACCCCGGCGCCGGCCGCCGCCGAAGACCTGTCGCCCCTTGCGCCCCTGCGGCGCCCCGTCTTCCGCATGCTGTGGTTCACGTGGCTGGCGGCCAACACCACGATGTGGATGAACGATGTGGCGTCGGCGTGGCTGATGACCTCGCTGGCGCCGTCGCCGCTGTGGGTCGCCCTGGTGCAGTCCGCCTCCACGTTGCCGGTCTTCCTGCTGGGATTGCCCAGCGGCGCGCTGGCCGACATCCTCGACCGCCGGCGGTTCCTGATGGTGACCCAGTTCTGGGTCGCCGCCATCGCCATCGTGCTGGCGGCGGCAGTGGCCTTCGACCTGATGAGCGCCCCGCTGCTGCTGGCGCTGACGTTCGCGAACGGCGTCGGGCTGGCCATGCGCTGGCCGGTGTTCGCCGCGATCGTGCCCGAACTCGTGCCGCGCCAGCAGTTGCCGCTGGCCCTCGCGCTCAACGGCGTCTCGATGAACGCCTCGCGCATCATCGGCCCGCTGGTGGCCGGCGCCATCATCGCCGCCGCAGGCAGCGCCTGGGTGTTCGCGCTCAACGCCGTGCTGTCGCTCGCCGCCGGTTTCACGATCATGCGCTGGCGGCGCGAGCACAAGGAGAGCCCGCTCGGCCGCGAGAAGCTGGCCAGTGCGATGCGCGTGGGAGTGCAATACGTCCGCCAGTCGCGGCGGATGCGCGGCGTGCTGGTGCGCATCGGCCTGTTCTTCTTTCATTCCACCGCGCTGCTGGCCCTGTTGCCGCTGGTCGCGCGGGGCCTGCCCGGCGGTTCGGCCGGCACGTTCACCGTGTTGCTGGCGTCGATGGGGGCGGGCGCCATCGTGGCGGCGCTGATGGTGCGGCGCATCCGCGGCCTGATGCCGGTACAGCCGCTGCTGCTGGCCGGGACCGTCGTGCAGTCGCTGGGCATGGCGGTGGTCGCCTTCGCGCCCAACGTGTTCGTGGCGGTGCCGGCGATGTTCCTCAGCGGGGTGGCCTGGATCACGGTGGCCAACACGCTGACCGTGGCGGCGCAGATGGCCCTGCCCGACTGGGTGCGCGCCCGCGGCATGTCGATCTACCAGATGTCGCTCATGGGCGCGACGGCGGCCGGCGCGGCCCTGTGGGGCCAGGTCGCCAGCTGGACCAGCATCGACCACAGCCTGCTCATCGCGGCCGTGACCAGCACGGTGCTGATGGCCATCGCGCAGCGCCTGACACCCGACGGCGGCATCGAGGAGGATCTCACGCCGGCCCGCGTCTTCAAGGTGCCGCACGCGGAGGCGCCGCCGCGCGAGGGCCGCATCCAGGTGCAGATCGAGTACCGCATCGACCCGGCCCGCCTCGACGAGTTCATGGGACTCATGCACGAGAGCCGGCGCAGCCGGATGAGCCAGGGCGCGCTGGACTGGCAGGTGATGCACGACGTGTTCGAGCCCGGGCGGATCGTGGAGACCGTCACCGACGAGTCCTGGACCGAACACCTGCGCCGCTTCGACCGCGTGACGGCGGCCGATGTCCGGCTGCGCGACCGCAAGCTGGCCTTCCACGTCGGCAGCACGCCCCCGGTCGTGAGCCGGTACCGCGTCGAGCGCTGACACGACCCTGCGCGCCTCGTGCCTACGAGGCGGCCTCCTAGAATGTGGCCGCGCGGGAAGGCACGATGAAGCTGAATATCCTGTCCGATCTGCACCTTGGCCAGGGCGGCTTGCCGGCGCCCGCCAACGATGCGGACCTGGTGATCCTCGCCGGCGACGTCGCCCGGCCGCCACAGGCGATCGAGTGGGCGGCGCGGCTGGGCAAGCCAGTGCTGTACGTCGCCGGCAACCACGAGTTCTACGGCAACAGCCTGCGCGGCACGTTGCGCGCCCTGAAGCACCACGCGGCTGGAACGGCGGTGCGCGTGCTCGACGACGACGAGGCGGTGATCGGCGGGGTCCGGTTTCTCGGCACGACGCTGTGGACCGACTTCCGGCTGTTCGGCGACGGCCAGGGGCGCGCTGCCGCCGAGACCGAGGCGCTGCGCTTCATGCGTGATTTCAGCCGCATCTTCACCGACGACGCATTGCGCCAGCCGCTCACGCCGCGCGACGCCGCGGCGCGGTTCCAGGGCCACGCCGCGTGGCTTGCCGCACGCCTGGCGCAGCCGTTCGACGGCCCCACCGTGGTCATCACGCACCACGCGCCCTCGCCCGCCAGCATCCATCCGCGCTTCGCCGGCTCGCCGGTGAACGCCTGTTTCGTCTCCGATGCCGAGCACCTGCTCGGCGCGGATCGCGTGCAGCTGTGGGTGCACGGCCACACCCACGACAGCTTCGACTACCGGGTGGGCGGCACCCGCGTGGTGTGCAACCCGCGCGGCTACTCGCGCGACGGCGTTAACGAGAACGCGGGCTTCGATCCGGACTTCACGGTCGAGATCGGCTGAGCGGCCGGGCCGGCCGGCTTCCTTTCGCCGGAGCCTGTCACCTTTGGCGGCCGGCGCGCGTCTAACGACCATGAAAGCGAGAACTGCGATGCCCGCGCTCCAACTCCAACCGGTTCCGACCACGGCCGCCGCGGCCGCCGCCAGCGACGTGCAACTGGCGCTCAGCGCCGCCGCCGGCGACGCGAGCGCCTTCGAGGCCATCGTGCGCCGCCACAACCGGCTGCTGTTCCGCACCGCGCGCGGCGTGGTCGCCGACGACGCCGAGGCGCAGGACGTGGTGCAGGAAACCTACCTGCGCGCCTTCACCCACCTGCACGGCTACCGCGGCGACTCGGCCCTGGGCACCTGGCTCGCCCGCATCGCCATCAACGTGGCCCTGTCGACCCAGCGCAGGAAGGGCCGCCTGGTCCGGCTGGACGACAGCGGCGACGCCGGCGATGCACCCGAACCGGAGGACGCGATGCCTGGCCCGACCAACGACAGCCACGCCCCGGACGCCCAGGCCCACCGCCACGAGATCCGCGAGCTGCTGCAGGCGGCGATCGCCGAGCTGCCGCCGATCTACCGCAGCGTGTTCATGTTGCGCGCCGTGGAGGAGCTCAGCGTGCAGGAGACGGCGCTCTGCCTCGGCGTGAGCGAGGACGTCGTGAAGACCCGCTTCCTGCGCGCCCGCGCCATGCTGCGCGAGCGCCTGGCGCTGCGCGTGGAAGCCGGCGCCGCCGACACCTTTGCCTTCGCGGGCGAGCGCTGCGACGCGGTGCTGGCGCACGTGATGGCCGAGCTCGTGCGCCGGGGCCTGGTGCGCCTGCACTGAAGCCCCGGCGATTTCCAAGGACCCAGGGAGACCACCATGACATCGAGAATCGTCGTTCCTTCGCATCGGCTGGCGCTGCCTTCGCGCCGCAACATCGTCGCCGGCGGGGTGCTGTCGGCCGCGGCCGTCGCCCTGCTCGGCGGGCGTGACGCGCTGGCCGCGAAGAACCAGGCCGCCAAGGGCGATGGCCAGGGCGACCTGGCGATCCTGAACTTGGCGCTGGCCGCCGAATTCCAGGCCATCGCGGCCTACCAGGTGGGCGCGGAAAGCGGGCTGCTGACCAGCGCCGTGAGGCCCCTCGCCCTGGAGTTCCAGGGCCACCACAAGGCCCACGCCGACGTGCTGGCCGGCACCATCAGGAAGCTGGGCGGCCAGCCGGTCGCGGCCAAGGGCAAGTACGACTTCCCGCTGGAGAAGCTCAAGACCCAGGCCGACGTGCTGCAGTTCGCGGCCGGCCTGGAAAAGGGCGCCGTCTCGGCCTACCTGGGCGCGGTGCCCAAATTCGACGACCGGGCCCTGTCGCACGCCGCCGCCAGCATCCTGGGCGACGAGGCGATGCACTGGGCGGTGCTGCGGCAGGCCCTGGGCGAGCAGCCGGTCCCCGCCGCGTTCGTCGGCTAGCCCCGGGGACCGCCATGCGATCCGCGCACCAGACCCCGGCCGCGGGCCGGGCGGGACGGGCTCGTCCCTTCACCGGCCGCCTGCTCGCCGCGCTGCCGGCCGTTCTGCTCGCCGCCTGCGGCGGCGGCTCCTCTGGCCCGAGCCCGCAGGAACTGGCCGCGCAGGGCCAGCAGATCTTCCGCTTCGACACCTTCGGCGACGAGGCCAAATGGACCGACCAGCTGCGCATGCACGAGGTGATCGCCCAGGCGGTCGACCCCACCACCGCGCTGGCCGTCGGCCTGAAGGTCGACACCGACGCGCTGCCGCCGGCGATCGTGGACGGCATCCGCAACGGCAGCGTGGACCTGAAGAGTCCGGCGACCACCGTGGCACTGCTCAAGCTCGACGCCGTGGTGGGCCTGAAAGGCACGGTGGAGAGCGTCAACGGCCAGGACCGGCTGGCGCGCGTGGGCACCACCTGCGCCCTGTGCCATTCCACCGTGGACAACTCGTTCGCGCCCGGCATGGGCAAGCGCCTGGACGGCTGGCCGAACCGCGACCTGAATCCGGGCGCGATCATCGCGTTGTCGCCGGCGCTGCCGGCCGCGACCAAGGCGGTCTTCAACAGCTGGGGCCAGGGCAAGTACGACCCGCGCTTCAACATCGACGGCAGGAGCAAGCCGCTGGTGATCCCGCCCGCGTACGGCCTGCAGGGCATCCACCGCATCACCTTCACCGGGGACGGCGAGGACATCGCCTACTGGAACCGCTATGTCGGCGTCACCCAGATGGGCGGGCTGGGCACCTTCACCGAGCCGCGGCTGAACCTGTCGGTGACCAACGGCACCGTGGACCTGGTGACCAGCAAGCTGCCGGCGCTGCAGGCCTACCAGCTCACGCTGCAGGCGCCGCCGGCACCGGCGGGCAGCTTCGATGCGGCGGCGGCCGCGCGCGGCAAGACCGTCTTCGACGGGCCGGGCCGCTGCGCCACCTGCCACAGCGGCAGCAAGTTCACGGATGCCAACGAGCGGCTGCATCCGGTGGCGGATTCGATGGCCGAGCCCGAGACCTCGAGCTATGCGTCACGCACGGCGACGAAGCAGTACCGCACCAGCCCGCTGCGCGGCGTGTGGCAGCACGCGCCGTATTTCCACGACGGCTCGGCGGCAACGCTGGAGGAAGTTGGCCAGCGCTACAACAGCCGGCTGGCGCTGGGCCTGTCCGCGCAGCAGGTCGCCGACCTGGCCCAGTACCTCAGGTCGCTGTGAACCGCTAATGGTGGTTGCGGTGGGGATGGTGGGGATGGTGGTCGCGCGCGGCAGGCTCGGCCTTCTTCGCGCCGATGCGCGACTCCTTGCCCTGCAGCAGCCGGGTGATGTTCTCCCGATGCCGCCAGGCGAGCAGCCCCGCCATCGCGGCCAGCACGATCGCCACCGTCGCATCCACGTACCAGGCGATGCGGTTGCCCAGCAGGTAGTACACCGGCGCGAACACGGCCGACACCAGCGAAGCCAGCGACGAATAGCGGAAGAACACGGCGATCACCAGCCAGGTCGCCGCGGTCGCCAGGCCCAGCACGGCGTCGATGCCGAACACCACGCCGATGAACGTGGCCACGCCCTTGCCGCCCTTGAAGCGGAAGAAGACGGGCCACAGGTGGCCGAGGAAGGCGGCGAGGCCGACCAGCGCCATGGTGCCTTCCTCCAGCCCGTAAGGCTTGCCGAGCAGCCTGACCAGCAGCACCGGCAGCCAGCCCTTGACGCCGTCGAGCAGCAGCGTGATCGCCGCGGCCGCCTTGCTGCCCGAGCGCAGCACGTTGGTCGCGCCCGGGTTCTTGCTGCCGAAGGTGCGCGGGTCCTGCAGCCCCATGACGCGGCTGACGATCACGGCGAACGAGAGCGAGCCGGCGAGATAGCCCAGGACGATGGCGATGACAGAGTAGACGATTTGCAAGGCAGGCTCCAGCGGCGATGAGGCTCAACCGTATTCTGCCAGCCATCAATGCGGGAGCGGGAGCGGACAGCCGGACGCAGAGGACGCAGAAAAGACCAATAAGTCTTTGGCTTCTTTTGCGCCCTCTGCGTAATCTTTGCGTCCTCTGCGTCCGGCAGTTGGTATCCGGTATTGGCTCTCACTCCTCCAGCGCGCAACGCACCGGCTTCGCATCCAGCAGCCGCACGCACACCTGCGGGTCGATGCCGACCAGGTAGCCGCGGCGGCCGCCGTTCAGGACGACGCGCGGCAGCGCGAGGATGGTCTCCTCGAAGTACACCGGCATCGCGCGGCGCGTGCCGAACGGCGAGGTGCCGCCCACCAGGTAACCGCTGTGGCGGTTGGCGACTTCCGGCTGGCACGGCTCGACCGACTTCACCCCGATCTGGCGCGCCAGGTTCTTGGTCGACACCTTGCGGTTGCCGTGCATCAGCACGACGAGCGGCTTGCCCTTCTCGTCCTGCATCACCAGCGTCTTGACCACCGTGAACGGATCGAAGCCCAGCACCCTGGCACTGTGCTGCGCCCCGCCGTGCTCGAGGTATTCGTAGGGGTGCTCGGTGAAGTCGACGCCGTTGGCCTTGAGGAAGGCGGTGGCCGGCGTCTCGCTGACATGCTCTTTCCTGGCCATGGCTGGATTGTGGCGCGGCGAAGCTGAAATCGGACAGCCGGACGCAGAGTGCGCAAAGGGTACGCAGAAGACGCAAAAATTCAGAGAAAGAAGAGAAGTCACGAATTCTCTCTTCTCATATTTTCTTGTCTTCTTTTGCGCACTCTGCGTACCCTTCGCGTCCTCTGCGTCCGGCTGTCCGCTCCCGTTCCCGCTCCCGCCTTCAGTTCGCCGGGTCGCGGATCTCCCAGCGGATGCGGTCGATCTGCGCCAGCACCTCGGGCGACAGCTTCGTGCCCCACGCGTCCAGGTCCTCGTCCAGCTGCGCCACGGACGTGACGCCGATGATCGTGCTGGCCACCTGCCACTTGGTGTAGCACCACGCCAGCGCCAGTCGGGTGGGCGTCATGCCGTGGTCGCGGGCGAGCTGGTTGTAGCGGCGGGCGGCGGCCAGCGCTTCGGGGCGGCCCCAGCGCTGCTTGCGCACGGATTCGTAGCGGGCGATGCGGCCGTCCGGCGCGCGCGGCCCTTCGAAGCCGGCGGCGTCGTACTTGCCGGTCAGCAGGCCGAAGCCCAGCGGCGAGTAGGCGAGCAGCGACACGTCGAGCCGGTGCATCGTCTCGTCCAGCCCGTTCTCCAGCGCGCGGCTGACCAGGCAATACACGTTCTGCACGCTGGCGATGCGCGGCAGGCCGTGCTGCTCGGCCAGCCGGACGAATTCGTGCACGCCATAGGGCGTCTCGTTGGACAGCCCGATGTGGCGCACCTTGCCGTCGCGCACCAGCCGCTCCAGCGCCAGCAACTGCTCGTGGATCGGGGTCTGCGACCGCTCCTGCGCCGGGTCGTAGTAGGTCTGCCCGAACATCGGCACGTTCCGCTCCGGCCAGTGGATCTGGTACAGGTCGATCACGTCGACCTTCAGCCGCCGCAGCGACCCCTCGCACGAATCGACGATGTCCTGCGCGGTCATCCCTTTTCCGGAACGGATCCACGGCATGCCGCGGGCCGGGCCGGCCACCTTGGTCGCCAGCACGATCCGCTGGCGCATGTCGGGGCGCCGGCCCAGCCAGTTGCCGATGATGGTCTCGGTGGCGCCGGAGGTTTCCGCCCGCGCCGGCACCGCGTACATCTCGGCGGTGTCGATGAAGTCCAGGCCGCGCTCCATGGCGCGGTCGAGGATGGCGTGGGCGGTCGGCTCGTCGACCTGCTCGCCGAAGGTCATGGTTCCCAGGCAGACGGGCGTGACCTCCAGGTCGCTGCGGCCGAGACGGATTCTTTGCATGGGAAACGAGGGCTCGAAGTGGCGGGGGCGCCATCTTAGCGGGGCACCGGCCGGCCTGCTGAGCCCGCCGGCGAAGCCCGCACCCGCCATGCTGCTACGAAGCGGCCAGCTGCCTCGCCCGCTCCTCCTCGCGCAGCCGCAGCACCCGGCGCTGGACCTTGCCGGTGGTGGTCATCGGCAAGGCGTCGATGAACTCGATCTCCTTGGGATATTCGTAGGGGGCGAGCTTGCCCTTGACATGCGCCTGCAACTGCGCGATCAGATCGGCGTCGAACCCGGCTTCGCCGCGCCGCGCGAGCCAGTCGGGCGCGAGCACCACGAACGCCTTCACCACGGCGCCGCGCTCGCGGTCCGGCTTGGGCACCACGGCGGCGTTGATCACGGCCGGGTGCTTGACCAGGCAGTTCTCGATCTCGCTGGGCCCGATGCGGTAGCCGGCCGCCTTGAACACGTCGTCGGCGCGGCCCTGGTACCAGAGGTAGCCGTCCTCGTCGCGCGTGGCCAGGTCGCCGGTGCGGCACCAGTCGCCGGTGTACTTGGCCCGGGTGGCGCCTTCGTTCTTCCAGTAGCCCAGGAAGAAGATCGGGTCGGCAACGCCGTGCACGTCGTACCGGTTCACCGCGACGTCGCCGGGCACGCCCGGGGGGCACTCGTTGCCGTCGTCGTCGATCACGGCGACGCGGTGGCCGGGATACGGGCGTCCCATGCTCCCGGGGCGCGCCGGCCAGCCCAGCTCGGGGTGGCGCCGCACCGGCAGCGTGCCCGGCGCGCCGCTCCACTCCATGGCGCAGTTGCCCACCACGTAATTGATCTCGGTCTGCCCGAACATCTCGTTGACGACGACACCCAGCTGGTCGCGGCAGTAGCCGAACACCGCGTCGCCCACCGCCTCGCCGGCGCTCATGATCGCCTGCAGCTGCAGCCGGAAGTGACGGCGCGGCTCGGGGAAGGCCTTCATCATGGCCTTGAGCGCCGTGGGGAACAGGAACGTGTGCGTCACGCCGTGCCGCTGCATCAGCTCGAAGGCGAGCTCGGGGCTGAAGCGGCCGTTGTAGCCGACGATGGTCCGGCCGAAGTACAGCGTCGGCAGCAAGGCGTCCATCAGGCCCCCGGTCCACGCCCAGTCGGCTGGTGACCAGAACACTGGCGTGTTCTGGTCAGAGCCGCTGGGCGCGCTCTCGGCTTCGCCGGAGCGCATCGCCCGCAATGTGCCCACCCCCACCCCCGCCCTCCCCGGCGAAGCCGGGGCTTCCCCGAATGTGCCCGCCCCCACCCCAGCCCTCCCCCGCACGGGGGAGGGAGCAGGCTCACCTGCGGGTGACGCGAGATCTGCGATCCCGCGGCCGCCCGGACTGAAACCGAACCAGTTCTGGCTGCAGACGAAGCCGGGCAGGTTGCCGATCAGGGCACGGTGCGGGACCAGCGCGCCCTTGGGCGGGCCGGTGGTGCCGCTGGTGTAGATCAGGACGGCGCCGTCGTCCGCTTTCGTGGGCACCGGCGGGAACCGGCCGCGGTGCCGATCGAGCTCGGCGCGCCAGTCCAGGTCGGCCTGCAGCGCGGCGGCCCCGACGCCGATGATGGTGCGCAGCGCCGGGCACGCGGCCCGGATGGAGATCATGTTGCCGATCGAGCTGTCGTCGCAGATCGCCACCGCGGTCTCGCTGTTGCGCAGCCGGTACTCCAGGGCGTCCGGACCGAACAGCATCGACAGCGGCATCGCCACGGCACCCATCTGGAACACCGCGATGTAGGCGATCGCCGTCTCGAAGCGCTGCGGCATGACGATCGCGACGCGGTCGCCGCGGCGCACGCCGAGCGCCGCCAGCGCGTGGCTCAACCGGTCCGCCGCCTGCTGCAGCGCCAGGTACGAGAGCGCGGCGGCTCCATCGCCCGCGCCGTGGGCCCGGATGGCGATGCGCTGCCCGGCGTCCTCGCGCGCGGCCCAGCGTGCGCAGCACGCCTGCGCGATGTTGAAGTCGCGCGGAACCTGCCACCCGAACCCCGCATGCATGCGCGCATGGTTGTCCCTGCGTTGACTGACGACCATGGACCGCCTCCTTATGATGGGCCGAATGTACCAAGCGAAGAAGGCCGCGCGCAGCGAGTTTGTCCCGATCCGCCACCTCGATTACCACGTCTGGATCTGGGGCGACCCGGCGCCGCAGCGCGTGCCGCTGGTGATGGTGCACGGCTGGATGGACGTGGCCGCGTCGTACCAGTTCATGGTGGACGCCTTCGCGCGCGACCACTACGTCATCGCGCCGGACTGGCGCGGCTACGGCCTGACCCGCGCCGCCGCCACCGACGCCTACTGGTTCCCCGATTACCTCGGCGACCTCGACCAACTGATCGACCACTACTCGCCGGAGGCGCCGGTTCATCTCGTCGGCCACAGCATGGGCGGCAACGTCGCCATGATGTACGCGGGCGCACGGCCTCACCGCGTGCGCCGCCTCGTCAACCTCGAGGGCTTCGGCATGCCGGCCAGCCGCGCCGCCCAGGCGCCCCGGCGGCTCGCACGCTGGCTCGACGAGCTCAAGGCGCACCGGCGCGGCGAGATGGACCTCAAGACCTACGACTCGCTCGACGGTGTCGCCCAGCGCCTGATGAAGACCAACCGCCGGCTGTCGGCCGACCGGGCGGGCTGGCTGGCGCAGCACTGGGCCCGCCAGGATGAGCTGGGCCGCTGGCGGATCCTGGGCGATTCCGCCCACAAGGTCATCAATCCCCAGCTCGCCCGGGTGGACGAGGTCCTGGAGATCTACCGCTCGATCACCGCGCCCACGCTGGCCGTGGAGACCCGGGAAGACAGCCTGACGCAATGGTGGCGGGGCAAGTACACGCTGGCCGAGTACCACGAACGTCTGAAGGCGGTGTCCGACGTGCGGGTGGAGGTGTTGGATGACGCCGGCCACATGGTCCACCACGACCAGCCCGAGCGGCTGGCGGCGCTGATCGAGGCGTTCGTCGACGCCTGAATGCAGTGCTGGTGCGACAAATTACCGTTGTGCTGGGCCCTCACCAGCTCAAGAAGTAACAGTACTTGAGGTAGGAACGGTCCTACGTCAGACTCCTGTCACCAAGTGTGTTCGAGGTGACGGATGCGAAGGATCTGTTGGGGACTGTGTCTGGCGTTCTTGCTGCCGGCTTCAGCCGTCGCGGATGAGTTCGACCAGGGTCTGGCCACCCTCTGGGAAGTCCTGTGGCACCAGAGCGGCACCCCCACGCGCGTGGTGCGCTGGGAAAACGACATCCGCGTGCGCATCGGCGGCGTCAATGCCGCGTCGCACCGCGAGCATCTGCTCAAGGCCCTGCGCGAAGTGACGCACGAAGCCGGCGTCAAGCTGGTCGACGTCACCGGGATTCCCGACGCGGAGCAGAGCGCCAACCTCAACATCGAGATCACGCCCGACAGCCAGCTGGAGGACGTCCAGCCCTGCGTCACCTACCTGGATTTCCGCACCGAAACCCGCATCGACAGAGCCACCGTGCAGATGCGCGACAAGGACGCATGGCGCTGCGCCTACCACGAGTCCATGCACGTGATGGGCGTGCGCGGCCATCCGGCCGGCCAGACGGTGCTGAGCTATTTCCCGTGGAAGATCGACGGCCTGCTGCCGCTGGACCGCGTGATGCTGCGCGCCTGGTACTCCAACAAGATGGCCGGCGGCATGACGCCGTTCGAGGCCCTGCCGGTGCTCGCCGATGAGCTGGTGGCGACCGCGACCGACAAGCCTGCGGCCATGAAGGCGCGCGACCAGTTCTTCGGCGGTGTCGTCCAGAAGATGCACGCCTACGCCAGCGGCCAGGGCGACGTGCCGGCCGTGGTCAAGCGCTCGGGCAAGTCGACGCCCGACGGCATCCGCTTCGGCCGCGGCGAGATGAGTTACTTCCTGGGGGTCGCATACCTCGAAGGCGTGACCGTGCAGCGCGATGCGACCCAGGCCGTGAAGTGGCTGGAGCGCGCCGCCACCCTGGGCAACCGCAGCGCCCAGACCAAGCTCGGCGGCTTCCGGTAGGCGCGCCGGCCGGCGGCCCTCGCCGGCGCGCGGGCACATCCATGCTTCGGCCCGGATGCGGCCGTCCATGCGAAAATCGCCGGTTCACCAGAAAGAACCTTCCATGGAAGCAGAACGCATCAACCAGATCGGCACCCAGCTGGCCGACCTCGCCGCCCGGACCGCAGCCCTACGGGGGTATCTTTGACTTCGATGCCAAATCGGAGCGCCTGAGGACCGTCAACGCATCGCTCGAAGACCCGCAGGTCTGGAACGATCCCAGGAAGGCCCAGGAACTGGGCAAGGAAAAGAAGCAGCTCGACAGCGTGGTCGTCATGCTGTCCACCCTCACGCGCGAGCTCGGCGACAACCTCGAGTTGTTCGAGATGAGCAAGGAGGAAGGCGACGCGGCAGGCCTGGCGACCATCGAAGGCGAAGCCGCCAAGCTGGCCAGGGACGTCGAGGCGCTGGAATTCCGCCGGATGTTCAACAACCCGGCCGACCCGCTCAACTGCTTCCTGGACATCCAGGCCGGCGCCGGCGGCACCGAGGCCTGCGACTGGGCCAGCATGCTGCTGCGCCAGTACCTGAAGTACGCCGAGCGCAAGGGCTTCAAGTCCACCGTGGAGGACGAGACGCCCGGCGACACGGCCGGCATCAAGGGCGCCACCATCAAGATCGAGGGCGACTATGCCTATGGCCTGCTGCGCACCGAGACCGGCGTGCACCGGCTGGTGCGCAAGTCGCCGTTCGACTCGTCGGGCGGCCGCCACACCAGCTTCGCCAGCGTGTTCGTGTACCCGGAGATCGACGATTCGATCGAGATCGAGATCAACCCGGCCGACGTGCGCGTGGACACCTACCGCGCCAGCGGCGCCGGCGGCCAGCACATCAACAAGACGGATTCGGCCGTGCGCCTCACGCACATCCCGACCAACATCGTGGTGCAGTGCCAGGACAGCCGCAGCCAGCACAGCAACCGCGACGTCGCCTGGAAGCGCCTGCGCTCGCGCCTGTACGACCATGAGATGCGCAAGCGCATGGAAGAGCAGCAAAAGCTCGAGGACACCAAGACCGACGTCGGCTGGGGCCACCAGATCCGCAGCTATGTGCTGGACAACAGCCGCATCAAGGACCTGCGCACGGGCGTGGAGATTTCGGCGACGCAGAAGGTGCTGGACGGGGACCTGGACGCGTTCATCGAGGCCTCGCTGAAGCAGGGAGTCTGAGGGCATGAGCCCCGCCCGGCCCCGGCCGCCCGAAGGGGCGAATTCCCTCCCGGAGGGACAGGGCCAAAGGCCCAAGGGTGCGCCATTGAGCGCCCGACCCGATACCAAGAATGACCAGGAGAGCCTCCATGCGTGAAGGACAGAACAACGTGATCTACCGTGCCGACTACCAGGCGCCCGGCTACTGGATCGACGCGGTGGAACTCTGTTTCGACCTCGACCCGGCCAAGACCCGCGTCCTCAACCGCATGAAGGTGCGGCGCAACCTGGACGTCGGGCCGCAGCCGCTGCGGCTCGACGGCGAGGAACTGAACCTGGCCCGCGTCCTGGTGAACGGCCAGGGCACCTCCTTCAAGCTGGAAGGCAACCAGCTGGTGCTGGAAAACCTGCCGGAAGGCACGGACAGCTTCGACCTGGAGATCCTCACCACCTGCCAGCCGGCGAAGAACACCAAGCTGATGGGCCTGTACGTCAGCAACGACTCGTTCTTCACCCAGTGCGAGGCCGAGGGCTTTCGCCGCATCACGTACTTCCTGGACCGCCCGGACGTGATGACGAGCTACACGGTGCTGCTGCGCGCCGACAAGTCGAAATACCCGGTGCTGCTGTCCAACGGCAACCTCGTGGACCAGGGCGACCTGCCGGAGGGCCGGCATTACGCGAAGTGGGTCGACCCGTTCCGCAAGCCGAGCTACCTGTTCGCCCTGGTGGCGGGCAACCTGGTCGCCCGCGAGCAGCGCATCCGCGCGCGCAACGGCAAGGAACACCTGCTGCAGGTCTACGTGCGCGCCGGCGACCTGGACAAGACCGAGCACGCCATGAACTCGCTGATGGCCTCCATCGCCTGGGACGAGGCGCGCTTCGGCCTGCCACTGGACCTGGAGCGCTTCATGATCGTCGCGACCAGCGACTTCAACATGGGCGCGATGGAGAACAAGGGCCTGAACATCTTCAACACGAAGTACGTGCTGGCGAGCCAGGCGACGGCCACCGACACCGACTACGCCAACATCGAGTCGGTGGTCGGCCACGAGTACTTCCACAACTGGACCGGCGACCGCGTCACCTGCCGCGACTGGTTCCAGCTGAGCCTGAAGGAAGGCCTCACGGTCTTTCGCGACCAGGAGTTCAGCCAGGACCTGGCCGGCGAGGCCTCGGCCCGCGCGGTCAAGCGCATCGAGGACGTGCGCGTGCTGCGCACCGCGCAGTTCCCGGAAGACGCGGGCCCGATGGCCCACCCGGTGCGCCCGGACCAGTACCTCGAGATCAACAACTTCTACACGGTCACCGTCTACGAAAAGGGCGCGGAGGTCGTGCGCATGATGCAGACGCTGGTGGGCCGCGAGGGCTTCGCGCGCGGGCTCAAGCTCTATTTCGAGCGCCACGACGGGCACGCCGTCACCTGCGACGATTTCGCGCAGGCGATCGCCGACGCCAACCCCGATTCCACCCTGGCGCGCCTGCTGGAGCCGTTCAAGCGCTGGTACAGCCAGGCCGGCACGCCGCGCGTGCACGCCGACGCGCGCTACGACGCAGACGCCCGCACCTACCACCTCACGCTGGCGCAACGCTGCGCGCCGACCCCCGGCCAGGCCGTCAAGGAACCGTTCGTCATTCCGATCGGCCTGGGGCTGATCGGCGCGGACGGCGCCGAACTGGCGGGCGGCATGCACGTGCTCACGCAGGAAAGCGAGACCATCACGTTCCACGACGTCGGCAGCGAGCCGGTGCCCTCGATCCTGCGCGGCTTCAGCGCGCCGGTGATCCTGGAGTTCGACTACACGGACGCGCAACTGATCGCGCTCCTGGCCCACGACAGCGACCCGTTCAACCGCTGGGAGGCCGGCCAGCGCCTGGCCGTCAACCGCGCCCTCGGCTTCATCCGCGACGAGCGCGTGGCGCCGCAGGACATCCGGCTCGACGCGCCGTACGTCGACGCGATGCGCGGCATCCTGCGCCACCCGACCCTGGACGCGGCGTTCAAGGAACTGGTGCTGACGCTGCCCGCCGAAACCTACATCGGCGAGCAGCTGGACGTGGTCGATCCGCAGCGCATCCACGCGGTGCGCGAGGCCATCCGCGAGCAGCTCGCGCGCGAGCTCTTCACCGACTGGGAATGGGCCTTCGAGCACCATCGCGAGAACGGCGCCTACCGTCCCGACCCGGTGTCCTCGGGCCGCCGCGCGCTCGCCGGGATGGCGCTGTCCAACCTGTGCCTGGCCGCGCGGCACACCGGCGATGCCGTGTGGCCGGGCAAGGCCTACCAGCGCTTCAAGGACGCGAGCAACATGACGGACCGCTTCAACGCCCTGGCGGCGCTGGTCACGTCGGGCAGCGTGCTGGCCGCGCCCGCCCTGCAGAAGTTCCACGCCATCTTTAAGGACGAGGCGCTGGTGCTGGACAAGTGGTTCGCCCTGCAGGCCGGGGCGCCGGACCGCGGCGGCAACGTGCTGCCCGCGGTGCGGCAGCTCATGAACCACCCGGACTTCAACATCCGCAATCCGAACCGCGCCCGCAGCGTGATCTTCAGCTACTGCAGCGCGAACCCGGGCGCCTTTCACCGGCCCGACGCCGCCGGCTACGTGTTCTGGTGCGATCGCGTGCTGGAGCTCGATGCGATCAACCCGCAGGTGGCGGCGCGGCTGGCGCGCGCGCTCGACCGCTGGAAGAAGCTGGCGGAGCCGCTGCGCGGCGCCGCCCGCGAGGCGATCGCCCGCGTGGCCGCGCGGCCGGACCTGAGCAACGACGTGCGCGAGGTGGTGACCCGCGCGCTCGCGGATTGAGTACAGTCGTCAGCAGCAGACAGGAGACTCCATGGCATCGCGAATTTCCCTGACCCGCTACCTCGTCGAGCAGCAGCGCGTCGACGGCCTCATCCCGGGGCAGCTGCGCCTGCTGATCGAGGTCGTGGCCCGCGCCTGCAAGCGCATCAGCCAGGCCGTCAACAAGGGCGCCGTGGGCGACATCCTGGGCACCGCCGGCAGCGAGAACGTGCAGGGCGAGATGCAGAAGAAGCTCGACATCATCGCCAACGAGGTGCTGATCGAGGCCAACGAATGGGGCGGCCACCTCGCGGCCATGGCGTCCGAGGAGATGGAAGGCATCTACGTCGTGCCCAACCGCTATCCCCAGGGCGAGTACCTGCTGCTGTTCGATCCGCTGGACGGGTCGAGCAACATCGACGTCAACGTCAGCATCGGCACCATCTTCAGCGTGCTCAAGAAGCCCGAGGGCCATCCGGGCGTGACCGAGGAGGACTTCCTGCAGCCGGGCAGCCGGCAGGTGGCGGCCGGCTACTGCGTGTACGGTCCGCAGACCACACTGGTGCTCACCGTGGGCGACGGGGTCGCCGAGTTCACGCTGGACCGCGAGCAGGGTTCGTTCATCCTGGTGCAGGAGAACATGCGCATCCCCGAGGACACGCGCGAGTTCGCCATCAACATGAGCAACATGCGGCACTGGGCGCCGCCGGTGCGCCGCTACATCGACGAGTGCCTGGCCGGCAAGGAGGGCCCGCGCGGCAAGGACTTCAACATGCGCTGGATCGCCTCGATGGTGGCGGACGTGCACCGCATCATCACGCGCGGCGGGATCTTCATGTACCCCTGGGACAAGCGCGAGCCGGAAAAGCCCGGCAAGCTGCGCCTGATGTACGAGGCCAACCCGATGGGCTGGCTGATCGAGCAGGCCGGCGGCGCCGCGACCAACGGCATGCAGCGCATCCTGGACGTGCAGCCGACGAAGCTGCACGAGCGCGTGTCGGTGATCCTGGGCAGCAAGAACGAGGTCGAGCGGGTCACGTCGTACCACCGTCAATGAGCTGAAAGCGGGAGCGGACTGCCGGACGCAGAGGACGCGAAGGGTACGCAGAGGGCGCAGAAAAAACCATTGAAATGGGTCCCGCGCGGCGCGGGGTGGCAGCCATTCGTCAGGCATTGCCGCCACGCACCTGAACATTCTTTCGGCTGTTCTTTTGCGACCTCCGCGTATCCTTCGCGGCCTCTGCGTCCGGCTGTTCGGCTGTTCGGCTGTTCGGCTTACGGGTTACCGTTGCGCCACGCCGTGCACGTCGCCGCGCGGGATCGCCGCCAGCAACTGCCGCGTGTAGGGATGCCTGGGGCTGCGGTAGATCTCTTCGGACGAGCCGCGCTCGACGATCTCGCCGTCGCTCATCACGAGGATGTCGTCGGCCATGTATTTCACGACGGCGAGGTCGTGGCTGATGAAGACGTACGTGAGGCCGAACTCCTCCTGCAGGTCCAGCAGCAGGTTCAGCACCGTGGCCTGCACGCTGACGTCGAGCGCGCTGACGCTCTCGTCGCAGACGATGATCTCGGGGCGCATCGTCAGGCAGCGGGCGATGGCGATGCGCTGGCGCTGGCCGCCGGAGAACTCGTGCGGGTACTTGCCGAAGGCGGTGGCCGGCAGGCCGACCTTCTCCAGCCAGCCCAGCGCCAGCCGCGCGCGCTCGTCGTCATTGGCGCCGATGCCGTGCAGGCGCATCGGCTCCATCAGGATCTGGCCCACGGTAAAGCGCGGATTCAGGCTCGCGTACGGATTCTGGAAGATGATCTGGATGCGCCGGCGATAGGGCTGCAGTTCGCCGGCCGCCAGGGCGGCGAGGTCCCGGCCCTCGAACATGATGCGGCCGCTGCTGGCCGGCGTCAGCCGCGTGAGCATCATGCCGATGGTGGTCTTGCCCGATCCGGATTCGCCCACCACGCCCAGGGTGCGACCCTTGTGCAGCACGAAATCGGCGCGCTTCACGGCGTCGATCTGCTTGCGCTTGAAGAGACCCTCCTTGAGCCGGTACGCCTTGGACAGCCCCGCCACCTCGATCAGCGGCGCGCCGGACACCGGCACGGCGCTGCGCTCCCCGGTCGCGAGCGGCCGGTTGTTCACGATGTCGTCGATCACCGGCAGCCGGCGCGGCCGCGCGTCCAGCCGCGGGCGGCACGCCAGCAGCGCGCGGGTGTAGGCGTCGCGCGGGGCGCGGAACACGTCCGCGATGGCGCCGGCCTCGCGCACTTCGCCGCCGCGCATGACGACGACGTTGCGCGCCACCTCCCCCACCAGCGCCAGGTCGTGGCTGATGAAGAGGATGCTCATCTTCTGGCGCTCCTGCAGCCGCGCCAGCAGGTCCAGGATCTGGCGCTGCACCGTCACGTCCAGCGCCGTAGTGGGCTCGTCCGCGATCAGCAGCTTCGGCTCGCAGGCGATCGCCATCGCGATCATCACGCGCTGCTGCTGCCCGCCGGACAGCTCGTGCGGGTACGAGTCCAGCCGGGCCCGCGGCTCGGGGATGCCCACCTCGTCCAGCAGTTCCAGCGCACGCGCGCGCGCCTGCTGCGCCGACAGGCCGGCGTGGATGCGCAGCACCTCGGCGATCTGCTCGCCCACCGGGAACACCGGATTCAGCGAGCTCATGGGCTCCTGGAACACGACCGAGATGTCCTTGCCGCGCAGCGCGCGCATCTCCTCGGCGCCGGCGCGCAGCAGGTCGCGGCCCTGGTACAGGACGCGGCTGCCGGGATCGACGACGGCGTTGTCCGGCAGCAACCTCACGATGCTCATCGCGCTGACGCTCTTGCCGGAACCGCTTTCCCCGACCAGCGCGACGCTGGCGCTGGCGGGAATGTCGAAACTGACGCCGCGTACCGCCTGGTGCGTCTCCTTGCCCAGGCGGAACGCGACGCGCAGGTCGCGCACTTCGATGAGGGAATCCATGGCGTGCCTCGTCAGCGCAGTTTGGGGTCCATGGCGTCGCGCACCGCGTCGGTCAGCAGCGCGAATGCCGTCACGAACGTGGCCATGAACGCCGTCGCCGTGGCCAGCTGCCACCACTTGCCCAGCACCAGCTCGGTCTGGGCCTCGGCCAGCATGGTGCCCCAGCTGACCATGTCGATCGGCACGCCCATGCCGAGGAAGGACAGGATCACCTCGGCCTTGATGAAGCCGACCACGTGCAGGCTCAGTTGCACCAGCACGACATGGCTCACGTTGGGCAGGATGTGGCCGAACATGCGCGCCGCATGGCCGGCGCCGATCGCCTCCGCCGCGCGCACGTATTCGCGCGAGCGGTGCTTCATGTATTCGGCGCGCACCAGGCGGTAGATGCCGGTCCAGCCCACCACGCCCAGGATGATGACGACCGGCGCGATGCCGCTGGAAAAGGTCTTGGCCAGCGGCCCGGACTTGAACACCGCGGCCAGCGCGAAGATCAGCAGGATGTAGGGCACCGAGGTGAAGACGTTGTAGACCCACTCGAGCAAGTCGCCCATCCTCCCGCCGAAATAGCCGCCCAGCGCGCCGAGCACGGTGCCGATCAGCGTGGCCAGCAACGCCGCGGCGATCCCGACCAGGATCGAGACCTGCGCCCCCTTGATCGCCTTGTCCAGCACGTCGCGGCCCAGGCGGTCGCCGCCGAACGGCAGCGTGGGGGACCGCTCCTCGACCACCGTCTTCACTTCCGCGGCGCGGCGCGCCCACTCGGCATACCGGGGCGCCAGCGGGTCCACGTCGGCCAGGTCCACGTTCGGCGGCTGCTTCTCGGCGACCGCCGCCTGCTGGCGGGCCTGCGCGCCGACCGCGTGCGGCGGGGCGAAGGGTTCGCCCGCCTCGCGCTGCCAGCCGGACGCCACCACCCCGAACTGCGCCAGGAGCACCAGCGCGAGGAACAGCGCGACGACGACCAGCGAGACCATGCCGACGCGGTCGGCCCGCAGCCGCATCCAGGCCTGCATCCACACGCCGGGCGACTTCGGCAGCGCGGCGAGCGCCGGCAGCGGCGAGGCGCCGGTCGGCATCGGTTCGGGCACGGCGTGGGTCACGGGCGGCACCGCGCTCACTTGAGCACCACCCGCGGGTCGACGAACTTGTACAGCACGTCGGTGACGAGGTTGATCACCATGGTCAGCGCGGCCAGGTAGATGGTGACGGCCTGGATCACCGGGTAGTCGCTGCGCCCCACGGCCTGGTACACCTCGCGCCCGAGGCCGGGCACCGAGAAGAACACCTCGATCAGGAACGAGCCGATGAACACGCCCGGCAACTGCGTGGCCACGTTGGTCAGGATCGGGATCATCGCGTTGCGCAGCACGTGCTTGAACAGGATCGTCCGCTCGGGCACGCCCTTGGCGCGGGCCGTGCGCACGTAGTCGTGGCCGATCTCGTCCAGGAAGAAGCTGCGGTACAGGCGGGTCTGCGGCGCCAGGCTGACCAGCACCGCCAGCAGCACCGGCAGCGGCGCGTACACCAGGAGGTTGGTCCACAGGCTGTGGCTCCAGCCCTGCACCGGGAACCAGCCGAGGCGGAAGGCGAAGACGTACTGGCCGACGATCACGTACACCAGGAAGCTGATCGACAGCGCCACCGTCGTGACGATCATCACGGCCCGGTCGGTGAGGCTGCCGCGCACATAGGCCACCGCCATGCCCGCGACGATCGCCAGCGCCACCTCCAGCACCAGGATCGGGATCATGATCGTGAGCGTGGCCGGCAGCCGGGAGGCGAAGATGCCGGCCACCGCCTCGTTGGTGGCCCAGCTGCGGCCCCAGTCGAAGGTCGCCACCTTGGCGACGAACAGCCAGAGCTGCTCCCACACCGGGCGATTGAGCCCCAGCTGGTTGCGGATCGATTCGACCTGCTCGGCGGTCGCCTGCAGGCCGCCGAGGATCTCGGCGGGGTCGCCGCCGAAGTACTTGAACAGGAAGAACACCAGCAGGATGACCCCGGCCAGCGTGGGGATCATCTGCAGGATCCGCCGCAACAGATAAGACAACATCCTGAGGACTTTCTCGGGCCCCGACGGCGCGCGGTGTGCCGCCCTAGGGAAAACCGCTCGTGGCAGGCTTCAAGGCGCGGATTATGCTTGCGGCTTCAAGTTTTCCGTATTGGTGTTTCCAAGAATGAGCAAGAGCCACTGGGCGCTGGTCATGAGCCTGTGCCTGGCCTTCGGCGCCACCGCGCCGGTCGTGGCCCAGACCCCGAAGCAGGCGCCGGAGAAGGTCCTGCGCTATTCCTTCCCGGTCGCCGAGACCGGCTTCGACCCGGCCCAGATCACCGACCTCTACTCGGCGATCGTCTGCGCCAACATCTTCGAGGCGCCCTACGAGTACGACTATCTCGCGCGGCCCGCCAAGGTGCGGCCCAACCTGGCCGAGGCCATGCCGGAGGTATCGCCCGATTTCCGCACCTTCACGTTCCGACTGCGCAAGGGCATCTACTTCGCCGACGATCCGGCGTTCGGCGGCCGCCCGCGCGAGGTGACGGCGCAGGATTTCGTCTACACGATCAAGCGCTTCTACGACCCGAGGAACAAGAGTCCCCGGCTGGCCGGCATCGCCGAGGACAACATCCTCGGCCTGAACGAGCTGCGCAAGAAGGCCGAGGCCGGCGGCAAGTTCGACTACGACACCGAGGTGGAGGGCCTGCGCGCGCTCGATCGCTACACGGTGCAGATCAAGCTGGGTGAAACCCGCCCCCGCTTCCTGCTCGGCCTGGCCGACCCGGGCGTGTTCGGCATCGTCGCGCGCGAGGTGGTCGAGCACTACGGCGACCGCATCATGGAGCACCCGGTCGGCACCGGGCCCTTCATGCTCAAGGAATGGCGCCGCTCCTCGCGCATGACCCTGGTGCGCAACCCGGCGTTCCGGGAGAAGCGCTACGACGCGCAGCCGCCGGCCGGCGACGCCAAGGCCCAGGCGATCCTGGCGCAGATGAAGGGCCGGCGGATGCCGATGGTCGACAAGGTGGAGGTCACCATCATCGACGAACAGCAGCCGCGGTGGCTCTCGTTCCTCAACGGCGAACAGGACTTCATGGAGCGCCTGCAGGAGGGCTTCGCGCTGCAGGCGATTCCGAACAACAAGCTGGCGCCCAACCTCGCCAGGAAGGGCATCCAGGTGGAACAGGTGCCGCTGTCGGACATCACGATGTTCTACTTCAGCATGACCCATCCGGTGGTCGGCGGCTACACGCCGGACAAGGTCGCCCTGCGCCGGGCGATCGCGCTGGCCACCAACAGCGAGGAGGAAGTGCGGCTCGCGCGGCGCGGCCAGGCGATCGTCGCGCAGGGCTTCGTGATGCCCAACACGTCCAGTTTCGATGCCGGATTCCGCTCCGAGATGGGCACGTTCGACCGGGCGCGCGCCGTCGCCCTGCTGGACATGTACGGCTACACCGACAAGGACGGCGACGGCTGGCGCGACCTGCCCGACGGCAAGCCGCTGGTGCTCGTGTACGAGACCCTCGGCGTGGCGGATTACCGCGAGCGCGACGAGATCATGAAGAAGAACCTGGATGCGATCGGCATCAGGATCGAGTACCGCATCGGCAAGTGGCCGGAGCAGCTGCGCGCCTCGCGCTCCGGCAAGCTGATGATGTGGGGCTACGGGTTGTCCGCCGGTTCGCCCAACAGCGGCAGCGTCCTGCAGCTCGCGTACGGCAAGTCGGTCGGCCAGCAGAATCATTCGCGCTTCCAGATGGCGCGGTTCGACGAGCTGTACGAGCGGCAGTCGATGCTGCCCGACGGGCCGGAGCGCGACCAGGTGATCCAGGACGCGGTCCGCATCCTGGTCGCCTACATGCCGATCAAGCTGCGCGTGCACCGCATCGGCACCGACCTGATGCAGCCCTGGCTGGTCGGCTACAGGCGCCATCCGTTCGCGCGCGAGTTCTGGTCCTACGTCGACATCGACCTGGCCCGGCTGAACAGGAAATGATCCCCCCTCGGAGGACAGACCCCATGATCCCGCCCAACACCCCCGCATTCGCCGCTTTGGCGCTGGGCCTCGCCCTGGCGTGGCCGGCGCCAGCCGCCGTGATCCCCGCCGGCGTGCAGCTGCACGCGACGCAGACGCTGATCCGCAACAACGGCTCCGAGCCCGAGACGCTCGACCCGGCGCTGGCCGAGTCGGTCGGCGCCAACAACCTGACGCGCGACCTGTTCGAGGGCCTCACCGCCACCGACAATGCGGGCAAGGTGGTCCCCGGCGTGGCCGAGAGCTGGAAGCAGACCGACCCGCTCACCTGGGTGTTCAAGCTGCGCCAGAACGCGAAGTGGTCCAACGGCGACCCGGTCACGGCGCAGGACTTCGTCTTCGGCATCCGCCGCTTCGTCGATCCGAAGACCGCCTCGACCTATGCCGCGACCTTCGGCGTGTTCCTGGCCAACGGCAAGGACGTCGCGCTCGGCAAGCTGGCGCCGGACAAGGTTGGCGTGAAGGCGATCGACAAGCACACCCTGGAGGTCAAGACCGCGTTCCCCGTCTCCTTCCTGCCCAGCCTGATGTCCAACAACAACCTGGGCCCGGTGCACCAGGCGTCGCTGGAGAAGTTCGGCAAGGACTGGACCAAGCCCGGCAACCTGGTGAGCAACGGCGCCTACGTGCTCAAGGAATGGCTGGTGAACAGCAAGGTGGTGATCGAGAAGAACCCGCAGTACTGGGACGCGAAGAACGTGCAGCTCACGCGCGTGACCTACCTCCCGGTGGAGGACGGCAACGCCGACGTCAAGCTCTACGAGTCTGGCCAGAACGAGTGGGTCTACCAACTGCCGCCGGGCACCTACGAGAAGTACAGGCAGCAGTACCCCAAGGAGATCCGCAACGCGCCGATGATCGGCCTGCGCTACTACTCGCTGCAGAACCAGAGCCCGGCCTTCAAGGACGTGCGGGTGCGCAAGGCGCTGTCGATGGTGATCGACCGCGACATCCTGGCGCAGCGCATCACGGCCGACGGCCAGGCGCCGGCCTACAGCGTGATGGTCAAGGGCGTGGAAGGCGCGGACGTCACCAACTACGAATGGGCGACCTGGCCCATGGCCAGGCGCGTGCAGGAAGCCAAGGCGCTGCTGCAGCAGGCCGGCGTGCAGCCCGGCACCAGGTACACGTTCTCCTACAACACCAGCGAATACCACAAGAAGATGGCGATCTTCGCGGCCTCGGAATGGAAGTCCAAGCTGGGCCTCCAGGTGGAACTGGAGGCGATGGAGTTCAAGGTGCTGCTCAAGAAGCGGCACGACGGCCAGTTCCAGATCGCGCGCAACGGCTGGCTGGCCGACTACAACGATGCCACCACGTTCCTCGCGCTGGTGCGCTGCGATTCGGACCAGAACAACAACTTCAACTGCAACCGCAAGGCCGAGGAGCTGATCGTGCAAGGCACGCAGCAGACCGACCAGGCCAGGCGCCGCGCGCTGCTGACGCAGGCCTCGCAGATGATCATGGAGGACTATCCGATGATTCCGCTGCTGCAGTACTCGCTGCCGCGCCTGGTGAAGTCCTACGTGGGCGGCTACTCGCTGGAGAACGCGCAGGACCGCTTCCGCAGCAAGGACCTGTACATCGTCAGGCACTGACGGCGAGCGGCTCCCGTCCGGGCTGAGTTTCCATGTGGTCCTACACCCTGCGTCGCCTGCTGGTGACGATCCCCACGCTGCTGGCGGTGATCACCGTCAGCTACCTGCTGGTGCATGCCGCGCCGGGCGGCCCGTTCGACAACGAGCGCGTCGTGTCGGCGGCGGTACTGGCCAACCTGCAGGCCAAGTACCACCTCGACCTGCCGCTGTGGCAGCAATACCTGCACTACCTGGGCAACCTGCTGCGCGGCGACCTCGGCGCCTCGTTCCGCTACGCCGACTGGTCCGTGAACGAACTGGTGGCCAACGCCCTGCCGGTGTCACTGGCGATCGGCGGCAGCGCGCTGGCGATCTCGTTCGTGGTCGGGGTCGGCCTGGGCATCGCCGCCGCGCTGCGCCAGAACAGCGCCGCCGACTACGGGGTGATGCTGGTCGGCAACCTCGGCAGCGTCGTCCCCTCGTTCGTGATCGGGCCGGTGCTGATCCTCGTGTTCGCCCTGTGGCTGCGCTGGCTGCCGGCCGGCGGCTGGGACGACTTCGCGCCACAGTTCATGATCATGCCGGTGGCCCTGCTGACGCTGATCAACGTGGCGACGATCGCCCGCGTGATGCGCGGCAGCCTGATCGAGGTGCTGCACAGCAATTTCATCCGCACGGCGCGGGCCAAGGGCCTGCCCACGCGGGTGGTCGTGCTGCGCCATGCGCTCAAGCCGGCGCTGCTGCCGGTGGTGTCGGTCCTCGGCCCGCTGGCGATCTCGTCCATCACGGCCGCCCTGGTCACCGAGACCGTGTTCTCGCTGCCCGGCCTGGGCAAATTGATCGTCAATGGCGCCGGCAACCGCGACTACACGCTGGTGCTGGGGCTGGTCGTGCTGATCACGCTGCTGGCCGTGCTGCTCAACCTGCTGGTCGACCTGGCGTACGCCGCGCTCGATCCCAAGATCCGCTACTGACCCCATGAACCTGTTCAACCGGCGGCGGGACCTGGCGAACCAGCTCGAACTCGCGGCGACGCCGACGCCCGGGCGCAGCCCGTGGCGCGACGCGCGCATCCGCTTCATGCGCAACCGGGCCGCCGTGGCGAGCCTGGCGATCCTGGTGCTGATCGCCACCGTCTGCATCGTCGGGCCGTTCCTGCTGCCGCACGAATTCGACTCGACCGACTGGGACGCCATGTCGCTGCCGCCGACCTGGAAGAACATGCACTGGTGGGGCACCGACGAATCCGGGCGCGACCTGCTGGTGCGCTGCCTCGTCGGCGGACGGATCTCGCTGATGGTCGGTCTGCTCGCGACGCTGGCCTCGGTCGCGATCGGCATCGCCTGGGGCGCCACGGCCGGGTTCCTCGGCGGCAAGGTGGACGGCGCGATGATGCGCATCGTCGACATGATGTACGCCATTCCCTACCTGCTGATCGCGATCCTGCTGGTCACCATCCTCGGGCGCGAGTTCTATCTCGTCGTGCTGGCGATCACCGCCTTCTCCTGGATGGACATGGCGCGCGTGGTGCGCGGCCAGACGCTCTCGCTGCGCAACATGGAGTTCGTCGAGGCCGCGCGCTCGATCGGCGTGCCGACCCGCCGCATCATCTTCGCCCACATCGTGCCCAACCTGCTGGGCGTGGTCGTGATCTACACCACCGTCACCGTGCCGGCGGTGATCCTCACGGAGTCCGTGCTGTCGTTTCTCGGCCTGGGCATCCAGGAGCCGATGACCAGCTGGGGCGTGCTGATCGAGGACGGCACCGGCGTGATGGAGGTCGCGCCGTGGATGCTGCTGTTCCCGGCGGCCCTGCTTTCGGTCACGCTGTACTGCTTCAACTTCATCGGCGACGGCCTGCGCGACGCGCTCGATCCCAAGGAGCGGATCGCATGACGGCGCAGACCCTGTTGCGCGTCGACGACCTCGGCGTGCGCTTCAGGACGGAGGATGGCGAGCTCACCGCCGTCAACGGCCTGAGCTTCGGGCTGGAACGCGGCCAGACGCTGGGCATCGTGGGCGAGAGCGGATCGGGCAAGAGCCAGAGCATGCTGGCGCTGATGGGCCTGCTGGCCGCCAACGGCCGGGCCAGCGGCCGGGCGCTGTTTCGCGGCGAGGACCTGCTCGCGATGCCGGCCGCCGCGCTCAACCGGATTCGCGGCGACCGCATGGCGATGATCTTCCAGGACCCGATGACGTCGCTGAACCCGTACCTGACGGTGGAGCGGCAGATGACCGAGGTGCTGGAACTGCACCAGGGCCTGTCGCGTTCGGCGGCGCGCACGCGCGCGATCGGCGCGCTGGAAGCCGTGCGCATCCCCGACGCGGCGCAGCGCATCCGCCGCTATCCGCACGAGTTCTCGGGCGGCATGCGCCAGCGGATCATGATCGCCATGGCGCTCATGTGCGAACCCGACGTGCTGATCGCCGACGAGCCGACGACGGCGCTGGACGTGACGGTCCAGGCGCAGATCATCGCCCTGCTGCGCGAGCTGCAGCGCGACTTCGGCACCGCGATCATCCTGATCACGCACGACCTGGGCGTGGTGGCCGGCCTGTGCGACGACGTCATGGTGCTGTACGGCGGCCGCATCATGGAACGCGGCACCGCCGAGAGCATCTTCTACCGGCCCACGCACCCGTACACGCTGGGCCTGCTGGGGGCCGTGCCCAGGCTCGATCACGACGGCGAGCGGCTGATCGCGATTCCCGGCGTGCCGCCGAACATGGCGCGGCTGCCCGCGGGCTGCCCGTTCAGCGAGCGCTGCACGTTCGCCCGGGAACGCTGCCTGAACGAACGGCCGCCGCTGGTGGCGACCGAGCACGATCCCGCCGTGCTGCGGGCCTGCCATGCCGAGGCCGGCTTCGTCACCGGGCAGGCGATGAGGGTCCAGCCGTGAGCGCGCCGCTGCTGTCGGTGCGCGACCTGCACGTGCACTTCAAGGTGCGCGGCGAGCGCGCCTTCCTGCCGGACCGGCGCACGCTGAAGGCGGTCAACGGCGTCAGCTTCGACCTGCAGCCGGGCGAAACGCTGGGCATCGTCGGCGAGTCCGGCTGCGGCAAGTCCACGCTCGCGCGTGCCCTGCTGAACCTGATCCCCGCCACGTCCGGGCAGATCGCCTGGATGGGCCGCGACATGAAAGGTGCCGGCCAGGACGACTGGCAGCGGGTGCGGCGCAGCGTGCAGATGGTGTTCCAGGATCCCCTGGCCTCGCTCAACCCGCGCATGAACGTGGCCCAGATCATCGGCGAGCCGCTGCGCACCCACCAGCCGCAACTGCCGCCCGGCGAAGTGCTGCGGCAGGTGAAGGAGATGCTGGCGAAGGTGGGGCTGGCCGAAGCCCACCTGTACCGCTATCCGCATGAATTCTCCGGCGGCCAGTGCCAGCGCATCGGCATCGCCCGCGCGCTGATCCTCAAGCCCCGGCTGATCGTGTGCGACGAGCCGGTCTCGGCGCTGGACGTGTCGATCCAGGCGCAGATCATCAACCTGCTGCAGGACCTGCAGCGCGAGCTGCAGCTGGCGCTGATCTTCATCGCGCACGACCTCGCCGTGGTGAAACACGTCAGCCAGCGCATCCTGGTGATGTACCTCGGACGGGTGATGGAGCTCGCGCCCAAGCAGGCGCTGTACGCCGCGCCGCAGCACCCCTACACCCAGGCGCTGCTGTCCGCCGTGCCGCTGGCCGATCCGCGGCGCGAGCGCGCCAAGGTGATCCCGATGCTGCCGGCCGAACTGCCGTCGCCGCTGGCCCCCCCGTCCGGGTGCGTGTTCCGCACGCGCTGCCCGCACGCCTTCGATCGCTGCGCGAGCGAGGTGCCGCCGCTGCTGCCGGCCGGCCAGTCGCAGGCGGCTTGCTGGCTGCATGCCTGATGAACGGCTGGGGCCCGGGCACGTGGCCGCGGCGCCTGGCCAGGCTCCGGCCGCTGTCGCACGCGGCCCGCACCGTGCGCGCCCTGGTGCCGCCGGCCGACCTGTTGCGCGACGCGCTGTACCGGCGCCTGTGGCTGTCGCTGCTGGCCAGCAGCCTGGGCGCGCAGATCGCCGTGATGGCGCTGCCGCTCACGGCGGCCGTCCTGCTCGGCGCCACGCCCACCCAGATGGGATGGCTGACCGCGATGGAGGTGGCGCCGTTCGCGCTGTTCTCGCTGCCCAGCGGCGTCTGGCTCGACCGGGTGCGCAAGCTCCCCGTCTACATCGGCGGTGAGCTGCTCGTCGCCGCGGCGCTCGGCAGCGTGCCGGTCGCGTGGGCGCTCGGCGCGCTGCAGATGCCTTATCTGTACGGCGTCGCGTTCGTCGTCGGCTTCGTGACGGTAACGGCCGGCAGCGCCACTCAGATCGTGCTCACGCAGGTCGTGCCCCGGCCGCGGCTGGTGGAGGCGCACGCGAGAAACGCGCTGGCCGGCTCGACGGCGGAGCTGGGCGGGCCACCCATCGCCGGCGCGCTGATCCGCGCGGTGGGCGCGCCGCTGGCCCTGCTGGCGACGGCCCTGTTGCTGCTCGTCAGCGTTTCCATCCTGCGCGGGTTGCGGGTCAGCGAGCCGCCGCAGGCGGCCGGCCACCGGCCGTTCTGGCCGGCGCTGGCCGACGGCCTGCGGTTCGTGCGCGGCCAGCGCCTGCTGGTCGTGATGGCCGTGCTCGTGGGGACCTGGGAGCTGTGCCACCACACCGCGTTCGTGGTGCAGATCCTGTATGCCACGCGCGAGCTGCGCCTGGACGAGGGGCAGATCGGCCTGTGCTACCTTGCCGCCGGCCTGGGCACCATCCTCGCGAGCACCGTGGGTCACCGGCTTTCCAGCCGTCTCGGCGTGGGCGCCTGCATGCTGATCGGAATCGCGCTCACCGGCGCGGGCTGGCTGCAGCTGGCGCTCGTGCCACCCGGCCGCTGGGGCGTCGCCGCCTTCGTCCTGATGCTGGTGTGCTTCGGCGCCGGGGCGGTGTTCATCTTCATCAACTTCCTGGCGCTGCGCCAGGCCGCGACCCCCGAGCCCTTGCTGGGACGCATGACCAGCACCATGCGCTGGCTGATCCTGCTGCCGGCGGCACCCGGGGCGCTGGCGGGCGGCTGGCTGGGCGAGCACCTTGGTCTGCGCTGGGCGCTCGCGGCTGCCGGCGCCGGCGCGCTGGCGCTGGCCGCCGCCGGATGGCGCTTCACCCGGCTGCGCCAGCAGCGGCACCTGCCGGAGCCGCCGGCGCCGTAGGCCGCCGGCGGTGCCGCATCGTGACGGAATCGCCGCGAGCAAGGACGAACGGTACAGTTCGCTCCTGGTGTTGCGACCATGGGTGACGGCACGGACTGGCTCCGAAAAGGCTTCGCGGGTGCGCTGGTCATCAGCGCGCACGCCACGCTGTTGCTGTGGCAACCGGTCGTCTGGCGCCCTGGGGCGCAGGCGACCCATGCTCGGGTGACCGTCGTCTTGCTGCCGCCTGGTCTGGTGAGCGCGGCGAACCCGGGACCGCTCACCACGACGCCGCTGCCGCCCAGACCACGTGCCACGCGGCGCCAGCCGGCGGCACAGCGCCTGATCCCACCGGAAACGTCCACGCCCATGACCCGCAACGCGGACAGCCTTCCTCCCGCGGCAGCCGGTCAGCTCAGCGGCATCGAACCGGCGCCACAGCGAGGCGCGCCGCTGGATCTGAGCTACCGGCCGGCCCTGCTCGCATCGGCACCCGGTTGCATCAGGAGAAGTCGACACCCGAAGACTCCGCCCTGGCAACCGGCTTCGCGCGCGCGCAGCGCGCCGATTGCAGGAACGCGTACGCGCACCTCGGGCTGCTGGCGATACCCAGGCTGCTCTTCGAGCGCAAGGACCAGGGGTGCCGTTGGTGAGCGCGGACCAGGCGCGACCACGGTCCGACGCGGTTGGCGCGACGAATAAAAAACCACCGCCGAGGCGGTGGTTTCTTCGTTGCGGGCGACGCCGGTCAGAACTGGTGGCGCAGGCCGACGCGGAAGTAGCGACCCACGGCACCACTGTAGTCCAGCGGGTTGTAGCCCACGGCGCCGTAGGTGCCCGGGTCGTTCGGCGGCACGCGGTCGAACAGGTTCTGGATCGAGCCGAAGATCTCGGTCTTGTCGGTGAGGCGGAAGCGCGTGCCGAGGTCCCAGGTCACGAACGAACCGATGCGGCAGCCGGCCGGCGAATCGCTGCCGTTGGCGAACGCGACCAAGCAGCCCGCCGGGTCGCCCTTGAACGCCGTGTTGCTCATGTGGCCGCGGTAGTTGGCGGCCAGCGCCCAGCGCCACCGGCCCACTTCCCAGCCGGCCGAGAAGTTCAGGCGATCCTTGGGCGTGCCCATGCAGTTGGTCACGTCGCAGTTGCCGTGGGTGCCGGCGAAGTCGCGGACGGTGCCGTCCGGATCGACGCGCTCGAACTTGAACAGGTGGGTCCAGGTCACGCCGAAGGTGGTGCGGCCCCAACCCTGGTTCAGGTCGATGCGGTGCTTCAGGTCCAGGTCCAGGCCGCGCACCGTGGTGCGCGAGGAGTTGATGAACTGCTCCAGCACCGATACGATCGCGCCCGGGTCGCCCGGACGGGTCGACGTGGACGGATCACGCGACACCCGGCCGGCCGCGATGGCCGCGTCGGTGGATTCGGAGTTGATCTCGCCCTTGCGCTTGATCTGCCACAGGTCCAGGGCCAGGCCGGTCTTGGGCGTGATGTCCCAGACAGTACCCAGCGTGACGCTCTCCGACTTCTCGGGCTCCAGGTTCGGGTTGCCCGAAATCAGCAGCGCCACGGTGCTCGCCGAGCAGGTGCCCGGCACGCCCAGCGCGCAGCGCACCGGATCGACGGCCGCGCTGAACGCGGACACCGACACGCCGCCGCCGCTGATTTCCGCCGCGCCCGGCGCCCGGAAGCCGCGCGCGTAGGTGCCGCGCAGCGCCAGGTTCGGCAGGGCCGTGAACTTGGCGCCCAGCTTCGGGGTGACCGAGGTGCCGACGTCGCTGTAGCGGTCATAGCGGGCCGCCGCGCTCAGTTCCAGCTTCTTGGTAACCGGGAACAGGCCTTCGGCGTACGCCGCGAACACGTTGCGCGAGGCGTTGTAGGCCGAGTAGCCCAGGCCGATGATCTGGCCGACCTCGGTGCCCTGGGTCGGATCGAGCCTGGCGCTTTCGCGGCGGAACTCGGCGCCGGCGGCGAAGCCGATCGGGCCGCCAGCCAGCTGGCCGAACTCGCGCGACACCTTCAGGTCGATCTGGGTGTTCTTGGTGTGGCCGTCGTTGCTGATCGCCGGCGACAGCGCCGCGTACAGGGCCGCCGAGTTCAGGCCGGCGTTCTCGCCGATGCGCCAGAAGCTGCCGGCCGGCAGGGCCGCGTAGCCCGCGCTGCGGGCCGTGGCGGCCGCGACGTTGGCGGCGGTCGGGTTCAGCAGCGCGAAGGTCACGGCGCGCTGCAGGTAGCCGGTGCGGGTGTTCGAGACCTCGTTCTCGGAGTGCAGCAGCGCGGTGTTGTAGTCCCACGGGCCCATGGTGCCCTTGAGCCCCAGCACGGCGCGCAGGAAGGTCGACTCGACGTTGCTCACGCGCGGGCCCACGTCCGCGGCCAGGTAGCGGAAGCGCGCCGCCGACCCGAAGTACGGGTTGTCGGGGTGCGAGGCGCCCAGCGCGACGGCGGAGTTGCTGACCGGGCCGATCGGCGAACCGACCGAGCCGCTGATGCCCGACGGGGTGGTGGAGGAGGTCGACTCGCCCTTGTAGTAGCTGAACTCGCCGTAGGCCTCGGTTTCCGCGTTGATCGCCTTGCTCGCACGGGCGAAGAAGTTCGCCGTCTTCTGCTCCGGCTGGATCTGCGAATACTGCTGGCTCGCGTCGATCAGGCAGCCGCCGCCGTTGAGGTCGCCGCCCTGCGGGTAGCCGTTGCTCAGCGCGGCGCAGTTGGCGCCGGGGAAGTTGCGGGTGAAGCCGGTCTGCGCCGTGTTCTGGTTGGTGCGGCTGTAGTACTCCGACGTGGCCGGGTTGCGCACGTTGCCGGCGACCGAGCTGCCGGCGGCGTTGGTCGCCACGATCGCGCCGGTGCCGCCGGTGCTGGTGACGCCGGTGGCGCCGTGGAAGTCGTAGCCGGCGCCGCGCAGGTCGGTCTGGCCGATCAGGCCGCGGCCCTTGCGATCGTGATACCAGATCGGGTCCTTCTTGCCGAGCTCCAGGTTCAGCAGGACGTTGAAGCCGCTGGCCTCGGACCCGAAGCCGTGGGTGATGGCCGCCCGCCCTTCCTTGCCGTCGCTGTAGCGCGACATGCCGGCATCGGCCTTGACGGTGGTGCCGATGTAGTTGCGGCGCAGGATGACGTTGACCACGCCGCCCAGGGCGTCGGAGCCGTAGATCGCCGAGCCGCTGTCCTTGAGGATCTCGACCCGGTCGACCGCCTCCAGCGGGATGATGTTCAGGTCGGCGAAGGTCTTCTGGCCGTCGTCGGCCAGGCCGTAGGGCGCGATCCGGCGCCCATTGATGAGCACCAGGGTCGCGTTGGTGCCCAGGCCGCGCAGCGAGATGCCCGAGGCGCCCGAGGCGAAGCCGTTGCCGAACGTCATCGGCACCGAGCCCTGGTTGTCGACCGACAGGGTCTGCAGGTACTCGGCGACCGAGGACTTGCCGGACTTCTCCAGATCCTCCCGGGTCACGGTCTGCACCGGCGAAGCGGTCTCGGCGTCGGTGCGGCGGATGTTCGAGCCGGTGATCTCGACCCGCTGCAGCGTCTGGCCGGACTGCTGCGCCAGCGCCTCGTGGGCGAGCATCATGGACGCGGAGCCGCAGGTCGCGGCGATCAGGGCACGGACGATGACCGTCTGCCTGAACTTCTGTCTGCCATTTTTCAAGTTTCTTCTCCAGTGCTGTTGCTGATGCCCAGGCCTCGCGTACTGCACGACCCGCGTGAAAATCGCAGCGGAACGCGGCCAGCAACAAATGACGCCGCACCCCGCCTTGGAACCTGTTTTTGTACACAACTGGTGACATGCGGTCACCTCGTTCAAACCCGCCTGTTGTCCAAATACATCAAGCCTGAAGTACTCAGGTCTTCCGGATGGCGGACACAAGCGGCTGCGCCGTGCGTTCCCCCGAGGGGGAAGGCACGGCGCAGCCGGGACCGGGGCGGGGCCTCAGTCGATCTTGAAGACGAACTCCTGGGTGGCGATCACCTCGCCGCCGCTGATGCACCGGTATTGCATCATGGCATTGCGTACCGGTGCGTGATACACGCGGGGTCCGGAAAGGATGGAGACCTCCTTCACCACCCCGTCCCGGATCACGGCCTGTGCCTTGACGACGCCCTCGGCGCCTTCCTGCAGCGCCTTGCGCGGCATTTCCGGCTTGACCTGCTGCGGGCAGGCCAGGGCGATGTCCTGGCGCGCCGGGGCCGGCGCCGGCGCGGGGGGCGCCGGGGGCGGCGGCGGCGCGATCACGTGCGGCGCGGGCGGCGGCAGCGGCACCGACTGCACCGCGACCGCCGACGACGACACCGGCGGCGCCACTTCCGGCGGCGGCACGTACGGCGGCGGCGGCGCCACCACCTTCGGCACCTGCGGCTTGGGCGCCTCGATCTTCTTGGGCGGCGGCGGAGGGGGTGGCGGGATGATCACTTCCTGGATCACGGCCGCTTCCATGGGCTTCTTGATGATCTCCAGGCCCTTGCGGGCGGTGCCGCTCACGAGGGCCCAGCCGATGAAGGCGTGGACGGCGACGACGACGCCCCAGCCGATGGCCTTGCGGCGCGGGTCGGTGCCGCGGTAGCGGCGCCTGTGCAGTGTGGCGACGTTCATTGGACGAACTGCTCGCTGCCAATCACGGCGACCTTGCTGAGGCCCTTGCGCTTGGTGGTGGACAGCACGTTCGCGAACACCGCGTACTGGCAGTCCTTGTTGGGGCGCAGGTGGATCTCGGGCGGCACCGGCTGCTGCGCCGCCAGCGTCATCTTCTGGTCGAGCTCCTCGGCCGTCACCGGCAGGCCCTGCCAGTAGACGAGGCTCTTGTCGTCGATGTCGATCTGCACCTTCTCGGGCTTGATCGTGTTGTCCGGCGGCACGCCGACCGGCATTTCCAGGTTGACGGCGTGCAGCTGGATCGGGATCGTGATGATGAGCATGACGAGCAGCACCAGCATCACGTCGATGAGCGGCGTGGTGTTGATGTCCATCATGACTTCCGGATCGCCCTTGCCGAAACGCCGGGAGGTGAGGCCCATGTGCGTTGTCCTTGTGTCTCTTGCGCCCCGCGGGGCATCAGCCGCCCAGGGGCGGCGGTTCGGTGATGAAGGCGACCTTGGTGATGCCGGCACGCTGGCAGGCGTACATGATGCGCCCGACGCCGTCGTAGCGGGCGGCGAGGTCGCCCCGGATCTGCACTTCGGGCTGGGGCTTCATCTGCGACACCGCCTTCAGCTTGACGACGAGCGCCTCGACGTTGGGCAGCTTCGCGTCGTACCAGTAGATGCCCCCGCCCTTGTCCACCGAGATGATGATGTTCTCGGGCTTGGTCTCGCGCACCTCGACGCGCTCCTTGGGCAGCTGCAGCTGGATCGACGTGGTGACGACCGGAATGGTGATCAGGAAGATGATCAGCAGCACCAGCATCACGTCCACCAGGGGCGTGGTGTTGATGGCGGAGATGACTTCGTCCTCGTCCCCGCTGGACGGGCCGACGGCCATGGCCATGGCGCTCTCCTCGCGCGGCCGCTTACGCGGCCTTCCCGGCCGAGCCGAGGATCACGGCGTTGAGCTCGTCGCTGAACTCGCGCACTTCGTCCATCACCGCCTTGTTGCGGCGCGCCAGCCAGTTGTAGCCGAGCACCGCGGGAATCGCCACCGCCAGTCCGATGGCCGTCATGATCAGCGCCTCGCCCACCGGGCCGGCCACCTTGTCGATGGAGGCCTGGCCGGAAATGCCGATGGCGGTCAGGGCGTGATAGATGCCCCACACCGTGCCGAACAATCCCACGAACGGCGAGGTCGACCCGACGGTCGCCAGGAACGCCAGTCCGCCCTGCGTCGTCGCATGGACCCGGTCCACCGCGCTGGTGATGCTCATGGGGATCCACTCGTTCATCGGGATGTGGCCCTTGAGCCCGCCATGGTCGGAGGTCGCCTGCACCCCGCTCTCGGCGATGAAGCGATACGCGCTGTTCTTCTCCAGCGAACTGGCGCCGGCGCTCACCGACGCGGCGCCCCAGAAGTTCTCGTCCATCGTGCGCGCGTGGCGATGCATCCTGGACTGCTCGAGCAGCTTCGTGATCATGATGTACCAGCTGCCCACGCTCATGATGGCCAGCAGCACCAGGACGCCGCGCGCGATGTTGTCCGATCCGCGCCAGAGAGCCTCCAGGCCGTAGGGGTTTTCGACGTCGGCGGTCTTCTTGGCGCCGTTGGCGGGGGCCACCGCCGCGGCAGGGGCCCCGGGCGCAGCCGTGGCGGCCGCGCTGGCGGCGGGCGTTGCCGGCACCTGCGCGCCGGCGGGCACGGCGGCCAACAGCATCGCGGCCGGCAGCACGGCCAGCGCCACGAGGCGGACAAGGGAGGCAGGAAAGGCGATCTGCAAGATGATTCCTTTGCGTCCGCGGACGCGGAAAAAAGGGATGAACTTTTGTAGTGCGCTGCTGGGCAGCGCTACATGACTGACGAGTATAGATTCGGGCGGCAGCGGCCGGGACGGGGATTACTACGGAGGCGCGCCACGCATCAGGTGGGGTAAATCGTTGAAGCGTCAACTAAACGCCCGACCCCGCGTCGGGCCAGTGCACGACCGGCCCGCCCCCCCGCAGCCGCCCCTCGTTCGGCGGCGCCGGCCAGCCCTTCCGCTGCCACGCTATAATGCTGGCTTTCCCCAGCCGGTGTAGCTCAGTCGGTAGAGCAGCTCATTCGTAATGAGAAGGTCGGGTGTTCGAATCATCTCTCCGGCACCAAAGAACGTTAAGTAAGTCATGCACTTAGGCCACCCCTCGGGGTGGCCTTTTCGTTTTGGGATCGGACATGGACACAGTTTGAGCACGAACCGTGCTTCAGTGAGGTGACGGCCCCATCCGGACCGACGCTGCGTACTGCGGCAATCGCCGATCGGGCGAATCGGGAAGCTTGAACGCACTAGCCTAATCGCGCCCGTATCAAGCGGCGGCAGATCTCGACAGGCAGACTGTATGCGCGTACAGTACTGGTCACGTAGGGGGCAACATGCATGCGCGAGCAACGATTCTTGGTGCAAAGGCAACTCCGCTGCACTCCCGTCGCTCGCGGCGACCGCGCCAGGAGTGTGTGTTCCACGCTGCGGTGGTTTCGCCTCTCGCGTCATGATGTGCTGGAAACGCCGTAGCGAGCCGAACCTCATATATCCTCAACGGCCAACAAGAACGACTCACGTTCATCTCACCCAAATGGCAACGAACTCCTTCACATCGATCGACCTTTTCGCGGGAGCTGGCGGACTATCCGAGGGCCTTCGGCAAGCCGGCTTTCAGTGCCTCTGGGCCAACGAGTTCGACAAACACGCGGCCGCTACTTTTGCTGCGAACTTTCCGGAAGCGGTCGTTTCAGAGGACGACGTGCGAGCCCTTGTCCCAGCCAAAATCCGCGAAAGTCTTGGGCTTGCTCCCGGAGAAGTCGATGCTGTAGTTGGCGGGCCGCCTTGCCAAGGCTTTTCCACTTATGGCAAGCGGGACACGGATGACCCCCGAAACCAGCTGTATGTGAACTTCTTCTGTTTCGTCGAGGAGTTTCGTCCGAAGGTCTTTGTGATGGAGAACGTCGTTGGCATTCTCACGATGGGCATCATTGAAGATGTACTGGACCGGGCAAAGCGACTTGGTTACGAAGCCGAAGTCCACAACGTAACAGCAGAGGAGTACGGGGTCCCTCAGCGCCGACGACGCGTTTTCATCATCGGCAGTGCTGTCGGTCCTGTAAGGTTTGCGCCACCCACACATGGTGCAGCAGCGACGGAAGGAGACCTGTTTTCTACCGTAGATCCGATTGTGACCGTTCGAGAGGCAATCTGGGATCTGAGCAAGATTGGAGTACTGGAGCCAGCTGCAACGCAGCAGAGTCTTCCATATGGCGCAGATCACCCCGCCTCCTCGTACCAAGAAATGATGCGTGTTGGCTCGAAGCTGGTCACGCACCATTCGGCGAAGCGAATGCTCGGAATTCGCGCTATGCGCCTCGCCCTCTTGCGCGCCGGTGACTACGGTCGCGAGCTGCGTGACCGTATTGAGGGTGATGGCTTGCCGTATGAGCTAATTGACCAGCTCCTCAATGGGTCCAATCAGCGGACGTCGGAGGGGTGTCGCCGGCAGGATATCGAAAAGGAAAACAAACTCAGGGAGATGCTCCATGAGGGGCATCACTCGGTCGCACAAGTCCTGGCGTTCCTCGATCCTGGTGGGTTCGCCAATAAGTACCGCAGACTGCACTGGGATGAGCCGAGTCACACACTCGTTGCCCACATGGCTCGCGACTGCTCGGACTTCGTGCACCCTGAGCTGAATAGGTTTATTTCGGTGCGTGAGGCGGCGAGGCTGCAGTCGTTCCCAGATGCGTTCACGTTCCCCGGGTCGCAATTTCAGCAATTCAAGCAGATCGGCAACGCAGTCCCGCCCTTACTCGGGAGAGCCGTCGGGGACTCCATTCTGACCGTGCTGAATCCGACGCCGGCGGCTAGTAGCCATTCGCCCGACGCCAATCGTTCCAATCGTCCTGTACCAGCTTGAGGAACGCATCGGTCTTGTCGAACTTGGACGTGTAGATACGTTTGCCGCTACGCGTCTCACCGTGGGATGCCACTGTTCTGAGGTTGTACGACAGGCACGCATCAAAACTACCATGCTGTTCAATGTACTGCCGCTTGTCCGACGGCCGACTAGGCGATCCAAGTTCGCCGCAATTGACTAGATCACCCGTTGGCGGTGGGAATGACTTCGCGTCGAGGGTAAACAGGTAGCTCTTGAAGCCATGCTCCATCATCTTCTCGCTACAGGGCTTGTCATCGGAGACCCTCTCAGCCAAGGAGGCCTTCGAATGCACCCCGGCAAACGGGACCATGCCCCTCTCGGTTGATCCGTACAAGCAGATATCGAGCTTTGAATTGCCAGGCACTCGATCAGCTATCCCCATCTCCCTCAAGAACTTGTTCTTCTCCCCAGTCTCGAAGGCGATCTGGATGGAAATGCCACAAGGCGCGAGCAACGGCGTGTAGTGTCGCTTAAAGAACAGTTCAACGGCTTCGCCTCCAGCCCGAACCCAGCTCTGTTTCGGATTGGTCTTGCGGTACTCACGCAGATAGAGGCGGTAAACGATGTGGTGGTAGATGTCAGATGGATTGGCCTCAGGCATCAGGGAAATCGCCAACTGCAAGGCGTCGGCGATCGCGTCTCGGTTTCCTCGCGCGACCCGAGTGCTGTTCAGGCCTTGGAACACCTCTGAAATGTTCTCTTCAGCACTCTTGTATGCGGCGATGTCACTGCCCGGGAACGGGATGGGAAAGTACTGGTCTCTCCAGCGCAGTATCAAGTTAAAGCCGTCGCTCGTCGGCTCAGCACCGACTGGATAGGCGGTTTCGTCGTCTCTAGCCGATTGCAGCCGATTTGCTAGCGGCTCAGGTAGCACCTGGTCCGCAGGATTCCTTGCTGGCATGTATCCACTAGCCGCCAGAAGTTCACCGAGATCGAGCTCCAATTGCCCTGCCCACGCATGCAGCAATTCCAAGTCAAGCAGTAGCTCGCGGTTCTCGTAACGGGACACTGTGGACTGATCCAGCTTCAGTGCGTCCGCTAGCTGCTCCTGCTTCAGCTCAAGCCGTTTCCGCGCCTCCACAAGGAGAGCAATGAGGCGCATGTACCGCTCTGTTTCCGTTGCCCGCATAACAAAGGCCCTCGCAAAAGGAGCCCAAGAATGAATGCGTGACGCGCATATGCAAAATCTGCATCTGGCCTGATGAGCGGATAAAACAAGAAGGGTCGCCGGCGGCGACCCTTCTTGTTGGTAACTAGATGTGACGTACTACTTTTCTACTCCTCGACCTTGTACGACGTGAACAGTCTTCAACCACTGTTTGGATTGCTTCTCGTCCATGAAGGCTGCAAAGACCTTCGCCGTTGACCGCGGCGGTATCTGTATGCCCTCCTTGCGCATCTTGGCCGCGTACCAGCGGACCGACTTGTCGGTCGCCGCAGCGCCTGGGATCTGTGCGTTCACGAGGCCGGCGATAACGGCATGTGGGTAACCCATGGGGTCCATAAGCAGCTCGCGCGCGAGCTCGCCGATGCCTAGCCCGCGCTTGTTGGCACCCTGCACAACGTCCGTCGCTTTGGCGCTCGGAGGCGCGGCATCGATCTCAGTCCGGGGCCCCGGGACACTCGGGTCAACAGGCGGTTCGTCGGTGATCCCTTTCGCCTCAGCAATGGCCGCGATGCGCGCTAGCAGCTTCGCCTTGGTCGCGAACGTCTTCGGCCCTGCCGGCACGTCGGCGATCTTGTTATGGAGCGCTAGCAGCTCCTTCATGCTCATCTCTGCGAGGTTCACGATGCTCTCCTGTGTGTGCGAGTGATTCGCCGGGGCATCGTGTCGCGCTTCGCTGGCGAAGGGAGCGGTGCGCTTTAGCGCTACGCGCGGGCGCTGTCCATAAACGATTAGGGTTCGGCGCGTGGCAGCAACAGCCACGAATGATGATATGCGGATGGGTTGCTTTTTCGGACACTCCTCTCCAGCGCGCTAAGCAATTGGCACGTCGAGAGAGTTGGCCTCTCCCTCGCCGTGTCGCCCTCAATTGGAGAGATGAAGCAATGAGCAAGTTGAAATTGGATTTGAACAGCATGAAGGCGAGGAACGTGCCGAAGGCAGCGGAGATGCATGTCGACGGTACGGAGGCGTGGTTTCGGGTGGCGCGCGAGCTGATAACCCAAAGCGGCATCCGGGCGGTATCAGCATGGATCGCGGCCAGGGAGCACGGGAACGAGAGCTACAGCACCGAGGTAGCCTATGAACTGCGCGAGCAGGTCGGCGATGACATCGGCTACGACCACATGCACGAGGTTGTCGATCCCGCATATGACACGGAGCCGTTCAGTCGGTACGCCGAACTGTTCGAGGAATACGGCGAAGACCTGTGGCCAACCAAGGCCCTCACCCAGTACTTCGAGCATGAGAAGACACCCGAGGCGGAGCTGAAAGCAGAGGTCGTCTGGAACTTTGCCATGGCGAGGTACACCGAGTGCAAGTACGCCCAGAGGGTCGCACAGCTCGCCAGGAGTCATCTGTCCCGCAAGGCTACGCCCGCGAAGGAGCACGCTCGGTCGTGATCCGTCTCGGCGGTCGACCCGCCAAACGCGAGCATCTGATGCGCGATTAGCTGTCCGAGCCGCGCAAGCCGTTGAATTGAAAGGGCCCCGAGGAATCGGGGCCCTTTGTCGAACACACCCTGACAACTGCTAGGAGCCAAGCGCGTGGTGGGCCTGGGTGAAGTGCAGCGCCTCGGCGCGCGCCTTGGTCTGCTTGTCGACGTACAGGTCCAGGGTGCGGCAATACGGCAACCCGACGACCTCGGCGGCTCGGTCGAAGCAGTCTGACCCGACCGCGACGCCGACGTACCTGGCGCGCTCGGTCAGCGCCTCCATCAGGGAGACGCGGAAGCACACCGCGTAGGCGACGGCCGCGAGGCCGACGCTCACCGGGTGGTTCCGCGGGTAGGCGTTCGGGCTACTCATCGCCGCCCACCAGCACGCTGAAGTCCACGTCGCGGTTGCGCAGCGCCAGCGACAGGGTGTTGATCGGGTTGGCCTTGCCGTTCATCCAGGAGCGGATCGCGAGCACGATCGCCTGCAGGCGGGCCTCCCCGATCTTGAAGTACTCCTGGACCTTGGAGTACTCCTCCAGCTGCATGGCCGCAGCGAGCGCCGCGGCGCTTGTCGGGCGCTCCTTCGTCGGCCTCGAATCGAGCAGCGAGAGCACCGCCGCGGCCAGGGCGACGTTCTTCGTGCCGACGGCGACCTGCGCCATGTGCCCCAGCTCGCCCGGCCCGGCGTAGACGAGCTGCTGCAGGTAGGCGGTGCGCTGGCTGGTCCCGAGACCTGCCCGCGAGAGCACCTTCACGGGGGTGTCGTAGTACGGACGCTGCGCCGTCAGCTTGGCGTGAACGGGACCAGCCTCCTTGTAGAACCGGTTCAGCTCGTCGGTCGCGTTGTGCTGGATCTCGCGGACGACAGCCGCCGTCTCGCGCTCGGCGTAGCGGGCGTGGTCCTGTGGGCTCAACCCCGCCGTCTTCCACCGGTTGGCGACCTCGGTCTTTTTCGAGTCGACGTCCTTCTGCAGCCGTTCGAGGACCTTGAGGACGCGAGTGTGGATGGCGTCGAGGGAGGACGCGAGCTCGCCGATCTGCTGCGGGCTCAGGAGGGGGGTCTGGGTCAGTTCGATCTTCATGCGCTTTGGCTCCGGTGAGGGTTGATTTCCTCCGGTCGCCATCGAGCGCACCCAACCCTGGGCTGGTCGCGCGCCTTCGCACGACCGGATGCTTTCAATGTGTCGCCAAGCACTGGCCGCGAACGCCATCGTTCGCCGTCGCCTGTCCCCGCCGTGTCCGCCACTGCGGCAGAACACGCCGCAGAGACTGGCGGGCTCTCCGATCAACAGTCAGAGGGCGCCGCGCTGGCTCATCCCCAGCTATACACCCCGGCGCGACGGGGCGCCGCAGGCAGGTCGGGCAGGTCGGCGTGTGCGGGCGGGCCGGGTTCGTGCATGCCGGGCGGCGCGGCATAGGGGTTGCCTGCCGCGTACAGGCGCCGCTCGGTGTACTCGGCCGACGCCTGCTCCCAGGTCGGCGCGTCGAGACGCGGCATGGGTCCGACGCAGGTCATCTCGCAGCGACGCGCGAGGGCATCGCGTCCGCCCATCGAGGCAACCAGGCATGGCGCCGTCTGCTCCCAGGCGGCGAGAGAGGCGTCGATCAGCTGCGCCTGCGCCAGCGCCTGGGCGACGGTGAGCTTGTCAGTCGCCACGGTCGCCCTCCTCGCCCTTCGCGGCGGCGTACTTCGCCAGGAGCGCCGTCAGCTGGGCACGCTCGCCGCTCGGCATCCTGAGCAGCGCCTCGGCGTCCATGCCGACGCTGTCGACCTTGACTTTTAGCCTGTCGGCCATCTGGTCGCCGTACCGGAACTTCAGCAGCACCTCGAGAAGCCTGTCGCTGTGCTTTCGCACCGTGAGCGGCCGCTCCTCGCCCGTCTCGCGGTCCACGATGGTCGCGAGCCTGCCGCCGTGCACCACGGGCTCCTCGTAGCCCACGGCGCCGCGCCGGTACGCCTCCTCGAGCAGCGAATCGAGCGCGACGTCCACCGCGCCATCCCAGCGGGTGCGGAACTCGGCGTCGTTCGCGCGGTGGTAGTAGGCAGTCTGCTTGCTGATGCCTGCCGCAGCCGCGGCCTGCTTGGGCGAGCAGGTGTCCTCCAGGACCTGGAAGAACACCTCGCGGCGCTCGGGTGTGAAGGTGTTGGGGACCATGTCAGCTCGCTCGAAAAATGGCTTACGACGTGATCGTGTCGTGTCAGGCACGCGCGAGGAGCCATCGTTCCTCCATGCAGATCAAGGACTTGGGCTGCGACGGCGTACCCCCTGAGGATCAGCGGGCTCATTCGGCCAGGGTCTCGGCTCGCGCGCGAGGGTCATGACGATCATGGTCGGGGGACAAAACTGATCGACGACTCGGTTGTCAGGTTGTCGTTTCCTAGAGAAACGACAACCGCGACAACCACCCAGGTCAGTGACAACCAAAGCGACAACCAGTGGCCGAAGCTGGCCTAAGCTGTTGATTTCGCTCAGTTGTCACTGCGACAACCAGCCGCGACAACCGATGACAACCGGTCGTCATCGGGCGCGACAACCGAACTTGCCGCAACATGCCCGGCGACAATCACGCGGCCTCCGCGTCAGCCCGGATGACGAGCTCACCACGGGGATTGTTGTCGACCCGCTCCATCCATAACAAGGTGCCGTCCGACGCCCGCAGCGCCGCGCCACGACCGAGGGGGATCGCATCTTCGATTCGGCGACGCGCAGCCCGCTCCTTGCAGCCGTCGCGCTCCATCACCTGTGGGATCAGGTCTTTGAGGTGCAGCCGCCCGTGGCGCCCGAGCGCCATCTCGCAGACTAGGTCGAGGAGCGGGTTCGCCTGCGCGGTGAAGTCCGCCGCAGCATCAGCCATCACGCAGGGGCGGAGGACCAACGAGTCGCCGATCTTCTCCAGGAGGAATCTCATCGGAGACCCACGCTCGGCGTCCTTCTGCTTGCTGATGCACACCTTGATCGACCGGCGATCGTCAGCGCACTCAACTTGCAGCATGGTGTCCATGGCGCCGGGAAGCGCGGTGCTCCCCCGCGGGCCCTTGCTCGGTTCCTTGCCAGAGTGGTGTATCACCACGACAGCGGCACCGGTGGCATCGCGCAGCCGCTTCATGCTCGCGATGTAACGGCCCATGTCTTTCGCAGCATTCTCGTCCGCTCCCGCTGCAGTCTGGTTAAGCGTGTCGATCACGATCAGCTTCAGCGGCCCGATCTGGTGGCGGATTTCCTCAGCAAAGGCCCTCACGACCGCGTCGCTGTCCGCGGCGAAGTTGATCTCGTCTCGCATCAGCCTGAGCGCGAAGTCGCGCGCCTCGGCTCCGTGGTGCTGCTTCCAGGCCCGCACGCGTTTACCCAGCCCCGACGCTCCCTCCGCAGCGATGTAAAGGACCGCGCCCCGCTGGGCGGCTCGGCCGTGCCAGGGCAGCCCACCCGCAATGGACATACAGATGTCGATGGCGAGGAAAGACTTGAAGGTCTCGGGCGGGCCATAGATGGCACCAAGGCTCATTTCAGTCAGCAGCCCGTCAACCAACCACGTGGGCGGCGGCAGCGCCTCCAGTTCCTGCATGGTGAGGAATTTCCAGCGGGCGGAGCGGCCTTCGGCCTCCTCGTCTTCTATCCACACCTCGAATTCATCCTCAGGTTCGGGGTGCGCAATATCGGCGCCGACATCGAGCAGACGCTTTCGCAGAGTCCCGATGGTGATCGCGTCGTCGCGGCCCGAGTGCAGGGAGTCCCAACGGCGGCCGACGATCCACTCGTGATCGGCGTACATCGGGTCCGAGGTGCTCCAGTCGATGAACTCCTGGCGCCCTTCCCCGTCTGTGGCGTGGTGGCACGCCATCATGAGTTCCAGCCATGTGCCCTGGTCGCGAAAGTCCTCCGGTGCGAGGTGCTCGAGCGACGTCGCGAGCTGCTCCGGGGTGATCTCGCCCGCGCTTGCGCTCTTCTTCCGCTCGGGCTTGCGCGCCAGCTCGATCAGCGGATGCGGCAGGTCGGGCATGTCATGCAGCGGCGGCGAATCAGGCGCCCACTCGTAGCGGCCGCCGGTCGGGTGCACCGATCCGGCGGCTACGACCTGACGGCCGAGAGACTTGAACTCAACGCCCTCGTAGCCGTCGATCGAATCGAGCAGCGTGGCCGCGGCAGGCTTGCGGAAGTAGTAGTGATGCCCACGCGCTTGCAGGTTGCCTGTCACGACGTGCGGCGCCGCGGAGAGATTGAGCCCCACCGCTTTCGTGAGCTCTGCCAAACTGTCTCGCCCTTCGGGGAAGTTGCGCGGATCGACGTCGACTACGACGACGTCAGCCGGCAGGCGCACGCCGAGGTTGAGCCCGTCCCGGCGGACCCGCGCCAAGGTCTCTGCATGGTCGTAGGCGCGCAATTGCCAGCGAGCGTCGGCTGGCGCCTTGTCCCGCGCCTTTACCGGGATCAGGTCGAGACGTGCCCGGCGGTACGGAAGCGCCGCATCATTCAATGGCGTCGTGCTCGCGCCCTGCGCGACATCATTGCGTCCGTGGGCCATGTGCTCACCGACCTCCACGCTGTCTCCACGCCCGGCGCCGCTTCCCTCGGCCCGGGCGTCTTCTTTTGCGCAGTCCATGTCAGGCCTCCGCTACCGCGTTGCGCGCTGCCAATGCCGCCATCGCGGCGCGGCGAACGCCCTCCCCCATCGGGTGGTTCTTCTTCGCGTAGGCGCGCAGGTCGCCGAGCCGGTAGCGGATCAACTTCGGCCCGAGGCGGGTGAATGCCGGGCCACCTCCCTCGCAGCGATACCACGCGAGAGTGCCGTACTTCAGCCGCAGCAGCGCGGCGGCCTCGGCGGGCGTCAGCAGTGAGTCGTCGGGTAGTGCGTGGAGCTCGGCAAGCTCCTCGGGGGTGAAGGTATCGGGGGTGCGGCTGGTCGCCATCTCTGGTGCTCCGGTCTTGGCGTTCCCAACGCGGCGAGTTGCCGTGCGGGGACTGCCTGCCGTGCGTCGCAGAGAAGGACCCGTGCTCCCCTCAGTCACATGGGGCGGGTCTCGGCTGTTTCGGCCGCCGAAAGCCAGGGCATCGAATCGACGCTGTCGATCAAACTATGCCTCAAGGAAACGCGGAAGCACAACCAACATTTGCTGCGTTCGTCCAGGCGCTCCGGGCGGCCCGGGCTGCTCTGCGCCTAGGCCAACCTGTCCGGACGCGATACAGGCCCGTCTGGCGAGCCCGGAGGCTACTCCGCGAGCCGCGGCGGCCACGTCCCGGGCTCGTGCGTCAGACCAACTGCGCCGAGGACGTATCTGCTGGCGCGTTCCTGGTGCGCCCTGAGGTGATCCAGCGACGGGTTCAGGTATCCCATGGTGACGTTCCCCGCCGCGTGATTCAGGAGGAACTTCAGCTCCGCGATGGGCACCCCGGCCTGGAGCGCCAGCGTTGCGTACGTGTGCCGCAGGGCGTGGCCTGTCAGGCCTCCGAGCTCGCATTGCGCGACCTCCGCGACGTGACCTGTGGCGGATTCGGCGGGGAACAGCCACGGCGCCTTCCTGTGCAGCCGAGGGTTCTGCTCCACACGGTGGCGGCACAGGTCGGCCAGGGGGTCTGAGAGCGGCAGGTCGAACGCACGCGCCGCGCCGCCCTTGGGCTTGGGGACGTGCAGGCGTCGCGCATCGAGCTCGAGGTCGGCGACGCGGGCCTCGCAGGTGGAGGTCCGACGCATGCCAGTGAGCATCATGAACAGGTGGAGGTCGCGCCTGACGGGGTGCAGCTCGAGCACCGACCTTCCCCATGCCTTCAGCCTGTCCGCGTCGGCCTCCACCTTCCTGCGGCGCAGACCGTGGTAGTCCACGTTCGCCGTCGGATTGCCCGGCAGGTCCGGATGCTCCCGCAGCCCGCGGTTGTAGACCGCACGGAACACCCGGAAGACCGTGTCCGCCGTGGGTGCGCCGTTCTTCTCGGTGAGTCGGACGTGGCGCTCCCGGACGCCGGCTCGGTCGGCGCCGAGGTCGGCCAGTGGCTTGTCCAGCCAGTCGGCCAAGTACTGCTCGCAGTTGTAGCGGTAGTCCTCCTTCGTGCGCGCCGAGAGCGGCTTGGCGGCGAGGTGCAGGTCCAGCGCTTCGCGCAACGTCATCCCCCTCGCCCTTGCCTTCCTGCGTTCCTCGTTCGGGTTCGTGCCCGCGCGCATGCCGACGAGCGTCTGCCGCGCGGCGTCTCGCGCCTGCTTCGCGTCCATCGCGGGGTGGTCGCCGAGCTTCGTCCTGACCTGCTTGCCGTTCACGAGCGACTGCACATAGAAGCTGCGCTTCGTCGGCGTGACGATGAGGTAGAAGCCCCGCATCTCGCTGTCGGCGTAGAGCGTGGACTTGCCGCGGTCCGGGACTGGCGCCCGTTCGACCAGGGCCTGGGTGATCTTCGATTTCATGTGCTGGCTCCGAGTTACGGGGCCACGGCGCGAACACGGTTTTGCGCCACAACGTGCCGTGTCTGGTCACGTCGTTCTGACCCCGAAGAGCCATTAAGTCGAGGTTCGGCCTACTTGTAAGCGCCCACAGACCAACTGATTTCAAACGATGGCACGGCATGCGCGCCGCGATTCGTAATGAGAAGGTCGGGTGTTCGAATCATCTCTCCGGCACCACTCACAAAGCCCCCTGGCTGTCACGGTCAGGGGGCTTTTCTCCGTGGCCCGCGCGACGGCATCGCCAGGCGACGAACTCCTCGCGGCGTTGGCGGGTGATCCGCGCTAGCGGGCGACCACAAGCGCGAGCCCCGCACCACCTGGTGATGGTGCGAGCTCCTGTTCGCCGGCGTGGACGCGCGGGCGCGGGCCGAACGAGACCCTGCGCTTTGCGCACCTGTGTATAGCGGCGCTGCGATCGCCCGCGGCGCGCAGTTGCTTGATTTCAAAGCCGTTTCGCGATCCGGACCGCGCCAGCTGCATGGCGGCGCTGTACTTCGTGCCCCGCGCGGCCCGCGCCAGCGCCGGGGCATGCCGCGCAACTCGTTGATCGACAACACGAATTTCTCTCGACGCCACGTTGGCATGCCTGATGCTTTGTCGATGGCAAGACAAGAGCAGATTCACCCGATCAACAGCAGGAGCAAATCATGAGAGCGCTTCACACCACATTGGCCCTGGAAACCGGCACCGCCTGGACCCCGGCGATGTTCGTGAAGGCACGCCGCCCGGCCCGCACGCCCGCGAAGGCCACCACCACCTGGGCGACGATGCGCAGCGCGGCGCTGTTCCTCCTGGCTCCGTTCGTCGGCCTGCTCTACGCGGTGCTGCTGCCCTTCGTCGGCCTCGCGATGCTCGCCTGGTTCGGCGTCACGGCGATGATGCCCGCGGCTGTTCGCTGAGCGACCAAGATTCGGCGGGCCGAAGGCACGGCTCCCCGTCGCCCCCACCATCGGCTCCTCGCCGTTGCGCGAGGAGCCGATTTCATTTTGCGGGTTGCCGCGACGGCCCCACGGCGCACGGGTCAACCGCGCGCCGCGTGGCCCGTTGTATGGGCAAGCACAGATCCTTTTCTCGGGGAGCATTCAATGAAGTTTCTCTCGCTCATGGCCGCTGCGGCCGCGATGTTCGCCTTGTCGATGCCGGCCAGCGCTGCTGCGGACGCCGATGCCGCCACCAAGGTGCTGAAGGCCGACGGCTGCACCAAGTGCCACGCGGTCGACAAGTCCAAGAAGGGCCCGTCGTACCAGAAGGTCGCGGCCAAGTACAAGGGCAAGGCCGACGCCGAAGCCAAGCTGACCGAGTTCCTCACCAAGAGCCCCAAGGTCAAGCTCGACGACGGCAGCGAAGAAGAGCACAAGGCCATCAAGGACAAGGGCCAGCTCGGCAACCTGATCAAGTGGGTGCTCGCGCAGTAAACGGGCGCTGACCGCGGCGGCCGCTTGCGGGGTTGCGGGCCGCCGGGGCGCAAACGAGGTCCAGGCACGACGAAGCCCGTGCCGGAGCGGTCACACCGGCGCCGCGGGTGCCTGGTGCTGCTCCAGCCTCTTCATCAGCGCCTCCCCGTGGCCGGCGACATCGTGCTGAATGGCCGCAAGAGCGCCCGCGGCGTCCCGGGCGCGCAGCGCGCGCAGCAGCGCCAGGTGCGGATGCTCGCCCGCCATGTGGAAGAACGGCGGCTGGTACAGCTCGCGCAGCGAAGGGCCGGTGCGGGCCCAGAGCGTCTCCAGCAGGCCGAGCAGGATCGGCATGCCGGCGGCCTCGTACAGCAGGAAATGAAAGTCGAAGTTCTTCTGTAGCGTCCCGGAGCGGTCCGCCTGCGCCTTGGCCTGGGCCATCTCCCGGTGCGTCGATTCCATCCGGTCGATGGTCGCCGCCGTGATCCGGGGCACGGCCGCCGCGGTGGCCATCAGCTCGAGGTTGAGCCGGATCGCGCGCAACTCCCGCAGATCCTGCTGCGACAGCACCGGAACACGGATGGGCTTGCTGCGCTCGCTCTCCAGGACCCCTTCGGAGACCAGTTGCAACAAGGCCTCGCGCACCGGCGTCTGGCTGACGCTGAACTCCTGCACCAGGGGCTTGAGCACCAAGGCTTCGCCGGGCGCGAGTTCGCCGCGCATCAGCTTGCGCTTGATCTGCCGGTAAATGAGCGCGGCGATGTTCTCCTGAACGATGGCGGTCATCTCCGCAAATCCCCCACGGTTGAGCGGTCCCAGGGTCGCCACTCTTGTGGCGATCGGTTCAGCCATGCTATTTTATAAACTATAAAACTCATCTCGGGAATCGCAATCACATGCACGTCTTGCCGCTCAGCAGCCCTGGCCTGGTCCAGAAGAACACCGTCGCCCACGCCATCGTCCGGGCCCTCCAGCGGCACGGCATCGAAGTCCTCTTCGGGCAGAGCTTACCCAGCATGCTGTGTCTGGCCGCCGAGGAGGCAGGCATCCGGCAGATCGCCTATCGGACCGAGAACGCCGGCGGCACCATGGCCGACGCCCACGCCCGGATGACCGGCAAGCCATCCATTGTCACGGCCCAGAACGGCCCCGCTGCAACCTTGCTGGTGCCCCCGCTGGCCGAGGCGCTGAAGGCCTCCGTGCCGTTGATCGCGCTGGTGCAGGACGTGAACCGCACGCAAACCGACAAGAACGCGTTCCAGGATTTCGATCACCTGGCCCTGTTCACCCCCGTCACGAAATGGGTGCGCCGCGTCACGGAGGCCTCGCGTGCCGAGGATTACATCGACCAAGCGTTCGCCGTGGCGTGCTCCGGCCGCCCCGGGCCGGTGGCGCTCATGCTGCCCGCGGACCTGCTGCTCGAGCCGGCAGCCGCCTCCACGCGCACCGTCAGCCTTGGCCGCTTCCCGCTGGATCCCGCGGTGGCGGACCCAGCCGCGGTCGAGGCCGCCGCCGCGGCGCTTGCCAAGGCGAAACGGCCGGTCGTGATCGCCGGTGGCGGCGTGCACCTGTCCGGCGCCTGCGCCGCGCTGCAGGCGCTCCAGGAGCAGGCGCGCCTGCCGGTGGCGACCACGGTCATGGGCAAGGGCGCCGTCGACGAGACCCATCCTTTGTCCATCGGCGTGGCCACCTATTTCATGGGGCCGAATGGGGCGACCCGGCACCTGCGCCCCCTGATCGCCGACGCCGACGTCGTGCTGCTGGTGGGCACCCGCACGAACCAGAACGGCACCGATTCCTGGCAGCTCTATCCCAAGGGCGCCACGTACATCCACATCGACGTCGACGGCCTGGAAATCGGACGCAACTACGAAGCCATGCGGCTGGCCGGCGATGCCCGACTGACCCTGGAGGCGCTCAACCGCGCCCTGGCGGGCCAACGACGCGCCTGGGCCGCGCGCGAAGACGAGACCGTCGCTGCGATCCGAAAGGGCAAACAGGCCCATCTGGAAGAGTCGAAGCCGGTGCGCACTTCGGCCGCCACGCCGCTGCGGCCCGAGCGCGTGATGCAGGAGCTGCAAGACCAGCTCAGGCCCGACGACGTCGTGGTGGCGGACGCCAGTTACTCCTCCATCTGGATCAGCAACTATCTGACGGCGCTCAAGGGCGGGCAGCGGTTCCTGACCCCGCGCGGCCTGGCCGGCCTGGGCTGGGGCTTCCCGATGGCGCTCGGCGCCAGGCTGGCGCAGCCCGCGAGCGAAGTGTTCTGCCTGGTCGGCGACGGCGGCTTCGGCCATGTCTGGTCCGAACTGGAAACCGCGGCCCGCATGAACCTGAAGGTGACCCTGCTGGTGCTGAACAACGGCATCCTCGGCTACCAGAAGCACGCCGAGAACGTGAAGTTCAGGTCCCACACCAGCGCCGTCGACTTCGCGCCCGTCGACCATGCCGCGATCGCCCGCGCCTGCGGCTGCAACGGTGTGCGAATCGACGATCCCGCGCGCCTGGCGGCCGCGCTTCGGGAAGCGCGCGCTTCGAGCAAGACCACGTTGATCGAGCTGATGACCGACGAAAACGCCTTTCCCCCGATCACCACGTTCACGCCGGAGGCCGCATGAAACCCTGCACACCGCGCGTGGCGCTGGTGACCGGCGCCGCCAGAGGGATCGGTTTCGCCACGGCGATCACGCTGCTCGAACGCGGCCACAAGGTGGTGCTGGCGGATCTGACCGCGATCGAGGCCGAGAAGGTCCCGCTGCCGCTGCGCGATCGCGCGATGTTCGCTTGCATGGACGTGGCGGATCAGGACAACGTCAACGAGGTGATCGCCAGGGTCGAGACGGACCTCGGCAGCGTCGGCATCCTGGTGAACAACGCCGGCCTGTCCCTCAAGAACGCCGAGGGGCGCTCGCGCGGCATTCTCGAAGTGACCGAGGACGAATGGACGCGCATGTTCGCCGTCAACGTGACGGCGATCCTGCGCCTGTGCCAGCGGGTCATTCCCGGCATGCAGCAGGCGCGCTGGGGCCGCATCGTCAACGTGTCCTCGCTCGCGGGCCGCACCAAGACCGTGGTCGCCGGGCCCACGTACATGGCGACCAAGGCGGCCGTGCTGGGACTGACGCGCGGCATCGCCGCGGAAATGGGCCCGGCGGGCATCACCGCCAACTGCGTGGCCCCGGGTCGCATCCTCACCGAGATGGCCATGCAGGCCGGCGAGGAAGTCAATGCGCGGTATGCCGCGCAGATCCCGGTGCGGCGGATCGGCACTCCCGAGGAGGTGGCCGACGCGATCGCGTACTTCACCAGCGAACAAGCCGGATTCGTCAACGGTGCCGTCATCGACATCAACGGCGGCTTCTACATGCCCTGAACACTCAGCAAGGAGACTTCATGAAGATCGAGTTCAACCGAGCCTTCCTCGGTGCCGCGCTGGCGGCCGCCTGTGCCGCCGCCGCGGCGCAGGGCTTCCCGGCGAAGGAAGTGACGCTGGTCGTCAACTACGGCGCCGGCGGCAACACCGACGTCGCGGCACGGGCCGTGGCGCGCGGCATGGAAAAGGGCCTGGACAAGGCGGTGATCGTGCAGAACCGCGCTGGCGCGCTGGGCACGCTCGGTCCCTCGTTCGTGGCCAAGCAGAAGCCTGACGGCTACACCATCGGCATGGTGACCTACTCCACGATCGCCATCACGCCGCACCTGCTGGCAGTGGACTACACCGTCAAGGACTTCGACTTCCTCGCCGGTGTCGGCCGCTACCGGTATGGCGTCGCCGTGCGCGCCGACTCGCCGTACAAGAACGTCGCCGACCTGGTGCAGGCGGCCAAGAGCGGCAAGGGCATCTTCTTCGGGGCCCCCTCGGCCCCGAACAACCTCGCCCTGCTGGAACTCGGGCGCAAGACCGGTGGCAAGTTCGAGCAGGTCTCGTACAAGTCCGGCTCGGAGACCGTCAACGCGCTGCTGGGCGGGCAGGTCGAGGTGATCGTGCAGAACCCGTCCGACGTGATGTCCTTCATCAAGGCCGGGCGCGTGCGGCTGCTGGCCTCGGCCAGCCCGGTGCGCTGGCCCGAGCTGCCCGACGTGCCGACCATGAAGGAACAGGGCTTCGATGTCGAGATCGACTCGTGGCTGGGGCTGGCGGCGCCCAGGGGAACGCCGAAGGCGGTGGTGGACAAGCTGCAGGCGTCGATGCTGCAGGCGATGAACACCGACGAGGTGAAACAGCAGTTCGTCAACGCCGGCGTCGATCCCACCGCCCTCAGCGGCAAGGACTACGCCGATCTGCTGATCAAGGGCCACGAGACGATGGGCGCGGCCATCAAGGCCGCCAACCTGCCGCGGATCCAGCCCTGACGCCGGGCGGCCTTCGGCTGCCTTCTACAGCGCCTCGGCCACCGACGCCCCCAGCGGGGTCGTCGGCCGGCCGATCAGTCGGGACAGTTGCCGGCCTGCGTCGAACAACGCACCCTGCGAGGCGCCCGTATCCCAGCTGGCGATCGCCGCCGCCAGCACCGGCGGCAGGCCGAAGCCCGCCAGTGCGCCGGCATACTCCGCTTCGGGCAGGTTCCTGTACGCGATCGGCCTGCCCGCCTGGCGCGAGACCTCGGCCGCCAGGTCCGCCAAGGTGTACGCCGCATCGCCGGCCAGTTCGTACGTCTTGTTCTCGTGCCCGGCGCCGGTCAGCACGGCCACCGCCGCCTCGGCGTAGTCGGCGCGCGCCGCCGACGAGATCCGGCCCTCGCCGGCACTGCCGAGGAAGGCACCGCCGGCCAGCGCACCCTGGATCGACCCGGTGTAGTTCTCGGTGTACCAGCCGTTGCGCAGGATGGTGTACGCCACGCCGCAGGCCTTGAGCATCCGTTCGGTCTCGACGTGCTCGCCCGCCAGGCTCAGCGGCGACGTGTCGGCACGCAGCAGGCTGGTGTAGACGATGCGCTTGACGCCGGCCGCCTGCGCGGCGTCGATCACGTTGCGGTGCTGCGCAACGCGTTGTCCGACCTCGCTCGACGAGATCAGCAGCAAGGTATCGACGCCCTGCAGCGCGCTGCGCAGCGCGGCCGGGTCCGAGTAGTCGGCCGCGCGCGCCGCGATGCCGAGGCCGGCGGCCTTGGCCGGCGTGCGCGCCAGCGCGACGAGATCGGCGGCCGGGATCCTGGTCTTGAGTCCGGCGGCGACGAGCCGGCCCAGTTGGCCGGTGGCCCCGGTGATGGCGATGGTCATGACGGTGGGTGCATTGCAGTTGAGATGGGCCGCACTGTACGATGTAAACGAACTTTTCGTAAGTACGCACAAGAATGTTAGTATCCCCACAGTCGATCCCGAGCCAGCCGTGACCCCATCGCTTCCCCTGTCGAAACGCCTGCGGCGCGGCAACCTCCTGTCCGACGCCTGCCCGTCGCGCGAGGTGCTCAAGCACGTCACCAGCCGCTGGGGCGTGCTCGTGCTCATGGTGCTGGAGGACCGGACCCATCGCTTCAGCGAACTGCGGCGCGCCATCGGCGGCGTCAGCGAGCGGATGCTGGCGCAGACCCTGCAGTGGCTCGAGGGCGACGGGCTGGTCCAGCGGATCGATTTCCAGGTCGTGCCCCCGCATGTGGAGTACCGCCTGACGCCGCTGGGCCGGCAGGCGGCCAGCCGGGTGCGTGGGCTGGCCGACTGGATCGAGGTCAACCTGTCGAAGATCCTCGCCACCAGGCCGCCGGCGGCCCCTTCACCTTCGGATCGGAGAAGCTGAATCATGAGCGCCATCACCCTCGAGTCGACACTGACCTGTCCCGCGTGCGGTCACGCCAGCGCCGAAGTCATGCCGACGGACGCCTGCCAGTGGTTCTACGAATGCGAGCACTGCCACACCGTGCTGCGCCCCAAGCCGGGCGACTGCTGCGTCTTCTGCTCCTATGGCACCGTCCCGTGCCCGCCGGTCCAGCTCGACGACCGCGGGGGCGGCGGCTGCTGCGGCGCCGCGTCGTGACCGCGGAAGGCCTTCGCTGCGCCACGCCGCAGGTTCATAGACCCAGTTCCGCGTCCGTCGCGCTGTGCCCGTACTTGTCGCTCGGGGGCCACGGCCGGGCGCGCCAGTCGCTGGCCAACGTGAACGAGGAAATCGAGCGTCCCGGCAGCAGCGCGCCGTTGCCCGCGCCCTTCGCGTAGTCGTAGTACAGCTTGACGATTTCCTCCTTCGTGACCTGCTGCGCGGCCGGATGCTGCACGCATGCGTCCCCCCAGCGTCGCACGCGCGCGAACCGCTCATCTCCGGCCGGCAGCGAGAACCCCTCGTAGTACTCCAGGAACCAGAAGCGCATGAACAAGGGCGTGAAGACGCATTCGGCCCAGCCGAACCCGTCGAACAGGAACGTGTCCCCGGTGCCGTAGTGCCGCAGAAAGTCGTCGATGCGCTGGTACGTCTGCAGCAGCGCGGCCCGCAGGGCGCCGGCGCGCGCCCGGTCCTGGTTCAGCACCAGCGTGTAGCCCTGCGTCGCGAACTCGCCCTCCAGGCGGCACAGCATGTTCTCGACGGCGCGGCGCCACGGATCGCGCTGCGCGACGGCCGGTGCCGGGAACAGGTCTTCCAGATACTGCATCAGCACCATGCTCTCTTTCAGCACCCGGCCATCGCCCAGGTCCATGATCGGCAGCGCGGTCGTGCCGCGCGACAGCTTCAGCAACCATGGTTCGCGTGGTTTCGTGATGTCGACGACGTGGAACGCGACCTCTTCGCGCATCCCCTTGAGGGCCAGCAGGATCTTCAGCCTCTGGCTGAACGGGCATGCGGGGATGTGATAGACGTTCAATGGGACCATGAAGCGATGGTCGCATGATCCGGGCCCGCGAGAAGCCGTCCGCAGGGCAGGACTGCCGGCTTCGCGCCGCACTCGGCTATTCCCCGTGCGCGGCCGGGCCCGCTTATCCTCCGAGCCTGCCACGTCAGAAACCCATCCGGGCGAGCGGGCGCGCGTGCGGGCAAGGCCGCGCCGCATCCACCCGGCTCGAACTGCTTTGTCATGCCAATCAAATCCCGCATTCGCACCGTACCGCACTACCCCAAGCAGGGCGTGATGTTCCGGGACATCACGACGCTGCTCAAGGACCCCGTGGGGTTGCGGGTCACCATCAACGAATTCGTCCATCGCTATGCCGAGGCGAAGATCGACAAGATCGCCGCGATCGAGTCGCGCGGCTTCATCGTGGGCGCGGCGCTCGCGTTCCAGCTCGGGGTCGGGTTCGTGCCGATCCGCAAGAAGGGCAAGCTGCCCGCCGCGGTCAAGGGGCACGACTACGAGCTCGAATACGGCACGGACCGCATCGAGATCCACGTGGACGCGATCGACAAGGGGGAGCGCATCCTGCTGGTCGACGACCTCATCGCCACCGGCGGCACGGCGGAAGCCGCCGTCATCCTCATCGAATCCATGGGAGGCACGATCGTCGAATGCTGTTTCGTCATCGACCTGCCCGACCTCGGTGGCCGCCAGCGGCTGACGGCACGCGGCAAGAAGGTCTTCGCGCTGTGCGAATTCGAGGGTGACTGAAAGCCCTTGCTGGCCCCGACCCGGCCCTCGACGGGCGCTTCGGTCCTGACCCCGCATCGGGCCGCCGCCCGCTGCCTCAGGTTACCGCCCAGTCGAGGCCCAGGGATTCGAGCTTCTCCGCGCCCGGCCGGCCCGAGCCCGGATCCCATCCCATGAGGGTGTAGAAAGTGCGCCTGGCCCGCTGCATCGCGGCGCGATCGATCGCGCTGTCCTTCAACGCGCCGCGTGGCGTCGGCGAGTAGAAGCGTGCGGGCAATTCGTCGTCCTCGGCGCGCAGGCCCTCGCGCAGGTTGAACACGCGCGCCATGGCGGCGACCCGCTCGCCCTGCCGCAAGGCCTCGAAATCGGTGTAGTCCCAGCCCGTCAGCGCCCGCACGAGGTCCACTTGCTGGCGCAGCGTCCATGGCACGAAGTGGCACAGCACCAGCGAATCAGCGAAGTTGCGCGCCAGGTGCTGGTTCCTGACCCGGTCCACCTTCGCCGTGCCGAGGTCCTGCGCCGGCAGCGGATCGAGGCTGTCGAGGCTGCGCACCGCGTCCATGCCGCGGCCCTCGTGCATGAACGAGGTGTCGTGCGCGCCGCTCATGTGGTCGGCGCCATTGGGCGACACGGCATAGAGCAGGCCGAGCCCCTGCTTCAGCCGCGGCTCGTGCATGCCGAACTCGACGCCCTTGACCTGCATCGCGAATTCCTCCGCGCCGCGTCCGATGCGGCGCGCCGCCTGGCGGCTGCCGTCGGCCAGCAGGTCGCCGATGCCTTCGCGGCGGGCGATCAGTTCGATCAGTTGCAGCATCACGCCGGCGTCGCCGAACCGCAGTTCGAGCCCGCCGGTGTCCTGCGCCGTCAGGATGCCGCGCTCGAAGCACTCCATGGCGAACGCGATGGTGCCGCCGGTGGAAATGGTGTCCAGCGAATGAAGCGAGCACAGCTCGTTGGCGCGGCAGATCGCGGCCAGGTCGTTGACGCCGACGAACGATCCGAACGAGGCGAGGGTTTCGTACTCCGGCCCGCCGTTGCGCCGGTCCACCCGGTACGCCTCGCGCTCCAGCGCGACCACCTTCTTGCAGCGGATCTGGCAGGCCGGACAACCTTCCATCGCCACCCGGTACTGGTCGCGCACGGCGTCGGCCGTGATCATCGCGACGTCGTCGAACTGGCCGTCGCTCCAGTTGCGCACCGGCAGGTTGCCGATCGCGTTGCCGCCCACCATGCCGGCGCCGGTGCCGAGCTCGTGGAAGGCCGCGGCGTTGCCCAGCGTGGTGGCGTTGGTGTTCATCCAGCGCGCCAGGTCGCGATAGCGCTCGCGGTCGGCCGCCACCGGGCTCGCCGAGCCCTTCACGGCCACGCACTTGAGGTTCTTCGATCCCATCACCGCGCCCAGCCCGCCGCGGCCGGCGGCGTTGCGCAGGTCCGTGATGACGCAGGAGATGGCGGCCAGCCGCTCGCCGGCCGCGCCGATGGTGGCGGTGCGCACCCGCTTCTGCCCGAGTTCGGCCTCGATCGCGTCCTGCGTGGCCAGGACGGTCTTGCCCCACAGGCCGGAGGCATCCCGGATCTCGGCCTGGCCGTCGTTGATCCACAGGTACACCGGCCGGGCGGCGCGGCCCTGGACCACCAGCGCGTCGAAGCCGGCGCGCTTGAGCTCATAGCCGAAGAAGCCGCCGGCCTCGCACTTCGCGAAGCCGCCGCTCAGCGGCGACTTGGCGCCCACGCACAGGCGCGAGCCGCCCGGCACCGGCGTGCCGGTCAGCGGGCCGTTGGCGAACACCAGGACATTCCCGGGCGCCAGTGCCGGCGTGCCCGGCGGCACTTCCTTGAGCAGGTAGTAGGCCAGCACCCCGGCGCCGCCCAGGTAGCGGCGGTAGAACAGCTCGTCGGGCTCCTCGGTCCACACGCGCTGCGTGGCGAGGTCGACCCTCAGAATCCTGTTGGCAAGCCCGTTCACCATGATGCTGTTTCCACAAGAGCGGCCGGCAAGGCTTGCACGGTCAGCCTCCGGCAATGGGGGAAAAGACGATCAGGCGCGAGCCCTCGCGCAACCTGTCCGCCGGGGCGGCCAGGCGCCCGTCCAGCGCCGCGTTCCACGGCTCGTCCAGGTCCATCCCGAGTTCGACGAGGGCATCGCGCACCGTGGCGCCGTCAGCGACGCTCACGGCGGCCTCGCGCGCGCCGCCTGGCAGGAAGCGGCGCAGGGCATCGTGCAATTCGATCGTGACTCGCATGGCAGGCATGCATCGTCTGCCGTTTGACCATCGGCAACCTTGACGCGAATCAGGAAATGGCCGGCGCCCCGGCCGTTCACCCTCGCGCGTCCTGCCCTGACGGCTCGACCGCGGCCCCTGGCTGCGCCGCCAGCCGCGGCAGTTCGAAGACGCGAAACGGCGGCTGGTCGGGACGGGTGCGCAGCAGCAGCGGCTTGGCCACGTTGAAGACCGGCACGCCGTTGATCGTCCTGCCTTCGAGCGTCCCACGATGGGCATGCCCATGGAACACGGCGTCCACCGGATAGCGCAACAGCGGCTCCTCGAGCCGGCTGCTGCCCAGGAAGGGAAAGATCTCCGCCGGCTCGCCGGCCACCGTGCCCGTGATCGGCGAGTAGTGCAGCAGCGCGATGCGCTGCGGCGTGCGCAGCTTGGCCAGCGCCGATTCCAGCTTCATCGCCTCGTGCAGTGCCTCCTGCACGAACAGCTTGATGGCCGGCTCGCCCCACGCGCCCAGCGAACCGCGGCCATATCCGCCGGCAAAGCCCTTCGCGCCGGCGATGCCGACGCCTTCGATCTCGCACGCCTCGCCGTCGAGCACCCGAACCCCGGCATGGGCGAGCGCCTCGGCCACCGCCTGCGGCGTGCCCGATTCGTAGTCGTGGTTGCCGAGCACGGCCACGATCGGCACCGATACGGCCGCCAGTTCGTCGGCCAGCACCTGGGCTTCCTCGGCCGTGCCGTAGTCGGTCAGGTCGCCGCACAGCAGGAGCGCGTCCGCGGCCTCGGACGCCTGCGCGAAGAAGCCGCGCAAGGTCCCGGCGGAATCCTTGGTGACGTGGAGGTCGCCGACGGCGGCAAAGCGCACGCTGCTCGCGGACTTGCTCATGGCCGGGCGGACGTGGATCGGGCGGTCGGACGGATGGTCATGGCGCGGGCCTCATGATGAGACATCGCCATGTTGCCGCCGGCCGGCGCCCCGGGCCACGTCCATCCGCCGCCGGCGTCTGTAGGCGGGCGCTGACGCTGGTTGAGGCGCCTCGTCCTCGCCCGGCGTCGCGCCGCCGAGATTACGCTCAGCGCACGCAGGACTTCACCGAGAACGCCATGATCGCCGTTCCGCTCGCTCCCTCCATCGAGGATGAGATCCCGCCCGGCACGGCGGCGTTCTACCGGCGCGCGCTGCAGGCGCTCACCGCCGGCGGCGTGCCGTTTCTCGTGGGCGGCGCGTTCTCGCATGCCTGCTTCACGGGCATCCGCCGCTCCACCAAGGACCTGGACCTGTTCATTCGCCGCGCGCACTACGGCCGCGTGGCCGCGCTGATGCAGGCACAGGGCTGGCGCACGGAGATGACGTACCCGCACTGGCTGGCCAAGGTGTTCGCGGGCGAGGACTTCATCGACCTGATCTTCAACTCGGGCAATGGCGTGACGCCGGTGGACGACCGGTGGTTCCGCGACAACGCGGAGGCCGATGTGCTGGGCGTGACGGTACGCGTCGCCAACATGGAGGACAGCCTGCTGTCCAAGGCCTTCATCATGGAGCGCGAGCGCTACGACGGCGCGGACATCGCCCACCTGCTGCAGGCCAACGCCGAGCAACTCGACTGGGACGGGCTGCTGCAGCGCTTCGGCCCGCACTGGCGGGTGTTGCTCGCCCACCTCGCGCTCTTCGGCTTCATCTATCCCGGCGAGCGCGACCGGGTGCCAGGCTGGGTCATGGAAACGCTGCTCGGACGCCTGGCCGCCGAGTCCGCCCAGGCGCCGGATCGCGGCGCGCGCGTCTGCGCCGGCACCCTGCTCTCGCGCGAGCAGTACCTGCACGACGTGGAGCGGCTGGGTTACCTGGACGGCCGCCTCACGGCGGCCAGCACCATGACCGCCCAGGACGTGGCGGTCTGGACCGAAGCGATCCCGGCGCGGCAGCCGGAACAGGGCGCGCCCGACCTGCCAGCTCGAACCGCGGGCCCGACCGGCGCCTGACCGAGGGGCGGGTCAGGGCTTCACGAGCGGCCAGCCGCGGCGCGCCCATTCCGACATGCCGCCGCTGACGTAGCGGACATGAGGGTAGCCGCGCTCACGCAGCGCCCGCAGCGTGGCGCTGGACCTGTTCTGCGTATTGCAGATCAGGTACACCGGCTTCTTCGGGTCGACCGGAATCTCGCCGAGCCTGTTGCCCAGCTGGCGCATCGGCAGCAGCCGGGCGCCGGGAGCGACACCGGTGGCATGCTCCTGAGGCTCGCGGATGTCGATCAGGACGGCCCGGCCGGCTTCGTGCTCGGCGCGCGCCCGCTCCAGCGTCACCGCATCGGCGTCGACCGCCGCGCGCGCCGTCCCCGCCGCGGCAAGGGTGGCCAGCAGGCCCAGTGCGAGGCGGCGCCTCATCGGCGGCAGGGCAAGACGGCGGTTCATGGATATGGGTCCTCGGCGCACCGCGCGCCCGGGCGGCGCGCACACTACCGGGAGTATACGCACCCGCTTCGCGGGATGGTCATTCCCCGCAAGCCCGGCGGCCGCCTCACTGGCGCAGTTGCGCCCATTCGCCGGCCTTCATGCCGACATCGAGCAGGTAGCGGACATGGACTTCGTTCGACGGCGTCCACAGGAACAGCCGCTCCTCGATGAAGAACATGTGGCGCGAGAAGGTCGTGTCCTGCACCACGTCGCCGGCCCTCAGGTCGGGACTGGCGCTGAGCGCTGCCATCAGCGCGCGGCACTCGGACGGCCGCTCCCGGCCGACGTACTCCGCGAACAGCGCGGTTTGCGCCGCGTCGGTCAGTTGCACCCGCTCGTCCTCCAGGCCGCAGCCAAGGCGCGCGCCCGGAGCATCGCCCACCAGCAGCGAGATCGTGGCGTTGGCCTGCTGGTCCACCAGCAACAGGCGCTGCTCGACGCGCCAGGCGCGACCGGTGAGCCTGAGATCGGCGACGAGGTCGCCGGTGCACGGCAGCTTGCCGGTGGCCCGCAGCGGCTCCAGCGTGAACATGGTGCGCGGGCGGTCCCAACCGGCGCCGAGATCGGCGCGCAGGGCCGCCGCGGCGCCGGCCGTGAACGACACGGCCACGCGGATGTACGGCATCGTCTCTGGTCCTTCGCAACCAGCTGATTGTGACGCGGCGGCCGGCCTGGTCGCTCGCGAGCGATTCCGTGCAGCGACACCCATCCCGGCACCAGCCGCGTTGCCCCTGTGCCCGGTGGGGCTTCCCGCGCCGGCCGCCGGCAATTTGTCACGGGGCCGTCGCGCGGGCGGGTCAGGAACACGATCCGATCGAGGGAGCCGGGAGTCATCGTCGCCCCTTCCGGCGTGGCGGGACGGCCAGGTTAGGCAATCGCCCTAGCGGTGATCCGCAATTCCTTAGTCGATGCGCGCCCTTCGGCCCGCAGACTGTGACGACACCACCTCCTCGTCACATGACTCGCGTCGCCGCCGCTCTCGCCACCTGGGCCCACCGAACACGGACCTCGTTCGGCCCGCTCACCTGGCTCGCCGCCAAGCCGGCGGCGGGGGCCGAGGAAGAGGCGAACGACGGTCTGGTGTACCGGCTCAGGCATTGGCCCGAACTGCCCAGTGCCGCCCGCACCGCCGACGTGCTGCGCCTGCTGTCCGTGATGAGCCACCGCCCGGTCAACCGGCGCTGGATGATCGCCCACAGCCGGCTGGAGGTCACCCGGATCGACACGCTCCTGCAGCGGCTGGTGGCACGCGGCGACGTCGAAGTGATCGACGTCTCGCGCTATCCCTCTCAGGCCTGAGCCCCGCCGGCGCGCTCCGGCGGCGCCATGGCCTGCAGCCGCGCGACGATCTTGTCGATGCGCTTGCCGTCCAGCGCCACCACCTCGAACAACCACTCGCCGCATTCGATCTGCTCGCCGGCCGCCGGCAGGCGGCCGGACACCGACATCAGCAGCCCGGCGACCGTGTTGTAGCGGCCCCGCTCCTCTTCCGGCAGGTCGCGGATGTCCAGGCGCGCCTTGAGTTCCGCGATCGGCATGGTGCCGTCGAGCTCCCACGCGCCGTCCTCGCGCTGGCGGGCCCAGGCGTCGGTGGCCGCGCCCGGCTGCAGCTCGCCGGTGATGGCCTCCAGCAGGTCGTGCGGGGTCATCAGGCCCTGCACGACGCCGTATTCGTCGACCACGAAGACCATGCGGCCGGACTCCTGCCGGAACTGCTCCAGCAGTTCCATCCCCGACAGCGTCTCCGGCACGAAGATCGCCGGCGTCGCGAGCGGCTCGACCCGGCTCGGGTCGCCGGGTCCCAGCGCCAGCAACCGGGAGATGCTGACCACGCCCACCACGTCGTCCAGGGAGCCCCGGCACACCGGGTACCAGGAGTGCGCACCGTCGCGTCCGACCTTGCGCAGGCAATCGCCGACGCTGACGTCGGCGTCGATCCACTCGATGTCCGAGCGCGGCACCATCATCGAGGTGAGCGACCGGTCGTCCAGGTGGAACACGTTCTGCACCATCTGGTGCTCGTGCTCCTCGATCACGCCCGCGTCCACCCCCTCCTCCAGGCTGTGCGCGATCTCCTCCTCGGTCATGCCGCGCGCCTTGGTGGTGTCGATCGCCAGCAGCTTCAGCACCGCCAGCGTCGACGCGGTGAGCAGCCGCACGAAGGGGCCCGCGGCCCTGGCCAGCCACCCCATCGGCCTGGACAGCCAGCGCGACACGGTCTCGGGATAGAGCTGGCCGATCCGCTTGGGAACCAGTTCGCCGAAGATGATCGTGACATACGTGATGGCCGTGACGACGATGCCGGTGGCGAGGTACCCCGATGGCCGCACGCTCACGCCCAGGCCTTGCAGCCAGCGCGCCAGCGCGTCGCTGAATGCCGCCTCGCCGACGATGCCGTTGAGGATGCCGATCGAGGTGATGCCCACCTGCACCGTCGACAGGAACCGCGTCGGCTGCTCCATCAGGCGCAGCGCCGCCGCCGCGCCGTGGTCTCCTGATTCGGCCAGCGCCACGAGGCGCGCCTTGCGGCTGGAAGCCAGCGCCATTTCGGACATGGCAAGGATCCCGTTCAGCACCGTGAGCAGCGCGATCAGCAGGATTTCCATCGATCAGGGAGAGAATCCGACACCATGGCACTTTACTTGATTGGTGACGTGCAGGGCTGCGACGCGGCGCTGCAGCGGCTGCTGGAGAAGATCGCTTTCTCGCCCAGCCGCGACCACCTCTACCTGCTGGGAGACCTGGTCAACCGCGGCCCCGATTCGGCCGCCGTGCTGCGTCGCGCCATGGCCTGCGGCGACGCCGCCACCTGCCTGCTGGGCAACCACGACCTGAGCCTGCTGGCCGTGGCGCACGGGCAGCGGCCGCCGCACCGCAACGACACGCTCGACGAGGTGCTCCTCGCCGCGGACCGCGAGGCGATGCTGGAGTGGCTGCGCTGCCAGCGCATGGCCGTGCATGCGCACGGCCTGCTGATGGTGCATGGCGGCGTGCTGCCGCAGTGGGACGTCGCGCAGACGCTGGCGCTCGCGGGCGAGGTGGAGGCCGTGCTGCGCGGCCGCGAACTGGTGGACTTCCTGGCCCGGATGTACGGCAACCAGCCGGACCGCTGGAGCGACGCTCTGGCGGGCGCGGACCGGCTGCGCGTGATCGTGAACGCGCTCACGCGCCTGCGCTTTTGCACGCGCGAGGGGGTGATGGACCTGCGGGCCTCCGGCCGCCCCGACCAGGCGCCGGCCGGCATGCTGCCCTGGTTCGACGTTCCCGGACGCAGGACCGCCGGCGCGACGATCGCCTTCGGCCACTGGTCCACCCTCGGCTTCCTGCGCCGGCCGGACGTCATCGCCCTGGACACCGGCTGCGTGTGGGGCGGATGCCTCAGCGCCCTGCGCCTCGATCCGCGGAGCGGCGCGCACGAACTGATCCAGGTGGACTGCGAGCAGTCGCAGGCGCCGGGGGAGTGACGGAGAATCACCCCGCCTTGAACAGTGCCGGCAGCTTGCGCTTGGTCTTGATGTTGGAGGACACGCGGCTGGTGGTCGCCTGCTTTGTCGCCGCCTCCCAGGCCGGCGCCTCGTCGGCCGCCGGCGGCTGGTACGGCTGGTCGAAGAACGGATCCCTGGGCGGCGCCGGCGGACGCCAGTCACGGCGGGGCCGCTCGCGCGGCGAGCCGTCGAGCGCGTCGCGCGGGTCGCCGAGCTCGCCGGCTTCGCGCCACGCGCGGCGCCCGTCGTTGATCCGGCCGCGCGGCCGCTCCTCGTCGAACTCGAGCGGCTCGAGTTCGATCTTGCGTTTGAGCAGCTTCTCGATGTCGCCCACCAGGCGCGTGTCGCTGCCCGAGACGAAGGTCACCGCCAGCCCCGACTGCCCCGCGCGGCCGGTGCGGCCGATCCGGTGGACGTAGTCCTCCGCGTTGAACGGAACGTCGAAGTTGAACACCGCCGGCACGTCCTTGATGTCGAGGCCGCGCGCCGCGACGTCGGTGGCCACGAGCAGGTCCACCTTGCCCTGCTTGAAGGCGTCCAGCGACTTCAGGCGCTCGTCCTGGCTCTTGTCGCCGTGCAGCGCCGTCGTGTTCATGCCCTCGCGCTCCAGCGAGCGCGCCAGCCGCGCGCAGCCCAGCTTGCTGTTGACGAACACGAACGCCTGCGACAGGCCCCGCTGGCGCACGATCTGCTTGAGCGCGCGGCGCTTGTCGTCGTCGCCGACGCTGTAGAAATGCTGTTCGACGGTCGACGCTTCCTGGTTGGGCCGCGCCACCTCGATGGTCACCGGGTCCTGCAGGTAGCTGCCGGCCAGCCGCTTGATTTCCGGCGAGAACGTGGCCGAGAACAGCAGCGTGGTGCGCTGCTTCGGCAGGTACGAGAGGATGCGCTGCAGGTCCGGCAGGAAGCCGATGTCCAGCATGCGGTCCGCCTCGTCGAGCACCACGTACTCGACCTGGTTGAGCACCGCGTTCTTCGCCTCGATGTGATCGAGCAGCCGGCCCGGCGTGGCCACCAGCACCTCGACGCCCCGCTTCAGTTCGGCCGTCTGCGGCTTCATGTCGATGCCGCCGAACACCACGGCGCTGCGCAGGTTGGTGTACTTGCCGTACAGCTTGACCTGCTGCGCCACCTGGTCGGCCAGTTCGCGCGTGGGCAGCAGCACCAACGCGCGCACCGGGTGCCGCGCCGGCGACGTCGAGGTGTTCTCGTGCTTCATCAGCCGGTGCAGGAGCGGCAGCGCGAACGCCGCCGTCTTGCCGGTCCCGGTTTGCGCCGCCCCCATCACGTCCTTGCCGGTCATGACGACCGGGATGGCCTGCGCCTGGATGGGGGTCATGGACTCGTAGCCCATTTCGGCAACGGCCCGCGCCAGCGGGTCGGCCAGTGCCAGTTTGGAAAAGGATGCTGTCATGTCAACCGCGTATTGTCTCACCCGGGGGACATGGCGGTCCGGAAGCGGTTTTTGGCGCCCCGGAGGGCCCCGGAAACGGCCGTTGCCGAAGCAGCGGGTCGTTACAACTGGCGGGCGCTGAAGGTGTCGCACCCCTTGACGCTGCCGCTCTTCAGGCCGGTCGCGAACCAGCGCTGGCGCTGCTCGCTGGTGCCATGCGTGAAGCTGTCCGGCACGACGGCGCGGCCGGCGGAGCGCTGCAGCGCGTCGTCGCCGATCTTCGCCGCGGCGTTCATGGCTTCCTCGATGTCGCCCTGCTCCAGGATCTGGCGCGAATTCTGCGCGTGGTGCGCCCAGACGCCGGCCAGGCAGTCCGCCTGGAGCTCGACCCGCACGCTCAGGGCGTTGGCGTCCGCCCGGCTCAGGCGCGGCCGCATCCCGTCCACCTTGGCGGTGATGCCCAGCTGGTCCTGGACATGGTGCGCCACCTCGTGCGCGATGACGTAGGCCTGGGCGAAGTCGCCCGGCGCGCCCATCCGGTTCTTCAGCGTCTCGTAGAAGCTCAGGTCGATGTACACCTTCTGGTCGCCGGGGCAGTAGAAGGGCCCCATGGCGCTCTGGCCGGAGCCGCAGGCCGTGCCCACGACGCCCCGGAACAGCACGAGCTTGGGTTCGCGGTAGGTCGCCCCGCCCTGGCTGAAGAGCTGCTTCCACACGTCCTCCGTGTCGGCCAGCACCACCGAGACGAAGCGGGCCATCTGGTCGTCGGCGCCAGGCCGCTGCGCCGGCGCCTGCTGCACCTGGGGCGCCGGCCCGCCGCCGCCGCTCAGGATGTCCAGGATCGTGAGCGGACTGATGCCGAAGATGGCGCCCCCCACCAGCGCGATGACGATGGTGCCGATGCCGATGCTGCGACCGCCGAACCCGAAGCCGCCGCCCCCGCCGCTGCCGCGCATGTCCTCGACGTTGCCGGATTCCCGATTGCCTTCCCAACGCATGCCTTTTCTCCTTGCCGCCGCGGTGCGCTGCGGTACAGTGAAAACCATGGTATCGCCAACACCTGTGGCCGTGGGCCGCTTCCCCTGCGTCCTGGTAACCGGTTTTGATGCATTCGGCGGCCAGGCCATGAACCCAAGCTGGATGGCGGCGCAGGCGCTGCATGGCAGGCTGGTCGCGGGCCACCGGCTCATCGGCGGGCGCCTGCCGACGGCCTTCGGCCAGTCCACCGAGGTCCTCGCCGACCTGATGCGCCGGCATCGTCCGACACTGGTGGTCTGCACCGGCCAGGCGGGCGGCCGCACCGCGCTGTCGCTGGAGCGGGTCGCCATCAACGTGAACGACGCGCGCATCCCGGACAACGCCGGGGCGCAGCCGGTCGACGTCCCCACGGTCGCCGGCGGGCCGGCCGCGTACTTCACGACGTTGCCGATCAAGGCCATGTTGGTGACGCTGCTGCGGGAAGGCATCAACGCCGAGGTGTCGCAGACCGCCGGCACCTTTGTCTGCAACCATGTCTTCTACTGGCTGATGCACCAGCTCGCCACGCAACCCGAATGGCACCTCGCACGCGGCGGGCTGGTCCACCTGCCGTGGCTGCCGGGACAGGGGCAGCCGTCGATGCGGCTGGACGAGACCGTCCACGGCCTGCGGCTGGCGATCGAGTGCGCCCTGACCACGGTGGCGGACGTGCGCGAGCAGGCAGGCGCGCTCGCCTGAAGGGCTTTGCGCGGGCCGCCGTCGCGCTGGCGCTGCGCGCCCTAGAATCGGGCAGTGTCCATTCTCAATGCCGACTTGCATTGCCACTCCGTCGTCTCCGACGGCACCCTGACCCCGGAGCAACTGGCCGAGCGCGCCGCCGGCAACGGCGTGGCGCTGTGGTCCCTCACCGACCACGACGAGGTCGGCGGCCAGGACCGGGCGGCGGCGGCGGCGGCAGCCCGCGGCATCCGCTACCTCACCGGCACCGAGATTTCCGTGACGTTCGCCGGCGAGACCGTGCACATCGTGGGCCTCGGGTTCGATCCCGGCGACGCCGCCTTGCGCGAGGGCCTGCGCGCGACGCGGGGCGGCCGCGGCAAGCGCGCGATGGAGATGTCCGACCAGCTCGCCGCCGCCGGCATCCCCGGCGCCTATGAAGGCGCACTCAAGTACGTCGGCAATCCCGAGCTCATCTCGCGCACGCACTTCGCCCGCTTCCTGGTCGAGGCCGGCGTGTGCCGGGACACCGGCGAGGTATTCCGCCGCTTCCTGACCGAGGGCCACCCCGGCTTCGTGCCGCATCGCTGGGCCAGCCTGCGCGATGCGGTGCGATGGATCCGGGAGGCCGGCGGCGCGGCCGTCGTCGCGCATCCGGCCCGCTACCGGTTCACGGCCAACGAGGAATACGCGCTGTTCAGCGAGTTCAAGGCCCATGGCGGTCAGGGCGTGGAGGTGGTCACCGGCAGCCACACCGTCGCGGAGTACGCTCGCTATGCCGACGCCGCGCGCGAATTCGGCCTGGCCGCTTCGCGCGGCAGCGACTTCCACAGCCCGGGGGAGAGCCACACCGACCTCGGCCAATTGCCGTTCCTGCCCGGCGAGCTGACGCCGGTGTGGGAACTGCTGGCAGACCGCATCCGGTGAGCCGGTCGCGGCGCGCTCTTGCCGGCATCGCGCTGGCCGTCGCGGCCTGTGCCTGCTTCGCGGCACTGGATACGACGACCAAGTACGTCAGCCTGTCGGTGCCGCTGCTGATGGCGTTGTGGTTCCGCTACGCGTTCCAGGCGGTGGCGACCACCCTGGTGGTGCTGCCGCTGCGCGGCGCCGCCGTCCTGCGCACCGAGCATCCCCGCTTCCAGGTGCTGCGCGGCGCCCTGCTGCTCACCAGCAGCCTGCTGGCCTTCGCCAGCCTGAAGTACATGCCGGTGGGCGAGTTCACCGCCATCGTGATGATGGCCCCGCTGGCGATCACGCTGCTGGCCGCCACGGTGCTCAAGGAACATGTCTCGCCGCTGCGCTGGCTGCTGGTGGCCGGCGGCTTCGCCGGCACGCTGGTCATCATCCGGCCCGGCGGCGAGGCCTTCCACTGGGCCAGCCTGCTGCCCGTGGGCCTGGTCGTCACCAACGCCTGGTTCCAGGTGCTCACCAGCAAGATGGCACGCACCGAGGACCCCGTGACCATGCACCTGTACACGGGATGGGTGGGCACCCTGATGGCGTCGGTGGCGCTGCCGTTCGTCTGGACCGCGCTGCCGTCCTGGTGGCTGTGGCTGGGCCTGTGCTTCATGGGCGCCATGGGCGCGATCGGCCACTTCTTCCTGATCCTGGCGTACCAGCGCGCGGCGGCGGCCACGCTCACGCCGTACCTGTACACCCAGATCGCCTTTGCCATGCTGGGCGGCTGGCTGGTGTTCGCGCACGTGCCCGACGGCTGGTCCCTGCTCGGCATGGCTGCCATCGCCGTCTGTGGCGCCGCCGGCGCCTGGCTCACGGTGCGCGAAAGCCGGATCGTGGTGGAGCCGGTCGAGGCATGAGCGGCCCGTTCGCCGGCCGTGGTAGCTTCGCAGGTTGCCGCCCGCGGCGCTGACCACCATGGCCCAGTATTTCGAAGTCCATCCCGAGAACCCCCAGCCGCGGCTGCTGCGGCAGGCGGTCGCCCTGCTCGAACGCGGCGGCATCGCCGTCGTGCCCACCGATTCGAGCTACGCCCTGGCCTGCCACCTCGACGACAAGTCCGCCGTCGACCGGCTGCGGCAGATCCGCGGCGTGGACGAGCGCCATCACCTCACCCTGCTGTGCCGGGACCTGAGCGAGCTGGCGACCTATGCCCGGGTCGACAACCGGCAATACCGGCTGCTCAAGAGCGGCACGCCGGGGCCCTTCACCTTCATCCTGGAAGCCACCCGCGAGGTGCCGCGCCGGGTGAGCCACCCGCAGCGCAAGACCATCGGCCTGCGGGTGCCGGACCACCGGGTGCTGCAGGAACTCCTGGCGCTGCATGGCGGACCGCTGCTGGCCACCACGCTCATCCCGCCGGGTGCGACGGAGCCGCTGAAGGACCCGCAGCAGATCCGTGACCGCTACGAGAAGCTGGTCGCCGCCGTCGTCGGCGCCGGCGCCTGCTCGGCGGAGCACACGACGGTGATCGACCTCACCCCCATGGGGACCGGCGGCGAGGCCGTCGTGACCCGGCGCGGCCGCGGCGATCCCGCCGCGCTGGGCCTGTAGCGAGCGGGTCCGGCCGACCCCGTCTGAGACAATCCCACCGTGGATATCAACAACCTCGTCCAAACCGTCCTGATCTACGCGCTGCCGGTGCTGTTCGCCATCACGATCCACGAGGCGGCCCACGGGTACGTGGCGCGGGCGCTGGGCGACGACACCGCCTACGCGATGGGCCGGGTCACGCTCAACCCGATGAAGCACGTGGACCCGATGGGCACCATCCTGATGCCGCTGCTGCTGTATTTCGCGACCAAGGGGGCGTTTCTCTTCGGCTACGCCAAGCCGGTGCCGGTGAACTTCGGCCATCTGCGCCATCCCAAGCGCGACATGATCTGGGTGGCGCTGGCGGGGCCGGCGTCCAATTTCCTGCAGGCGCTGCTCTGGGCCATCGCCTACACGCTGCTGGTCGGCGGCGACGTCACCGAGCGCTTCTTCCTGGAGATGTGCAAGGCCGGCGTGCTCGTCAACCTGGTCATGTGGGCCTTCAACCTGTTTCCCCTGCCGCCGCTGGACGGCGGACGCATCCTGGTCGGCCTGCTGCCGCGGCGGCTGGCGTGGCAGTTCAGCCGCATCGAGCCGTGGGGTTTCTTCATCGTGCTGGGCCTCGTGCTGGTGGGCATCGTCGGCACCTGGTGGCTGCGGCCGCTGATCGGCCTCGGCTACGTGATCCTCAATTTCCTGCTCACGCCCCTGACTTCGCTGATCTCCTGATGGCTGCTCCCGTCCGCTTCCTCACCGGCATCACCACCACCGGCACGCCGCACCTGGGCAACTACGTCGGCGCGTTCCGCCCCGCGGTGCAGGCCAGCCGCCGCCCCGGCACCGAGAACTTCTACTTTCTCGCCGACTACCACGCGCTGATCAAGTGCGACGAGCCGGCGCGCGTGCAGCGTTCCACCCTGGAGATCGCGGCCTGCTGGCTGGCGGTCGGCCTGGATCCGGAACGCGTGCTGTTCTACCGCCAGTCGGACATCCCGGAAATCCCCGAGCTGACCTGGCTGCTGACCTGCGTGACCGGCAAGGGCCTGCTCAACCGGGCCCACGCCTACAAGGCGGCCGTCGACAAGAACACGGCCGCCGGCCTGGACCCCGACGTCGACGTGAGCGCCGGCCTGTTCATGTACCCGGTGCTGATGGCGGCCGACATCCTGATGTTCAAGGCGCACAAGATTCCGGTGGGCCGCGACCAGGTGCAGCACGTCGAGATGGCGCGAGACATCGCCAACAGCTTCAATCATCTGTACGGCGACCTGCTGGTGCCGCCCGAAGCGCAGATCGACGAGACGGTCGCCCTGCTGCCCGGCGTCGACGGCCGCAAGATGAGCAAGAGCTACGACAACCACATTCCGTTGTTCGCGCCGCGCGAGCAGCTGCGCCGGCTGATCGCCGGCATCGTGACCGATTCGCGGGCGCCGGGCGAACCCAAGGAGGTCGAGGGCTCCGCGCTGTTCCAGATCTACGAGGCGTTCGCCTCCGTCGAGGAGACGCAGCGCCTGCGCGAGGCCTACGCAAACGGCATCGCGTGGGGCGAGGCCAAGCAGGTGCTGTTCGAGCGCATCGACGGCGAGATCGCGCCCATGCGGGAACGCTACGAGTCGCTGGTCGGCGACCCGGCCCGGATCGAACGCACCCTCCGGGCCGGCGCCGAAAAGGCGCGCGCGATCGCGACGCCGTTCATGGCGCAGCTGCGCGACGCGGTCGGCCTGCGCAACCTGGCCGCCGCGGCGGCGCCCGCGCGAAAGCCCAAGGCGGCCAAGGCGGCCATGCCGTCCTTCAAGCAGTACCGCGAAGCCGACGGCCGCCACTATTTCAAGCTGGTGGACGCCGGCGGACGACTGCTGGCGCAAAGCACCGGTTTCGCCTCGCCGCAGGAGGCCGGCCGCACCCTGGCCCTCCTCAAGCGCGAGGGACTGTTGCCCGCGCAAGCCTCCGTGCACCTGTCCGACGGCGTCACGCCCGGCGAGGTGGCCGCCGCGCTGCGCCTTATTGTTGAGCAGTAATCGGACCGCCGCCCAGCCTGCGGGCCGGCTTTTCAGCGTTATCCTTCCTTCTTATGTCCGCAGAAATCAAATCCCCCAGACCCATGGTCCTGTACGTCATCGACGACCACCCGCTGATGCGCGAGGCGGTCGTGATGCTGTTGAGGCGGCTGCGGCCCGGCTCGACGGTGATCGAGCTCGAGCGGCTGGGCGGCATCGAGTCGGCGGTGCGCCAGAACGGCATGCCCGACCTGATCTGCCTCGACCTGAAGCTGCCCGACACCACCGGCACCTCGGGCATCCATGAGCTCAAGAAGCGCTTTCCCGATGCGCCGCTGGCCGTGCTGTCCGCCTCCCCCGCGGCCGACGCCGAGGAAGGCTGCATCGAGGCCGGCGCCGACATCTACATCGAGAAGTCAGCCGGTGCGCAGGAAATCGCGAGCGCGCTGCGGGCGCTGCTCAGCGCCGATGGCGGCTTCGAGGAGCTCGCGCCGAACGACAACAAGCTGTCCAAGCGGCAGAAGCAGCTGATCGTCATGCTCGATCGCGGCCTGTCCAACCGCGAGATCGCCGACGAACTCGGCATCAGCGAGCACACGGTCAAGGTCCACCTGTGGCGCCTGTTCCGGCGCCTGGGCGTGAAGAGCCGCACCCAGACCATCCACTACGCCCGCACTCACGGCATGCTCACGAGCTGAGCCACGCTGGCCGCGGCCCGGTCCGCGGCCTGTTGCGCATCCGTCGGCGCCAGCTGCAGCCGGAACACGGTGCCGCGCCCTGGGCGCGAGGCCAGCTCGATCGGGTGGCCCAGGATGGCCGCCAGGCGGGCCACGATGTAGAGGCCCAGTCCGAACCCGTCCTCGGTGCCGTGGGCCGGCACCTTGTAGAACTCGCGGAAGATCTCCCGCTGGTGCACCGGCGCGATGCCCACCCCGGTGTCCCACACCTCGATCCGGCAGCCGCCGCCGCCGGCGCGCGACGCCAGCAGCACGCCGCCGCGCTCGGTGTACTTGACGGCGTTGGACAGCAGGTTGCCGACGATGCGCCGCAGCAGGATCGGGTCGGACAGCACCTTGCCGGGCCGGGCGTGCACGCGGAAGTGCAGCCCCCTGGATCGCGCCAGCGGCCGGTATTGCAGCTCGAGGTCGTGCACCAGCTGCGCCAGGTCGACCAGCTCGATGTTCAGCTTGATCTTGCCGGAATCGAGCCGCACCAGGTCGAACAGCGAATCGAACAGCGCGTTCACCGCCTTGGTCGATTCGACGATCTTGGGCGCGAGTTCGTGCACCAGTTCCGGCTCGCTGCCGAGCCAGTCGGCGTACAGGCTCAGCGCGTGCACCGGCTGGCGGATGTCGTGGGCCGCGCTGGCGAGGAAGCGGTTCTTGATCTCCACGGCATCGAGCGCCGCCTGCGTCTGCCGCGTCAGCGACTCGATCAGCTGGTTGTTGCGGAACTGCAGCTCGAAGTTGCGCCGGTGCGTCACGTGCAGCCGCAGGCCGGCCTCGCGCAGCACCTCCCAGAAGATCAGCAGCAGCGCGATGATCCAGTAGTGGTAGTAGGGCCCGCGGAACTGCAACTCCCCTCCGATGCGCCACAGCATCACGGCCAGTGCCGTGAACGCGAGCGTGTCGAGATACGCCCGCAGGGTGGCCAGGTGCGTCGACAAGGCGTTGATCGCGAACATCGCCAGGCCGGCGAGCATGAGCCAGCAGATGAACTGGTCTGCCAGCGACGAGCGGTCGAAATAGAGGATGGTCGAGGCCCCCCAGACCAGCGCGCTCACCGGCCACAGCACGCGGTACTTCCCGAAGAAGTCCAGGTGTTCGGCCGAGCCGAGCGGCAGCACTTCGCGTACGTACCGGCGGATGACGGCGAAGCGGACGGCCGCCACCGCCAGCGCGCAGGCCGACCACAGCGCAAGCGAGGTCCAGGCGACGTCGTTCCACAGCACGCCGACGAAGATGGGGATCAGGAAGAGCCCCAGCAGCTGCGTGGTCCGGGCCGTGCGCAACAGGCTGCGCACCAGTTCCGCTTCGACCCACTGGGCTTCCGCCGGTGTCGCGACGGCGGCTGGCAGATCGGGTTTCATTGCCCGCAGTCTAGAGCACCCCGCGCGGGTTCATGCACGGGCATGCCGGCGGCACGCCGCCGCGGCCGGGCGCGCCGCGTTCGACGCTCGTCAGCCGGAGCCGTTTCCGCCGTCGTCGGCGGGGTTCGGCTTGCGGCCACCCCGTCCCGGCGCCGGGCGGGCGGCGGCGCCGCGATCGCGGCGCTTGCGCGCGGCCTGCGGCGCCTGCTGCGCGGCGACTTCGCGCGCGTTGCCGCCCTGGCGCGCCGCCTTGCGGCTCGGGTCGGCAACCTCGCGCTGGCGTTCGGGGTCCATCGAGGCAAAACCGCGGTTGACAGACCCGGGGCGCGTGACCGCCAGCCGCGGCCCGTGTCCGGCGCCGCGGCCACCCTGGTTGTCAGAAGCCATGTGCATCTCCTTTCCCCGATGCTGCCGCCCGATTCCCGGATTGTTCGCGCTGCCCGGGCGCCGCGGAGGCGCGAGTGCAACCACCATGCCGAGATCGCAACCGACCTGCACGCGCTGCGAGCGCACCGCCCGCAGGCAAGGCGATGCGGCTTACAACTGCTTGCAGCACGCGCTCCTGCCGCTCCTGTCGCGTTAGGCTTCGCGCAGCCATGAGCCTGCTGCCACGTCTCAAAGCCCGGCTGGAGCGCTTCTGGCCGGCCGCTTCGCTGCGGACCTACCTGTTCGCCATGATGCTGCTGGCGACGCTGCCGATGGCGCTGTTGATGAGCCTGCAGGCCTTTGTCGAGATCCGCGGCGAGCAGCGCCGGATCGAGACGGAACTGGACGGCGCGGCCGGCGCCCTGGCCGAGTCGGTCGAGCGCCAGCTGCGGTCGTCGATCGAGGGCCTGCAGGTGCTCGCCCAGTCCGAGTTGTTCCAGCATGGACGCATCGCGGCCCTCGGCCGGCTGCTGCAAGGACGCCCTCGCGGCGACTGGGACAGCGTGTTCCTGCTCGACCGGCAGGGAGCGGTCGTGCTCGACACGGGCCAGCCACGCGCCAGGGCGGGCCAGGCCCTGCTGCGCGAACTGCACCGGCGGGTGTTGCGCGGCGCGCCCGCCGTGTCCGGACTGCTGGAGCAGTCTTCCGGCGACCGCTGGACGGCGGTCGCGGTGCCGATCGTGCAGAACGGCCAGCTGCGCTATGTGCTGGGGGCGCGCATGGAGGAGGCCGCGTGGCAGCGCCTGAGCAGCGCCGCCGGCCGGCCGGCCGGCTCCAGCGCGGCGGTGTTCGACGCGCAGGACCGGTTGATCGGCACATCGACCACCGCGACGCCGCCGCGGGGCGCGGGCTTGCCGCCTGACGCCGCGGCCGACATGCAAGGACGCCGCTCGGGCGTGCACCGCTCCAGCGACACCGACGGCAGCACGGTGTACGCCGCGTGGCGCACCAGCGACGCATCCGGCTGGAGGGCGCGAGTGGCATTGTCGGCGGCGCCCATCGATGCGTCGCAGCGGCGCGCGATCGGCGCCGCGCTCGCCGCCGGCGGGGGCAGCCTGTTGCTGGGACTGCTGTTGGCGTCGCTGGTGGCCCGCCGGGTGGCCTGCCCGCTGCGGCAGATGGCGGCGCAGGGCGGCGCCGGCCTGCCGGCGCATGTGCCGGTGCGCGAGATCGCGGCATTGCGCGACGCGCTGCGGGCCGCGCGAGAACAGGAGACGGCCGCGCAGGCCGCACTGCAGGCCACGCGCCATGAGGATTTGCTCACTCAGGGTTACACCTCGAGGACAGCCGGGCACGAATAATCGCCGAGCCCGGCCGCAGCGCGGGCACGGGGAGCGCACCCGCAGCACACCCGGATTCCGGCGTCTTCACCCCTTCTCTCGAAAGGTCCGCAATGTCCTTGCAAGACTCGAACAAGCCGCGCACCGAGCACGATGGCGGTACGCAGCGGCGCAGCCCGCGCGGCTTCGCCGCGATGGATCCGAAGCGGCAGCGCGAGATCGCCAGCCTGGGCGGGCGCGCCGCCCACCAGAGCGGCCACGCCCACGAGTTCACCAGCGAGGAGGCGCGCGCCGCCGGGCGCAAGCGCCACGTCCGCGGCGGTTCGGGCGAACAGCGCTGAACGCGGTGGGCCGGCTCCTGCGGGCGTAGGAAACGCCGCGCGGACTGCGGCCCCCGGCACTGACAAGGCGGCTGCCCGGCGGACTTTAGGATGCTTTCGAAGTCCCCCAGGAGTCCGCCGATGCACAACGACACCGCCGCCCACGCGGCCGCCGAGCAAGCTCGCGCCAGCGAGAAGCTCGCCCTGTCCCAGGCCTGCAGCGCGCTGTGGGTCGCCACGCTGGCCCTCATGACCGCGTTCATGCAGACCACGGCGCCGGCGCACCGCTACCTCATCGCCCGCAAGATCGCGAAGAACCTGGCCATGCTGCGCGGGGAAGAAGCGGTGTTCAGCGCCGAGTGCCGCATGATCTTCAGCAACCTGGCCCAGCGCTGGACCGCCAAGGCCGAGCAGCTCGCGCCCAGGCAGGATCAGGCGCGCGGCGGCATGGGCCTGCTTCAGGCCGCGACGGCCAAGGCGCATTGAGTCGGCGTGTCGGGCATGCCCTACAAGCCGCCCTGATGCCGTCCGACGCGACCGGCGCCGCCGCGTTCGCACACTCCAGGACCACCAGGAGTCGACATGTCCCCTCTCAGCTTCATCCGCGACGCAGGCAATAAAGTCTTCGAGAATCCAGCCGCTGTCGCCGGTGCGCCCGCGGCCCCTGCCCGGGAAGGCGTGGACGTGCTCAGGCATGCGTGCAGTTCCAGTTGCCGCGCATGAACGGGCAGTTGCGCACCAGCGAGCCGGAGGCCTGAACCCCACGTGCTGAGCCCGTCGCGCGCCACCGTCGACAAGCAGGACCGCTTCGAACTGCTGGTCGAAGCCATTGTCGACTACGGCATCTTCATGCTCGATCCGGCGGGCCGCGTCGTGTCGTGGAACGCGGGCGCGCAAAAGCTCAATGGCTATAGCCGCGACGAGATCCTGGGCTGCCACTTCTCGGTCTTCTACCCTCGGGAAGCGGTGGCCAGCGGCTGGCCCGACGAGGAACTGCGGCGTGCCGCCGCGGCGGGCCGCTTCGAGGACGAGGGATGGCGCCTGCGCAAGGACGGCAGCCGCTTCTGGGCCAATGTCGTCATCACCGCGCTCTACGACGGCGACGGCGAGCTCACCGGCTTTGCCAAGATCACTCGCGACCTGACCGAGCGGCGGCGCCACGAGGAGGCCGTGCGCGAGAGCGAGGCACGCTTCCGGCTGCTGGTGGACAGCGTGCGCGACTACGCGATCTTCATGCTCGACGTCGACGGCAAGGTGCGCAGCTGGAATGCGGGCGCGCAGCAGCTCAAGGGATACGCAGCCGACGAAATCATCGGCCGCCACTTCAGCGCGTTCTACACGCCCGAGGACCAGGCGGCGGGCCAGCCCGGCGGCGAACTGGCAGCGGCGCGGCAGCACGGGCGCGCGGAACGGGAGGGCTGGCGCATGCGCAAGGACGGCTCGCTGTTCTGGGCCAACGTCGTGGTCACGTCCATGCATGACGAGCTGGGCCAACTGATCGGCTTCGCCAAGGTCACCCGCGACATGACCGACCGGCGGCGCCTGGAGGAGCTGGAGCGCTCGGGCCGGATGATGAGGCAGTTCCTGGCCATGCTGGCCCACGAGCTGCGCAATCCGCTGGCGCCGATGCGCAACGCGGTCACGTTGATGCAGCTGGAGCCCACCGCCAGCCCGGCGCTGCGCAACGCCCGCGACATCATCGACCGCCAACTGACCCACGTCACCCGGCTGGTGGACGACCTGCTCGACATCGGGCGCCTGACCACCGGCAAGATCCGGCTGGAACGCGAGCCGGTGAGCGTCTCCGACATCGTCGGCCGCGCCGTCGAAACCGCGCGGCCGCTGATCGAGGCGCGGCGCCACACCCTGGCGATCGAACTGCCACCGCGTCCGGTCCAGGTCGATGCCGACCCGACGCGCCTGTCGCAGATCATGCAGAACCTGCTGGTGAACGCCGCCAGGTACACGCCCGACGGCGGCCGGGTCGCGGTCCAGGTGCGGTCGGGCGAAGGCTGGGTCACCATCTCGGTCGCCGACAACGGCCGCGGCATCGCCCACGCCGACCTGGACCGCATCTTCGAGCTCTTCGCGCAGGGCGACAACGCCACGCCCAACGACAGCGGCCTCGGGGTGGGCCTGACGCTGGCGCGCTCGCTCGCGGAAATGCACGGGGGGCGGCTGGACGTCCAGAGCGCGGGTCCCGGGCAGGGCAGCACCTTCCTGCTGCGGCTGCCGCTGGCGCGGCCCCGCGAGCAGGTCGCGGACCGGCAGGCCGCTGCGCTCAAGGTGCTGGTGGTCGACGACAACCGCGATTCCGCCGACAGCGCCGCGGCGATCGTCCGGCTGCTCGGCTACGCGGCCGAATGCGCCTACGACGGCGGCGGGGCGCTGGCGGCCGCCGCCCGCTTGGAGCCCGACATCGTGCTGCTCGACCTCGCCATGCCGGGGCTGGACGGTTACAAGACGCTGGAGCGGCTGCGGGCACTGCCCGCGATGGAGCAGGCCCGGGTGGTGGCGATGACGGGATATGGCAGCCAGGAGGACCGCGAGCGCACCGCCAAGGCCGGTTTCGACGGCCACCTCACCAAACCGGTGGAACTGGCCGCGCTGACGGACCTGATCAAGTCCGCGCTCGAGCGCGCGTGAACCCGCGCGCTACGGGCGGAAAAAGTCCCAGGGCCGGAACCGGCGCGGGGCTGTGTCGGTGGCGGAGAGGGTCGGATTCGAACCGACGGTACGTTTGCACGTACACCGGATTTCGAGTCCGGCGCATTCGACCACTCTGCCACCTCTCCAGGTGTTTCGTTTCGCGTGGTGCGAAGCCCGGTATTCTAACCGAGTGCGGGCGCGAGCTTCTCCAGGCCGCCGAGATAAGGCCGCAGCGCCTGCGGAACCGTGACGCTGCCGTCCGCGTTCTGGCAGTTCTCCAGCACCGCCACCAGCGTGCGCCCCACGGCCAGGCCCGACCCGTTGAGGGTGTGCACCCACTCGGTCTTGCCCTGCGCCGTGCGAAACCGCGCCTGCAGGCGCCGGGCCTGGAACGCCTCGCAATTGGACACGGAACTGATCTCGCGATAGGTGTCCTGCGCCGGCAGCCAGACCTCCAGGTCGTAGGTCTTGGCCGCCCCGAAGCCCATGTCGCCGGTGGACAGCAGCATCACCCGGTACGGCAGGCCGAGCTGCTGCAGGATCGCCTCGGCGTGGCCGGTCATCTCCTCCAGCGCCTCGTAGCTGCGCTCGGGATGGACGATCTGCACCATCTCGACCTTGTCGAACTGGTGCTGCCGGATCATGCCGCGGGTGTCGCGGCCGGCGCTGCCCGCCTCCGACCGGAAGCAAGGCGTGTGCGCCGTGAGCCGGATCGGCAGTTGCTCGGGCGCGAGGATTTCGCCGCGCACAAAGTTGGTGAGCGGGACCTCGCTCGTGGGAATGAGGTACAGCGTGCCTTCGTCGCCCTCCTGGCCGCCCTTCTTCGCGGCAAAGAGATCGGCCTCGAACTTGGGCAGCTGGCCGGTGCCCTGCATCGATTCGGCGTTGACGATGTACGGCGTGTAGCACTCGGTGTAGCCGTGCTGCTGCGTCTGGACGTCCAGCATGAACTGCGCCAGCGCGCGGTGCAGGCGGGCGATCTGTCCCTTCATCACCGTGAACCGCGACCCGCTGAGCTTGACGCCCGTCTCGAAGTCCAGGCCGAGCGGCGTGCCGACGTCCACATGGTCGCGCGGCGCAAAGTCGAAGGCGCGCGGGGTGCCCCAGCGCCGTACTTCCCGGTTCGCGTGTTCGTCGGCGCCCTCCGGCACGCTCTCGTGCGGCAGGTTGGGCACCGACAGCAGGAGCGCCTGCAGCTCCGGCTGGATCTGCTCCAGGCGGGCGGCCGAGCGATCGAGCTCGTCCTTCAGGGCCCCCACCTGCGCCATGATCTCGTCGACCGGTTCGCCTTTCGACTTGCGCTGGCCGATCTGCCTGGACAGCTGGTTGCGCTGCGACTGCAGCTCCTCGGTGCGCGTCTGGATGGCCTTGCGTTCGGCTTCCAGCGCCTTGAAGGCGTCGACCTGGAGGAACGGCTGCGGGTTCTTGCGCGTCTGGAGCCGCCCCACGACGGACGCGAGATCTTTGCGCAACAGGGTGATATCGAGCATCCGGGAATTCTAGTGGGAGCCCCGGGTTGCGCCGCTCACGAGAGCGTGGCGGGGTCCAGGTTGGCTCCGCACAGCACCAGGCACACCTGCTCGCCCGCCGCCGGCCGGTACGCACCGGTGCGCAGCGCCGCCAGTCCGAGCGCCGCGGCCGGTTCCACCGCCAGCTTGAAATCCTTCCACAGGGCCAGTTGCGCCTCCCGGATCGCCGTGTCGGGCAACAACAGCGCGTCGGGCACGTGCTCGCGCGCGACTTCCCATGCGATCGATCCGATGCGCTTCGCCCCAAGGGAGTCGGCCGCGACGCCGCCCACCGCGACGTCCACCGGCTCGCCGGCCTGGCGCGCCGCATGCAGCGTGGGCGCGAGCTCGGGCTCCAGGGCAATCACGCGCGCCTCGCGCCGGAACCAGGATGCGATGCCGGCGATCAAGCCGCCGCCGCCGACGCTGGCCAGCACGCTGTCCGGACGGCCGCCCTGCGCCTCGATCTCGCGCGCCAGCGTGCCGGCGCCGGCGACCACTTCCGGCTGGTCGTAGGCGTGCGTGACCAGCGCGCCGGTCTGGCGCTGGCGCTCGATGGACGCCTCCAGCGCCTGCGCGTACGCGTCGCCGCCGACCACGACCTGCGCCCCCAGTTCGCGCAGCTTCGCCTGTTTGGCCGGGCTGCAGACCGTGGGCACGAACACCTCGCAGCGCACGCCCAGGCGCCGCGCCGCGGCCGCCGTGGCGATGCCGGCGTTGCCGCCGGAAGCGACGATCACGCCGCTCGCGGGGATCGGGTTCGCCAGCAGCCGGTTGAGCATGCCGCGTGCCTTGAAGCTGCCGCCCACCTGCAGGTGTTCCAGCTTCAGCCAGACTTCGCCGCAGGAGATGCCGAACGCGGCGCCGGGCAACTTCCACAAGGGCGTGCGGCGCAGGAATGCGCCTTCGTGCGGGGCGAAACGCACCGCCGCCGCTTCGACGTCCTGGCGGTTCACTGGTGCACCCTTGGGCCTGCGGCCCTGTCCCTCCGAGAGGGAGTTCGCCCCTTCGGGCGGCCTGGCGGGGCTCACAGCCTCAGGCCCTTGGGCAGCGGGAACTTCACCGTTTCCTCCACGCCTTGCATGCGCCGCACGGTCACGGCGCCGAACTCGCGGATGCGGGCGATCACTTCCTGCACCAGGACTTCGGGCGCCGACGCGCCCGCGGTGATGCCCACCCGCGAGCGCCCCTCCAGCCATTCGCCACGCAGCTCGCCCGCGTTGTCCACCATGTAACTGGGCACGCCGAGCTTGCGCGCGAGTTCGGCCAGCCGGTTGCTGTTGGAGCTGGTGGGGCTGCCCACCACGACCAGCACGTCGACCTGCGGCGACATCAGCTTCACCGCGTCCTGCCGGTTCTGCGTGGCGTAGCAGATGTCCTGCTGCTTGGGCTGGCGGATCCCCGGGAAGCGCTGCCGCACCGCCGCGGTGATCTCCGCCGCATCGTCGACCGACAGCGTGGTCTGCGTCACGACCGCGAGCTTGGCGGTCTGCGACGGCCGGATGCGCGCGACGTCGGCCACGTCCTCGACCAGGTGGATGCCGCCATCGACCTGGCCCATCGTGCCTTCCACCTCGGGATGGCCCTTGTGGCCGATCATGATGAACTCGTAGCCCTCGCGCGCGAGCTTGGCCACCTCGACGTGGACCTTGGTCACCAGCGGGCAGGTGGCGTCGAAGATCGAGAACCCCCGCGCCTGCGCCTCGGCCTGCACGGCACGGCTCACCCCGTGCGCCGAGAAGATCAGCGTGGCGCCGGGCGGCACCTCCGACAGCTCGTCGATGAAGATCGCGCCCTTGGCCCTGAGGTCGTTGACCACGAACGTGTTGTGCACGATCTCGTGGCGCACGTAGATCGGCGGGCCGAATTTCTTCAGCGCCCGCTCGACGATCTCGATCGCCCGGTCCACGCCGGCGCAGAAACCGCGCGGCTCGGCGAGCAGGACCTCGAGCTGGCTGGCGTCCGCGGTCATAGCACCCCGATCACGTGCACTTCGAAGGTGACCGGCTGGCCGGCCAGCGGATGGTTGAAATCCAGCAGCACGGCGCCGGCGTCCTCGCCGGCGCCGGCGGCCCGGACCTGCACCACGGCACCGGCGTAGCGGCCCTGGCCGTCGGGGGTGGCGAACTGCACCACTTCGCCCACCTCGTACTCCTCGCCCGCCTCCCCCTCGCGCTGCAGCAGCGCGCGCGCGACCCACTGCACCAGGCCGGGATTGCGCTCGCCGAAGGCTGCGCCGGCCGGCAGCTCGAGGGTGGCGCGGGTGCCTTCCTCCAGGCCCAGCAGCCGCTGCTCCACGGCAGGCGCGAGCTCGCCGTTGCCCAGCGTGAGGGTGGCGGGCTGCCCGCCGAACGTGTTGATGATGTCGCCCCGCGGCCCGGCCAGCCGGTAATGCAGGGTCAGGAAGGAGCCCGGCTGAACCCGGTGCGCAGTGGTGGCCATGAAAGTCCCGATAAACTGGGCCCTATTGTAGAAAAGCAGCCCCGCCGCACCGGCCGCAGTGCCGTCATACCCATCGGCGCCGCGGGGCGCCACGCGCCGCACCATGCCGATGAAAGACCTTCCTGCCGAGGCGCGCCCGCGCGAGAAGCTGTTGGCGCGCGGGCCCGGCGCGTTGAGCGACTCCGAACTGCTGGCCCTGCTGCTGCGCACGGGAACGCCGGGCCGAGGCGTGCTCCAGATGGCGCACGAGTTGCTGGCGCCGCCCGCCCAGGGCGGTTTCGGCGGCATCGCGGGGCTGCTCAACGCGCAACTGGACGATCTGAAGCAGGCCAAGGGCCTGGGCGGCAGCGCCAAGCGCGCCGAGCTGGCGGCCGTGCTGGAGCTCGCCCGCCGCGCGCTGGCCCAGCAATTGCAGCAGCGGGAGGTCTTCGGCTCGCCCGGCGCGGTGAAGCAGTACCTGCAGCTCAGACTGGCCGCGCGGCCGCACGAGGTGTTCGCCGTGCTGTTCCTGGATGCGCAAAACCGGTTGCTGGCGCTGGAGGAGCTGTTCCGGGGCACACTGACCCAGACCAGCGTCTATCCGCGCGAAGTGGTGCAGCAGGCGCTGCACCACCGGGCCGCCGCGGTGGTGCTGGCCCACAACCATCCCAGCGGCACCGTGCAGCCCTCGCGGGCCGACGAGGCCCTGACCCAGACCTTGAAGGCGGCGCTGGCGCTGGTCGACGTGCGCGTCCTGGATCACGTGATCGTCGCGCCGGGCGCCGCCTTGTCGATGGCCGAACAGGGCCTGATCTGAAAGAAGGCACAGCGATGAAGTTGAAATCGCTCCACGACCTGCAGCACATCCAGCGCAAGCTGGCGGAGCAGCAGAAGATCGCCGCGGCGCAGGAAGCCGCGCGCCAGGAGGCGGCGCGCCACGCCCACGCCGAGCGCACGCTCTTCGTGCGTGCGGCCGGCGCCGTGCAGCCGATCCGCCATCATGGGCGCGTGGAACTGGCGCCCGACCAGCCGGCGCCGTTGCCGGTGCAGCAGCAGCTGGACGAACAACGGGTGCTGCAGGAGGCGATCAGCGACGAGTTCGACGCCGCCACCCTGCTGGACATCGACGACGCGCTGAGTTTCCGCAGGCCCGGGGTCGGACCGGACGTGACACGCAAGCTGCGCAAGGGCGGATGGACCATCCAGGGCGAGCTCGACCTGCACGGGCTGCGGCGCGAGGACGCGCGCGAGGCGCTGGCCGCCTTCATCCGCGACGCCCATCGCCGCGGGTGGCGTTGCGTGCGCGTGGTGCACGGCAAGGGACTGGGCTCACCCGGCAAGACGCCGGTGCTCAAGGGCCGGGTGCAAAGCTGGCTGATCCAGAAGAACGAGGTGATGGCGTTCGTTCAAGCCCGCGGCGACGAAGGCGGCGCGGGCGCGCTGGTCGTACTGCTCAAGCCGAGCCCGGTGGCGCCGGTGCGGGGGTGAAAGCGGGCAGCCGGACGCAGAGGACGCGAAAGATACGCAGAGGACGCAAAAAATTCAGGAAAGAAAAGAAGAACTCAACTCTTGTCTCCTCAAATTCTTCTGTCTTCTTTCGCGTCCTCTGCGTACCCTTTGCGTCCTCTGCGTCCGGTACCCGAATTATCAGAACCCGATCGCCAGCAGCTTCCAGGCCGCGACCACGGTGATCGCGAAGGCGCCGCCGTAGCAGAAGGTCTTGGCCGCCAGGCCGGTCGGAATGCCCAGGTCGTGCAGGCTGTGGTAGATGCGGTGCATCGCGTGGTACGAGAACAGCCAGATGATCGCGAACAGCAGGCCCTTGCCGAGCCAGTGCTGCGAGAACGCCAGCACGCGCTGGTACGACAGCAGGTTCGCACCGAACGGCCAGCCGAGCGGCGCGGCGATGCCGGTGACGAACACCAGCGCCGTGCCGAACAGCGCCGACAGCATGCCGCCGCCGCCGAACATCACCCAGAAGATCGGCGCCCTGGATCGCTTGAGGTTCGCGTTCATGCCCGCACCCCCCACACCAGTGCCAGCGCCAGCACCGTCGCGACGATCGTCACGAGGTAGCCGGTGCGGGTGATGGTCGATCCCTCGACGCGCTGGCCGCCCATGAACATGAGCGGCATGGTCTTGGGCATGATGTCGAACCAGCTCTTGGCGTGCACCATCATCGAGACGAGCAGCACCAGGTGCAGCAGGATCGAGCCGGGGCTGCGCAGCGCGCCGAGCCAGCCGTTGAAGGCGGCCTCGCCCTGCGACAGGCGCACGACGCCCACCATCAGGATGATCGCGTACACCAGCACGGCGACCGCCGTCACTTCGCGGATCATGTACTTGACGAAGAACGGATCGCGCCGCCACCAGCCCTGCATCGGGCGGACATAGCCCCTGCGCAATGTGGCCCTGTGGTTCATGTCGTGGTTCCCTTCGGAGACAGGAATCGGAGGAAGAAGTCCTTGGCGCTGTTCACCTTGTTCTGGTTCACGGCGTTGGCCGGATCGACGTGCTTGGGACAGACTTCGGAGCAGTAGCCCACCGCGGTGCAGCCCCAGACGCCCTCTTCCGCGTTGACGATCTTCATGCGCTCGGCGCGGCCGCCGTCGCGCGAGTCCGCGTTGTAGCGGTGCAGCAGCGCCAGCACGCCCGGACCGGTGAAGTCCGGGTTCAGGCCGAACTGCGGGCACGCCGCGTAGCACAGCATGCAGTTGATGCAGGAGCTGAACTGCTCGATCTGCTGCAGTTGCTCGGGCGTCTGCAGGTACTCGCCCTGGGACAGCTCGCGCTTTTCCTTCGGGATGATGTACGGCTTGATGCCTTCGAGCTTGCTCACGAACTCGCCGACCGACACGACCAGGTCGCGCTCGATCGGGAAGTGCGCCAGCGCCTCCACCCGGACCGGCCCGGGCAGCAGGTCGCGCAGGAACGTGGAGCACGAGAGCATCGGCTTGCCGTTGATCATCATGCCGCAGCTGCCGCAGATGGCCATGCGGCACGACCAGCGGAAGCTCACCGAGCCGTCGAGTTCGTCCTTGATGTACTGCAGGCCCTGCAGCACCGACATGTCGTTCGTGAACGGCACGTAGTAGCTCTGCCAGACCGGCTTGTCCTCTTCCTCCGGCCGGTAGCGCAGGACCTGGATCTCGATGCGTTGGGCGTCAGGCATGGGCGGCCTCCTTGGCTTTCCGGTCGGCTTCTTCGCCTGCGGCGCCGTAGGCGCGCGTGCCGGGCTGCGAAGTGGTGATCTTCACCGGCCCGTAGTCGATGCGCGGAGCGGCGTCGGCGCCCTGGTAGAAGGCCAGCGAGTGTTTCAGGAAATTGACGTCGTCGCGCTGCTCGTAGCCGTCGAGCCGCTGGTGCGACCCGCGCGATTCTCGGCGGTTCAGGGCCGAGTGCGCCATCGCCTCGGCCACGTCGAGCAGGTAGCCGAGCTCGATCGCCAGCATCCACTCGGTGTTCCAGCCCTTGGACTTGTCGTCCAGGCGGATCTTCTTGTAGCGCTGCTTCAGCTCGGCGAGCTTGTCGCAGGTGGCCTGCATGGTTTCGGCCGTGCGGTAGATGCCGCAGCCGTCTTCCATGCTCTTGGCCATCTCCTTGCGGATCGTCGCCAGGCGCTCGGTGCCGTCCATCCGCGTCACGATCGCGGCGGCGCGCGCCTGCGCTTCGTCGGCCAGCTTGCTGATGCGGTCGGAATTCGCGTGCGGCGTGCTCTTGGCGAAGGCGGCCGCTTCGACGCCGGCCATCTTGCCGAACACCAGCAGCTCCGTCAGAGAGTTCGAGCCGAGGCGGTTGGCGCCGTGGATGCCGACGCTGGAGCACTCGCCGGCGGAGTAGAGCCCGGCGACGCCGGGCGCGGCGGTCGCGCCGTCGGCCGCGATGCCGCCCATCGTGTAGTGCACGGCCGGCAACACGGGGATGCACTGCTTGGCCGGATCGACCCCGAGGTATTCGACGGCCAGCTCGTAGATCTGCGGCAGGCGCTCGCGCAGCTTCTTCTCGCCGAGATGGCGCAGGTCGAGGTGCACGTACGAGCCCCAGCGCGGATCGGACAGCGTGCGCCCCTTCTGCTTCTCGTGCCAGATCGCCTGGCTCAGGCGGTCGCGCGGGCCCAGTTCCATGAACTTGTTGCGCGGCTTGTCCTCGGCCGGGCCCAGGCCGTAGTCCTGCAGGAAGCGGTAGCCGTCCTTGTTCACGAGGAAGCCGCCTTCGCCGCGGCAGGCCTCGGTGAACAGCAGCCCGGTGACGGGCATGCAGGTCGGGTGGTACTGCACGAACTCCATGTCGCGCAGCGGCACGCCGTGGCGGAACGCCATGGCCATGCCGTCGCCGGTGACGATGCCGCCGTTGGTGTTCTCGCGGAACACGCGGCCGGCGCCGCCGGTGGCGATGATCACCGACTTCGCCTGGATCAGGCGGAACTCGCCGGTGGCGATCTCGATGGCGACCACCCCCTGCACCCGGCCCTGGTCGACCACCAGGTCAAGGCAGAAATGCTCGTCGAAACGGCGGATCGAGGGGTACTTGATCGACGTCTGGAACAGCGTGTGCAGCATGTGGAAGCCGGTCTTGTCGGCCGCGAACCACGTGCGCTCGATCTTCATGCCGCCGAAGGCGCGCACGTTGGCGCGGCCGTCGGCCTTGCGGCTCCACGGGCAACCCCAGTGCTCCATCTGCACCATTTCCTCGTGGGCCTGGCCCACGAAGTACTCCACGACGTCCTGCTCGCACAGCCAGTCGCCACCGGCGACGGTGTCGTGAAAGTGCGCCTCGAGGCTGTCGTGCGCCTGCGTCACCGCCGCCGCGCCGCCCTCCGCCGCCACGGTGTGGCTGCGCATCGGGTAGACCTTGGAGATCAGCGCGATGCTGAGCGTGGGGTCGGCCTCGGCGACAGCGATCGCCGCTCGCAAGCCGGCACCGCCGGCGCCGACGATCGCGACATCTGCCTTGAATGTTTCCATTATTGGCCTCAACGGACGAGGACCAGCTTCTGGTACAGCCCGCCGTAATAGGTTTGTTTGGTGATGGACGCGGGGCAGACATCGGGCGGCAGGAAGGCCTCCACCTCGTTGTCCCACAGGTCCATCGCATAGGGTTCGAGCTTGCGGAACACGCCCGTCATCAACAGGCGCAGCGGATGCCACCGCACCGGCAGGTGGTAGTCGACGATCACGATCCTGCCGCCCGGCCGCACCACCCGCATGACCTCCGCCAGCGTGGCGCGCCGCACGCTTTCAGGCTGCTCGTGCAGCAGGAAAAAGAGCAGCGCCTGGTCGTAGGACGCGTCGGCGCATGCCAGCGCCGACGAGTCGCCCTGCAGCAGCACGATCCGCTCGTCCGCCGGCAGCTTGGCCGCCAGGTTCTTGAGCTGCACCGGCAGGATATCCACCACGTCCAGGCTGGCCTGCGGCGCCAGGCGCCGCGCCAGGCGCGGCGTGAGGTTGCCGTAGACGCACGCCAGTTGCAGCGTCTGGCCGGTCACTGTTTCCCCCAGCTCCGCGAGGGCCGCATCGCGCAGCCGCCCGTAGTTGCCGAACAGAATCAGGTTGACCAGCCACTCGCGCTCGAACACGTGGACCGCGTTCGGGTGGACGTATGCCCACCAGTAGACCTGCTCGAGGTACTTCGGAATGGGCAGTGTTCGAGCCGAGGCCGACTCCGGGACTGCGAACCCGGCGTCGGCGACTGCGGGGGGCGGCATGGGTCGTGTCGTCCGCTGGGATTCCAGGCGCTTACTGCGCGAGCACCCACTTGATCAGGTTGCCGAGCTGGCCCTTGTCCTTGATGGCCTTGTGCTCTTCTTCGCTGCCGTCGTCGAGCTTGACCTTGGGGCTCTTGGTGAGGAACTCGGTCAGCTTGGCTTCGGCGTCGGCCTTGCCCTTGTACTTGGCCGCGACCTTCTGGTACGACGGGCCCTTCTTGGACTTGTCGACCGCGTGGCACTTGGTGCAGCCGTCGGCCTTCAGCACCTTGGTGGCGGCATCGGCATCCTGGGCGCTCACGGGCAGCGAGAACGCAAGGGCTGCAACTGCGGTGGAAAGGAGGGGGAGGACTTTCACTTGATGGGCTCCTGTCGTGAAGGTTGAAACTGTCCTGTAAGACGCGGGAATGGTGCGCCCGCCCCCCCGGCACGGCGTTGACAAAGGTCAACCGCTCCGGGAACAGCCGGGTTCGCGAAACCGCCGATTCGGTGTAGGTAGCGCATTGGTCCACATCGTCCGGCGCGCCCAAGGAAAAGGCCAGCACGCTTGCGCGCGCTGGCCTTGCATCGGACCGCTACTTCCACGGCGGCGCGGCTGGAGTCTACTGCCAGCGGCGCGTGTACGTGACGCCCAGGAAGCTGACGTTCTGCAGCGTCTTGTAGTTCAGCGTCGTGCCGTCCGAATACACGAAAGGCACGCCGTTGTAGGCCCAGGCCCAGTCGGTCCAGCGCGAACGCTGGTGGCCGAGGTCCACCCGGACGCTCGATTGCTTGTCGAGTGCGTACTTCGCGAACACCCGGAACTGCGTCTGGCGGAAGACGATATCGGGCAGGCCGCCGGTGGCCGCCAGCAGGGCGGCACTGCCCGCGTCGGCATTCGCATCGAGCGACTGCCCATACGTGCTCCGGTCCTGCAGGAAGCTGAGGTTGCCGCCCACTTCCACCACGCTCGACGGCTTGCCGGTCAGGCCCAGGCCGAACATGGTCGACGTGTTGTCCAGGCCCAGGAGCACGCCGGCGGGCCGCACCTGGTCCAGTTCCTGCCGGCCGCGGGACACGAAGCCGTTCACGTTCCACTTCTCGTTGATCGCGTAGGTCGCGTCCAGGTTGAACTGGTCCATGCCCGACTTGCGCACCCCGTACGCGCTGGGCGCTTCGTAACGGTCGCGGCCGAGCTCGGCGCTCGCCTGCAGCGAGAGCGCCTCGGCCGGCTGCCAGTCGGCGCTGAGCCGCAGCTTCTCGCGGCGGCGGTCGGCCAGGTTCACCGGGAACACGCCGGTCTGGAAGAACAGCACGGAACCCGGATCCGCCTCCTCCGTCACCCCGCGGCCGCCCACGTCGCGCAGCCAGCGCGAGCCGTCGCGGCGGCTGCCCTCCAGCGCCACGGCCGCGCTCAAGGTTTCCGACATCCGCCGGCGCAGTTCGGCCTTGAGGCCCTCTTCCTCGGTCTTCAGCCGCAACGCCGTGACGCCGGAAGTGGCGCTGCTGGCGGTGAAGGTCCGGCGATCGACCTGCTGGAAGTTGGCCGCCAGCGTGCCCTTCGTCTCGGGCGTGAACTGGTAGCCCGCTTCCGCGCGCCCGCGCAGCGTCGACAGCGGGTACTGGCGGTTGGTGAAGCCGTTGGCAAACGCCCCGGCGCCAGCCAGCCCGTACTCGGCCAGCGGCGTGCTGTCGTCGCGGTACTCGTAGCGCAGGTTGCCGTGCAGCGACAGCTTCGGCATCGGCCGCGAGCTCACGCCCACCTGCGCCAGCGTCGTCGCCATCCTGCCGCCGAGGTCGGCGATGCCGGCCGGAGCGGTGAAACCGGCGGCGGCGAAGTTCTGCTGCTGCGTCGCCCGCGAATAGGCCAGCTTGAAGTTCAGGTTGGTCGTGCGCGAGAACGCATAGCCGCCCGTCAGGTCCACCTGGTGCGCCTGGTTGTCGGGCGCCAGGGCCACCGGCTGGTTCAGCACGCCTTGCAGCCCCGTCGTCACGGGCAGCAGGGCGCCCAGCGGGTTGTACAGGCTGCCGGACACGTTGGGCACCAGCGCGCCGAGGCTGTTGCGGTAGAACGAGCCGTAATAGCCGAGCGACAGGTTGAACCGTTCGGCGGCATACGTCAGCCGCGCTTCGGCCTGGCTGTGGTTGGCATCGATCGGCTCGGGCAGCATCAGCACCGCCGAGCCGACTTCCGCGCTCGTGGTACCGCGGCAGCCGGGCGCGACGAAGGTCGGGCAGGCCATGCCGACGCCGAACAGGCGCGCGCCCTCCTTGTTCTCGGTCGACAGGCTGGCGTCGAACTGCAGGCGGCTGGAGACCACCTTCTGGAAACCCAGGCCCAGGCTGGTGCGCTTGATCTTCAGGTCCACGTCGCCGCCCGTGCCCGGACCGCCCGGGAGCGCGGCGACGCGCGGCGCGAAGGAGCCGGCATCCACCAGCCCGGTATTCGCGGTGTAAGGGTCATAGCGACGCAGTTCGCCGTAGCGGGCGGAGACTGCCCAGTCGCCCTGCCGCTTCCACAGGAACTCGAGTTCGCGGTTGCCGGTGGCCAGGTCGGTGGCGGCGAAGCGGGTCAGCGTACCCGCCTTGCCGTCGCGCCGGTAGTAGTCGGCGCCGAAGACGCCGAACACACTGTTGCCGGGCCGCAGCCCGCTGTACTGGTCGAACAGCGATCGCTCGTCGCGGTTGCTGGTGATCAGCCCGGCACCCAGGCTCACCGAGCCTTCGACGACCTGGGACTGGTCCTTGTCCTGGGCTGCGGCGGAACCGAAGGCCGCCAGCAGCGCGAGGGTCAGGAGCGTGGGACGCGCCCGGAAGGTGGGGACGAGGTTGTTCTTGCTCATGCTCGGCCTCAACGGAAGAAGAGCCGCGGCGTCGGATTCGTCGCCGAGGGGTTGTTCGTGCCGTGCACCTGCGTGTGGCAGTTCATGCAACTGCGGCCCTGCCACATGTTGACCACGTTCTTGCCGTTGCTGGTGCCGCTGATCGCGGACGCCTGGCCCGGGACCGGGAAGACGCCCGGCTGGCCGCCGACGGCGCCGACGCTGCCGGCCACGTGCGGCGTATGGCACTGCTGGCAAAGAACCGGCGCGCGCGCCTTGAGCATGCCTTGCACCGTGCTGCCGTGCGAGTTGTGGCAGATCGAGCAGTCCTCGTTGACCGGCTCGTGCCCGAACACGAACGGGCCGCGCTTCTCGGCGTGGCAGCTGTAGCAGGTGGCGTTGATGCTGTCGCGCTTGGCCAGCTTCGGGCCGGCCGAGCCGTGCACGTTGTGGCAGTCCGAGCAGGTCATCTTGCCTTCCGGCACCGGATGGTGCGAGGCCTTGGCGACCTGCGTGCGCTGCTCCTTGTGGCAGGTGTAGCAGAACTCGGCCTCGCTTCGCTTGGCGAGGACCTTGTCATGGTTGGTGTGGACCTTGTGGCAGGTCGAGCAGGCGACGTCGGCGGTTTCGTGCTGGCTGCCGCCCCACATCGCGCGCCGGAAGTCCTTCTTGTGGCACGTCAGGCAGGCCGCATTGCGCTCGGCCACCGGCGTCGACGCGGCCTTCGTGAACATGATGTCCGGAGGCGGCCGTTTCGAGACGTTGGCCGGCTTCTTGACGTGCGTCGGACTGGCGCCGTGGCAGGTGACGCAGGTCGGCGTGCGCGGGTCGGTGGCGACGGCGTGCGCGCTGCGGCTCATGTCCGGCAGGTCTTCCGCGTCGTGGCACTCGATGCACGCTTCCGACGCTGCGGCGTCGCGCGGCGCCCCCATTGCGATCCCGGTCAGGCCGAACAGGCCCAGGGCGATGACCGCCATCGCTCGCTTGATTCGCATTCGATCTCCTCGGGCCAGCGGCCCTCCAAGCGGTCCCCGGGCGCCCGTCCTTCCCTGGCGGGCGCCCGGCCGCGTTTCTTACTTCTGTCCGTGTACCAGGTCAACGCCCATGAAGACCCCGGGCGCATGGCAGTCGCGGCAGGTCTCCTGGATCTGCAGGGACTGCGCTTGCGCGCGGTCGCCGAACGAGGCGTTGCCGAAGCTGGTCACGTGGCCAATGGCCTTGGGCGAGTCGTGGCAGGCCGTGCAGGTGCCGGCCTGCGGCGACACCACCAGCCAGCGCATCGGGTCCGTGACGCCGGCGGGCTTGGCCAGCACCGAGCCGATCTGGCCGCGGTCGATCATCCACGACTTGTTGACGTGGCACGAATCGCAATTGAGGCCGACTTGCGGATAGGCTACTTCGGCGGCGTAGTTCTCCGCGGCCGCCACGGCCGCCCCCGTGTAGCCACGGGCGCGGGCGGCGTTGGTGATCATCTCGGCGATGGTCTCGAACGTGTTGCCGGCGGCCACGGCCGTGCCGGCCGTGATCACCACCGTCGACGTGCCGCTGATCGTCACCCGCTGGTCGGCGAAGAACGTGCCCGCGGTGGTCAGGGCGCCGGCGTCGTTGAAGGCGCCCCGCACCGGGTTGCCGTGCGTGAACGGGAACGTCCGCTTCGAGTTGCCGTGAATGCCGTGGATCATCCGCTTGAAGTGGTAGGACTCGTTCAGGGCCAGGCCGTTGGTCATGACGGTCGAGGACATGCGGTTCGGGTCATGGCACAGCGCGCAGGCTTCCACCGTGTTGCGCGCGCCGCCGTGGAACGCGTTGATCAGCGTGTTGGACCCGGAGGTGGTGCCCAGCGCGCCGTGGCAGACGTTGCACTTCTCGTTGGAGACGACCTGGCGCCGCGGCGTGAGCGCGCCGGTCAGCGCGACGTCGGCGTAGGTGTTCTGCACGACGACGTTGATCAGCTCGCGCGGAGCGACTTCCGGCCGCGGGTCGGTCGCCGCCTTCACCTGCAGGCGCGGCTCCTTGATCTGGCCGATCGTCAGGACGCGGCCGGTGCCTTGCACGACATGCGTGGCCGTATCGGCCGGCAGCGGGATCGAGATCGTGTAGTGGTTGCTGCCGTCGTTCGTTCCCTTGTAGGCGAACACGTTGGCGCCGCTGCCGCCGTTGTTGTACGACGTGAACTCGGTCACCCCGAGCGGCTGGCCGGCCATGCTCGGATACGCGACGTACAGGCGCAGGTTGCCGAACTTCGTGTTGCTGGAACAGGCGGTCGTGGCGCCGGTGCCCGTGCACTCGGACGTCACCAGGTTGTAGGCCGTGCCGCTGGCCGGGTTGGACAGGAAGTACTTGACGGTGACCGCGCGCGCCGCCGCGTCGTAGACGGCGCTCTCGATGTTCATCTTGTACAGCGCGCCGTTTTCCTCGTTCTGGTTCCAGTGCACGCGCTCGGGCGAGATCGCGCTGCCGGGGACGTGGCAACCCAGGCAGGCGCTGCTGGGCATCTGGGTGGCGGCCGCATTGGGGTCGCGGTTGCCGTTGAGGACGAAGTGGGTGTTGTACCAGTCGGAACCAGGGCTGGCGGCGTGGCAGGTCAGGCACGCATCGCGGCTGACGCGCGTCTTCCAGTTGTCGCCCTGCGGCGTCTTGGGATTGGCGCCGGTGTGGCACACCGTGCAATTGCGCAGGTCCTGCGGGAAGCCGACTTCCGCGTAGTCGTGCATCGAATTCTGGTAGCCCCAGATCACATAGCGCTCGCCGCCGCGTCCGGCCTCGAGCTCGCGCTCGAGCAGGCGCCCGGCATGGATCTTGTGCACCATGGTGGACATGGTCAGGACGTTGCCGCTGTTCGCGTCGGTCGTGCCCTGGTTGTGGCACATCACGCAGAACTGCACGTCGACCCGGCCGCCGCCGTGGATGGCGAGCCGCTCGTGACAACCGTTGCACTGCGACACATCGGCCATGACGCGCGTCTGCGCGGCCGTCACCGGCACGGAATTGCCGGCGGCGTCGAAGCTGAAGTCGTAGTAGGGGTTGACCCGCACCACTTCGCCGGCGGCATTCGTATAGGCGAGCTGCAAGGCGATGCGGTGGGTGCGATTCGGTTCGAACGTGACGCCGCTGGTCTGCGCCGGGTTCTTGATGTCGGTCCTGAAGGTGTAGGTGTAGTAGCCGTCAGGATTCAGCACGAGCTGCTGCGCTGCCAGGGCGGCGTCCGTCTGCTTGCTGTCCGTCGTCGCCTGCCGCGCGCTGGCGAGCACTGGCCGGCCGTTCGGGCCGACCGTGGCCGTGGCGGTCTCGGTCCGATAAATATAGTTGACCCACTGGTCAGGGTTGCCGCCGGTGCCGGGCACCAGCTTGGCGATCGCCACGCTGACGTCGGCCAGGCGCAGATCGGTCTTGGCCCGCCCGCCGGAGAACACCGCGAAGTTCACCTTCGGCGCGGCGCTGGCCACGCTCACCGCCGGCACGCCGGCCTGCTGCAGGACGGCGAAGGAAGCGGATGAGTTGATGGCGGTGTCGTTGGCCGCCGCCGCCGCGGCAGTGGTGATGGCCTGGCTGACCGGCGTGCCGGCCGGTGGAGGCGTAGTGCCAGTTCCCGTGTCGCCGCCGCCGCCACCACCGCCGCAGCCGGCGATGGTGAGAGCGAACAGGACGGCCGCGCTCGCCCGAATCCAATTCTTGTTCACGTTGCTGCTCCTGGATCGGTTGTGCACCGATCAAATAAAGGAACCGGCCCCAGGGGCCGGTTCCGCTCAGACTACCTGTCCCTTGCGAGGGATGCTACTTGAACGCGTGCGCGGTGTCGACCCCGAGCGCGCTGCCGGGTGCGTGGCAGCCTTCGCAGGCCTCGAACACTTTGCCTCCATACAACAGATCGTTCTGCGTGAAGTTGCCGAACGCGCCGCCGCCGATGTTCTTCACGTGCGTCTGCACCGCCTTCGAGTCGTGGCAGGTCGTGCAGGTCGCAACCCGCGGCGAGAACACGTACCAGTCGAGCATGTTGGTCTTGCCCGTGGGCTTGAAGACCACCGTGCCGAGCACGCTCTTGTCCTGCTTCCACGAGTCGTTCACGTGGCAGTTCGCGCACGCCTTCAGGTTGCCCGGATAGGCGACTTCGGCCGTGAAGTTCAGCGTTTCGCCAGGGTACTGGTCCGCGCAGGTCGCCACGCCGATGCTCGGGGCGCCGGCCACCTTGCTCGTGCCGTCCTTGTTGTATTCGCCACCGAGCTTCATGCAGTGCGTGAACGGATAGTTGCGCTTGGCAACGTAGTGGATGCCGTGGACGAACCGCTTGGCCTGGTAGGACTCGTGCAGGAACGACGAGGTCGCGGCGTTCGGGATGGACGTCAGGCTGTCGCCCACGACCGGTGCGGTGGAACCGTCCGCCATCAGCGTGTAGCTGCCCGCCTGGTTGGCGTTGTGGCAGACCGCGCAGCCGTCGGAGTTGTTGCGCACGCCCTTGTGGAACGCGACCGTCTGCGGACCCATCGGCACACCCAGGAAGGCGTGGCACTTGTTGCAGCCATCGTTGCTGACGATCGCACGGCGCGGCGTCGTGGAGTTGGCGCCGGTGGCGATGTTGACGTCCTTGATCGCGTTCTTCACCGGCACGTAGGCCAGGTCGGAGTTCTGCGTCGGCGGGACGGCACCGATCGGATTGCGGGTGACCGCATCCAGGCGGCGCTCGGCCACCGAGCCGGCAATCAGCACGCGGGCATTGCCCTTGGCGCCGGCCGGGATCGTCACGTCGGCCGTGTAGTGGCCGGTACCGTCGTCGACACCGCGGAAGGCGGCGTAGGAGCTGTAAGCGGTCACGTCGTCCAGCGTCACGCCGGCCAGCGTTTCCGTGGCGACGTAAACCGTAAACGCGCCGAACTTGTCCTGCGGCTTGCCGGGCAGCGCGGGCGGGAGGACCGCATCCCAACGGTAGTTGGCGTTGCAACCGACGATCGAGGCGCCGGCGGAGTCCGTGGTGGCGGCGGCGCTGCAGCCTTCGCGCAGGTTGTAGGCCGTGCCGGTCTTCGGATTGACGATCGAGTACTTCACCGTCAGCAGGCCCGTGGCCGTGGCCGTGGCGGCCTTCTTGAGCGACACGCCGTCGATCTTGGCCTCGTAGTTGGCGGTGTTCGCCAGTTCCTGGACCCAGTGCACCTTGTCGGCGCTCAGCGGGCTGGTCGCACCGTGGCAGGTGGCGCAGGTGGAGTTGGAGATCGCGGCAGCGGAGGCGCCCAGCTTGAGCGTCGTCACGTGCGTGGCGTAGAAGCCGCTGGTCGTGCCGGTCTGGTGGCAGCTCAGGCAGGCTTCCTTGCTGGGAACGCTCTTCCAGTTGTCGCCCTGCGGCGTCTTCGGGTTGGACCCGTCATGGCAGGCCACGCAGTTGCGGATCGGCTGCGGGAAGCCGACCTCGCCGTACTCGTGCTTGCTGTTCTGGTAGCCCCAGATGGTGTAGTGCTCGCCTTGCTCGTGCAGGAGCCGGCCGGCGTGGATCTTGTGCACCATCGTCGACAGCGCCAGATTGTTGCCGCTGTTGGCGTCGGTCGTGCCGGTGTTGTGGCACACCACGCAGTACTGCGTGTCGACCCGCCCGCCGCCGTGCAGCGCCAGCTTGTCGTGGCAGTTGTTGCAGGTGGCGATGTCGACCATCTTGCGGGTCTGCGCCGCGGTCACGGCCACGGACTTGCCGTCCGCGCCGAGCGTGAAGTCGAAGTTCGGATTGACCAGCACTACCTCGCCGGCCGCGTTCTTGTAGCGCAGCTGGATGACGATGCGGTGCGTGCGGTTGGGCTCGAAGGCCACGCCCAGCGTTTGCGCCGGATCCTTCACGTCGGCCTTGAACGTGTACGTGTAGTAGCCGTCCGGGTTGTACACCAGCTGGCCGGCCGTGCCCGCTTCGCTGGTGGCCTGGATCGCGTTGGGCAGCGCCGGCGCACCGTTCGGGCCGACACCGGCGGTGGCGACTTCGGTGCGATTGAGGTAGCTGACCCACTTGTCGGGATCGCCGTTGGTGCCGGGCACCAGCTTGGCCAGCGCGAAGCTGACGCTGCCGGCCGTCACGCTGGGCACCACCTTGCCGTCCGAGAACACGGCAAAGTTCACCTTCGGCGGGCTGTTCACGGTCACGGCGGCAACGCCGTTTTGCTGCAGCACGCTGAAGCCCGCGGTCGAATTGACCGACGCGTCGTTGGCCGCCTGCGCGCCGGCCGCGGCCAGCGCCGCGGCCACAGACACCGTCGGCGGCGGGGGCGTGGTGGTATCCGGGGGCGGTGCGGCGTCACCGCCGCCGCCGCCGCACCCGCTCAAGGCGAGAACCAGCGCGGCGAACGCCGCCGCGCTGCTGCGAACAAGAAATTTATTCATACCTGACTCCATGGAAACACGACAAGCCTCTGACCGAACCTGCTGCCCGTGCCGCGCCTCGTGGCGCGGCGTCCGGGATCAATCCGCTTCGACTTCGCTCGATCCAGTCCCACTACGGGGCATGATTCGAGCTGTGAAACGATTCTCCCGATTGGGGCCGGAAGCCGATATCGGAACCGATTCAAAATTCCCCTAGGAATAGTCTTAGGCAATGGGTCCTGCTCAAGCGCCGGCGATGCGACACCGGGCGTGCATCTGTTGCGCATGAGCGCGCAGCAAGTTCGCGCACGCGGTGCGCGTCGGCGTCGCTGCGCCGCACCGGCCTCGACGGCACGGCGCTGCGACGCGAAAACGCCACAACCCGAGGAAAACCGTCGACCACTCGGCCCCGACCGCCTCCGCTCGACCGTCGGCGCGCGCGCCTATGGCCGCAGCAACGGCGTGATCAGGCCGCCGATCACCGTGGAGGCGGTGTAGAGGACCACCACGGCCGGCACGGCCGCGACGGCCGCCTTGATCATGAACCAGAACATCGTGCCGAACTTCATGTCGAGGTCCGCCACGTAGACGGGCAGCGCGCGGCCGGCGTCGGGGGGCACTGCGCCGCACTGCGGGCAGCTCGCGGCGGTGTCGCTGATCCTGGCCTTGCATTCGGGGCATTCGATGAGCACGGCGATTCCTTTCGTGGTCTGGGTCGGCCGGCCGCGCGCGGCTAGTGCCGCGCCGGCTCCTTGGCGAACATCTCCTGCGGGCCGGGGCCGTCCGGCTCCTTGTGCGACATCGCGAAATGGCATTCGATGCAGGTCAGCCCCTCGAGCCGGCCCTTCTCGTGGCGCTTGAGCGCCTTCTCGCTCTGCTTGTCGGGATCCATCTTGGCGGTGGTGTGGCAGTGGCGGCACTCCCGGGAGTCGTTCTGCTTCATGTACACCCACACGCGCCGCGCCAGCTCGAACCGCTTCGCCTCGAACTTCTCCGGCGTGTCGATCGACCTCGTCACGAAGTGACCCCAGTAGTCGGACCAGAGCCCCAGCTTGGCCAGGTAGTTGGGCACGTACTCGTGCGGCACATGGCAGTCGTTGCAGGTGGCGCGCACACCGCTGCGGTTGACGTCGTGGACGGTGCCCTTGTGCTCCTTCTGCAGTTGCTTCATCTCGTGGCACGAGTCGGCGCAGAACGTCTCCGAGTTCGCGTACACCATGAACGAGCCAACCGACGCGAAGGCCACGGCGCCCATGGCCAGCCCCGCCAGGAGGACGAGCAGGCTGCCCGGCCCGGCGCCCCAGGCGCGGATCTTCCGAAATAGCTTGAACATTCCAGCTTCTCCTTCGGGTCGTCTCTAGAACAGCACGCTGCGCGGGATCAGGCTGCGGTCGACCTCGAGCTCCTGCGGACCGGGGCCGCCCACGGGCACGTGGTGGGTGATGCCGAAGTGGCAGTCGACGCAGGTGAGCTTCTCGCGCCTGGCCTTCGCGTGCCTGGCGATCGCCTGGGGCGACTGGCGATCGGGGTCCATGTTGGCGGCATTGTGGCAGTGCCGGCACTCGCGCGAGTCATTGCCCTTCATGTACGTCCAGACCCGCTGCGCCATCTTCCCGCGTTGCGCCTCGAACTTCTCCCGCGTGTCCACCGACTTGGTGACGTGGTGGCTCCAGAGGTCGTTGAGCGCGCCCATCTTGGCGATGTAGAGCGGAACCGGCGCGTGCGGCACATGGCAGTCGACGCAGGTCGCGCGCACCCCCGTGCGGTTCCTGTCGTGCGACGACCCCATGTACTCCATGTTGGAGTTGTTGGCCATCTCGTGGCAGCTGGTCGCGCAGAACGGCTCCGTGCTCGTGTACACCATGGTGGTGCCAAACACGCTGAGCCCGGCGATCGCCAGGAAAAATCCGACCATCAGGACCATCGCGGCTCTCTTGCCGGCAGCCCATCTGGCCAGTCTTGCAAGCGCTCTCGGGGGCATGTTCGCTCCTTCACCTCGGGTGAGCGTGAGCGTTCCCGGCACGCAGGCGCGCGCGCCCGCGGCGGGCGCCGACGCTCGTGACTTTCAGCCCTGTGCGGGCGCGGCACGCCGCCCTGCGGCGCCGCGCACACCACCGGTCACAAGGTCCTGGGACGGGCGCGGCGCAACGGTCCTGCCGCTACAGCGACAGGATCCACTGCACCACGTTCTTGATTTCGGCCGCGTCCTTGGTCTTGATCGCGCGGTGCTCTTCCTTCTTGCCGTCGATCTCGACCATGGGACTGGTGGTGAGGTGCTTGGTGAGCTTGTCCTCGGCGTCGGCCTTGCCCTTGTACTTCCTGGCCGTCTCCTTGAACGGGGGGCCGTCCTTCTTCTTGTCGACGGCGTGGCACTTGAAGCAGTCGCTTTTCTTCAGCACGGCCTGGGCGCTCTCGGCGTCCGGCGCGGCCTGAACGGCCAGGGCAGTCATCAGCCCGCAGGCGATGGCCAGGGTGGTCAGCAACTTCATGCAGCGTCTCCTTTGAAAGAATTCAAAAACACCTCGTTGCCTCCGTCCTGAAGACCGCTATGCCGGCACCTGCGCGCAAGGCGCACGTGCCGGCAGCGGCAGGACGGATCCTGCTTGGACCGTGACTGTTCTTGTTAACGACCGTGCGCGATCAACCTCCGAAGAAGAATCCGATGGCCACCAGCGTCAGCAGCGTCAGGCCGATGGCGATCAGCGTGAAGCCGAGGACCTTCGACAGCTTGAGCCGCATTCCCGAGGGCGCATCGACCAGGTGGCGTTCGAGCTCGCCGCTGGCGACCAGGCGGTCGTACTCCAGTGCGTGTTCCTTCTTGAATTCCTCGAGCGGCACGCTGCCCGTGAACATCACCACGTCGACCGGGAACTTGTCCGGGCGGAAGTGGTTGTTGAAGAAGTGCACCGTGAAGAGGAACACCACGGCCAGGAACGCTTCCTCGCCGTGGAAGATCGACGCCACGTTGAAGATCCAGCCCGGCAGGAAGGTGGCGAAGAAGCTCGGCAGCCACATCACCAGGCCGCTGACGCCGATGATCGTCACCCCCCAGAAGGGCGCCCAGTAGTCGAACTTCTCCCAGTACGTCCAGCGGTCGAACGTCGGACGCGGGCCCTTGCCGAAGAACCACCGGAACATGCCGATGATGTCCTCCAGGTCCTTCAGGTTCGGCACCATGGAGTTGGGGCCGAAGATCTCGAAGGTCCTCCAGTTGCGGCCGATGCGCAGCAGCATGTAGACCAGGTGCCAGAAGAAGATGCCGGCGAAGATCACCGCCGCGGTGCGGTGGATCACGCCCGTCACTCGCGGGCCGCCGAAGAACTGCATGATCGCCGGGGCCCAGGGCACGTCCGGATAGAACAGCGGCATGCCGGTGAGCGTCAGCACCATCAGGCTGATCGCGAACGTCAGGTGCGCGATGCGCCAGGTGGCCGTGAAGCGCTGGTACTGCTTGCCGTGCAGCGGCGCCGGAACCTCGTCCAGCCGCACGTGCAGGTGGCCGCCGCCGCGCGCCGCGCGCTCCTTCCACTCGCGGTAGAACCACAGGATGGTGTGCAGCCAGAAGAATGCGAAGGTGCCGATCAGCAGCCCGCTCATGAGCTGCCACGCCGCCCAGACCTGCGGGTAGCGCTTGAAGTCGCCCGCGTCGGCGTGCGGCTGGAAGCTCGCGAAGCCCTTCGAGACGTCGGGCAGTCCCTTCTTCGGGTTGTGGCACGACCGGCAGGTCTCGAGCCGGTTGTCGGGATGCGCCTTCGACTTGGGGTTGTCGACACGGACGATGTCGTGGCTGCCATGGCAGTCGAAGCACTTGGCCGTGTAGGCATAGCCCAGCGTGCTGACCTTGCCGTGGAACGTGTCCTTGTAGGTTTCGAACTGCTTGGTGTGGCACTCGCCGCACTGCGCCGTCACGGTGAGCTTGAACGGGTCGCTCGACGTGTTGGCGACCGCGTGCGCCGTGTGGCAGTCGGAGCACACGGCCGCGTCAGCCAGCATCTTCTTGGCATTCTCCTGGCCGTGCACCGACTCCTTGTAGGTGTCGAGCTGGTCGGTGTGGCAGCTGCCGCAGGTGCCGGAAATGCCCAGGCGGAGCTGCGTGTACTCCGGCGTGTTCTTCGCCGGGACGTTGAAGGCGTGCGTGTCGTGGCAGTTGTCGCACGTCGCGTTCGGCTTCGTCTTGTCGTCCGGGTTCGGGCGCGCGTGGAACGACTTGCGGTAGGCCTCGATGTTCTTGGCCACCACGCCCAGTCGCGGCCGCTCCTCGGCCCGGCCGCGCTTGACCGTCTGCTCCCACAGCTCCTGGTGGCAGGACGCGCAGTCGACCTTCTTCAGGGCCTGTGCCGGGTCCCGGGCGTGAACGTTGCCCTTCTCGGCGTTGTCCTTGATGTCGGTGTGGCAGGCAACGCACTCCATCTGCGAGTGCACGCCTTTCTGGAATTTCTGCGGATCGACCGCCCGCAGCGCTCGCGGCTTGCCCGCGGGCGTGGCCGCCTCCAGCTTGCCCTTCTTGCCGTCGTGGCAGGTGAGGCAACTGGCGTTGTCAAGCTTCGCTTCAGCGGCTGGCGTCGCGGTCTGCGCGGTCGCGGTGGCTGCCAGCCCGGTCAGACCGAGACAGGCAAGGACCAGGCCCGCGGAGACCGCGAGCCCGCGCAGGCGTGCAAAAGGGCCCTCGAGATGCATTGTTGGTTTTCCTGACTGCAAAAAGAGGCGAAGGGAGGCTGTGCCGCCCCGCACCGTTCCAGAATCCCGACACCGCCTGCCTCCGGGCCGTCGCCGTCCCGGGTTCCCTGGCATGAGCGGTGCGAGACGCCATAGGCTACTCGCGCACTGTATCGAGCAGCCTGTGTTCGATAGCGTACCTCACAAGCTCGACCTGGCCGCCAAGGGTCATCTTGTCCAGGATGTGCGACTTGTGCGTACTCACCGTCTTGATACTCAGCGACAGCTCGTCCGCGATGTCCGTCAGCGTGGCGCCGCTGACGATGCGGCTGAAGATGCCGTATTCGCGGTCCGTGAGCCGGTTGTGCGGCAGCATGTCGCCGTCGCGGGCGGGATGGCACGCCAGCAACTCCGTGACCTGCTGGCTGACGAACATGCGGCCGCCGGCCACCCGCCGCATGGCGGACAGCACCGTGTCGTTGTCGGACCTGAGCGAGAGGTAGCCCGAGGCGCCCGCGCGGATCGCACGCACCGCGTACATCTCTTCGCGGTGGCCGCTGAACACCAGCAGCGGCAGCCGCGGGCGCTCGGCCTTGATCATCTTGATCAGTTCCAGCCCGCTGCGTCCCGGCATGCAAAGGTCCAGCATGACCAGGCCCCAGTCGTGCTGCCGGATCATTTCGAGCGCCGCATGACCGTCGGCGACCTCGCCGCCCACCACGATGTCGACCGTTCCGGCCACGAGAGACTTCAAGCCGAACCGGACGACCGGATGTTCGTTCGCTATCAGTACCTCGATTCTCACGCGCCCTCCATGGCCCATACCACACCGTTCAGTTGCGAGCCGCCGTGCGGGCCAGTCTCATGGTGCTCGATAGTGTCTTGTCAGGGTGCCCGGCCCCCGTTGATCTACGTCAACGGTAACGCGACAGTACTGACGGGCAACAGCCGGCACGCTCTGGGATAATGCGCGCTGCTCGCCGGCGTGACGGGGAGCGCCATGGTTCCTGCGCCAACAGACCGGGCCCGCGAGGCGGGCCGCAAGACAAACGACCGCGCAGGCCGTGAAGGGCATGGCGCGGCGCCTTGTGCGCGAGGGCCTTCTCCAGCGATCCCGGTGCGGTTGACATTCCTCAACGGGGTCGCGTGTGTCTTGTTGGAAACCACCGTCGGGCTCCCGACAATCGATTCGTCAATGCTGAGCGCCCATCAACTCACTTGTGTTCGCGGTGAACGGACCCTGTTCACCGGCCTCGACCTCGCCGTCGGCGCCGGCGAGTGGCTGCACGTGCGCGGCGGCAACGGCTGCGGCAAGACCAGCCTGCTGCGGCTGCTGGCCGGGCTGGCCAGCCCGGCGGCCGGCCAGATCCGGTGGTGCGACCACCCGGTGCGCGAAGACCTGCAGGCCTACCACCAGGCCATGTTGTTCCTCGGGCACCAGGGGGCGGTGAAGGAGGAGCTGACGGCGCTGGAGAACCTGCAGCTGGCGGCGGAACTCGACGGCGCCACGCTGGACGAGGACGAAGCCATCGCGGCGCTGCACCGTTTCGGCCTGAAGGGGCGCGAGCACCTGCCGGTGCGCTACCTGTCGGCCGGGCAGAAGCGCCGCGTGCTGCTGGCGCGGCTGGTCACCCGCAAGGCCAGGCTCTGGATCCTGGATGAACCGTTCACCGCCCTGGACACCCGGGCGGTGGACATGCTCGGCGCCCTCGTCGGCGAGCACCTGACGCAAGGCGGGATGGCGGTGGTCACCAGCCACCAGGCGATTCCCATTCCAGGCGGCAAGGCGCTCGAGCTGTGAAGTCGCTCCTGGCTGTCGTCCGGCGCGACCTGCTGCTCGCGATGCGCCGCAAGACCGAGGTGCTCACGGCCCTCTTCTTCTTCGTGATCGTCACCAGCCTGTTCCCCCTGGGGATCGGCCCCGAAACCGCCCTGTTGCGCAAGATCGCGCCCGGGGTCCTCTGGGTTGGCGCCCTGCTCGCGACCATGCTGGGCCTGCAGCGCATGTTCGCGGCCGACCACGCCGACGGGACGCTCGAGCAGATGGTGCTCTCGCCAAGCCCGCTGGCGCTGCTGGTGAGCGGCAAGAACATCGCGCACTGGCTGGTCTCGGGCCTGCCCCTGGTTGTGCTGGCCCCCATCCTCGGCATCCAGTTCGACCTGACCGCCGGGGAACTAGGAGTCCTGATGGCGAGTCTGCTGTTGGGGACGCCCGTGCTGTCGCTGGTGGGCTCGATCGGCGCCGCGCTCACGCTGGGCGTGCGCGGCGGCGGCGTGCTGCTGAGCCTGCTGGTGCTGCCCCTGTACGTGCCGGCGCTGATCTTCGGCGCCGGGGCCGTGCAGGCCTACAACTCGGGCCTGGGCGCCGCCGGCCATCTGTCGCTGCTGGCCGCGCTGCTGGTGATGGCCCTGTTTTTCGCGCCGTGGGCCACCACGGCGGCTTTGAGGATCGCATTGGAATGAGCCAGAGTGTCGTCACTGATCGCATGGAGCCGAACCGGGGCGTGATCCACTGGTTCAGGTTCGCGAGCCCGTACAGCTTCTACCCGGTCGCCGCGCGCCTCGAGCCGTGGTTCTGGGCGCTGGCCCTGGTCTTCGGCATCGCCGGGCTGTGGGTCGGCTTCTTCGTCGCGCCCACCGACGCCCAGCAGGGCGAGGGCTACCGGATCATCTTCGTCCACGTCCCGGCCTCCTGGCTGTCCATGTTCATCTACCTGGTGATGGCCGGCTGGGCCGCCGTCGGGCTGGCGATGAACACCCGGCTGGCCGGCATGTGGGCCCAGGCCCTGGCGCCGACCGGCGCGCTGATGGCGTTTCTGTCGCTGTGGACCGGCGCCTTCTGGGGCAAGCCGATGTGGGGCACCTGGTGGGTGTGGGACGCGCGGCTGACGTCCGAGCTGATCCTCTTCTTCCTGTACCTGGGCTTCATCGCCCTGCAGGCCGCGATCGACGATCCGCGCCGCGCCGACAAGGCCGGCGCGATCATCGCGCTGGTGGGCGCCATCAACGTGCCCATCATCTATTTCTCGGTGAAGTGGTGGAACACGCTGCACCAGGGCTCCTCGGTCTCCATGACCAAGGCCCCGTCCATGGCCATGACCATGTTCACGGGGATGATCCTGATGGCGCTGTGCTTCTGGATGTACTCGATCGCGATCGCCCTGCGGCGGGTCCGCGCGATCATCCTGGAGCGCGAGGCGCATGCCGACTGGGTGCAGCAGTTGCCGGAGGTGAAGGCATGATCTGGAATTCGGCCTCTGAGTTCTTCGCCATGGGTGGCTACGGGCTCTATGTGTGGGGCAGCTTCGGCGCCTGCGCGCTCGCCATGGCCCTCGAGCCGCTGCTGGTGGTCCGGCGCGAGAAGAGCATTCTGGTCAGCCTGCGCCGGCGCGCGCGGGCCAACAAGTACGACAAGGAAGAGCATCAATGAAGGCGTGGAAACGACGTGGCGCCATCGTGGCCGGCGGCGTGGTGGTGGTGGGCATCGCGGCAGCGCTGGTGCTGAACGCGCTGAACAGCAATATCGCCCTGTACGTGACGCCCAGCGAGGTGGCCGCGGGCAAGGCACCCAAGGACTCTGCCTTCCGCATCGGCGGCATGGTCAAGGAAGGGTCCGTGCGCCGCGACAACCTCACGGTGCACTTCATCGTGACTGACACCGCCAAGGATGTCCCGGTGGCGTACACGGGCATCCTGCCGGACCTCTTCAAGGAGGGCAAGGGTGCCGTGGTGCAGGGCCGCTTCAAGGACGGCCAGTTCGCCGCCACCGAGGTGCTGGCCAAGCACGACGAGAACTACATGCCGCCGGCGGCGCAGCACGCCGTCGACCAGGCCAAGCGGGCGCAGGACGCGCAGCCCGGCGCGCAACCGGTGAAGGGGACCGCGAAGTGATCGCCGAACTCGGGCATTTCGCCCTGATCCTCGCCGTCTGCGTCGCCGCGCTGCTGGGCACGCTGCCCCTGATCGGCGCCCACCAGGGCCGCCGCGAATGGACCGTGCTGGCCCGGCCGGCCGCGCAGGCGATGTTCCTGCTGCTGGCCGCCGCCATGGCGGCGCTGACCTGGAGCTTCTACGTCAACGACTTCTCGGTGGCCTATGTCGCCGGCCACTCCAACTCCCTGCTGCCGACGCCGTACCGGCTGGCCGCGGTGTGGGGCGGGCACGAGGGCTCGCTGCTGCTCTGGGTGTTCATGCTGGGCGGCTGGACCTTCGCCGTGGCCCAGCGCTCGCGCACCCTGGACGAAGCGATGGTCGCGCGCGTCCTGGGCGTGCTGGGACTGGTCGCCACCGGGCTGCTGCTGTTCGTGCTGCTCACGTCCAACCCGTTCGACCGGCTGATGCCGGCCGCCGCCGACGGCCGCGACCTCAACCCGCTGCTGCAGGACCCGGGCCTGATCTTCCATCCCCCGCTGCTGTACATGGGGTACGTCGGCTTTTCCGTCGCGTTCGCCTTCGCCATCGCCGCCCTGCTCTCCGGCCGCCTCGACGCGGCGTGGGCCCGCTGGTCGCGCCCGTGGACGACCACGGCATGGATCTTCCTCACGCTGGGCATCGCGCTGGGCTCCTGGTGGGCCTATTACGAGCTTGGCTGGGGCGGCTGGTGGTTCTGGGACCCGGTGGAAAACGCCTCCTTCATGCCCTGGCTGATCGGCACCGCCCTGCTGCACTCGCTGGCGGTGACTGAAAAGCGCGGGAGCTTCCGCAACTGGACCGTCCTGCTGGCCATCGGCGCCTTCTCGCTGTCGCTGCTCGGCACGTTCCTGGTGCGCTCGGGCGTGCTGACCTCGGTGCACGCCTTCGCCACCGACCCGAAGCGCGGCATCTTCATCCTGATGCTGCTGGTGATCGTGATCGGCGCCTCGCTGACGCTGTTCGCATGGCGTGCCCCGAAGGTCGGGCTGGGCGGCGCCTTCGGCCTGTTCTCGCGCGAGTCGCTCCTGTTGGTCGGCAACGTGCTGCTGGTGGTCGCCGCCGGCTCGGTGCTGCTCGGCACCCTCTATCCGCTGCTCGTGGACGCCCTCGGGCTGGGCAAGATCTCGGTCGGCCCGCCGTACTTCAATGCCGTGTTCGTGCCGGTGATGGCGCCGGTGCTGCTGCTGATGGCCGCCGTGCCGCTGACGCGCTGGAAGAACGCCGACTTCCGGGACATGGCCGGCAAGCTGCTGATCCCGGCCGCCGTCGCCGTCGCCTGCGGCATCGCGGTGCCGATGCTGCTGGGCGGCTGGACGCTGCTCACCGGCCTGGGCACGACGCTGGCCGGCTGGATCGGCGCCTCCACCGTGGTGCAGGTCGTCAAGCGCCTGAGGGCCGGCACCCCGCCGGCTTCGTTCTGGGGCATGCACCTGGGCCATCTGGGCGTGGCCGTGTTCGTCGTGGGCGTCACGCTGGTGGGCGGCTACCAGGAGGAAAAGGACGTCCGCATGGAGCCGGGCGACGTCACCAGCGTCGGTGGCCACGAATTCAAGTTCATGGGCGTGCGCAACGTGCAGGGCCCCAACTACCAGGCGGCCCGCGGCGAGTTCCAGGTCGCCAGGAATGGCAAGCCGCTGGGCGTGCTGTTCCCCGAAAAGCGCAACTACGCGTCGTCGGGCATGCCGATGACGGAGGCCGCCATCGACCCCGGCTTCACGCGCGACGTCTACGTTTCGCTGGGCGAGCCGCTGGAGGGCAAGGCCTGGGCCGTGCGCGTCTACTTCAAGCCGTTCGTCAACTGGATCTGGGGCGGCTGCCTGCTGATGGCCCTGGGCGGGCTGATGGCCGTCATGGACCGCCGCTACCGCCTGAAGGTGAAGTCGGCCGCGGCCGTCGGTTCCATGAGGAGTGCCGCCGCATGAAGGCCCGGTTCCTGATTCCCCTGGCGCTGTTCTTCGTGCTGGTCGGCTTCCTGGCCGTCGGCCTGCAGCGCGACCCTCGCGAGATCCCCTCGCCCCTGATCGAGAAGCCGGCGCCGGCGTTCAACGTGCAGCAACTGGTGCTGGCCGACAAGAACTTCTCGCCCGCCGACATGAAGGGCAAGGTCTGGATGCTCAACGTCTGGGCCTCGTGGTGCGTCGCCTGCAAGGTGGAGCATCCGGTGCTGATGGACCTGAAGCGCCGCGACCTGGTGCCGGTGATCGGCCTGGACTACAAGGACAAGCGGCCCGACGCGCTGAAGTTCCTGGCGCAGAACGGCGATCCCTACGACTTCTCGGCGATGGACGTGGACGGCCGCGTGGGCATCGACTGGGGCGTCTACGGCGTGCCCGAAACCTTCGTGGTCGACCAGAACGGCATCATCCGCTACAAGCACATCGGCCCGGTCACGGTCGAGGCGCTGAACAAGACGATCCTGCCGATCATCGAGAAACTCAAGAGCCAATGAAACGCCTGTTGACACTGTTGCTGCTGGCGCTCGCCTTCGCGGGCGCCGGGGCCAAGGAGGCCGCGCCCCTGGCCGAGGATCCGGTCGTCGAGCAGCGCCTGATCGCCATCTCCGAGGAGATGCGCTGCCTGGTCTGCCAGAACGAGTCGCTGGCCGGCTCTCGCTCCGACCTGGCCAACGACCTGCGGCGCGAGCTGCGCACGCTGATCAAGCAGGGCAAGACCGATGCCGAGATCCGCGAATTCATGGTGAGCCGCTACGGCGACTTCGTGCTGTACCGCCCGCGCATCAGCCCCATGACCTACCTGCTGTGGGGCGGGCCGTTCCTGTTCATGGTGGTCGCGGTGGTGGTGCTGCTCGTCTACCTGAGGCGCCGCAATCGCGCCGTCGCGGGCGAAGTGCAGTTGAGCGAGGACGAAGCGCGCCGGGCGGAGGCGCTGCTCAAGGAGGAACCGAAATGACCGCATTCATCGTGGCCGCGGCGGCCACGGTCGCCATCGTGCTCGTGCTGCTGATGCGGCCCTATTTCGGGCGCCTCGGGCCCGGCGAGAGTTCGCGCGCGCAGCTCAACGCGGCCATCTACCGCGACCAGTTCGCCAGGCTGGAGCAGGACCTCGCCGAAGGCACGCTCGGCCAGACCGACTATGCGCAGGCGAAGGCGGAGCTGCAGCGCCGCGTACTGGAGGACACCGACGTCCAGGACCAGAAGACCAATGTCATCGGCGCGCCGCGCAAGACGATGATCGGCATCGCGTTCGTGGTGCCGGTCGTCGCCGGCGCACTCTATCTCCTGATCGGCACGCCGGCGGCGATGGACCCCGTGGCCACGCAGGCCGCGGCGGCGGGGCACGGGCAGATCACCAACCCGCAGGAGTTCGAGCGCATGGTGACGGCGCTGGCCGAGAAGCTGGAAAAGGACCCGTCCAACGGCAAGGGATGGGCCATGCTGGCGCGGTCGTACAAGGCGATGGGCCGGCCGGCGGAAGCGCAAAAGGCGTTCGAGCGCGCCGGCACCTTCATCGACGACGATCCCGAAATGCTGGCCAGCTACGCCGACGTCGTGGCGAGCAATCTCGGCACGCTGGCCGGCAAGCCGACGCAGCTGATCGACAAGGCGCTTGCCGTCGACCCGAGCCATCCGATGTCGCTGTGGCTGAAGGGCACCGCGGCCTTCGAGCAGAAGAAGTACCAGCAGGCGATCGGCACCTGGGAAAAGCTGGTGGCCATGCTGCCGCCGGGCTCCGACGACGTCCGCATGCTCGAAGGCGCGATCAACGACGCGCGCGCCAAGGCGGGCCTGCCGCCCGGCGCCGTCGCCGTCGCGCCGGCCGGCACCAGCATCAAGGGCATCGTCGAGCTCGATCCGGCCCTGAAGGCCAAGGCCTCGCCCGACGACGTGCTGATGGTGATCGCCCGCCGTCCCGGCACCCGCATGCCGCTGGCGGTGCTGCGCAAGCGGGCCGCCGAACTGCCCCTGCAGTTCACGCTGGACGACTCGCTCTCCATGGACCCGAACTCGCGCCTGTCCTCCGTGGCCGAGATCGAGGTCGAGGCGCGGATTTCCAGGACGGGGCTGGCCAAGCAGGAGCCCGGCGACCTGCTCTCGCAGGCGCAGACCGTCAAGCTCGGCGCCAACGGCGTCGCGTTGCGCGTCGCGAAGGTCGTCCAGTAACCAGGCACACGCGGGACGGAACCGCTGATGCCGGGCCGATGGCCCGGCATTTTTTTGGCGCGCCCCCTTACGCGCCGCCCCGCCCTCAGGCCGCGGGCACGGGCGTGGCGAACTCCTGGAACGCGGCCATCGCATTGGCGGCGTACATCGCCGAGGGGCCGCCCCCCATGTAGATGGCCATGCCCAGGGTCTCCTCCACTTCGGCCTTGGTCGCGCCGAGCTTGACGAGCGCCTGCGCGTGGAACCCGATGCAGGCGTCGCAGTGCGCGGCCACGCCCAGCGCGAGCGCGATCAGCTCCTTGGTCTTCTTGTCCAGCGAGCCATCGCGGGTCGCCGCCCGCGCCATGTCGCCGAACCCCTTCATCACGTCGGGGATGTCGGTGCGCAAGGTGGCGAGGTTGCGGGTGATGTCCTGCGTCAGCGCGCGGTAGCTGGAAGTTGGTGTGCTCATGGACTCGGAACTCCGTCAGTGTGGATTCGATGGGTCAATGCGAGATCGCGTGCAACCGCTCCTGGAGCGTCGCCGCGGAAAGTTCGCCGACGCGGCTGCTCACCAGCGCACCGCCCGCATCGAAGAAGAAGGTGGTGGGCAACCCGGGCACGCCCAGCTGCTGCGCGGCTTCGCCGGCCTGGTCCAGCAGCACGTTGCGCAGCGGCAACTGCCGCGCCTGCAGCCAGCCCTGGACCCGCGGCGGCGGCTCGCGCAGGTTGATGAAGACGAAATGGATCGAGGGGTGGCTGGCCTGCGCCTGCTGCAGCACGGGCATTTCGCGCACGCACGGTGGGCACCAGGTGGCCCAGAGGTTCACGACCACCGGCTTGCCCTCGAAGGCGGACAGGCTCACCGGCTGGCCGTCGAGCGAGACGAAGGCCAGTGGCGGAAGCCGCTCCTCCTCCTGCGCCGCCAGCGCAAGGGCGACCGCGCCCAGCCCCCACACCAGGGCCCCGGCGGCCAGGCCGGACCAGAGGCCGGCGCGCACCTGGGGACGGCGCCATTGGCGCGCCAGGGCGAACAGCGCCGCGCCCGCCGCCCCGGCCAGCGGCGCCCAGCCGCCGTCCCTGATGTCGAGGATCGCGAACGGCGAGGCCAGGTACTGTTCGCGGTACTGCCAGACGAAGGCCAGCCGCGCCACGAACAGGCCGGCGACGATGCTCTGCCACAGCAGGTTGTCGACCTCCGCGGCCGCCTGCCGGCCGGCACGCCAGCCCACGAGCAGCGCCGCGGCGATCGCGACCACCGCGAGCAGCGCCGAGAAAGGAATGGCCAGTGGGCCGAGTTGCAGTGCGGCGCTCAAGGACGGGACTTCCGGCAAGCCATATATCGGTGTTATTTTATGTATTTATATAGTGTCCTGCCGAGGAAGGGCTGTCGCCTCGGCGAACCGCGCTCAGCCTGATGTATCGCGTGTCCCGTCGGCGGTCTGGAAGCGGCGGCAGGCAGCGCGGGGCGGCTACTGCGGCGCCCGGCGCAGCGTCTCCACCACGGGCCGGTTCAGCACCTCGCGCAGGCCCCACCACCCGGCCGCCAGTGCCAGCGCGGCGCCCGCGAGCGCCCCGCCCACGGCCACCCAGGGCGAAGCGGTCCAGTCGAAGCCGAACGCATAGCGGGCGAGCCCCCAGCCCACCAGGCTGGCCACCAGGCTGGCCAGCAGCCCGGCCAGCAAGCCGACGCCGATCAGCTCCGCGCGCTGCACCTGGCGCAGCAGGACACTGCCGGCGCCGACGGCGCGCATGATCGCGAACTCGCGCGCCCGCTCCTCGCGCGTGGCCGTGACGGCCGCGAACAACACCACCACGCCGGCGGCCAGGGTGAAGCCGAAGAGGAATTCGACGGCCCGGATCACCTTGTCGAGCACGCCCTGCACCTGGTTGATCGTGCTGGTCATGTCGACGTTCGTGATGTTCGGAAACGCGCGCACCAGCTGGTTGTCGAAGCCCTTGCGCTCGGGCGCACGGAATGCGCTCATGTAGGTCACGGGCACCTCGGGCATCTGGCTGACGGGGTACATGACGAAGAAGTTGGCGCGCATCGAACCCCAGTCCACCTTGCGCAGCGAGGTGATCTTCGCGTCCAGCTGCATGCCGCCGATGTCGAAACGCATCGTGTCGCCGAGCTTCAGGCCCAGCGTCTTGGCGATGCCGTCCTCGACGCTCACGGCACCCGCCTCCTCGCCCTGCCACCGCCCGGCCACCACCTGGTTGTGCGGCGGCTGCGCCGCACTGTGAGACAGGTTGAACTCGCGGTCGACCAGGCGCCGCGCCCGGTCTTCGGCGTAGTCGTCCGGCGTCACCGTGCGCCCGTTCACTGCCACCAGCCGGCCCCGGATCATCGGATACCAGTCGAACTGCCGCACGCCGGCATCGCGCAGCGTGCGCCGGAAGGCATCGCCTTGCTCCGGCATCACGTTGATCACGAACCGGTTCGGCGCATCGGGCGGAGTGGCCTGCCGCCAGCTGGCGATCAGGTCGGTGCGCAGCAGCACCAGCAGCACCAGGGCCAGCAGCCCCACCGCGAGCGCGCTGACCTGCACCACGGCATAGGCGGGCCGCGCGGAGACCTGGCGCACGGCCAGCACCAGCCAGCGCGGCGCCGTGCTTTCGTTGACGGTGCGCCGCAGCACCTTCACGGCCACCCAGCTGAGGCCGGCGAACACGATTACGGCGGCGGCAAAGCCGCCCACGGCAATGCCGCCGAGCCACAGGTCGCTGCTGGCCGCCAGCAGCAACCCGGCGAAGCCCGCGATCCCGACGCCGAGCACCGCCAGCGATGCCGGCTTGAGGTTGCCGACATCGCGGCGGATGACGCGCAGCGGCGGCACCTGCGCGAGTTGCAGCACGGGAGGCAGGCCGAACGCGAACAACAGCGTCAGGCCCATCCCCAGGCCGAAACCGACCGGCCACCAGCCGGGCGCCGGCAACGCCGTGTCGACCAGCCCCGACAACAGCACCACGAAGACGAAGTGCACGGCGTAGCCGATCGACACGCCCATGAGGCTGCCGACGGCACCGGCCATTCCGAACTCGAAGCCGTAGGCAAGCGCGATGGTGCGCTGGCTCTGGCCCAGCACCCGCAACATCGCGCAGTCGTCGAGGTGGGCGGCGGCAAAGCCGCGGGCGGCGAGCGCGACGGCCACGGCGCTGAGCAGGGCCGCGAGCAGCGCCACCAGGTTCAGGAATTTCTCGGCCCGCTCGAGGGTCTGCTTCATCTCGGGCCGACCGCCCTCCAGCGACTCCACGCGCACCCCGCGCACGGCCGGTTTCTTCACCTCTTCGGCCGCCCAGGCGACAAAGCGCGCCACCTGCGCGTCGCTGCCCGCGACCGCGAACCGGTACGACACGCGGCTGGCCGGCTGGATCAGGTTGCTGGCCGGCAGGTCCGCCTCGTTGATCATCACGCGCGGCGCGAAATTGACGAAACCGGCGCCGCGGTCGGGTTCGACCACGATCACCCGGCCGATGCGCAGCCGGACGTCGCCCAGCAGCAGCGGATCTCCGGGCTTCAGGCCCAGCAGTTCCAGCAGCGGCGCGTCCACCCACGCCTCTCCGCGCGCCGGGATGTCCCTGGTATCGGCGCCGCTGGCGTCGGGGCCGGCGGCCGTCCTGAGGTTGCCGCGCAGCGGATAGCCCGCCGGCACCGCTTTCAGCGCCACCAGCTTGCTGGCGCCGCCGAGCACGTCGGGCGCGCGTGCCATGGTCGGGAAATTGAGCGTTGCCAGGCTTGCCAGGCCCAGCGCCCTCGCCTGTTGCGCGAAAGTCGCCGGCGTGGGGTTGTCGCTCGCGACGACGGCGTCGCCGCCGAGCAGTTGCCTCGCATCACGGGCCAGGCCACCCTGGAGCCGGTCGGCGAAGAAGCCCACGGCCGTGAGCGCCGCCACCGCCAGGGTGACGGCCACGATCAGCAGGCGCAGCTCGCCGGCGCGCAGGTCGCGCCACAGCGTCCGCCAGCCAAGTCCCCAGGCGCTCGTCATGCGCTCAGTCTCCGCCGCGCCGCCTCAAGGAGACTGAAGCCCCCTTGGGGGGCAGCGAACGCCAGTGAGCGTGGGGGCTCATATGAGTTCCGCCGAGCCGCCTCAAGGAGACTGAAGCCCCCGAGGGGCTGAGGGCTGCGGCTCCAGCCCTGCCTGCGCAGGGCTGGACAGCCCGAAGAGGCGCTGCCTCTGGCAGCGCCGCGGCCTGCAAGGCCAGCGAACGCCAGTGAGCGTGGGGGCTCATCTCAGGCAACCGCGCGCAGCGGCGCGGGCCCGGCCAGTTCCGGCTGCAGCACCAGCCGGTGCGGCGCGGTGTAGCACAGGAAATGCCTGTTGGTGGCGCGGCCGATGGCGCACAGGCCCAGGCGCTGCGCGATCTCGTGGCCCATCTGCGTGATCCCGCTGCGCGACACGACGATCGGCACCCCCATCTGCGCCGACTTGATCACCATCTCGCTCGTGAGCCGGCCGGTGGTATAGAAGACGAACGAGGCCGGGTCGACGCCCGCCAGCGGGCCGCCCGCGTCGTGCTGCTGCAGCCACAGCCAGCCGGCGATGGTGTCGATCGCGTTGTGCCGGCCGACGTCCTCGACGAACAGCAACATCTCCTGGCCATGGAACAGCGCGCAGCCGTGCACCGATCCGGCCGACTTGTACGTGGTCTCCTGGAGCCGGATCGCGTTCACCAGGCCGTAGAGCTGCGCCTGCGTCAGGTTCGCCTCGGGCAGCGAAATCGATTCGATCTCGTCCATCAGCCCGCCGAACACGCTGCCCTGGCCGCAGCCGGTGGTCACGACGCGGCGGGCGGTGCGCTCCTTCAGGCGCGCGATGCCCTTGCGGGTCCTGACGGCCGCCGCCGCCACCTCCCAGTCCACCGTGACCGACTCGATGTCGTGCACCGCGGCCACCAGGCGCTGGTTGCGCAGGTAGCCCAGGACCAGCCATTCGGGGTGCGCGCCCAGCGTCATGAGCGTCACCAGTTCACGCTTGTCGACGTACAGCGTCAGCGGCCGCTCCGCGGGGATGGAGATCCGGTCCCGCTCGCCGCGCTCGTTCACCGCCTCGACGTCGTGCGTGAGCGGCGCGCGGGCTTGGGTGAGTGCGGGCAGGGTCATCGTGGCAGGTCAGTGGTTCGCGCAAGCCGGCCGGGGCGTCGCGGGAGTGTCAAGGCTACAGCAAAAGGGCCAGCGCCGCCGTGGCCTGGCCCCCGGACATGCCGCCGGCGCGGCGATTACGGCTTCTTCGGCGCCGCGGGCGCGGCCGCGGGCGCGGCGGGCGGCATCGCGCCGGAATGCGCCTTGACGCTCGGCGGCGACGCGGCCGTGCCGCTCGGGGAGTGTGCCCCCGCAGTTTCCAGCGGCTTCTGTTCCGGCGGGTTGTAGGCGAACGGACCGGGGTCCTGGCACGGCGGCGGCGCGGCGGCGGCCACCGGAGTGCCGGCCGCTGCCGACGCTGCCGGGGCAGTAGCGCTGCCGGCTGCAGTTGGCGGCCTGGCCGGCGCGGCCGCCGTCTGGACCGGCATCGCCGTCCCGGCAGGCGCCGGCCTGGCTGCCTGCTTGCCGCCGGCCTTGTACTGGGCGGCGACGCGATCCTGCGCCTTGCACAGCTGGTAACCGTCCACCTTCGCCTGCCATGCCGCCTTGGCCGCGGTTTCCGCCGCCTTCGCCTTGGCGGCATCGTCGGGCGGCGGGAGCTTGGCGGCGGCAAGCCCGCAGGCGATGCCCAGCATCAGCGGGAGCAGAAGTTTCTTCATGGCTGTGCCTCCCGCCCGGTTCACGCCGGGCGAATCGTCTTGATGTCTTCGGGCCCGGTGCCCGCCGGACGCGAGCGCTGCGCGGGCACGCGGCCGGCGCGGATGTCCTCGTGCCAGTAGGCGTGGTGCTCGCGGGCCCAGTCGTCGCCGACGTAGCCGCTGCGCATCGCGCGGTACGCGCCACGCACGCCAACGGTCCCCAGGTAGATGTGCAGCGAAAGGATGCACATCATCAGCACGGCCGCCACCGAGTGGATCATGTGCGCCACCTGCATGGTCGCGCGCTCGTAGACCAGGCCGGGGATCAGGTGGTCCATCACCAGGCCGGAGCCGACGGCGATGACGCCGAACAGCAACACGCCAATCCAGAAGACCACCTTCTCGCCGGCGTTGAAGCGGTGCGAAGGCAGCTCCTGGCCGTTCTTGCTCAAGGTGCCGCCGAAGCGCAGCAGCCAGCGCAGGTCGCCGCGCCGCGGAACGTTGTCCTTGATGAAGGTGACAATGATGATCGCCAGCGAGACCGCGAACACCGGCCCGGCGAAGTTGTGCAGGTTCTTCAACAGGTAGCCGAGCCAGCCGTACAGGGTCAGGCCGAGCACCGGCAGCAGGAAGAACTTGCCGAAGGCCATGACGATGCCGGACACCGCGAGAATGACGAAGGCGATCGCGTTGGCCCAGTGGGCCGACCGCTCGAACGCCGTGAAGCGCTCGATGCGCGCGCCGCCGTCCTCGGTCTCGGCGTGCCCGATCGGGCCACGGGCGAAATACAGGATGGCCAGCGCCACCAGCGCGATCAGGAACAGCGCGCCACCGTAGGGAATGATCCAGTTGTTGCGCACCTGGCGCCAGGCCTCGCCGGCGGTCGTCAGGCGCGAGCCGGGATATTGCACCGGGGCCTGGATCAGGACGCCCGCTTCCGGCGCCTGGCTCGTGGGCAGGCTCGAATAGCCCGCGGTCCCGCCGGCCACGCCGCGCCAGATCGGCGCGTTGTTGCCCGGCTGCACGCGGTTGCGCTGGGCGTTGTTCTGCTTCAGGTAGTCGGGGTCGGAGCTCGCGTCGGGCTTGACCTGTCCTGAGCCTGTCGAAGGAACCTGTCCTGAGCCTGTCGAAGGAACCTGTCCTGAGCCTGTCGAAGGAACCTGTCCTGAGCCTGTCGAAGGAACGTCGAAGATGTTCTGGCCCTGGATGCCACCCTGGGCCGCAGCCCCGGCGGCCGGCGGCGCGGGGTCGTCCGCCGCCTTGGTCTGCGCCGTGGCGGACAGGCTCAGCGCCAGCAGGGATCCCAGCAGCAGTGATCGCAGCAGCATGGCAGCCTCTCTCACTTGACCTTCGTGTACTCGTTCTGCCCGTTCACGGTGCGGGTCTTGAGCTGCTGCTCCCAGCTGACCTTCTCGCCCGGCTTCCAGCCCGCGGCGGTGTACGCCGCCCCGGTGCCCTGGTACGCGGCCGAGTCGACCTTGACGCCGCTGCCAAGCGTCTGCGGCTGCTCGGTGCAGCCGGCCAGCGCTGCCACGGCAAAGGCGGCGGAGATGACGACGCTGCGCTTCATGATTTGCCTCCCGGCGGCTGGCCCGCCTGCTTGGATCCATAGGCCGTGCCCCAGCCCCAGACTTCGGCGCCCTTGCCGCGCGTGAGCACGCGGTTGCGGAAGATGTCCGCCACCACGTCGCCGTCGCCGCCGAGCAGCGCCTTGGTCGAGCACATCTCGGCGCAGGCCGGCAGCTTGCCCTCGGCCAGGCGGTTGCGTCCGTACTTCTCGAACTCGGCCTGCGAGCCGTTGGCCTCGGGGCCGCCGGCGCAGAAGGTGCACTTGTCCATCTTGCCGCGCACGCCGAAGGTGCCGGCGGCCGGGAATTGCGGTGCGCCGAACGGGCAGGCATAGCTGCAGTAGCCGCAACCGATGCACACGTCCTTGTCGTGCAGCACCACGCCCTCGTCGGTGCGATAGAAGCAGTTCACCGGACAGACGGCCATGCAGGGCGCGTCCGAGCAGTGCATGCAGGCCACCGAGATCGAGCGCTCGCCCGGCACGCCGTCGTTGAGCGTGACGACGCGCCGGCGATTCACGCCCCACGGCACCTCGTGCTCGTTCTTGCAGGCCGTGACGCAGCTGTTGCATTCGATGCAGCGCTCGGAATCGCAGACAAATTTCATCCGTGCCATGTCAAGCCTCCCGATTCAGCTGTTGCGCCGAGCGTCCTGCCGCGTTCATGCCGCCACCTTCTGTACGTTGCAGATCGTGGTCTTGGTTTCCTGCATCATGGTGACGCTGTCGTAGCCGTAGGTCGTGGCGGTATTCACCGCCTCGCCGCGCACCACGGGGGCGGCGCCGCCCGGGTAGTACGGCAGCATGTCGGTGCCCTGCCAGCGGCCGGAGAAGTGGAACGGCATCCAGCAGGTATCGGGGCCGACCCGCTCGGTCACCAGCGCCTGCACGTTCAGCCGCGCGCCGGTCGGCGTCATCAGCCAGACCCGGTCGCCGTTGCGGATGCCGCGTTCGGACGCCGCCTTCGGATTGATCTCGACGAACGCCTCCTGCTGCAGCTCGGCCAGCCAGGGGTTGGAACGGGTCTCCTCGCCGCCGCCCTCGTATTCGGTCAGCCGCCCGGAACTCAGGATCAGCGGGAACTTCTCGTGCACCTTGTCCGTGACGTTCTTGTCCTGCAGCGTCTTGTACAGCGTGGGCAGCCGCCAGAACGCCTTCTTGTCGTCATGCGTCGGGTACTTGGCCACCAGGTCGGGCCGCGTGCTGTAGATCGGCTCGCGGTGCTGCGGGATCGCGTCGGGGAAGTTCCACACGACCGCTCGCGCCTTGGCATTGCCGAAGACATGGCAGCCGTGGTTCTTCATGGTCACGCGGATGATGCCGCCCGAGGGATCGGTCTTCCAGTTCTTGCCCTCGGCCGCCGCCTTCTCGGCGTCGGTGAGTTCGCCCCACCAGCCCAGCTTCTTGAGGAGCACATGGTCGAACTCGGGGTAGCCGGTCTGGATGTCGGCGCCCAGCGAAGCCGAGCCGTCCTCCGCCAGCAGGTTCTTGCCGTTGCGCTCCACGCCGAAATTGGCGCGGAAGTTCCCGCCGCCGTCCATGACGTGCTTGCTGGTGTCGTACAGGTTCGGGGAGCCGGGATGCTTGAGCTCGGGATTGCCGTAGCAGGGCCAGGGCAGCCCGAAGTAGTCGCCGGTCAGGTCGTAGCCGGTCTGCGCGTCCTTCACGTTGCCCTTGGCCTTCAGGGTCTTGACGTCGAAGGCCGCCATGTTGCGCATGTGCGCCTTCAGCCGCTCCGGGCTCTGGCCGGTGTAGCCGATGGTCCACACGCTCTTGTTGATCTCGCGCAGGATTTCCTCGGGCATGGGTTCGTCCATGCCCTTGACCTTCTGCATCTTGAAGGTCTTCGAGAGCTCCTTGGCGAACCCGAGCTTCTCGGCCAGCTGGTGCATGATCATGTGGTCGCTGCGGCTCTCCCACAGCGGCTCGATGACCTTCTCGCGCCACTGGATCGACCGGTTCGACGCGGTGACGGAGCCGCTGGTCTCGAACTGCGTCGCGGCCGGCAGCAGGTACACGGCGCGGTTCGGATTGAGGTCTTCCGGCTTGCCCGGCATGGCCGCCATGGCGGCCGTGGCGGACGGATAGGGATCGACCACCACCAGCAGGTCCAGCTTGTCCATGGCCCGCTTCATCTCCAGCCCCCGCGTCTGCGAGTTCGGCGCGTGGCCCCAGTAGACGACCGCGCGCAGGTTCGAGTCCTGGTCGATCAGCTCGTTCTTTTCCAGCACGCCGTCGATCCAGCGCGACACGGTGATGCCCGGCTTGCTCATCATCGCGGGGCTCGAGAACCGCCCCTTGATCCAGTCGTAGTCGACGCCCCAGACCTTGGCGAAATGACGCCACGAACCTTCGGGGATCCCGTAGTAGCCGGGCAGGGAATCGGGGTTGGGGCCCACGTCGGTGGCCCCTTGCACGTTGTCGTGGCCGCGGAAGATGTTGGCCCCGCCGCCGGAGACGCCGATGTTGCCCAGCGCCAGCTGCAGGATGCAGGAGGCGCGCACCATGGCGTTGCCGATCGTGTGCTGGGTCTGGCCCATGCACCACACGATGGTCGACGGCCGGTTCCTGGCCATCATCTCGGCCACCTTCGCCATCTGCGCCTCGGGGACGCCGCAGGCTTGCTCCACCTTGTCGGGCGTCCACTTGGCCATCACGTCGGCCTTCACCTCGTCCATGCCGTAGACGCGGTCGTTGATGTACTTCTTGTCTTCCCAGCCGTTCTTGAACACGTGGTACAGCACGCCGAACAGGAAGGGAATGTCGCTGCCGGAGCGGATGCGCACGTATTCGTCGGCCTTGGCCGCGGTACGGGTGAACCGCGGGTCCACCACGATCATCCTGGTGCCGGTCTCCTTGGCATGCAGCATGTGCAGCATCGACACCGGGTGCGCCTCGGCGGCATTGGAGCCGATGTACAACGCGCACTTGCTGTTCTGCATGTCGTTGTACGAGTTCGTCATGGCGCCGTAGCCCCAGGTGTTCGCGACCCCGGCGACCGTCGTGGAGTGGCAGATGCGCGCCTGGTGGTCGCAGTTGTTGCTGCCCCACATGCTGACGAACTTGCGCATGAGGTACGACTGCTCGTTGCTGTGCTTGGAGGACCCGATCCAGTACACCGAGTCGGGCCCGCTCGCCTTGCGCAGCTCGAGCATCCTCGCACTGATCTCGTTGAGGGCCTGGTCCCAGCTGATGCGCTGGTACTTGCCGTCAACCAGTTTCATCGGATAGCGCAGCCGGAACTCCCCGTGGCCGTGCTCGCGGATGGCGGCGCCCTTGGCGCAATGCGCGCCGAGGTTCAGCGGCGAATCGAACACCGGCTCCTGGCGCACCCAGACGCCGTTCTCGACCACGGCATCGATCGCGCAGCCCACGGAGCAGTGCGTGCAGACGGTGCGCTTGACTTCGATCTTGCCCTGCCCGACGGCCGGTGCCCGGCCCTCCGCGGCCTGCGCCTTCTTCACCAGCGTGAGCGAGGAGGCGGCGATGCCGACCCCGACACCGAGGCCGGAGCGGCGCAGGAAGCCGCGCCGGTCCATGGTCGGCAGGGCCTGCGAGAGGCCGCGCTGCAGGCTATGGACGAACGGGGACCGGCCCGCACCCTGGATGGAACCGGTCTTCTTGGTCAGCAACATGATGGCGACTCCTGCCCGGGCGCCGCTGCGAGAGCGGCCCGGCAACGATACGAATCGTGGAAACCCATGGACACCCGCAGGCGGGCCGTGTCAGACGAGCGTGGACCTGTAGTAGCGCCTGACGTGGTCCGTCACGTGGTAGCCGCCACCGCGCTGGGGTGGCTCCTTGGCCTGGAGGGCCGGCTCGGCCTGCCTGACGGCGGGCAGCAGCGTCGCCGCGGCGGCGACCGCGCCCGCGGTACCGGCTCCGGCAAACAAGGTTCTTCGCGACACGAGGCTCTTCGGCTGTTTCATCGTCTGTCTCCCTGTGCGCATGCTCGACGCGCGGCTGGAATGTAGCGCTCGCACCTTATCAGTGCAATGCTGGAAACCCCGCAGACAGCTTTGTGCAAGCTTCATTGCCCCCCGCAGTGTGCCGCTCCATGCAAGACCCTACTCCAACATGTCGAACGCCTGCGTTTCGACGCTGACGAAGGCGCGGGTAAACCCTGCAAGCGCCGCATAGAAACGCGCCTTCGGATGAGCGGCGATCGCAGCGCACAGATCGTTCACCCACGGCTGGAGATGGAGCGCAAAGAACTCGCGCTGGCGCGCGAGGTTGCTCACGGCAGCGTCGTCGCCCGCGATGAGGTAGCGCATCACCTCGCACAGGTACGCGAGGTGGTCTTCGGTCTCCGGCACGGCCTCGTCGCGGTCGAGTCCGAGCGCGACGAGGTCGGAGCGCAGGCGCGCGAGCGGCTTGTCGTTCAGAAAGCCGCTCAGGTAATGCGAGGCGAACAGGTACACCTCGGGCTTGCCGACGCCGCCAAACAAGGTGGCGTATTCGTCGGCCGCCGCGCCGTCGCCGATCTCGCGCGCGGCGCCGACCACCTGCCGCCAGGGCTCCTCGAGGAAGCCGCCGGCGGCGGGCGCTTCCGTCACGGCCACGCGCAGCGCCGCCAGCAGTTGCGGCGCCGGCGGCGCGTAATAGAGCTGTGCGAGCAGGCCGTACACCTCGGCCCGCGCCGTTTCCTCGTCGAGGGCTGAGGAGGGGGGAAGGGTTTCCATCTTTGAAGTATCGGGGTCGGAGCCCGATTTCGTTCACCGTCTTGGCGCTCCGGGTGGATTTCTGTCCTGAATCGGGACCTGACCCCAAAGGATTAGAGGTCCGTGATCTTCACCTCGTCCGGCGCCGAGTAGATGTCGATCACGCGGCAGTCGCCGCACATCTTGAGGCGGTCGGCGGCGGCGCCCTGGAACATCGGATGGCCGCCCAGGCGTCCGAGCATCGCCTCGATCGCCTTGAGCGTGCCGAACGGCTTGCCGCAGCGGATGCAGGCGTACGGCTGCGCCTCGTTGAGCACCCGCGGCTCGCGGCGCTCGCGTGCCAGCAGCAGCCGCGGCTGCAAGGTGATCGCCTGCTCGGGGCACGTACGCGCGCACAGGCCGCACTGCACGCAGTTCTTCTCGATGAAGCGCAGCTGCGGCAGCGCCGCGTTGTCCTGCAGCGCGCTGGCGGGGCACGCGCTGACGCAACTGAGGCACAAGGTGCACCGGTCCTTGTCCACCTCCACGCTGCCGAACGGCGAGCCGCGCGCCGGCATCGGCAGCACCGTGGGCCGCAGCGCCGCATGTTCCACGAGATGATCCAGCGCGAGTTCCAGCGTCGAGCGCTTTTCCGGGGCCAGCGCGAATTGCGCCGGCCGCTCCGGCGCCGCCGGCCGCTGCCGCACCAGCAATTGCAGGTCCTGGTCCAGGTCCGCCAGCGTGCGCCCCTGCAACAGCGTGAAGTGGCGCCCGTCGTAACCGAGTCCGTTCAGGACCGCGTCGGCGATTTCCATCTGCTCGCGCAGCGCGTCGAGGTATTGCGGCGCTTCCTCGCCGGTCGTGAGCACCGCCACCTGCGAAGCGCCGAACGCGACGGCGCTCAGCCAGACGTCGAGCCCCAGGCTCGCCGTGTGCCGGACCGCGACGGGAATCACGTTCGCCGGCACGCCCTGGGCGACCCCGAGCTGCGCCGCGCGGCCGACCTCCTGCACCAGCGCCTGGCCTCGCTCCTGGCTGTGCAGCAACAGCACGGGCGCCTTCCCGCCCGCCTGCAGGTACGTGGACAGCAGCGTGCGCAGCTTCAGGCCCTGTGCCGCGGCGGCCGGATACTGGTAGCCGATCGCGCCCGTCGGGCACACGGTCGAGCAGGCGCCGCACCCGACGCACAGGTTGGCATTGATCCTGACCTGCTGGCGCGCGCGGTCGCTGCTGATGGCCTCGGCCGAGCAGACCTGGATGCATGCGTCGCAGCCGACCTTCTCGTTGCGGCTGTGCGCGCAGAGCTTCTGCTTGTACGTGACGAACTTCGGCTTCTCGAATTCGCCGACCAGCCCGCGCAATTCGAGCACGGCCTCGAGCGCCCGTTCGGCCCACGCGGCGGCCGGCACATGGAAATATCCTTGTGGCCCGGCGTGCTGCAGAAAGGCCGGTGCGCTGCGCAGGTCAAGCACCAGGTCGAACCGCTCGGCAAGCTGCCGGGCCTCGCGGTTGAAATCGATCGCACCGGCGACCCCGCAGGCCTGGACGCACTTGCGATGGCCCGTGCACAGCGCCGCATCGATCTGGTAGTCCAGGCCGATCGCATTTTCGGGGCAGGCGGCGACGCAGGCATTGCAGCGCGTGCACAGGTCCAGGTCGATCGGGTTGCCGGCGGTCCATTGCAGTTCGAAAGCGCCGAGCCAGCCGCGCAGCGCGTCGATGCGGCCGCCGATCACCGGATGGCGCCGCTCCTGCGCGCCGGCGCCGCCTTGCGTGAACACGGTAACGTCCAGCACGTCGGCCAGCAGGGCCGCCGCGCGTTCCGCGTCTTCCATCGGACCGATCACGAGCAGCCGGCCGGCGCTGCGGTACGTGACGGTGGGCACCGGGTCGGGGTCGGGCAGGTGCGCCGCCGCCAGCAGCGCCGCGATCTTGGGCATCGCCTTGCCCGCATCGCGGCTCCAGCCACCGGTCTCGCGGATGTTGACGAACCTGATCGGCGCGACCGCGCCCTCGGTGCGCTCGCCGATCTCGGCGAACAGGCGCTGTTCCTGGGTGCACGCGACGACGACCTCGCCGGGGCCCCGGATCGCTTTCTGGAAGGCGCCTGCTTCGCGGCGGCACAGGCTCGAATGGAGGGTCAGGTCCTCACGCAGCGCCTTGCCCAGTGCCGCCGGCTGCAGGGGCATCGTCTGGTTGCAATCGCAGATCAGGGTCGGCATGGTCGGGCGGCTCGCACGCTGCATCGGAAACGGTCTGCGACTTTGACACGGTTTCGCCGGTGGGGTTATCCGCAACATCCCTCGTCCCGGCCGCGGCCGGAGCGCCCGGCGCCGCCTCGGCCGGCGGCGCATCGAACAGCCGCAGGAACGCCGCGCCGGCAAGCTGGCGCAGCATGTGGTCCGGCAGCGGATCAGGCTTCGAGTAATCGTCGATGTACACGTCCAGTCCGTCCATCACGTTGTAGTGCGGATCGGCGAACAGCTTCCTGAGCGCGGCGTTCTTCACCTCCGGCGCCACGTCGCGCGCCGCGAAACGGCTGAAGTCCGACTGCGCCGTCAAGGCCTGCACGTCTTCCATCGTGGGTGGCGGCGGCGCCGGTTCATCGGCAGCACGCGCCGACGGATCGGCAAGCGGCGCCGCGGACCGCACGTCGTCGGCCGGCCCGTCGGCTGCCCTGGCCGGCGAGCCCCCGGGCGGCGCCTCGACAGCCGGAACCGCGGCTGGCGGCTCCTGCGCGGCCGAGCGGCCTTCACGCGCATCGAGCTTGCGGCGCGACCAGCGCCCTAGGAAGCCGTCACTCATGCCCGCCACCGGATCTCTTTTCGGTGGTCACCGAGGCCGGATTGCCGAAGCGGTCCTGCAACGTACGGAAACTCTGCGGCCGCCGGCGCCTTTTCGGTTCCTGCACGTAGTGCTGGTCCACGAACGCGCGCACCCATTCGATCACCGCGTCCGGCGCGGGAACCTGCTCGCAGGTTTCCTGGGCATCCAGCCAGCGTCCGGCATCGTGGTAGCTGAGCGTCACCGCCACCGGCCTGGCGATCGGCTCGGCGCCGACGCCCGGCTCCTCGTCCATCCGCCACAGCACGAACCAGCACGGCGCGGCGGTGGTGATGTTCAGGTAATACCCTTCGGCGTCGTCGCGAAAGAGCTCGACCGTGAAGGCCGGATGCAGCCAGCGTTCGCCCGAGTCGTCACCCACCAGCAGCCGGGGTTCGGTGCCGAAGGCCGCTTCCTGCGGCACCACATCCTCGAGCACCCAGCGCCAGGGCTGCCAGCGATTGGCGAGCCGCTCGCGGCGCATGATCACCGCCACTTCCATGCAGGGACGCTCCATGCGGCGCACTGTAATCGATGGCCGCCGCCGGCGCTTCGGGACAAGCACCGGTGCGGGCGCGCCCTCGGCGGAGCGCCTCAAGCGTGCGCCGCGCTCTCGATGGCCACCGCGCAGTACTTGAACTCCGGGATCTTGCCGAAGGGGTCGAGCGCCGCGTTGGTCAGCAGGTTCGCCGCCGCCTCGGCATAGGCAAACGGAATGAACACGGCGCCGGGCGCGGTGCCGTCGTCGCGGCGCAGCAGCAGTTCCACCTCGCCGCGACGCGAGCGCACGCGGATGCGCTGGCCGGCGACGAGGCCCAGGGCTTCGATGTCGGCACCACGCAGGCACGCGGTCGCCACGGGCTCGATGGCGTCGAGCACGGCCGAGCGGCGGGTCATGCTCCCCGTGTGCCAGTGCTCCAGCTGCCGACCCGTGATCAGCACGAACGGGAAGGCCGCATCGGGCCTCTCGTCGGCCGGCACGATGCCGGCAGGCACCAGCCTGACGCGGCCGTCGGGCGTGGGAAAACGGTCGGTGAACACGATCGGCTGGCCCGGGTCGTCTGCGCCCAGGCAGGGGTAGGTGACGCTGCCTTCGCGCTCGAGCCGCTCCCAGCTGATGCCGCCGATTGCCGCGTGCTGGGCCTGGCGCATCTCTTCGTAGACGGCGGCCACACCCGCATCCGGGCCGGGATAGCTCCAGGCGAGGCCCATGCGCCGCGCCATCTGCTGCAGCAACCACAGGTCCGGCCTGGCGTCGCCCGGCGGATCGATCGCCTGCCGGCCCAGTTGCAGCATGCGGTCGGTGTTGGTGACGGTGCCGGTCTTCTCCGGCCAGGCGGTGGCCGGCAGCACCACGTCGGCCAGCCAGGCCGTCTCGGTCATGAAGATGTCCTGCACCACGAGGTGTTCCAGCGCCGCCAGCGCCGCGCGTGCGTGGTTCAGGTCGGGATCGCTCATGGCCGGGTTCTCGCCCATGATGTACATCCCGCGCACCTTGTGCGGATCGGCCTCGGGCGCCAGCGCCTTGTGCATGATCTCGACCACCGTGTAGCCCGGGCGTTCGTCGAGCCTGGCGCCCCAGAACCGCTCGAACCACGCGTGGGCCTCCCGGTTGTCCACCCGCTGGTAATTCGGGAACATCATCGGGATCAGCCCGGCGTCGCTCGCGCCCTGCACGTTGTTCTGGCCGCGCAACGGATGCAGGCCGCTGCCCGGCTTGCCGATCTGGCCGGCCACGGTGCACAGCGCGATCAGGCAGCGCGCGTTGTCGGTGCCGTGCACGTGCTGGCTCACGCCCATGCCCCACAGGATCATCGCGCTCCTGGCCGTGGCAAAGGCCCGGGCCACCTCGCGAATGGTCGCCGCCGGGATGCCGCACACGGGCGCCATCGCTTCCGGGCTGAAGCGCGCGACGCCCTCGCGCAGCGCCTCGTAGTTGCTGGCGCGCCGGGCGATGAACTCCTGGTCGGCGAGCCCCTCCCCGATGATCGTGTGGATCATCGCGTTGAGCAGCGCCACGTCGCTGTCGGGCCTGAACTGCAGCGTGCGCCAGGCGTGCCGGCTGAGCTCCGTCGCGCGCGGATCGGCCAGGACGATCTTCATCCCCTGCTTCGCCGCGTTCTTCATCCAGGTCGCGGCCACCGGGTGGTTGCTGGTCGGATTGGAGCCGATCACGATGATCAGCTCCGCATTGGCGACATCGTTCACCTGGTTGCTCACGGCCCCGGAGCCGACGCCTTCGAGCAGCGCCGCGACGCTGGAGGCGTGGCACAGGCGCGTGCAGTGATCGACGTTGTTGCTGCCAAAGCCGGTGCGCACCAGTTTCTGGAACAGGTAGGCCTCTTCGTTCGTGCCCTTGGCGGAGCCGAAGCCGGCCAGCGACTTCGGTCCGCGCGCGTCGCGCAAGCCCTTGAGCCTGCCGGCGGCGAAGTCGAGCGCCTCGTCCCAGCTCGCCTCGCGGAACACTTCGCTCCAGCGGGCGGGGTCGCGCGAGACGTCGGCGTCCTTGGCGACGCCCGGCTTGCGGATCAGCGGTTTCGTGAGCCGGTGCGGATGGTGCGCGTAGTCGAAGCCGAAGCGGCCCTTGACGCACAGGCGGCTCTTGTTGGCGGGTCCGTCGCGGCCGTCGACCGCGACGATCTTCCCGTCGCGCACCTTGTACGTGACGAGGCAGCCGACGCCGCAGAAGGGACACACCGATGCCACCTCGCGGTCCACCTTCTGCGAGCCGATCAGGGTCCTGGGCATGAGCGCGCCGGTGGGACAGGCCTGGACGCATTCGCCGCAGGCCACGCAGCTGCTCTCGCCCATCGGGTCGGCGAGGTCGAACACCACGGTGCTGTCGGCGCCGCGGCGCGCGTAGCCAATCACGTCGTTGACCTGCTCCTCGCGGCAGGCGCGCACGCAGCGCTTGCACTGGATGCAGGCACCGAGATTCACGGCCATCGCGGGATGCGACAGGTCGGGCGCGGGCTGGCTGCGGCGCAGGGCCTTCAGCGCGGGGCGCGCGGCCACGTCCAGGCGCGCCGCCCATTCGCTCAGTTCGCCGTGCTGGCCGATGAGCCGCTCGCCGCCACCCTCACCCCCGCCCGGCCCCTCGCTTCGCTCTCCCGCCAGCGGGAGAGGGAGCTCTTCACTCCCTCTCCCCTGGGGGAGGGCCGGGGTGAGGGGAGGCCCATCCGTCCACTTGAAACCCTGGTCCGGCATGTCCGCCAGCAGCAGTTCCAGCACCATGCGCTGGCTCTTGAGGGCACGCTCGCTGAGCGCCTGGACCTGCATGCCCGGCGTCACGGCACGGCAGCAGCTCGGCGCCAGCACGCGCTCGCCCGCGATCTCGACGACGCACGCCCGACAATTTCCGTCGGGCCGGTAGCCGTCCTTGTGGCAGAGGTGCGGAATGTCGACCCCCGCGCGCCGCGCCGCCTCGAGGATGGTGTCGCCTTCGACCGCCTTGACGGCCACGCCGTCAAGCTGGAAGTCGACCAGCGGAAGATCAGATTTCATGGGGGAAATAGTCCTGCACGCAGCGCACCGGGTTCGGCGCCGCCTGGCCCAGGCCGCAGATCGACGCGTCGGCCATCACCTGGTTGAGGTCGCCCAGCGTGGCGTTGTCCCAGTGCGCCGCCGCCATCAGTTGCGCGGCCTTGGCGGTGCCGACGCGGCACGGCGTGCACTGGCCGCAGCTCTCGTGGGCGAAGAACCGCATCATGTTCAGGGCCGCGTCGCGCGCCCGGTCGTGCTGGCCGAGCACGATGATCGCGGCCGAGCCGATGAAACAGCCATGCGGCTGCAGCGTGTCGAAGTCCAGCGGCACGTCGGCCAGGCGCGCCGGCAGGATGCCGCCGGAAGCGCCGCCGGGCAGGTACGCGTACAGCTCGTGTCCCGGCGCCATGCCGCCGCAGTACTCGTCGACCAGTTGCCGCAGCGTGATGCCGGCGGGCGCCAGCTTCACGCCCGGCTGCGCCACCCGGCCGCTGACGCTGAACGAGCGCAGCCCGCTGCGGCCGTTGCGGCCGGCGCCGGCGAACCAGCCGGGGCCCTGCTCCAGGATGTCGCGCACCCAGAACAGCGTCTCGAAATTGTGTTCCAGGGTCGGGCGGCCGAACAGGCCCACCTGCGCCACGTAGGGCGGACGCAGCCGCGGCTCGCCGCGCTTGCCCTCGATGCTCTCGATCATCGCGGACTCTTCGCCGCAGATGTAGGCGCCGGCGCCGCGGCGCAGCTCGATCGCCGGCAGCGGGCACGGCGGGTCGGCCTGCAGCGCGGCGAGCTCCGCCTCCAGCATAGCGCGGCAGGCGTGGTACTCGTCGCGCAGATAGATGTAGACGGCTTCGGTGCCCGCCACCTGGGCCGCGATCAACATGCCTTCCAGGAAGCGGTGCGGATCGCGCTCCAGGTAGAACCGGTCCTTGAAGGTGCCGGGCTCGCCTTCGTCGATGTTGACGGCCATGAAGCGCGGCGCCTCCTGCCCGCGCACGATCCGCCACTTGCGGCCGGCCGGAAAACCGGCGCCACCCAGGCCACGCAACCCGGAGTCCTCCATCGCGCGCAGCACTTCGTCCGCGTCTTCCTCGCAGTTCACGATCGCCGCTGCCGTCGAATACCCGCCCGATTCGCGGTACTCGCGATAGCCGATGAAGCCGGCCGGGCTGCCTGCCCGGCCGCGCTCGGCCGCCGGTCGCTGCATTTCGCCCGCGGCGGCCTGGGCGACGGCCTGCGGCGACGCGGCTGCGACGGCCACCTGCCCCACCAGCGCCGCCGGCGCCTGCTCGCAGCGCCCGATGCACGGCGCGCCGACGACGCGTACCTCGCGGCCGACCAGCTCGGGCAGGCGCTGCAGCAGTTCGCGCGAGCCCGCCATCTCGCACGACAGGCCTTCGCAGACGCGAACCGTCAGCGCGGCGCCGGCCTCGTCGTCGGCGAGCAGGTCGAAGTGGTGGTAGAAGCTCGCGACTTCCATCACCTCGGCCATCGGGATGTTCATCTCCCGGGCCAGCGCCACCAGGTGGCGCTCGTGCAGGCCGTGCCAGGTGTCGTTGATGCGATGCAGGTATTCGATCAGCAGGTCGCGGCGGTGGCCCTGCGCCGGCGCCGGGCCGATCAGCCCTCGCACCTCGGCAAGCGCGCTTTCCTGCGGCTGGCGCCCCTTGAGCTGGCCCGCGCGCCGCAGCCCGCGGCGCAGCTCATCGGCCGTGCCCAGCACCCTGGCAGCAGCGTCGTTCATGATGTCGTGCAGTCAAAGAAAAAATCCTAGCAGCTGAACCCGCGGCCGCCTTGTCCGGCGGCAAGCCGCACGCAGATCCGGCGCCACTGTCGGCCTGAGCGGCGGCAGGCGTAGCGCGGCGCCCCGTGCGGCGGGACGCGCCGCCGCGGGCCTCAGGTCTCCTTGGAGATCTTGATGCTCGGGAACTTGGACGAGAAGTCCTTGGCCTTGGATGCGATCTTGATCGCCACCTGGCGGGCGACCGCCTTGTAGATGCCGGCGACCTCGCCGTCGGGCTCGGCGACCACCGAGGGCTTGCCGCTGTCGGCCTGCAGCCGGATCTTGATGTCCAGCGGCAGCGCGCCGAGGTAGTCCATCCCGTACTCGGCCGCCATGCGCTGGCCGCCGCCTTCGCCGAAGATGTGCTCGGCGTGGCCGCAGTTGCTGCACACGTGAACCGCCATGTTCTCGACGATGCCCAGGATCGGCACGCCGACCTTCTCGAACATCTTGATGCCCTTGCGGGCGTCGAGCAGGGCGATGTCCTGCGGCGTCGTCACGATCACGGCGCCGGTCATCGGCACCCGCTGCGACAGCGTCAGCTGGATGTCGCCGGTGCCCGGCGGCAGGTCGACCACCAGGTAGTCGAGGTCCTTCCAGTTCGTCTGGCGCAGCAACTGCTCCAGCGCCTGGGTGGCCATCGGCCCGCGCCAGATCATCGCCTCGTCGGCGGCCACCAGGAAGCCGATCGACATGACCTGCACGCCGTAGTTTTCCAGCGGCTCCATCGTCTTGCCGTCGGCCGACTCGGGGCGCCCGTCGATGCCCATCATCATGGGCTGGCTCGGGCCGTAGATGTCGGCGTCGAGGATGCCGACGCTGGCGCCTTCGGCCGCCAGCGCCAGGGCCAGGTTCACGGCCATGGTGCTCTTGCCGACGCCACCCTTGCCGGACGCGACGGCGACGATGTTCTTCACGCCGGGCAGCAGCTGCACGCCGCGCTGCACCGCGTGCGCCGTGATCCTGGTCGTGATGTGGGCCGACACGTTCTTCACGCCGGGCACCGCCTTGGCGGCGGCCACCAGGGCGGTGCGCAGCGCCGGAATCTGGCTCTTGGCCGGATAGCCGAGCTCCACGTCGAACGACACGTCGCCGTCGGCGACCTGGAGGTTCTTCAGGGCCTTGGTGCCGACGAAGTCCTTGCCGGTGTTGGGATCGATGACGGCCGCGAGGGCCTGGAGCAGCTGGTCTTGGGAAGCGGGCATGGGTGTGGAATTCCTCTGCGGCAAGTGTAGCGAGTCCACCTCGCCGGACCGGCCAAGCCCCCGGCCGGCAAAGGGCAGCCGGGCAGCCCGGCCGGGAACAGGCGGTCGCCTAGAATTCCAGGTTCCCCGGAAAGCCCCCCATGCCCGCACAGCGCAAGCTCTTCGTCACCACCGCCCTGCCGTACGCCAACGGCAAGTTCCACATCGGCCACATCATGGAATACATCCAGGCCGACGTCTGGGTGCGGTGCCAGCGAATGCACGGGCACATGGTGCACTTCGTCGGCGCCGACGACGCCCACGGGGCGCCGATCATGATCGCCGCGGAAAAGGCCGGCAAGACGCCGCAGGCGTTCGTGGCCGAGATCGCGGCCGGCCGCAAGGAATACCTCGACGGCTTCCACGTCCGGTTCGACAACTGGCACTCCACCGACAGCCCCGAGAACACCGAGCTGGCGCAGGGCATCTACCGCAGCCTCAAGGCCGGCGGCCTGATCGCCACCCGCACCATCGAGCAGTTCTACGACCCGGTCAAGGGCATGTTCCTGCCGGACCGCTACATCAAGGGCGAGTGCCCCACCTGCCACGCGAAGGACCAGTACGGCGATTCGTGCGAGGTGTGCAGCAGCGTCTATTCGCCCACCGACCTGATCGAGCCGTACTCCACCTTGAGCGGCGCGCGGCCCGAGCTGCGCAGCTCGGAGCATTTCTTCTTCAAGCTGTCCGATGCGAAGGTCGTCGACTACCTGAAGGCCTGGACCCAGGACGGCAAGCTCCAGTCGGAAGTGGCGAAGAAGGCCAGCGAATGGTTCGAGGCCGGCATGGCCGACTGGGACATCAGCCGCGACGCGCCCTACTTCGGCATCGACATCCCGGACGCGCCGGGCAAGTACTTCTACGTCTGGCTGGACGCGCCGATCGGCTATCTCGCCAGCCTGAAGAACCACTTCGACAAGGGCCAGGCGAAGAACCACTGGCACGAGCCCTCGCGCACCGGCGCCAGCTTCGACGAGTTCGTGGCCGACCCGGCCGTCGAGCAGGTGCACTTCATCGGCAAGGACATCGTGTACTTCCACACGCTGTTCTGGCCCGCGATGCTGGAGTTCTCCGGCCGCAAGACGCCCAGCCAGGTCAACGTGCACGGGTTCATCACCGTCAGCGGCGAGAAGATGAGCAAGAGCCGCGGCACCGGCATCGACCCGCTGAAATACCTGTCGCTCGGCATGAACCCCGAGTGGCTGCGCTATTACATCGCCGCCAAGCTCAACGGCAAGGTGGAGGACGTCGACTTCAATCCCGACGACTTCGTGGCGCGCGTCAACGCCGACCTGATCGGAAAGTACGTCAACATCGCCAGCCGCGCGATCAAGTTCGTTCCCGCCAGGAAGCTGATCGACACACTTGAGAAGTTCTCGTTGCTCCGTGGGCAAGCACTCATTGGCCATGTGCAGGAACTCTACGAGAGCCGCGAATACGGCAAGGCGCTGCGGGAGATCATGGCAGTCGCTGACGAAGTGAACGCCACTTTCGATGGCGCGGCGCCGTGGAAGCTGGTCAAGGAAGGGAAGACCAACGAGGCGGCTGCCGTCTGCAGCTACTGCCTTGAGATGTTCAGGGCGCTCACCGCGTGCCTCAAGCCAGTGCTGCCGGTGTTGGCACAGCAGGCCGAGGCGTTCCTGCAATGCGAGGCTTTGACCTGGGCCAATGCGATGACGCCGCTTGGCGCAGGCCACCAGGTCGGCGACTACAAGCACCTGATGCAGCGCGTGGACATGAAGCAGATCGACGCGCTGTTCGAGCCGCCGGCGGAAGCGGCGGCGGCACAAGTACCCCCGACCCGGCCCTCTTCCACCGGGGCAGGCAGCGAGGCGAAGGCCGGCGCCAGCGCGCCCGGCGGCGAGGCGATCGGCGGCGAAATCACGATCGATGAATTCGCCAAGGTCGACATGCGCGTCGCCAAGGTCGTCGAGTGCACGGCAGTCGAAGGCTCGACCAAGCTGCTGCAACTGACGCTCGACGTCGGCGAGGGTCGCACGCGCAACGTGTTCTCCGGCATCGCCTCGGCCTACAAGCCCGATGACCTCACGGGCAAGCTCGTGGTCGTCGTGGCAAACCTCGCCCCGCGCAAGATGAAGTTCGGCGTGAGCGAAGGCATGGTGCTGTCCGCCAGCCACGGCGACACCAAGGCCAACCCCGGCATCTTCGTGCTGGAGGCCTGGCCCGGCGCGCAGCCGGGGATGCGGGTGCGCTGAGGCCGGCGGTTGGAGTTGAACGTTGTTGGCATCGGCCGGCGACCGGGGGTGCCCCGGACTCCGGCCTCCGCGTGAAGTGTTGGCGCGCCTGCAAACTTCATCGAGCACGAGCCTGTCGGATCGCCACGGTGCAGCGCCGAGGCCGGTGATCGGGGGGTGTCGGGCGCAGCGACCCATTCGCGGTTGCCCGGACGGCGGCGCGCCCGGGCGGTGGTGACGCGATGGTCCATGAGTGCCCGGGTGGTCGACCGCGAGCGGAGCGGAGAACGACACCCCCCGGTCGCCGGCCGATGCCACCGATCTCCCAGCGGAAGTCGCACGAGCGCTTTACACACGCTTCCTAGAATGCCTGATCCATTGAAGGCAGCACCATGTTCCGCAGTACCGCTTCCCCCCTTCGTTTCGCCCGCCGCTTCGCATCGCTGGCGGCACTGGCCGCCGGCAGCGCCCTCCTGGGCGGCTGCACGGTGATCACCGTGGCGGGCGCGGCGGTGGGTGTCGCCGCGACCGGTGTCGGCCTGGCTGTGGATGCCGGCGTCGGCGCCGTGAAACTGACCGGCAAGGCGGTCGGCGCGGTGCTGCCGTCGTCAGGCGACGAGTAAGCGCTACTTGCGCCGCCGCACCGCGGCCAGGATGCCGCGCATGATCTCCAGCGGCGGCGGCGGACAGCCCGGGACCGTCACGTCCACCGGCAGGATCTTCGCGACGCCGCCGCAGGTGGCGTAGTTCTCCCCGAAGATGCCGCCGCAACCGGCGCAGTCTCCCACCGCCACGACCAGGCGCGGCTCCGGCGTCGCCTCGTACGTGCGGCGCAGCGCCTGCTCCATGTTGCGCGTCACCGGCCCGGTCACCAGCAGCATGTCGGCATGGCGCGGGCTGGCCACGAACTTGATGCCCAGCCCCTCGAGGTTGTAGTACGGATTGTTGAGCGCCTGGATCTCGAGCTCGCAGGCGTTGCACGAGCCCGCGTCGACATGCCGGATCGCCAGCGCCTGGCCCAGGATGTCCAGGATCTCCTGCTGGATGCGGGCCGCCCCGCCCACCTCGCATTCGGCCGGCGTGGGGGCGCCCTCGGTCGGGATGCCTACGCGGGCGATCTGGCGAAGGATCTTCCACATCTGGATGTCTAGAGGTCGTGCCCCGCGTAACTCAGGTTGAATGACTTGTTGATCAGCGGGAAGTCCGGAACGATGTTCCCGATGATCGCGTGTTCCAGCACCGGCCAGTTCTGCCAGGACGGGTCGTGGCAATGGCAGCGGGCCACACTGCCGTCCTCGGCGAGTTCCAGCGCGACGAACACCTCGCCGCGCCAGCCTTCGGTGCGGCCGGCGCCGGCGCCGGCACGCCGCGGCGGTGGCTCGGCGGCGCGGGCGGGGCCTGCCGGCAGCCCGGCGCACAACGCCCGGATCAGCCGCAGCGATTCGAAGACCTCATGGAAGCGCACGGCGGCGCGCGCGGCGACGTCGCCGGCCTGCTCGGCCGCGGCCACGACCCGCAACCCGTCGTAAGGCGGCCACGGCTGGTCGCAGCGCAGGTCGGTGGTGCGGCCGCTGGCGCGCGCGGCCAGGCCGGTCAGCCCCAGTTGCGCCGCCAGCGCCGGCGTCACGATGCCGGTGGTGGCGAAGCGGTCCTGCAGGCCGGCATGCGATTCGTAGATGGCCGCCAGCGTGCGCACCTCCGTCTCGACCTCGTCGCACTGGCGCCGCAGGCGCTCGCGGGCCGCCGCGTCGAGATCGACGGCGACGCCGCCGGGCACCACGCCATCCATGGTCAGCCGGTGACCGAAGAGGTTCTGCGACAGCCGCAGCCAGTCTTCGCGCAGGCGCGAGAACTGCGCCAGCCCGAAGCCGAGCGCGGCGTCATTGCCCAGCGCGCCGAGGTCGCCCAGGTGGTTGGCCACCCGCTCGCGTTCGAGCAGGATCGCTCGCAGCCACTGCGCTCGCGGGGGCAGTTCGATGCCGAGCGCGCCCTCGAGGGCCATGCAATAGGCCCACGCGAAGGCCACCGTGGAGTCTCCGCACACCCGGCCCGCCAGACGGTGTCCCTCCAGCGCGGGCATGCCCATGAAGCGCTGCTCGATGCCCTTGTGCTTGTAGCCCAGGCGTTCCTCCAGCCGCAGCACCTTCTCGCCGACGACGGAAAAGCGGAAGTGGCCCGGTTCGATCGTGCCGGCATGCACCGGCCCGACCGGGATCTCGTGCACGCCGTCGCCCTCGACGCGCACGAACGGATAGTCCTGCAGCGGCAGCGGCGCCACGGCCGTCGCGGCGGCACCGCGCCGCAGGGGGCGGTACTCGCCGGGCCAGGCGCCGTGGTTGAACCACGGGCGCTGGTCCTCGGCGCCCTCGGCCACGATGCCCAGCAGGTCGGCGGTCGCGCGCTGCATCCGTCCCGCGAACGGAAACACATGCGCGAGATCGGGGTAGCCCGACTGCCCGCCCAGCGGCAGCTCGAGCCAGTACAGCCCCTCGCGCACCGCGTAGGCGGCGCACACGACGAGCGCCGGCGCGCCGTTGCGCGCCCGGTCCACGCCCCACAGCGCGAGCATGCGGCCGCTGCCGGCCGCGACCGTGCGTGCCGCGGCAAGCCACTGGTGGCCGTCGACGGTGGCGCGCCACACCGGCAGCGGCCCGCCGAGCCGGTGCGAATCGAGATGCAGGCCGGACAGTGGCATGGCGTCAGTTCCCCAGCATGCGCGCCGCCTGCCGGTACCACATGTCGAGGTAGGGCGGGATGTACAGGCCCAGCATCAGGCCGAGCCCCAGGTGCACGAACACCGGGATCAGGGCGGGCGGGTGCGCCAGCTGCTTCACGGTGGTGTCGCCGAACACCATCGGCTGGACCCGGCTGAACACGGTGGCGAACGCCACGCCCAGCGCGACCAGCAGGAACGGCGTCGCCCAGGGTTGCTCGCGCATCGCGGTGGTCACGATCAGGAACTCGCTGGCGAACACGCCGAAGGGCGGCATGCCCAGGATGGCCAGCGAACCGAGCATCAGGCCCCAGCCGACGGTGGGGCTGGTCTTGATCAGGCCGCGGATCTCGTCCATCACCTGCGTGCCCGCCTTCTGCGCGGCGTGGCCCACGGCGAAGAAGATCGCGGACTTGACCAGCGAGTGCACGGTCATGTGCAGCAGGCCGGCGAAGCTCGCGATGGGCCCGCCCATGCCGAAGGCGAAGGTCATCAGGCCCATGTGCTCGATCGACGAATAGGCGAACATGCGCTTGACGTCCTTCTGCCGGATCAACAGGAAGGCCGATACGACGACCGACAGCAGGCCGAACCCCATCATGAGGTTGCCGGCCAGGTGGTTCTGCAGGGCGCCGTCGGTCAGCACCTTGCAGCGCAGCGCCGCATACAGGGCGACGTTCAGGAGCAGCCCCGACAGCACCGCCGACACCGGCGTCGGGCCTTCGGCGTGCGCGTCGGGCAGCCAGTTGTGCAGCGGCACCAGCCCGACCTTCGTGCCGTAGCCGATGAAGAGGAACGCGAACGCCAGCGTCATGATGTTCGGGTCCAGCTGGTCCTTCACCGCGTCCAGGTGCGTCCACAGCAGCGCGCCGCCTTCGGCGCCCAGCACGCGCTCGGCCGTCATGTACAGCAGCACGGTGCCGAAGAGCGCCTGCGCGATGCCGACGCCGCACAGGATGAAGTACTTCCAGGCGGCTTCCAGGCTCGCGGCCGTGCGATAGACGCTCACCAGCAGCACCGTGGTCAGCGTCGCCGCCTCCATCGCCACCCACAGGATGCCCATGTTGTTGGTGGTCAGCGCCAGCAGCATCGTGAAGCTGAACAACTGGTACATGCTGTGGTACAGGCGCAGCCGGTTGGGCGTCATCTTGCCGTGGTCGCGCTCCACGCGCATGTACGGACGCGAGAACACCGCCGTCGTCAGGCCGACGAACGCCGTCAGCGCCACCAGGAACACGTTGAGCGGGTCGATGAAGAATTCCTCGCCCCAGGCGAAGAGCGGCCCGTCGGAGATCACGCGCACCGTGAGGCCGCAGGCGGCGATGAAGGTGCCGAGGCTGAAGGCGACGTTGATTTCCGGCGCCCGCTCCCGGTGGCCGCCCAGCGCGAGCACGACGCCGCCCGCCAGCGGGATGGCAAGCACGAGGAACAGCACGTCCACCATCTCTATTGATCCTTCAGTTGTTCGAGGTGGCGGATGTCCAGGCTGTCGAACTGCTCGCGGATCTGGAACATGAACACACCCAGGATCAGCACGCCGATCAGCACGTCCAGCGCGATGCCCAGCTCGACCACCATGGGCATGCCGTAGGTCGCCGACGTGGCGGCGAAGAACAGGCCGTTCTCCATGGCCAGGAAGCCGATCACCTGCGGCACCGCCTTGGCGCGGGTGATCATCATCAGGAACGACAGCAGGACGCAGGCCAGCGCGATGCCCAGCGTGCCGCGGGCCAGCGAGGACGACAGCTGCGCGATCGGCGTCGCCAGGTTGAAGGCGAAGATCACGACCAGGATGCCGATCAGCATGGTCGTCGGGATGTTGATCAGCGTCTCCACGTCCCAGCGGATCTTCAGCCGGTCGATGATCCGGTGCATCAGGATCGGGATCAGCACCACCTTGAGCGCGAAGGTGAGGCCGGCGGACAGGTACAGATGGGGTTGCTTCGTGATGTAGCCGACCACCACCGTGGACACCACCAGCACCAGCCCCTGCAGGGTGAACAGGTTGATCAGCGTCAGGATGCGGCGCTGCGCGATCATCGCGAACGCCAGCATCAGCAGCAGCGCGCCGAGCAGGTTGACGGACTGGGCGAGCAGGTGCGTCACGACGCGGCTCCTCCCGACGCGAGCAGCAGGTGCACCAGCATCCCGAGCACCGCCAGCAGGAAGGCCGCCGCCAGGAACTCCGGCACCCGGAAGATGCGCATCTTGGCGGCGAGCGTCTCCAGCAGCGCCAGCGCGAAGCCGCCCACGGCGAGCTTGAGCACCAGCACGGGCAGCGCCATCAGCATCGCCAGCGGCGCGTCGGCCTCGGCGATGCCCCAGGGGAAGAACAGCGCCAGCCCGATGCAGGAATAGGCGAACAGCTTGAGGCTGGCGGCCCATTCGATCAGCGCCAGGTGCCGCCCAGAGTACTCGAGGATCAGCGCCTCGTGGATCATCGTCAGCTCCAGGTGGGTCGCCGGGTTGTCCACCGGAACGCGCGCGTTCTCCGCGATCGAGACCATCGTGAAGGCGACGCCGGCCAGGGCCATCGCCGGGTAGATCGCGAATTCGCGGTGCGCCAGCGTCTCGACGACGGTGGTCAGCGACGTCGAGCGCGAGATCAGCGATGCGGAGAACAGCACCATCAGCAGCGCCGGCTCGGCCAGGAAGCCGATCAGCATCTCGCGGCGGGCGCCGAGCGATCCGAACGAGGTGCCGATGTCCATGGCCGCCAGCGAGATGAAGACGCGCGCGAGCGCGAACAGGCCCACCAGCGCGATGGCGTCGGCCGCCGGCGCGAGCGGCAGGTCGGTGGACAGCGTCGGCACGATCGAGCTGGCCAGGGCCATGCACCCGAACACGATGTAGGGCACGGCGCGGAACAGCTGGGACGCGTGGTCGGCGACCACGGAGTCCTTGTGGAACAGCTTGTGCAGCACCTTGTATGGTTGCCACAGGCTGGGCGCCGACTTGTTCTGCAGCCGCGCGCGCCACTGGTTCACCCAGCCGGTGAGCAGCGGCGCGAGCGCGAGCGCCACCACGATCTCGAGGACCTGGGAAACGATGCCGGTCCAGTTCATGCGGCCCCCGCGGCGCTCATCGACGCACCACCACCAGGATCGCGATCAGCGTCGCGAAGCTGTAGAGCAGATACACGGAAATGCGGCCCTGTTGCAGCAGACCCACCAGCCGGGCGATCCGGTTGGCCGCGCCCACCAGCGGCAGGTAGATCCAGCGCCAGAAATGGTCCTCGACCACCACCCGGTAGCGCGGCTTGGCGTCGAACGGCGTCGGCAGTTCGCGCCGCATCACGAAGAACGGCTCGAAGATCTGCCGGATCGGCTGGCCGAAGCCCTCGGCCGTGTCCTGCATGCGCGCGTTCTGCCACGGATGGCCGCAGTCCCAGGCGGGCGAGCGGCGCAGCCGGCCATGGTAGAAGACCCGCACCAGCAGCCAGGCCAGGCCGAAGCTGGCTGCCACGCCGAACAGGAAGATCACAGGGCCGTAGCTCGCCCGCTCGACGCTGCTCGGCGCCAGCAACCAGCCGCTGGCCGCCACCGTGCGCCCGAGGCCGGCGGCGACGAGCTGCTGGGTGACGGGGTCGATGAACTGGATGAACTGCACCGGCGCCAGCCCGAGCCCGATGCACCCCAGTACCAGCCACAGCATGCCGATGCGCTCCCAGATGCCGGCATCGTGCGCCTGCGCCAGCTTCTCCTCGCGCGGCTGCCCGAGGAAGATCACGCCGAAGAACTTGACCATGGTGTAGCCGGCCAGGGCCGCCACCAGCGCGATCAGCGCGGCCACGACCGGAATCAGCATGTTGAGCAGCGCGTGCGGCAGGCCGGGCGTGAACAGGAAGCTTTGCAGCAGCAGCCATTCGGAAACGAAGCCGCCGAACGGCGGCAGGCCGGCGCTGGTGAGCACCCCGATCAGCGTGACCCAGGCCAGCCAGGGCATGTAGCGGATCAGGCCGCCGAGCTTGCCCAGGCTGCGCTCGGACGTCGCGTGCAGCACGCAGCCGGTGCCCAGGAACAGCAGGCTCTTGAAGAAGGCGTGGCTGGCGACGTGATACAGCGCGGCGGTGAGCGCCAGCGCCGCCAGCGGCTTCATGTCGTAGGCGGCGAACACCAGGGCCAGCCCGATGCTGGCGAACAGCAGCCCGATGTTCTCGATCGACGAATAGGCGAGCAGCCGCTTCATGTCCACCTGCACCGCGGCGAACACCACGCCGAACACGGCGGTGGCCAACCCGAGGGCGAGCAGCAGCACGCCCCACCACCAGATCTGCGTGTGCAGCAGGTCGAACGAGACCCGCAGCACCCCGTAGATCGCGGTCTTGAGCATCACCGCGCTCATCAGGGCGGAGACCGGCGACGGGGCGGCGGGATGCGCCTCGGGCAGCCACACGTGCAGCGGCAGCAGGCCCGCCTTCGCGCCGAAGCCCAGCAGCGCCAGCAGGAAGGCGATCGAGCCCCAGAACGCGGACAGGTGCTGGGCGCGCATGTTGGCGAAGGTGTAGTCGCCCGTGTTGGCCTGCAGCACGCCGAAGCACAGCAGGATGGCCACGGCGCCGATGTGCGCCATGGTGAGGTACAGGTAGCCGGCGCGCCGCACTTCCGCGACCCGGTGATTGGCCGTGACCAGGAAATACGAGGACAGCGCCATGGTCTCCCACATGACCATGAACGCGTAGGCGTCGTCGGCCAGCACCACCAGCGTCATCGCGGCGAGAAACACGTGGTACTCCAGGCACAGCAGCCCGGGCGGCGTGCCCTCGGCCTTGCGGAAATAGCCCGCGGCGAACGTCGACACCCCCGCGCCCACCGCGCCGATCACCATCAGGAAGAACGCCGCCAGGGCGTCCAGGCGCAGGTGGAAGGGCAGCGTGGGCAATCCCACTGCGAGCACGACGGTCTGCGGACTGCCGAAGACGGCCGGCAGTGCCAGGCCGAACAGCGCGAGCCCGAGGATGCCGCCGGCCGGGAACAGGATGCGCGACACGAATGTGAAGCGGCGCAGCGCCGCCACCCCGGCGATGCCGATCAACAGCCACGCGCCCACCACCACCAGCATCCAGTCCAGCTGGTGCCCCGGCCCGGCGTGCGTCAGTCCCGATAGCTCCGTCATTTCAGTCCACGTGCCACCGGGCCGTCGACGCCCGACCGCACTCGCCCCTCGCGAACGGTCAGGTTTGTCGAACCGATTTCAGCCGGTTTCATGGATAAGGCATATGGTAATCCCAATCACCAGGCGCTGATTTGTGATTTGGCAATACCTAATCATTCCGCGATGCGGATGGGCGCCGTTGCCGCCGACCCGGAGTCGGGCCCGACGCCGACCATGCAGCCGCACGAGGACGGGCCCCGGTCTCTTGATGAGCATCAATCGCCCCCGGGGGTAAAATTCGCCGCGAAAGGCCCTGAAGTCCATGTCCATCCTGCTTCGCATCTTCCGCCGCCCCGACTACAACTCCGACACGACCGAATTCATCGAGCAGCTGAAGGCGAAGAAGCCGGCCGTCGAGGCCGGCCAGCGCACCGGGCGCGCGCTGCTGTGGGACAAGCACATCGACCGCGAGGCGTCGCGCGACTGGCAGGCCGCCCGCGTGCGCCAGAAGGCCTACGTCTACTTCTCGCAGCCCGAGAAGCGATGACGCCGGAGGCGGCAGCGACGCTGCCCGAGCCGCCGGCACCCGAGCTGGGCGGCATGCCCGAGGTGGTCGACCAGGTCGCCTTGGCGCGGCTGTACGGCGAACCGCTGTTCGCCATGCCGACGGACCTGTACATCCCGCCGGATGCGCTGGAGGTGTTCCTCGAAGCCTTCGAGGGCCCGCTCGACCTGCTGCTGTACCTGATCCGCAAGCAGAACTTCAACATCCTGGACATCCCCATGGCGGGCGTCACCCGCCAGTACCTCGCCTACGTCGAGGAGATCCGCTCGCGCAATCTCGAACTCGCCGCGGAATACCTGCTCATGGCCGCGATGCTGATCGAGATCAAGTCGCGCATGCTGCTGCCGCCCAAGAAGAGCGCGCAGGGGCAGGAACCCGAGGATCCCCGGGCCGAACTGGTGCGCCGCCTGCTGGAGTACGAGCAGATGAAGCTCGCCGCGGCCCGCCTGAACGAGGTGCCGCAACTGGGCCGCGACGTCTGGCGTGCCGAGGTCTACATCGAGCAGTCGCTGCAGCCGCGCTTTCCCGAAGTGAACGTCGTCGACCTCCAGGAAGCCTGGCGCGACATCGTCAAGCGCGCCAGGCTGGTGCAGCACCACAAGATCACGCGCGAGGAGCTCTCGGTGCGCGAGCACATGAGCGTGGTCCTCAAGCGCCTGCAGGGCCGCAAGTTCGTCGAGTTCGAGCAGCTGTTCGACGTGGCGCGCGGCGTGCCGGTGCTGATCGTGACCTTCATCGCCCTGCTGGAGCTGGCCAAGGAGTCGCTGATCGACGTGACCCAGGCCGAGGCGTTCGCTCCGATCTATGTGAGGCTGGCGTACCAGCCGGCGTGAAGAAGACTTGCCACATGGCCGCCCTGCGGCGGCAACCGAGGTGACCCCGTGACTGCGACTTCCATGGACTTCGATGTTGTGATCGTCGGCAGCGGCCTGGCCGGACTGTCCGCCGCCCTGCACCTGGCACCCACGCACCGCGTGGCGGTGCTCACCAAGCGCGGCATCGCCGACGGCTCCAGCGAGCGCGCCCAGGGCGGCATCGCCGCCGTGATGGCCGAGGGCGACACCTTCCAGTCGCACGTGGACGATACGCTGGTTGCCGGCGCCGGCCTGAACGACCTCGCCGCGACCCGGTTCGTCGTCGAGCATGCGCCGCAGAGCATCGAGTGGCTGCGCCAGCTGGGCGTGCCGTTCTCGAAGGAGGACGGCCAGCTGCACCTGACCCGCGAGGGCGGCCACAGCGCCCGCCGCATCGTGCACGTCACCGACGCCACCGGCGCCGCGGTGCAGCAGACCCTGATCGACCATGTGCGCCGCACGCCGAACATCACGGTGTTCGAGCGCCACACGCTGGTGGACCTGATCACCAGCCGCCGGCTCGGCATGTCGAGCGGGACGCCTTCGGCCTGCCTGGGGCTGTACGCGCTGGACGAAGACAAGGACGAGGTGCTCACCTTCCGGGCGCCGCAGACGATCCTGGCCACCGGCGGCGCCGGCAAGGTCTATCTCTACACGACCAATCCGGACACCGCGACCGGCGACGGCATCGCCGCGGCCTGGCGCGCCGGCTGCCGGGTGACGAACATGGAGTTCATCCAGTTCCACCCGACCTGCCTGTACCACCCCAACGTCAAGTCCTTCCTCATCAGCGAGGCGGTGCGCGGCGAAGGTGGGCGCTTGCTGCTGCCGGACGGAACGCGCTTCATGCCGAAGCACGATGCGCGCGGCGAGCTGGCACCGCGCGACGTGGTGGCGCGCGCGATCGACTTCGAGATGAAGAAGGGCGGCCTGGACTGCGTGTACCTGGACATCTCGCACCAGCCGGAAATCTTCATCAAGGAACATTTCCCGACGATCCACGCGCGCTGCCTGGAACTGGGCATCGACATCACGAAGCAGCCGATTCCGGTGGTACCCGCGGCGCACTACACCTGCGGCGGCATCCACACCGACCTGGCCGGCCGCACCGACCTGGCCGGCCTGCACGCGATCGGCGAGGCCGCCTACACCGGGCTGCACGGCGCCAACCGACTGGCGAGCAATTCGCTGGTCGAGTGCATGGTATTCGCCCGCGCCGCCGCGCAGGACATCCGCGCCACGCCGCTGCCGACGCCGCCCGAGGTGCCGCCGTGGGACGTGAGCCGCGTCACCGACCCGGACGAGTGCGTGGTCATCTCGCACAACTGGGACGAGCTGCGCCGGTCGATGTGGGATTACGTGGGCATAGTACGCACCAACAAGCGCCTGGAACGGGCCGCGCACCGCATCCGCCTGCTGCAGGAAGAGATCCAGGAGTTCTACGCGAACTTCCACGTCACCCGCGACCTGCTGGAACTGCGCAACCTGGTCACCGTGGCGGACCTGATCGTGAAATCGGCCCAGGCCCGCCACGAGAGCCGCGGCCTGCACTTCAGCCGCGACTATCCGGAGATGCTGCCGGTGGCGGTGCCGACGATCCTGGCGCAGGAACAGGTGCTCTCCCGGGCTTAGTGCGGTGACACGCCCAGGCGACCTTCGCTCCGCCGGCCGGACCGGAACCGAACCCGCGACCGCCGACGCGGCCTGGCTGTCCGTGTTCGCAGCCTGGCTGGTGGCGACCACGTCCAGCCTGGGCGCGCTGTTTCTCAGCGAGGTGATGGAAGTGGCGCCCTGCGTCCTGTGCTGGTATCAGCGGGCGTTCATGTTTCCGCTGGCGTTCGTTCTGGCGGCCGGCCTGTTTCCCCAGGACCGCAAGGTGGTCAGGTATGCCCTGCCCCTGGCCGTCGCGGGCTGGCTGGTGGCGCTGTTCCACCTGCTGCTGACCGCGGGCCTCATCCCGGAAACCCTCACGCCCTGCACGCAGGGCGTGCCCTGCTCGCGCATCGAGGTGCAATGGCTTGGCTTCGTGACCATCCCGCTGCTGTCGTTGCTCGCGTTCACCACCATCGGCCTTGCCCTTGTGTTTACCCACCTGAAGACACGCCCATGAAGAAGAACACGATATTCGTCATCGCACTCGCCGTGCTGGCCCTGCTGTTCATTGGCGGCGCGCAGCTTTACCGCGGCCAGCAGGCCCGGGAAGCGGCGGCGACGGCGGCGAAGAACAAGGAATCGCTGGTTCGTTTTCACGCGCCCACCCTGGGCAGGGCCGATGCGCCGGTCCGGATCGTCGAGTTCTTCGACCCGGCCTGCGAGACCTGCGCCGCGTTCTATCCGCTCGTGAAGCAGATGATGGCGGCCAACCGGGACGCCATCCACCTGACGGTGCGCTACGCGCCTTTTCACCCGGGGTCGGAGGAGGTCGTGAAGGTGCTGGAAGCGAGCCGGAAGCAGGGGAAGTACTGGCAAGCCTTCGACGCGCTGGTGGCTTCGCAGCCGACCTGGGTGCAGCACCACCAGGCACGCGTCGAGCTGGTCTGGCCATTCCTGGCCAGGGCCGGCCTGGACACGGAGCGGCTCAAGAGCGACATGCAGTCGCCCGACATCGCCCGCACCATCGCCCAGGACCTGGTCGACGCCAGGACACTGAACGTGAAGAAGACGCCGGAGTTCTTCGTCAATGGCCGACCGCTGCCCTCGTTCGGATTCGAGCAGCTGCGCACGCTCGTCGAGGAGGAACTGGCGGCGACAGGCAAGGCAAAGGCCGGCTGATCGCCGGGGTCATCGGCGCCGCAGTTCAGGCGGCGCCGATGTGCGGCACCAGCGCGCCCGGCGGCTGACCCGCCTTGAGGGCGGACGTGAAGGCCAGCATGCGGTCGATCGGAACGCGCGCCCGCTCGCCGACCCCGGGATCGACGTGGACCTCGTTGGCCCCGGTCTCCAGCACCTGCGCCAGGCCCGCCAGCCCGTTCATCGCCATCCACGGGCAGTGCGCGCAGCTCTTGCAGGTGGCGCTGTTGCCCGCCGTCGGCGCCTCGATGAACACCTTGGCCGGGTTGAGCGTGCGCAGCTTGTGCATCATCCCGTTGTCGGTGGCGACGATGAACTCCTTCGCGTCCATCTCGCGCGCCGCCTTCAGGATCGCCGAGGTGGAGCCGACGGCATCCGCCAGCGCCACCACGTCGGCCGGCGACTCGGGGTGGACCAGCACCTTGGCCTTCGGATACTGCTTCTTCAGCGCCTCCAGCTCGAACGCCTTGAACTCGTCGTGCACGATGCACGCGCCGTTCCAGAACACCATGTCGGCGCCGGTCTCGCGCTGGATGTAGTGGCCCAGGTGCCGGTCCGGCGCCCACAGGATCTTCCGGCCGGCATCCTTCAGGGCCCGGACGATGTCCAGCGCGCAACTGGACGTGACCAGCCAGTCCGAGCGCGCCTTCACCGCGGCGCTGGTATTGGCGTACACCACCACCGTGCGGTCCGGATGCTGGTCGCAGAACGCCGAGAACTCGCTGATCGGGCAACCGAGGTCCAGGGAGCAGGTGGCGTCCAGGTCCGGCATCAGCACGCGCTTTTCCGGCGAGAGGATCTTGGCGGTCTCGCCCATGAAGCGCACGCCGGAGACGGCCAGCGTGCGGGCCGGATGGTCGCGGCCGAAGCGCGCCATCTCGAGCGAATCGCTGACGATGCCGCCGGTTTCCTCGGCCAGGTCCTGCAGGTCGGGGTGCACGTAGTAGTGCGACACCATGACGGCATCGCGTTCCTTGAGCAGCCGCCGGATGCGGTCCTTGAGTTCGGCCCGCTCGGCCGGCGACGGCTCGGCGGGCACGCGCGCCCAGGCATGCCTGGTGTCGCAGGCGTTGCCGGGCAGGGGCTGCTCGTACTCGACGTCAAAGATCGGGATCACGGCGCTCATCAGATTTCCTTGAGTCGCATGGAAAAGTCGACCGCCTTCACATCCTTGGTAAGGGCTCCGATGGAGATGCGGTCGACCCCCGTTTCCGCAAGGGCGCGCACCGTCTCCAGGGTGACGCCGCCGGAGATCTCCAGGATGGCGCGGCCGTCGTTGATGTGCACCGCCTCGCGCAAGGTGGCCAGGTCCATGTTGTCCAGCAGGATCATGGCGGCGCCGTTGTCCAGGGCCTCCCTCAACTGGTCCAGGGTTTCGACCTCGATCTCGACGAAGGCGGCCTGGCTGGCGACGCTGGCGGCCGCCTGCAGCACCTGCCTCACGCCACCCGCCGCCGCGATGTGGTTTTCCTTGATCAGCACGGCATCGAACAGGCCGATGCGGTGGTTGGTGCCGCCGCCGGTGCGCACGGCGTACTTCTGCGCCAGCCGCAAGCCGGGCAGCGTCTTGCGCGTGTCCACGATCCTGGCCCGGGTGCCGCGCACGGCCTCCACGTAGGTGGCCGTCCGGGTGGCCACGGCGCTGAGGAGCTGGAGGAAGTTCAGCGCCGTCCGCTCGGCGGTGAGCAGCCCGCGCGCGCTGCCTTCCAGTTCCGCCACCACCTGGTCGGCCATCGTGCGCTGTCCTTCGCCCACCAGCCAGTGCACGGTCGCGCCGGGCTCCACCTGGGTCAGCGCGGCCTCGACCCATGCGGCACCGCAGATCACCGCCGGCTGCCGCGCCAGGATGCGCGCCCGCGCGCGCCGGCCCGCCGGCACCAGTCCCGCGGTGAGGTCCCCCGGACCGACGTCCTCCGCCAGCGCCCGCGCGGCATCCGCCCGCGCCAGTTCCGCCAGGGCAGCGGCCGAAAAATCAGTTGTCGTTGCCATCGGGCAAGCATAGCCGCATGGCGCGCCCGCACGGACGATGCGGCCTTGTTCGGCATCAAGGCCCGGCGCCGCGACCGTTGGCGCGCGCGTCGCCGGCAAGGCCGCGCACGGCGAAGCAGCAGCGCCGCGCGAGTCAACCGCTGGCAGAGCGCACCGGCATCGCCTAGACTGAAAGGATGAGGAGTCTCGCACCCGTCCTGTTGACTCTGGCGCTGGCCGTGGCCTGGCCTGCCGCGCGGGCGCAGGACGCCGGCCAGGTGCCCACCGTCCGCATGGTCCGCGGCCATGTCGTCGCCGTCGATCCGGCTCGACGGCTGATCGTGCTGAAGCACGAGGAGATCCCCAGCCTGGGGATGCCGGAGATGCAGATGAAGTACGTGGTTCCCGAAGGCACTGCCTTTCCCGAAATGGCCCCTGGCGACAAAGTCCGGTTTGCGGTGGTCCGCGTCAATGGCCACCATGTGATCACCCGGGTCGCGCCGCTGCCGCCGGCACGCAGCAGTGCCGGCCGTCGCGAGCCGCAGGACGCCGCCCGCTCCGACCGCTGACGCAGGCAGGAGCCTGCGCGGCGGCGGGCGACTCGCGGCGACAATGTCCGCATGAACACGGCATACGCACAGGACGAACCCTCCCGCGACGAGGTCGACGCCCTGCCCGGCCCCACGCTGCTGGAATTCGGCGCCCCATGGTGCGGGTGGTGCCGCGGCGCCCAGCCGCTGATTGCGCAGGCGGTCGCGTCGCATCCGGGACTGCGCCACCTGAAGGTGGAGGATGGCAGCGGCCGGCCGCTGGGCCGCTCCTACCGGGTCAAGCTGTGGCCGACGCTGGTCTTCCTGCGCGACGGGCAGGAGGTGGCGCGGCTGGTGCGGCCGCAGGACGCGGGCACGATCCGCGAGGCGCTGGAGCGCATCGACTCGGCGCCATAGCGGCGCCGGGTTGTCACGGATCGGAGGCGTGCAGCTTACGCCTCTTCTTCGTCCGATCCCGGCTCCGTGTCGCGGACACGGATGTTGTACTTCTTCATGAGCGCCTGGAAGTTGGCGCGCTGCATCCCGGTTTCTTCCGCGCTCCTGGTCACGTTCCAGGCATGCCGCTTGAGGGTTTCGTGGATGAACAGCTTCTCGATGTCCTCCACCGACTTCTCGCGCGCGATCTTCTTCACCCGCTTGAGGTCCTCGCTGGTGCGCGGCACCTCCAGGTCGCGCCGGGGCGACACGTGCAGGATGCTGGCCAGGTGCGCCTGCCGGATCATGTCGTCGGACGAGAGGATCACCGCGCGGTGCACGGTGTTCTGCAGCTCGCGCACGTTGCCCGGCCAGTCGTAGGTCATCAGCAGGCTCATCGCGCCGTCCGAGAACTTGGGCATCGGCCGCTCGAGTTCCTCGCTGAAGTGCTTCAGGAAGTGGAACGCCAGCGCCGGGATGTCGTCGCGCCGCTCGCGCAGCGGCGGAATGTGGATCGGGAACACGTTGATGCGGTAGAACAGGTCCTCGCGGAACGTGCCCTCCTGCACCATCGCCTGCGGATCCTTGTTGGTGGCGGCGAGCACGCGCACGTTGGTCGTGTGCACGCGCGTGTCGCCCACGGCGCGGAACTCGCGCTCCTGCAGCACCCGCAGCAGCTTCGCCTGCGTCGACAGCGGGATGTTGCCCAGTTCGTCGAGGAACAGCGTGCCGTTGTTCGCCACCTCGAACATGCCGCGCTTGTTCGCCACGGCGCCGGTGAAGGCGCCCTTCACGTGGCCGAAGAGCTCGCTTTCCAGCAGGTTCTCCGAAAGCGCCGTGCAGTCGACCGGCACGAACGGCTCGTCCTTGCGCAGGCTGTTGTAGTGGATGGCGCGGGCCACCATCTCCTTGCCGGTGCCGCTCTCGCCGGTGATCAGCACCGTGGCGTTGGTCGGCGCGCACTTGGCGATCAGCCGGTAGACGTTCTGCATCTGCGGCGAGAAGCCGATGATGTTCTCGAACCGGTACTTGGAGCTCACCTCGCTCCTGAGCGAGCGGTTCTCCTGCTTCAGGCGGCGCTGCTCGATCGCCCGGTCCACCACCAGCTTGAGCTCGTCGGGGTCGAAGGGCTTGGAGAGGTAGTCGAAGGCGCCCAGCTTCATCGCCTTGACGGCGGTCTGGATCTGCGACAGGCCGGTCATCATGACGACGTCGATGTCCGGGTGCCGCTCCTTGACGTGCTGCAGCACTTCCATCCCGTCGATCTTGGGCATCATGATGTCGAGCACCACGATGTCGTAATTGCCCTCGTCGATCCGGCGCAGCGCTTCCCAGCCGTCCTCGACGGCCTCCACTTCGTATTCGTCACCCTCGAGGATGCGCAGGCAGCTGCGAACGACGATGTCCTCGTCGTCCACGATCAGGATCCTGGATTTCATTGAATGCTCTCCGAGAGATGACTGGCCGCCTCGTCGGCCGGCAGTCTGGCCGGCAAGCAGATTCGGAAGGTGCTGCCCTCCCCTACCGTGCTGTCGACCGCGATTTCGCCGCCGTGCGAGCGCACGATGCCGTAGCTCACCGACAGCCCGAGTCCCGTGCCCTTGCCGACTTCCTTGGAGGTGAAGAAGGGGTCGAAGATGCGCTGCAGGTTGGCCTCGGGAATGCCGCAGCCGGTGTCGCTGATGGCGATCTCGACCGCCGTCGTCCCGCCGGCGCAATCCGGCAGCCGACGGGCCGTGTGCAGCCGCGTGCGCACGACGATCCGGCCAGGGCCCGTGATCGCCTGCTGCGCGTTGACCAGGATGTTCATGAACACCTGTTTCATCAGGTCGGCGTCCACCGACAGGAGCGGCAGGTCCGGATCGAGCTCGGTCGCGATCTCGACCTGCTGCAGCGCGGCCGACCGCTCGACGAAGCGCACCGTTTCCTGGACCAGCTGGTTGATGTCGACCATGGCCTTCTCGGGGGTCTTCTCGCGCGCGAAATCGAGCAGGCGGCGGATGATGCTGGCGCAGCGCTTGGTCTCGCGGATCACCAGGTCCAGGTCCTCGGCGTCCTGGCTGCCCTCGGGCGCCTTCTTGCGCAGCAGGTTGGTGAAGGTGAGCACGCCGGTCAGCGGGTTGTTCAGTTCGTGGGCGATGCCGGCGGCGAGCTGGCCGATCGAGGCGAGCTTCTCGCCGCGCGCCACCTCGGCCTCGGCGAGCCGCAGCTCGGCGGTGCGTTCCTTGACCTTCTCCTCGAGCTTCTCGACCCACTGTTCCAGGTCTTCGTGCGACTTCTTCACGGCGGTCATCATCGCATTGGTCGAGCGCGCGAGGCTGCCGAACTCGTCGTCCCCCCGCACCGGGATCGGGCTGGCGAAATTGCCGGAGGCCAGCCGCTTCGCGCCCTTGTCCAGGTCGGACAGCGGCACGTAGATCAACCGGTGCAACAGCCAGCCGACGCTCAGGGCCAGCAGCACGACGAAGCCGACCGAGACCATGATCATGTTGACCAGGTGGCCCCGCATCGTCTGGTTGATCGCGTCCATCGAATAGGTGATGTCCACCACGCCAAGGATGGGCTGCGCCTTGGGGTCCTTGTGGCACGCCGCGCTGGCGCAGGACTTCTCGTTGCGGATCACCTCCATGGTGCCCAGGCGCTGCTGGCCCTCCGGCGTCTCGAAGATGCGCCACTTCTTGTGGTTCGGAATGTCCGCGAGCACCTTCTCGCCTTCGTGGCAGTTCGAGCAGTGCTCGGCCTCCTTGTCGATGTTCTGGCCGATCTCCTGGGGATGGTTGGAGTGGGCGATCACGCCGCTCTTGCGCACCACCCGCACCCGCTGGATGCCTTGCTGCTTGCCGATGTCCTGGATGATCTTGTCGACGATGTCCGGCTCGTCCAGCAGCATGGCGTAGCGCGTGCTGCGGGCAATCACCTGCGACAGCTGCGTCATCTGCGTGATGAGCGTGGTCAGCTGGTCGTTGCGGGCCTGCTGCACGATCAGGAACACGAACAGCACCATCACGGCGACGAGCACCGCGCTGAGGGAGAGGCTGACCTTGGCTTTGAGGCTGGTCGGGAACATGCAGGCCGGGCACAGCAGAAGCACTGCGCCGCGGGGTCAGTGTGCCCTCAACCGTACCAGGGGCTTTTGATCACAAGCAAGTGGGCCAGGGATAACCCCAGCCGGGCGTGGCGCATCGGGTAGGAGGCGGGGTTACCCCCGCCGTCCTCCCACACCACCGTACGTGCGGTTCCGCATACGGCGGTTCATGATTGACTCTGGAGGCGCCGGTGGGTGTCCACCAGCGAGACCAGCCCCATGTGGTCGAAGAAGGCCTTCGGGAACGCCGCGTTCATGTGGCTGGACCCGGCGTTCCACCAGGCGCCGCGCCCGTTGGCTGCCGAGCGCCACGCGCGCTCCGTGGGAACTCCTCGTTTCATCAGCATTCGGGCCCGCGCCAGCGGCCGCTTGGACTGCCGCCACAGACGTCCACGCAGCGTGCGCCGCAGCCAGCCGTCCAGCTCCTGCCACACGTTCTTGACCTCGGCCCACCGGAAGTAGCTCGTCCAGCCGCGCAGCAGCGGGTTCAGCGCCTCGATGGCGGCCGCAACGCTCACTCCCCGGTGCTGGCGCAGCACGTCCTTGACGCGCCCGCGCAGCCGCTGGATGCTCGCCGCCGCCACCTTCAACCTCGCCCGCTCGCGCCCGATCAGCCCATAGCCGAGGAAGTCGCGCTCGCTCGCGCGGGCGACTGCACTCTTTTCCGGGTTGATCTGCAACCGCAGTTCGCGCTCCAGGTAGTTGCGCATGGCCTCAAACGCATGTTCGGCCGCCGTCCGGCTCGCCAGGTACACGTTGCTGTCGTCCGCGTAGCGCACGAAGGCATGCCCCCGGTGCTCCAGCTCCCGGTCGAAGTCCGTCAGCAGGATGTTCGACAGCAGCGGCGACAGCGGCCCGCCTTGCGGCGTGCCCTGCGTTCGCGGCTGTACCAGTCCATCGCGCATCAGCCCCGCCTCCAGGAACCTGCGGATCAGCTTGAGTACCCTTGGGTCCGTTACCTGCCTTGCCACCCTGGCCATCAGCAGGTCGTGGTTGACCCGGTCGAAGAACTTCGCCAAGTCCATGTCCACCACCCAGTGCCGGCCGCTGCGCACATGGTCGCGGGCGGCTTGCACCGCCTGCCCCGCGCTGCGCCCCGGCCGGAAGCCGTAGCTCGAGTCGCTGAAGACCGGTTCAAAGATCGGCTGCAGCACCTGCAGCAGCGCCTGCTGCACCAGCCGGTCCACCACGCTCGGCACGCCCAGCGTCCGCACCCCGCCTTGCGGCTTGGGAATGTCCACCGCGCGCACCTCGCGTGGCAGGTAGCTGCCTGCCAGCAACGCCGCCTTCACTGCCGGCCAGCGAGCCTGCAGCCACGCCTTCAGGTCACCCACCCGCATGCCATCGGCACCGGGGGCTCCCTTGTTGCGCAGCACTCGCTCGTAGGCCGCCCACATGTTGCCGCGCTCGACCACCTGCTCCATGAGCCCTCCGGTGGCCACTTCCGCTTTCGTTCGCCCCCGCGCCGCCGCGGCCGACTCGGCACCGCCACTGCCCGCAGCCGGGTTCCGCCCGCCACAGCCAGCACCGGCCACGCCTTCGGTGTCGCCACCACTGCGCGCTTGTGCTTCGTCGTCGTCCATCGAGGTCACGGGTCCTACTCGCGTTCACTCATGTTCAGCCCTTCGGTGCGCGGCGCACCTACTATGGCTTCTGCTGACTTCTGGCCGGCCATCCCCACGCCTCTCAACGCCGGTAGCCCTCTCGGGCAGCAGACCAGATCTCCCCGGGTATTGCGCACCCACCTTCACGCTTATGCCTGTCGGATCTACGCCGTTGCATTCCGTGCAAGTACCGGGCTTTGGCGATCATGGCCGCCTCACCCTGCACCAGCGCCTCATCCGCTTCCTGTTCGTCAGGCCAGCGCTTTGCCTTCGGCTTCCTTCAGATTCGCAGTCGCCCGCGACACCCTTGCCTTCGGCTAACGGTTCCCCTTGCCGGGCCCGTAGAGGACTCTCACCTCCAAGTAGGTGCGCCCTGCCGGGCGCACAAAGGAAAAGCGGGGCAACGGCCCCGCTTCGACGGTTCGGAGGAGCGGGCGGCCGCCCGCCGCCCGCCGCACCTCAGTTCTCCTTCTTCTCGTCCTTGCGTTCGACGACCTGCGTCTTGCTGATCAGGACGGGCCGGCCCTTCAGCTGGTTCAGCGCCTGCACCAGCTGGAAATCCTTGTCGGTGCCGAACTCGGGCATCTTGCGATCGGCCACCGGCTTCCTGGCCTCGTCCTCGGCCTTCTTGCGGGCCTCTTCACGCGCCTTCTCGCGGGCCGGGTCCTTCGATTCCGGGCCCTGGCCGCTTTGCAGGTGCTTCTCGAGGTCGGCCTCGCGGGTGCGCAGCGCCGAGAAGACGTTGCCTTCCTCGGATTCATCGACCAGGACGTCCGGCACGATCCCCTTGGCCTGGATCGACTTGCCCGTCGGCGTGTAGTAGCGGGCCGTGGTGAGCTTCAGGCCGGTGTCCGGGCCCAGCGGCCGCACGGTCTGCACCGAGCCCTTGCCGAAAGTCTGGCTGCCCAGGACGGTGGCCCGCTTGTGGTCCTGCAGCGCGCCGGCGACGATCTCGGAGGCCGAGGCGGAGCCTTCGTTCACCAGCACGACCAGCGGCACCGACTTCAGGGACGCCGGCAGGCGGCGCAGCGGGTCGGCCCCGGCGCGGCGCTGGTAGAACTCGGGCGCCGCCTTGTAGACGAACTTGCTCTCGGCCAACTGGCCGTTGGTCGAGACCACGGTGACGTTCTCCGGCAGGAAGGCCGCCGAGATCGCCACCGCCGCGTCGAGCAGGCCGCCCGGGTCGTTGCGCAGGTCGAGCACCATGCCCTTGAGGTTCGGCTCGGCCTTGTAGATTTCCTCGACCTTGCGCACGAAGTCGTCGACGGTGCGCTCCTGGAACTGCGACAGGCGGATCCAGCCGTAGCCCGGCTCGACGACCTTGCCCTTGACCGACTGGGTCTTGATCTCCTCGCGGGTGATCGTCACCGGGAAGCTGCGGTTCTCGTCCTTGCGGAAGATCGTCAGCATGACCTTGGTGTTCGGCTCGCCGCGCATGCGCTTGACGGCGTCGCTGAGCGAAAGGCCCTTCACCACCGTGTCGTCGATCTTGGTGATCAGGTCGTTGGGCTTGAGGCCGGCGCGGTAGGCGGGCGAGCCCTCGATCGGGGACACCACCTTCACCAGGCCGTCTTCCTGCGAGATCTCGATGCCGACGCCGACGAAGCGGCCGGAAGTGCCTTCCCGGAATTCCTTGAAGGACTTCCTGTCGAAATACTGCGAATGCGGATCGAGGCTGGCCACCATGCCCGCGATCGCGTCGGTGATGAGCTTCTTCTCGTCCACCGGCTCGACGTAGTCGCTCTTGATCATGCCGAACACGGCGGCCAGCTGCTGCAGTTCCTCCAGCGGCAGCGGCGCCAGCGAGCCACGGGCGACAGTCTGGAGCGACACGGTCGTCAGCGCGCCGGCCAAGGCGCCCACGGAAATCCAGCCGGCAATCTTCAGTTTGTGGCTCATGGGAAAAGAGGTCCAGTCCTTCAGCGGTTCGGGAAAATATACACCTGAGAACCTGCTCTGACGCAGCCGTTACCGCGTGGTTCCCCCGGTCGGGGACGAGTTGTGCGAAAAGGTTCGCGGTTGGCTCTTCTTTACTGGTTTTCCCCAGCCGGCGCCGGCCGTCACGCCTTGCCCTGGCCGGCCACGGCCGCGGCCGCCCGGGCGGCCGCCTCGGGATCGCCCAGGTAATAGTGCCGCAGCGGCTTCAGGCGCTCGTCGAGCTCGTAGACCAGGGGAATGCCGTTGGGGATGTTCAGGCCCACGATGTCCTTGTCCGACACCTGGTCGAGGTACTTCACCAGGCCGCGGATCGAGTTGCCATGCGCCGCCACCAGCACCTGGCGACCCGCCTTGATGGCCGGCGCCATCGATTCGTTCCAGAACGGCAGCACCCGCGCCACCACGTCCTTGAGCGACTCGGTCAGCGGCACCTGCCCCGGCTCGAGCCCGGCGTAGCGGATGTCGCCGCGCTCGCAGCGGGGGTCGGTCGGCTCCAGCGCCGGCGGCGGGATGTCGTAGCTGCGGCGCCAGACCAGGACCTGCTCGTCGCCGAACTTGCGGGCCGTCTCCGCCTTGTTGAGGCCCTGCAGCGCGCCGTAATGGCGCTCGTTGAGCCGCCAGGAGTGCACCACCGGCAGCCAGGTGCGGTCCATCTCGTCCAGGCAGTGCCACAGCGTGCGAGTGGCGCGCTTGAGCACGCTCGTGTAACACAGGTCGAATTCCCAGCCGCCCTCCCGCAGCAGCCGCCCGGAGGTCTTGGCCTGCTCGATGCCGGTGGGCGTCAGGTCGACGTCGGTCCAGCCGGTGAAGCGGTTTTCCAGGTTCCAGGTCGATTCGCCGTGGCGAATCAGGACGAGCTTGTACATGGGATGCGGACCTTCGGATGCAGTGCAAAACCTGGCATTTTAGAATCCGGGGTTGACCAGCCGCCCGCACTTTCCGAAGGAACCATGAAATTCATCATCGACAACTGGATGCTCATCTCCGTTGCATTCGTCTCTGGCGCCATGCTGCTGTGGCCGGTGGTCCAGGGCGGCGCCGGGCGCGGCCTGTCCGCCGCCGGCGCCGTGCAGCTCATCAACCGTGAAAAGGCCGTGGTGGTCGACGTCTGCGGACCGGAAGAATTCGCGGCGGGCCACGTCGCCGGCGCCAGGAACGTGCCCCTGGGCGAATTCGAGAAGCGCCTGCCCGAAGTCGTGAAGAACAAGACCGTGCCCCTGATCCTGGTGTGCGCCAGCGGCATGCGCGCCAACCGCGCGGTCGCCACGGCCAGGAAACTGGGCTACGAGCAGGCCCAAGTGCTGGCCGGCGGGATCAAGGCCTGGAAAGAGGCTAACCTGCCGGTCGAGAAGGCCTGAGCCGGCGCCGCCCCCGGCCCACAACCCAGGAGCCCCATGCAGCCCGTCAAGATGTACACCACGGCCGTTTGCCCTTTCTGCATCCGCGCCAAGCAGATCCTCAAGGCCCGCGGCGTCGACGCCATCGAGGAGATCCGCGTCGACACCCAGCCCGAGGAGCGGTTCAGGATGATGGAAATCACCGGCCGGCGCACGGTGCCGCAGATCTTCATCGGCGAGACCCATGTCGGCGGCTGCGACGACCTGATGGCGCTCGATGCCCAGGGCGGCCTCGTGCCGCTGCTGAACGGCCAGGCCGCCTGAGCCGGCAGCGCGCCGGCCGGGGCGCCTCGCGCGCCCTGAGATAATCCCCCATCCAGCCCGCTTCGGCCGCCGCCGGCGGGCTTTCGCTCGCATCGACAGGAAAGAAACCATGGCCGACCAGACCAACGAACCCGTGTTCCAGATCCAGCGCGTCTACTTGAAGGAAGCGTCCCTGGAGCAGCCCAACTCCCCGGCCATCCTGCTGGAGCAGGAGCAACCCGCCGTCGACATCCAGCTCGGCGTCGAAGCCCACCAGGCCGCCGACGGCGTGTTCGAGGTGTGCGTCACTGCCACCGTCACCACCAAGATGAAGGACCGCACGGTGTTCCTGGTGGAGGCCAAGCAGGCCGGCATCTTCGAGATCCGCAACATTCCCGCCGAGCAGATGAACGCCGTGATGGGCATCGCCTGCCCGCAGATCGTGTACCCCTACCTGCGCAGCAACGTGGCCGACATCGTGACGCGTGCCGGGTTCCCGCCGGTGCACCTGGCCGAGATCAATTTCCAGGCGATGTACGAGCAGCAGCAGGCCCAGCAGGCCGAGCAGCCGTCCGGCATCATCACCACGGCCTGACGCCCCGCTCACCGGCGCCATGAAGATCGTGGTGTTCGGCGCCGGGGCCTGGGGCACCGCGCTGGCCGTGTCCGCGGCCGCCCGCCATGAAGTCACCCTGTGGGCGCGCGACGCGGCCCAGGCAGCGGCCATGGAGCGCGACCGCGAGAACCGGCGCTACCTGCCCGGCATCGCCCTGCCGCCCGGCCTCGCGGTGCGCGACGGGAGCGCCGATGCCATCCCCCGGCTGGCCCGGGCCGGCGAACTGGCCGTCATCGCGACGCCGATGGCCGGACTGCGGGCCATGCTGGCGCACCTGCGGCAGCACCCCGGACCGGTCGCCTGGCTGTGCAAGGGCTTCGAGGCGCCGGCGGGCGACGCCGACGGGTTACTGGGCCACGAGGTGAAGGCGCAGGTGGCGCCCGGGCTGCAGGCCGGCGTGCTCAGCGGACCGAGCTTCGCACTCGAAGTCGCCCGCGGCCAGCCCACCGCCCTCGTGGCCGCCAGCGACAGCGCGGCCGTGCGCGCCGCCCTCGTTGCCGCCTTCCACAGCCCGCAGCTGCGGGTCTATGCCAACGACGACGTCGCCGGGGTCGAGATCGGCGGCGCCGTCAAGAACGTGCTGGCGATCGCCACCGGGCTGTGCGACGGCCTGCAACTGGGCCTGAATGCCCGCGCGGCCCTGATCACCCGGGGCCTGGCGGAAATGACGCGGCTGGGCGCGGCGCTGGGCGCCCGCGCGGAAACGTTCATGGGCCTGTCGGGGCTGGGCGACCTGGTGCTCACCGCGACCGGCGACCTGAGCCGCAACCGGCGCGTCGGGCTCTTGCTGGCGCAGGGGGCCACCTTGCAGCAGGCGGTGGAGTCGCTCGGGCACGTGGCCGAGGGCGTCTATTGCGCGCGAGCCGTCGTACGCCGCGCCGGGCACCTGGGCGTGGAAATGCCCATCGCGCGGGCCGTCGTCGCGCTGCTCGATGGCGAGCTCAAGCCTTCGGGCGCGGTCGCGGCCCTGATGGCACGCGACCCCGTCGCCGAGGGCTAGCCAGGAGCTGGGCGGTGCCTCCCCAGGCCCGTCCGAACCCCGTCACGCCTGCGTGGTGCCTCCGGGCGCCGCTGCCGGCGCTGCTTCGTGTTCCTCGTCCACGTCCTCCCAGCCGGTGATCATCGCCTTGATGTGCGCGGTGGGCGTGTGCCCGAGCGTCGCCAGGTACGGATGGAAGAACATGTAGAAGACGAAGAAGATGAAGATCAGCACGTGCACGGTGTCGACCACGCGGATGCCGCCGACCAGGTCGATGTACGGCTGGAAGCGCTTGA